>Ga0193753_10003064_pt1 | contig 12656 bp, 9 predicted proteins | sample H1c2metaG_FD_144925 | JGI IMG/M metagenome (GOLD analysis project Ga0193753, IMG submission 144925) | Soil microbial communities from a riparian zone of the East river system, Colorado, United States - H1c2 | ecosystem: Environmental > Terrestrial > Soil > Riparian zone | place: USA: East River... | reverse complement strand
CAAGACTATTGAAATAGATCTCCGCGTTGCCATGATCATTATCTCCGCTATTGTAACTATCGGGATAATTATTTGATGAATTATTATCGGGGTAATCTGGCCAGCCTGAAATATTATTGGAGGCGATGCTCAGGTATGGTTGAGTCTGTGGCGCCACGATCACCGGCATTACCGGGTTGCTTCCATTGTAGCCAACTACACGAACATGATCAATGCTTCCGTTGATCAATTGCGGATCGGATGCATCGATATCATAAATGGTAAAATGAACATCGCTCATAAGGCTGTTGAATGTTAGCGTCACGGTTTCCTTATCATTACCAACTGCGCCTCCAGCGCTTTGGCCAAAAAATATTTGCAGGGTTGCGTCATCTGAATGAAATCCACCTTTGTTCTGTCCGGGCCAATACATATCATGCGTGCAACTGCTGCAACCTGCGATCGGGTAAGTTTCGGATGCAACTGTATTCTGCCTGTCGGTGGCGATGGTCAATGTTGGATTAAATGTATTACCATTACAACTTTCTGTCGCCAGGTCATAGGTTTTGCTCATCACATTGATGAAAGAATTAGCGGCATTATCGAAGGTAAACCGACGACTGGGGTTTGCGCCGGGGGTAATATCATTGCTAAGAAATCCAAAATCAATATTATCATAAGAACCTGCGGAAATATTCAATAGCGTCATTCCGTCCGGCTCGGGGTCACGGTCGTAGGGATTATTGTCCGAAATGATCTGCGTAATAATTCCTGCAAAGTTGAAGATCAATGCGGGATTCAAGGTGCTCCTTTTCACTTTCACATAATGGTAGCCCGATCCTACAGCAGCGAAACTATAGCTTCCGTCGCCAGCAGTGTTAGAGGTTTGTACCGGGTACACCTGGTAATAGGGTGAAACGGCGGCTTCGCTCAGCAGCCATACTGTAACCCCCGAAATACCTTCGCTGGCATCAAATGAGCCATTCTTGTTAACGTCGGAATAAACATGGCCGGAGATAGTGGCCTGGCCTTTAGAGTTTTGTGTAAATAAGGTAAAAAATAGGACAAGTCCTATTACGGGTTTAGTAATAGATCTATTCATGGTTTAGGATATTAGGTGACATTCAGGAACTGCCCATTAGGGTTAAAAAGGGCAAAACCAATCATATAAACGACAGGTTCCTATTATTGTTGTGTTTGCGGGCGGGAGTCGGAGGCACAAAAAAATCCCATAAAAAATAAAATGAATGTTAAAACCCGACCGTTTATGTAAAAAGCGACCAAACCAGTTGCTGTTACTATTATCTTTATTGTAAAGTATAGCCTTGCAACACATAGAATTCTTCCATATCGATCATTTCGAGCGGAATTACCATCGTGTAAAGCCACCAGCCGCATTGTCGGGCTTCATTGATTTTTTCTGGCAAACAAAATTTGACACGCTTTGGGAAAAATACCCGGAGGGGTTCTCTGATGCGCTTTTTCCAAATATTGGCTATACTTATTTGCTCAACCTGGGCACACCATTCGTAATGCAGGTGGGAGAAAAGTCATTTGATATGAAGACGGATGGTTTTTTGCCGAGGCACCGCGCCATTGAATGTTATCATCAGCAGGGCAATGATATTTTTGGTATCAAGTTCAAAATTTCGCCGGTAATTTTTAAAACAAGGATCAATTTTTCGGAATACCGCGAGTTCATTTATCCACTGAGCTATTTGATGGAGCAGGCTGTGATCGACAAGGCAAAGAAAGCCACCTCATTTGATGAGCGGGTGCAGGTGTTGGGAGATTATTTTCAATCCATCATAGAAAAATACTCAGGCTCATGGGAGCCGATCAGGATCGTGTCGGAGATATTACAGCATTGCGATTCAAAAAATGATTTCGTAACGCCGGTGGAAGAATTTGCTTCGAAGTATAGCATCTCTGCCAGAACGCTGCAACGTTACTTCGAAACCACAACAAGCCTTAGTAGTAAAAAAGCTTTGCAGATCATGCGCATTCGCAAGGCTGCAGAACACCTGGTTAACTCACCATCAGATTTTAATTATGCCATCTATGGCTATTACGACCACAGCCATTTTTATAAGCACCTTCGCCAGTTTTTGAAAAAAGAAACGCTGGTGAGTTTACAGCCGCATTTGAAGTTACTGAGTAAGCTGCATAAAAGTGGACAGTACTCAGTTGGTAGTTAGTAGTTGGTAGAGGGCTACCCTCAGCGCTGTCTGCTTTCTCCTACAAACTAGCAACTACCACCTACCAACTTCTTAATGTCTCTTCAGCCAATTGATCGACTCAACAGCAATAGCATAATTAAAATTCCCCTTGTTATATTGTTGCGTTTTGAAATTATCTCTTGCTTCTTCCCAGTTTGCGCTTTTCATCATGAAATGGTCGAGTTGAGGAATAACTATCATAGTAGCATTTCCGGGATGAGATTCATTTACCGTCTTTGTGATTAACTGAGGCTCTACGATGCTGCAGGATTCATAATCTGCTTCTCCATGTATCACCAGCACCTGGCAATTGCTTTCTTTCCAGCTTTGCGCCTGGTTCAATGAATCGATCTGCGGCCAAAATTTCCAATGACGGCCCCACATATCGTTGCTGCCTGCTGCCCAGCCCAGTTCACTTTCCACCAGATCTTTATATTCTGGGTTGTTGTGTAACTCATCCCTTGTTTTTTTGAGCACGAATAATTCATAATAGATCTTCTGGATCTTTCTTACAAAATCCTCGGTTTGCTGATAAGTTTGGTTTTCGAGCAAAGGCTTTTGAACACGGTGCATCTCCAACAAAAACTCACTCCATGGCCTGAACACTGTACCGAACACCATAACTCCTTTAGGATTATGTCGCTTTGCAATTTCAGGAGCGATCACACCGCCCATGGAATGTCCGAAGATATATAGCCTACCCTTGTCAACGAATGGCAACTGTTCCATGTACTGGTAGCCCGCATCAAAACTTTCAATATCGGTCTTCATATCTACCTCACTGCAGGGTTCACAATTGTAACTATCACCAAGGCCGGATTTTTCAATGGTAACTACAGCATAACCAGCCTTAAGCCACTCATTGATGAGTTTACCATTATAGCTGGTAGAATAATTTTCAATGCTGCCACATCCATAGCCTGGTATGAGGAGGATGGTGGGAATATTGGTTTTGTTTTTCGGCTTACGGGTAATAGCTCTCAGGTATCCTGCACGAAACTTTACCCAATCGTATTGCACGTCCGCAATATCCGATTGCTCGAATGGACGCATCACTGCCGCTCCTGAGGCAGAAAGAGCTTTCTCGTTGCGGGTATATTTTACCGACATCTTTTCTCCGGTTCGAATAACAGATGCCACCGCACTATAAGACGCTGCAGTAGTGATCGGCTTTCCGTTCAACTCGGTGATCACATCGCCTTTTTGCAGTTTCAACATTGCAAAACTGCAGCCGGCGATAATGCTATCCACACGCATGCCCGTGGGAACAGGTTTTCCCACCATACCCATGATGGCTTTACGCGGTGGCTCCTGCGCAGTGGCGCCAAGAGAGAGAAGAAGAATAAAGATTGATAGATATCTCATAATAGAATTTTTAAAGTTGGTAGTTGGTAGGTGGTAGTTTGTAGGGAGTAGCACTACAATATTCAAGCGCTTACTACCAACTACTAACTACCAACTTCTTAATTCCCCGCCCGTTGTCTCTCTTCCTCCGAAGCCGTCGTTCTCCTCCTCGCCGCCTGTACTTTATTATTTCCAAAGCGATAGGTGAAAGAGAGATTAGCAACTCTCGATTCGCGGTAGGCATGCCATTTCTCTATATAATTTTCATAAATGATAATTGCTTTTGGCAGATTCGTCCAGAAGATGTCGGTGATATTGAAACGAAGGGTTCCTTTACTTTTCAATATCGTTTTTTGAACACCGGCAGATAGTGCCCATTGCGGATCAAGCACCATAAAACCATACTGTCCGCCGGTATTCAGACTTGCATTGAGTTCTGCGGTCCATCCATTTTTGAAAGTGAATGTATTGTTGGTGCGGACGTCTGCTGCAGGTTTACCACTGTTCAATTGCGTTCCGCTGAAAGTGCCGTGGAATTTTTCAAAATAAAGATTGGCGTTGTTGATCATATTCCAATGCTTGTTGATCTTTATTGGCGCAGCAACGGTCAATCCAAAATAATCTGAAGAGGTTAGATTGATCGGTATCTGTACGGTAACATTATCTGCCGAGGGAATGTTTGGAAACACTTCTTTGAATCTTGCAAGAGTGATATTTTGATTGTCTTTTGTATGGCTATAACTCAAACTAAAATTCATACTCTTTAATGTATAACTCAGTTCATACGACCAGGTGAGCTGTGGCAATAAATTGGGGCGACCCGTTGCATAGGTTGTCACATCGATAAGAAATAGAAAGGGATTTAGTTGGCCATAGCCGGGCCTGTCGATCCTGCGACTAACAGATAAGCCGATGGTTTGATCTTCCTTCAATTTATAATTCACAAATGCACTTGGGAACAATTGGAAGTAACTGGAATCAAATATTATGTTGCCTATCTTTTGCTCCGTGTTTAAATGTGTGTGCTCGCCCCTGAGGCCGGCCAGGAAACTAAATTTTTTATATTCCTTACTGAAGTTCAAATAAGCAGCATTATTATTTTCATGATAAAGAAAATGGTTGGTTTTGTTCACGTCGTTTTGCGGCGTGCCATTGCTCACATCATAAAACTTTGCGTCGTTGTCAGAAGAAACGAAACTGGTTTTAAAACCAGCTTCCCATTTGGCGTCCTTCTTCATCGGGTTCACATAATCTACCTTGGCTGTTTTAAAACTGAGCTTACCATTTTGATCTCCGTCAAGGATATAATCTGGCAGTAGCGTACTGCCATCTAATTTATAATAGCGGGTGGCATTCTCTGTCAGGGATCCTGATCTGTACTCGCCATAATCAATGTCGGCGGTTATTTCGCGGTGCATGCTGTCGAATGTATGTTTGAAGTTTACATTGGCGACGATATTTTTTAGATGGTCGTTATTGTGAGCATACGACAGGAAAGTGCTTGAGGCCTGCTTTTGCGGATCGATTACGATAGAACTGTTGTCATTCTCCCGGGTATAATGATTGAAGTTTCCGGTAACAACAAAACCGATGATCGTTTTCTTAGAAGGAAAATAATCCATGCCCAATCTTGTGCTGTTGGTGCTGAGCGGAGATTTGGAATAATTGTCTTTGAGGTCGCCGCCATTGTATACTCCATTATTATAAAAATTCCTGTCGAGGAGAAGGTGATTCAATCCAATGCGGTACGCATAATTATAATTGCCAAAAATATTAACCTTCTTATTGCGGTAGTTAAATGTTGATCCAATATTTGCTTTAGGATAAATACCTTGTCCGTACCCTGCCGTAAATGTGCCGTTAACACCCAGCCGTTGATCTTTTTTCATGTGGATGTCGATGATGCCTGAATTACCTGCTGCATCATATTTTGCTGATGGGTTGGTAATGATATCGATGCGATCGATCGCGGAGGATGGAAGACCTTTAAGATAATTAGCAAGATCGGATCCCGACATGGGCGTCGGTTTTCCATCGATCATAACAATTACGCCGGCCCTGCCACGCAAACTGATATTATCATTTTGATCAACGTTCACTCCCGGGGAACGTTCTAATACATCCATAGCCGAACTTCCTGCACTCACAATGCTATTCTCTACATTCACCACGATACGGTCGGATAATTTTTGAATAAAAGGTTTTTTGGCAGTGACCGTAACAGCACCCAATTGCTTTGTTGCCGGTTGAAGTGTGATGGGTGAAGCAGAAACTGATTGTCCCGCGACTACATTCAATTTTTCAGAGAAAGCAACGGCATAATTTTGCATCGTTACCTTACAAAAATAATTGCCGGCTGCTGCATCAAATTCTGCAAGTCCGTTTTTGTCGGAGAGCGCTGCTTTCACTAAGGCCGAGTCTTTACTTCTGCGCAGCTCTACTGTTACATTTTCCAATGGAGCCTTTTGAGCAGTAGAGATGGTAATATTTATTTTCCCTTTGTTATTTAGCTGTGCAAAGGCAAAACCACTGGCGCCGATCGCCAATATTACCGTGCACAAGGTTTTGAACATTAGTTTGTTTTTCATGCGATAGCTTACTTTACGACAAACTTCGCACATTGGGCTTCGCGTTCCCAGCCCTTCTATATCAACAGCAGTAGAAGGCGCATGAATGGGTTTACCCACGTTAAAGGGTGTCGAATTTTTACATCCTATTAAAAGAATAGACAATAAGCAATGGACAATGGGCAATCAGAGTCCCCGATTGCCTATTGTCAATTGCCATTGGCTATTTGAAAGGATCTGAAAACTTAGCCTCGGTTGTTACTGTTTGATCAGTGAGTGTTTGCAGGAAGGCCAGGATCTTAGGCGCGTCTGACGGAGCAACACTATGTGCAGGGACATGTGTGGGTGAGCCTGGAGGGCCACCATTCAGCATTGCTGTGAGCGTACTTACAGCTCCATTATGAAAGTATGGCCCGGTTAAAGCAATATTCCTCAGACTTCCCGATTTGAAACGGTTTTGTCCGTTGATGCCCGCATCCGTTGGGTCGGGAAATGCGAATGGCCCAGCCGGAGCAGAAGTGATGAACATTGGCGGCGTATGACATCCTCCACAAGCTGGCGGTCCTGGTGCGCCTGGGGGCGGATTTATAAAGAGCTGTTCTCCGGCCGCTTCATCGGCGGTGAATGTTGCTGTGCCCTGTTTTACCTGGTCGTATTTAGATTGATAGGTTACAATAGACCGAACAAATTGTGCCATCGCTTTCGATATTCTTACCGAATCAATTTGCGTGCTGCCAAATGCTTTTTGAAATAAGGCAGGATAATAATTCAACGATGCAACTTTTGTTTCCAATTCTGAAAGCGTCAGCCCCATCTCCACGCTGTTCTGTATCGGTTGCAATACCTGAGCCTCTACGGAAGCTGCCCTTTCATCCCAAAACATTTTGCCCGATTTATAAAAGCGAACGTTCAGCAAAGCCATGGAATGGCGTGCCGTCAATCCCCCAGCAAACCCTTTGCTGAGCTGAAGTACATCACTGAATGAATTATCGGGTTTGTGGCAGGAGCCGCAGCTAACGGTATTGTTTTTTGACAGATGCTTGTCGTAAAACAATACTCTTCCAAGCGTTGCGCCGTCATTTGTAATAGGATTGCCTGCAGGTGTATTATCATTTGTCGCCAAAGCTGTTTGAATATGGGCGGGATAGGTCATCACATAATTGAAGGTGGTTGCCGGTAAATTGGGTTGCGGGTCGGTGACAACTGGAGTTGTACTGCCATCTTTTTTGGAACATTGCTGCAGCAAAAAAATAAATGACAAAAGCAACAGGGCAACAGATAGTTTCTTTAAGGACATGCTGGTTGGTTTAGGCGTTCGACAATGATTTCGTCCCGGGTTTAGCCCGTTTTTGAGTTAGACGGCTGAAATGAGAAAAACCTGCGGCAGGGTGAAAATTCATTAAGATGTGCCTTGGTTTTTATTAATTTCGAAGATATTTGAACCCTAAATCTCCCCAAATGAAAAGATTATCAGTATTGATCGCAACTATACTCTTCATGACAGCTTGCGGACCTACCATTTACAAAGCGCAGGATTTTGACAGCAGTACAGCTAATCATAAGATCGTAGCCATATTGCCCGCAGATGTTACCATTCAATTGCGGCCCAACGAAAGAAAAAAAACGACCCAGGAACAATTAAGAGAAACCGAACGGAAAACAGGAGAAGCCATCCAGGATAAAATGTATTCATGGTTTTTGAAAAGAAGTGGCAAATTCAAATACACGGTCACTTTCCAGGATATCAGCCGTACTAACGCTTTATTATCACAGGCAGGTATCAACTATGAAACGATAAACACTAAGACAAAGGATGAATTGGCAAAGCTATTGGGAGTAGATGCCGTTATTAGCACCAGGGCTTCGATGCAAAAGCCGATGAGCGAAGGCGCGGCCGTTGCTGTTGGAATATTGATAGGGTCCTGGGGTAGCACCAATAATGTGGTGACATCCATCTCTATTAATGAAGCAAGTGCCGGTAAGCTGGTATGGAAATATGATTATAACGCTTCAGGCACTGTGGGAAGCGATCCCGAGAGTCTTGTGAATGCGCTGATGAGAAACGCGTCGAAGAAGTTTCCCTATAACGCGAGATAGAAAATATTACGTTACAAGAAAAAAGAAAGGAGCAAATATTTGCTCCTTTTTAATTTTTTTAGTTCAGCACCAGCACCCCGCTGGCAGTAAACTCAATTTCTTTTTTGGGCTCCGTTATCTTATCGATCTCTTCCTTGCTCTTTCCTGCATCTTCAGCATAATGCTTCAGCATTTCAACAGAAGTCGTGGTCATCTTTGCAACACCTTGTAACACAACTTCTTTCCCGGAAATATTTTTAGGAACAAAGAATTTGTAATCCTTAAAACGGATCATGATACCATCTCCGTCAGTTTGCTCTAATTTCATCCAGCAACCTTTTTCCTGGCAAACGCTAACAACCGTACCCTTTACTTTACCCGTGAATAATGGGTTACCTACAAGATTTTCTTCAAGTATATTTACCTCAACAGCATTGGCGGCACTTATTTTGGCGCCGTAGCTTATACCTTTTTTGGCGCTTTTGATTTGGGCATTGGCGGACAAAGTCAAAACAGACATAACAATAAAAAGAAATGTTTTCATATTATTAATTTTTGCAAAAATCCTTAAAATTCCTCAAAAAAAGTCGTTTTTGCGACAAAATATTACCACTTTGTGGTATTGTTTTGTTCGTCAAACTAGTGTCTCTTTGTTATAATAATCATCCGTCTTTTAGGATAACGTACTATAAATGGCCCGTTATGCGTCCGTCTTTCTTCTGAAAACCGGGAAGAATAAACTCTGTAGATTTTTCTCATGCTTGAACACATCCCGTCCCGATTCTTCGGGACGGCTTTTTTTTGCCAGGAATTGCCACAGAGGTATGGAAGGATATATTTATATTTCCGCGCTTCCGCGCCTCTGTGACAACTGTTCTTCGCCCCACTAAAAAAATTATCAAAAAAATACTAAAATAATTAGTGTTTATAAAAATAACCATTATCTTTGGTTTCAAATTCTACATTTACAACACAATTCAGATACATCACTTTAAAAAACAAAAACATGAGTAACGTAGAAAAATTAGAGAAAACAGAAAGGTCGGAAAAGTTCAAAGCGCTTAAATTAACGATGGACAAGATCGATAAAGATTTTGGCAAAGGATCGGTAATGATGATGAGCGATAAGGGAGTTACTGAACAGGAAGTTATATCCACAGGGTCGATCGGATTGGATATGGCGCTGGGCATCGGCGGCCTGCCCAAAGGAAGAGTGGTAGAAATATACGGACCGGAAAGTTCTGGTAAAACAACATTGGCGATCCACGTTATTGCCGAGGCGCAAAAGAAAGGAGGCATGTGTGCATTCATTGATGCTGAGCACGCATTTGATAGTAACTATGCACAAAAACTTGGCGTTGATATTGATAATTTATTGATCTCGCAACCGGACTATGGAGAACAAGCACTGGAAATTGCAGATAGACTGATCTTGTCTGGTGCATTGGATGTTGTGGTAATTGATTCTGTTGCAGCATTGGTTCCCAAGAGCGAGTTGGAAGGCGAAATGGGAGATAGCAAAATGGGATTACAGGCAAGATTGATGAGCCAGGCCTTGCGTAAATTGACTGCTACCATTTCAAAAACAAATAGCTGTTGCATTTTTATCAACCAGTTGAGGGAAAAGATCGGGATCATGTTTGGCAACCCTGAAACTACAACAGGTGGTAATGCATTGAAATTTTATTCCTCTGTGCGTCTTGACATCCGCCGTATGGCGCAGATCAAAGATGGCGATGAATCAATAGGCAATCACGTAAAAGTAAAAGTGGTAAAAAATAAAGTGGCACCGCCGTTCCGCCAGGCTGAGTTTGATATTATCTATGGCGAGGGTATTTCCAAAGTTGGTGAGATCATCGATATGGGCGTGGAATTGGGGATCGTTCAAAAAAGCGGATCATGGTTCAGCTATAATAGCGATAAACTCGGACAAGGAAGAGATGCGGTGAAGCAACTGATGACTGATAACCCTGAAATGGCAAATGAGATCGAAGCCAAGATCAGAGAGAAGGTTGCGGAGATGCGGGCGGAATAAGATCGGCTTGCCTCGCTCCACCCCTTGCGCAGCATCCCTGCGGAAAAGAGGTGACGAGGAGATTAGACCGGGTGAGTTTTTAGTGGGTTAGTAAATACGAGCTATCTCGACTTAAGTCGGGATGGCTTTTTTTGTGGAATTATTTTTCTGCAGATATCGCCGACTGAACCATCTGCACATGCTGCGAGGTCTGCGGGAAACCCTACTTTTCTTATTCCCCTTATTTTTGCAGAATAAAATGAACAATTGAACAAAAGAACAACCGCTCATCTTGCACTATTTTTCACCAATCTATTCTTTGCAATAAACATAAGCGCCGTCAAGCACCTTACTAACTCGCAATTGGCAAAACCTTTCGGTATTAATGTGGTAAGGGTTGGCATCAGTATGATATTGTTCTGGCTGCTGTTCTTCGTAAAACGGGTAAACGTAAAAATTGCGAAGCAGGATATCAAACGGTTTCTGTTGTGTGCCGTCACAGGTGTTGCCATTAACCAATTGCTTTTTCTGAAAGGGCTTTCACTTACTTATTCCATTCATGCATCTTTGTTGATGCTTACCACGCCGATACTTATTGTATTCATTGCTGCGTGGATATTGAGGGAGAGATTGAGCTTCGTAAAGTTGGTCGGCCTTGGCCTTGGTATAGCCGGCGCAGCGGTATTGGTACTGGGTAAAGAAAATTCCGGAGAGGGCGATGATATTTTGTTTGGAGATATTCTGATACTCATCAATGCAGTGTCGTATACATTTTACTTTGTGTTGGTAAAGCCGTTGATGGCAAAATACGATCCCATCGTGATCATCAGGTGGATATTTACCTTTGGTTTTTTTCTTGTGCTGCCTTTTGGTTGGGTTGAGTTCACGCAAATACACTGGGCACATTTCAATACCATCGACTACACCTGCATGGCACTGGTGGTGTTAGCCGGAACTTTCCTGGCCTATCTTTTCAACGTATATGGAATAAAAATACTCGGCGCTTCTATCGCAGGATTTTATATTTACACACAACCCGTTTTTGCTGCACTCATCGCAATGATCTTTTTAAAAGAACCATTATCGTTGTATAAGATGATCGCGGCCTTGCTCATTTTTGCGGGAGTCTTTCTTGCGAATAAACCGACGAAAACTGCGGGAGCTAATAATTCTTAGAGCTATCCGTTCTTCGGATAATCAAAAAACAAAAACTTCCTTTTTGCCTTGCCAAAGGCAGACCAACTGTCTACCTCCGCTTGTACGGCAAAAACTGAACAGGTAGGCATATTATCTAAATTCGCTTCGGGAGTAAGTTCATTTGCAAAATTTGTGATGCCGGGATTGTGGGCAACGATCGCCACACTGTTGAAACGGTCATCCAATTGAGATGCTACTTCGAAAAAGACCCTTGCGGGGGCCTGGTATAATGCACTTATATAAATGATGTCTTTTTCATCAACACCACAAGCATCAGCAAAAAACTCTGCAGTCTTCTTTGTGCGTTTGGCGGGACTGCTTACAAAAGCATCGATCTTTATTTTCTTATGCAATCGCTTGGCCATCAAAGGGGCGTCCGCTTTGCCGCGATCATTAAGCGTTCTCTCAAAATCGTTCGACGTAAAAGCTGTTTCAGCCTTCGCGTGCCTTATGATGATAAGTGTCTTCACCTTCTAAAAATAAAATCAAAAAATGTAATTATGAAATTTGAATACTATTTTAATTGCCAAACAGCACCTTATTGTATCTGTTCAACCTTTTTGTAAATAGGATTGCTGCCATCGGCTTTGTACCTTTATCCTCTAAATCCATGCCGGATAATGCCGGCGAAGCGTTGACCTCAAGCCAAACCGATATGGACCAGCAAAATAAAGCGCAACGATCTAACGCAGAAAGTGAGCAGAAGTACCATACTCTTTTTGAACAGGCTTCTGACCCCATCATGGTCACCGATTTTAATGGCGATTTTGCCGACGTCAATACCGCCATGTGTAATTTGTTTGGGTATAGCAAAGAAGAACTGCTAAAAATGAACATCAGGCATCTTATTAATGAGGAGCAATTGAAAAAAACACCCATTCGTTTTGATCTGCTTGCCCTGGGGCAACAAGTATTCAACAACAGGGAGATGGTTCACCGTGATGGATCGACAGTGTATGTGGAGGCGAATGTAAAAAAAGTTGACGAGGGCCTGGTTATGGCCATAGCTAGAGATGTTACCAAACTAAAAAAAGCGGAAGAGAAAATAATTGCCCATGAACGGCAATTGCAATTGTTTGTTGAGCATAGTCCAGCTGCCATTGCCATGTTCGACAGGGACATGCGCTACATAAACGTGAGTGGCAGGTGGATGAAGGAGTATAATCTCACCGGCAGTGACGTGATCGGGCGAAGTCACTATGACGTTTTTCCCGGGATACCACAACGTTGGAAAGAGATTCACCAAAAATGTCTCGCGGG
>Ga0193753_10003063_pt1 | contig 12656 bp, 7 predicted proteins | sample H1c2metaG_FD_144925 | JGI IMG/M metagenome (GOLD analysis project Ga0193753, IMG submission 144925) | Soil microbial communities from a riparian zone of the East river system, Colorado, United States - H1c2 | ecosystem: Environmental > Terrestrial > Soil > Riparian zone | place: USA: East River... | reverse complement strand
CGATTCGAATGCGTTCGTAGCCACGGCGGTGCCGATTCACGATGGCACGAACTACAACGATGTCCTGCCGTCTTTGAACCTGGTATTCGGCTTCCCGGCGGGCCAAAAGCTGCGCGTCGGCGTCGCGCGCGAATTGGTGCGCGCGCGCATGGATCAGCTGGACGTGTCCTACGATTACTCGTTCGCGACCGGCGGCAGCTTCACGCCCACGGCGACCGGCGGCAACGCAAGGCTCGCACCCTGGCGCGCCGATGCGTTTGATGTGTCGTACGAGAAATATTTCGAGAACCGGGCGATCATTTCGGTCGCCGGCTTCTACAAGAAGCTGAAAAGCTATATCTACGACATCCAGACTCCCTTTGATTTCACCGCGCAAAACGCTGCAGCGTCGCCGCTCAACCCCTGCCTGATCGGCGGCGTCTCACAGCCGTGCCCTGAACTGGCAAGCGGTTTTATGACGGCGCCTCAGAACGGTGCTGGCGGACGGGTGGACGGCGTCGAGCTGGCATTTTCGGTGCCGGGGGAGCTGTTCTGGGACAAGTTGGAGGGTTTCGGCGCCAGCGGCAGCGTCTCGCAGACCGCGAGCAGCATCGCGATCCCGGGACAGGTCGCCGGTACGGCTGCGCAAAACATCACCTTGCCGGGACTGTCGAAGACGGTGTGGCAGGCGACGGTGTATTACGAGCGGGCAGGTTTTTCAGCGCGCCTCGCGACCACGTATCGCTCCAACTACATCGGTGAAATCACGGATTTTGCCGGCGACCGGGCGCTGGAATACGTCCGGCACGAACAAATCAGCGCCTTCCAAACCGGATACGACTTCCAACAGGGCCCGTTGCGGGGCTTTGGCGTGGTGTTCCAGATCGACAATCTCACCAATACACCGTTCATCGACTACGCGGGCGTGACGTCGCGCGTGCGTGACTACGAAACCTATGGCCGCGTGTTTTTCCTGGGCGCCAGATACAAGCTATAAGTCCAGCGTGGTGAACCGTGTGAAGAAATGCGGCGCTCTCGCAGCGTCGCTGCTGACTTTGAGCTTTGCGGCACAAACCCGTGCGCAGCCGGCACAGGACTATCGCAGCAGGCTGCCCGCCGACGAAATCATCTATTTCTTGCTACCCGACCGCTTCGAGAACGGCGATACATCCAATGACCGCGGCGGTCTTCAGGGCGGCCGACTGGTCACGGGTTTCGATCCCACGGCCAAGGGCTTCTATCACGGCGGAGATTTAAAGGGTCTCATTTCGCGTCTGGATTACATCCAGGCGCTCGGCGCCACAGCGGTATGGCTGGCTCCGATCTTCAAAAATAAAGTCGTACAGGGGGTGCCCGGTCACGAGTCTGCCGGCTATCACGGTTATTGGATCACCGACTTTATGCACGTCGATCCGCATTTCGGCACTGACGCGGATATGCACGCCCTCGCGGACGCCGTTCACGGCCGCGGCATGAAGTTGTACATGGACATCGTCGTCAATCACACGGCCGACGTCATCAACTACCGCGAGTGTCCCGCGGACGCGTGTCCCTACCGCTCGCGTGCGGACTATCCCTACACCCGGCGCGGCGGCGTCTCGGGCGACGAGATCAATCGCGGATTCCTGGGCGATGCCGCGCCGTATCAATCCGAGGAGAACTTCGCGAAACTCACGCGTCCGGACTATGCCTATACGCCGTTTGTGCCGCCCGGGCTGGAACACGTCAAGGTTCCCGACTGGCTGAACGATCCTATTTATTATCACAACCGCGGCAACTCGACCTTCCATGGCGAAAGTTCCACCATGGGCGATTTCTTCGGCCTCGACGATGTGATGACCGAAAACCCGCGCGTGCTGCGCGGCTTTATCGAGATATTCGGCGACTGGATCGACAAATACGATATCGACGGCTTTCGGATCGACACCGCCCAGCACGTCAATCCGGAATTCTGGCACCGCTTCGTGCCGGCGATGCAGACAAGGGCCGCTGCCAAGGGCATACCCAATTTCCACATTTTCGGTGAGGTCTTTACGCCCGAGTTCGATCCCGCAAAACTCGCCAGACACACGCGCGTCGATGGTCTGCCCGCGGTGCTCGATTTCGGATTTGCCTTAGGAGTGCGCGACACCGTGACCGGATCGGCCGGAACCGACCGCTTGGCAGAACTCTTTGCCGACGACGCCTTGTACGAGGGTGGCGCGGCGAGCGCCCGGCAGTTACCGATATTCATCAGCAATCACGACGCCGGCCGCTTCGGCTATTTCGTACGCAAGGCAAGACCCGGCGCTCCCGACGACGAGGCCTTGCGGCGCGTGATCTTGGGCTACGCCATGCTCATGACCCTGCGCGGCGTTCCCGTCATTTATTATGGCGATGAGCAGGGCTTCGCGGGCTCAGGCGGTGATCAGGATGCCCGCCAGGATATGTTCGCGAGTAACACCGCGAGTTATAATGGTGAACGGCTCATCGGCACCAGAGCCACGACCGCGCAACGTAATTTTGGCGCCGATCACCCTCTATACAAGGTCATTTCCATGCTGGCGATGCTTCGCCGCGCCAACGTCGCACTGCGCCAGGGTGATCAAGTGGTACGGGCTTACGCGCGCACCCCGGGGATATTCGCCGTGTCGAGACTGGATGCGCAGAGCAACACGGAAATCTTGATCGCGTTCAACACGTCGAAACTCGCCATCGACGCCCAGGTCGAAGTCGACCCACACTCGCAGCGCTTTCGAAGCCTGCGTGGGAACTGCGCACCGACTCAATCGGCGCCAGGCAGCTATCGTGTGCAGGTTCCCGCCCTGGACTACTTGATTTGCTCATCGGCAGCGGCTCCATGAGTCTGCCCGAAGTCCCTTGGTGGCGCGGCGCGGCGATCTATCAAATCTACCCACGCAGCTTTCGGGATTCCAACGGCGATGGTATCGGCGACCTGCCCGGCATCACCGCGAACCTCGACTATGTGGCATCGCTGGGCGTAGATGGCATCTGGATTTCCCCGTTCTATACATCGCCGATGAAGGACTTCGGCTACGACATTTCCGACTACTGCGATGTCGATCCCATCTTCGGTACCCTGGAGGACTTCGATCGCCTTCTCGAGACAGCGCATCGCCTCGGGCTAAAAGTGATCATCGATCAGGTGTATTCGCATACGTCGGATCAACATCCGTGGTTCCGCGAGAGCCGCGACGACCGGACCAACCCCCGCGCCGATTGGTACGTGTGGGCCGATCCCAAGGTCGACGGCTCACCGCCGACAAATTGGCAATCCGTCTTTGGCGGTCCCGCATGGACCTGGAATGCGCGGCGCGGCCAATATTACCTGCATAATTTTCTGATCGAGCAGCCGGATTTGAATGTACACAACATGCAGGTTCAGGATGCATTGCTCGAGTGTGCGCGTTTTTGGTTCAAGCGCGGCGTCGATGGATTTCGGCTCGACGCCGTCAACTTCTCACTGCACGATGTTCTGCTGCGCGACAATCCCCCGGCGCGGGAGAGCCAATGGCCGCGCACGCGGCCGGTTGATTTTCAACAGCCGCTCTACAACAGGTCGCATCCGGACTTGCCGCGGTTCATCGAGCGAATCAGGAGCGTCGCGGACGAGTACAGCGGACGATTCACCGTGGCGGAGATCGGCGGTGAGGGCAGTGAGCCAGAGATGCAACTGCTGACTTCCGGCAATGCGCGCTTCAATACCGCGTACGGATTCAACTTTCTGTACGCGGACCAATTGACCCCGGAACTGGTTCGAATGGCGCTGGGCGCGTGGCCGGAGGCGGAAAGCATGGGTTGGCCCAGTTGGGCATTCTCGAACCACGACGCACCGCGGACAGTGTCGCGATGGTCGACGCCTGCGCACCGCGCCGAGTACGGCCGGCTGGCCATGCTGCTGCTGACGTGTCTGCGGGGCAATATCTTCTTGTATCAAGGGGAAGAATTGGCATTGCCGCAGGCCCACATTGGTTTTGAGGACCTGAAGGATCCAGAGGCGATCGCGAACTGGCCTGCCACGCTGGGACGCGACGGTGCGCGCACGCCCATGCCCTGGCAGTCTTCAGCGGCGCATGCCGGATTTTCGACGGCAGCACCATGGCTTCCCGTCAGTCCGGAGCACTTTGCACTCGCCGTGGACCGTCAGCAGCATGACCCGGGTTCTCAACTTGCGCTCACGCGTCGGCTGCTCGATCTGCGCCGCCGTAGCGCCACGCTGCGCTTAGGCTCCCTGCGATTCATCGACGCGCCCGCGGACTTTGTGGTGTTCGAGCGGGTTTTGGCCGAGAACCGGCTTCTGTGCGCATTCAACCTAGGATCGAGCGAACGCAGCTGGCGTCCCGTCCCGGATCACGCGTGGCAGATCATCGAATCCGTGAGTGGGGCCAAAGAGTGGAATTTCCCCCCTCTCTCTGGTCTGATCGCTCGATGTCCGACCTGAGCATTCCCGACGGCGCGAGGCGGGCTAAGCCTACGCTGACCTTCCTGCAGATCTGGAACATGAGCTTTGGTTTTCTGGGACTGCAATTTGCATTTGCACTGCAAAATGCCAACGTCAGCCGGATTTTTCAGTCCTTGGGCGCCGACTTGGATCAAATCCCAATCATGTGGATCGCGGCGCCTCTGACTGGGCTGTTGGTTCAACCGGTGATCGGCTATTTTTCGGATCGAACTTGGACAAGGCTCGGCCGGCGCAAGCCTTACTTCGTCAGTGGCGCCTTACTTGCGGCGAGCGCCCTTTGGCTCATGCCGCGTGCACCGACATTGTGGTTCGCGGCTGCATTGTTATGGATGCTGGACGCGTCCATCAATGTGTCGATGGAGCCGTTTCGCGCCTTCGTCGGTGATCAGCTTGCGCCGACACAACGACCTTTGGGCTACGCCATGCAAAGCTTCTTCATCGGCGTGGGCGCGGTGGTCGCAAGCGCATTGCCTTGGATCATGGCGCAATTCGGCTTCAGCAACAGCGGTACCGGCGCGGACGGAGGGACCATCATTCCCGTCACGGTACGCCATGCCTTTGACATCGGCGCGGCGGTGCTGCTGCTCGCCATCCTTTGGACCGTGGTGCGGACGCGTGAGTATCCGCCGGCGGAGTTGCAAGCCTTCAGCGATGCCAATCCGGTGCAGGCACCTTCGCGGCATGCGGGTCGCGCTTCGGGCCTGCGACGCGGGGCTCTGTGGAGCGCTTTTGGACTGCTGGGGATCGCCCTCATTTGGGGTCTAGGCCTGGACCGCCAGATGTACCTGGTTTGCGCCGGCGCGCTGTTATGGGGGCTCGCGTTGCTGACGCACGGTTTCACGCAAGGATGGAGCGGATTCGGCACCGTGATGCGGGATCTCGAGTCGATGCCCGATACCATGCGGCGCCTTGCACCGGTCCAGTTCTTTTCGTGGCTCGGATTATTCGCCATGTGGATTTACACGACCGCTGCCGTGGCGCAGGTGCATTTCGGTTCAAGCGATCCGCGTTCAGACGCGTTCAATCAGGGCGCGAATTGGGTCGGGGTATTGTTCGCCGCTTACAACGGCTGCGCTGCGCTCGCCGCCCTTTTCATACCGCTCTTGGTGAACCGCATCGGCCTAAGGGTGAGCCACTTGATCAACGTCTGGATCGGCGGTATTGCGCTGCTGTCCTTCCTCGTGATCCGCAACCCCTATTGGCTCCTGGTGCCGATGATCGGTGTCGGCGTTGCGTGGGCATCCATCCTATCGCTGCCGTACGTGCTGCTGTCGGACAGTTTACCGGCGCATAAGATGGGGCTGTACATGGGGCTGTTCAACTTCTTTATCGTCATTCCCCAACTGGTGGCGGCCAGCCTTCTCGGGCTGCTGCTGAAGTGGATGTTCGCCGGCGCTCCGATCTATGCGCTCGCCATCGGAGGCGTGAGTTTTTTGATATCCGGCGCGTTGGTTTTGCGAGTTGCAGAACCCGCCAAACTTTGAGGCTCATTATTGAGCGCTCCGCATGATCGTCGAACCACCAGGCGCGTGGGTAATTCGGTGGACGTTGCCGGTTCATCGTCGATCAATTTCAGCAGGGTCTCGACCAAGGCTTGTCCCGCGCGGCGCGTATCCTGCATGACGGTCGTCAAGGGCGGATTTGCCAGGCTCGCGGGGGGTATGTCATCGAAGCCGATGACCGCGACTTCTGCGGGGATGCTGGCGCCGTGATCGCGCAGTGCATGCATGGCCCCCAGTGCGATCAGATCCGACGCGGCAAAAATCGCGTCGAAGCGTTCGTTGCGGCTCAACAGCTCGCGCGCCGCCTGGTAGCCGGACTCTTCCGTGCTAATGGCGTCGACTTGCAATTGCGGCAAAGGGAGTACACCCGCTTCCTCGATCGCGGCCGCGTAGCCGCGGTAGCGCTCGAGAAATTCCGGCGCTCGGTTCGATGCACCGCCGAGAAATGCCAACCGCTGACGGCCGAGGCTCAATAGGTGCTTTGCGGCATCATAGCCGCCCTTGAAATTGTCGCTGCCCACCGAGATGCCCGGTTGCCCTTTCACGGCGCCCCATCTTACGAAGTGCGTGCCCTGCGCGACCAGCTGCTCCAGCCGAGACTTGTATTCAAGATAATCCCCATAGCCCAACAGAATGATGCCGTCGGCTTTCTTGCTGTCCTCGTAAGTAACATGCCAGTTACCCGCCGACTCCTGAAACGAGATCAATAAATCGTAGCCGCACTGCGCGCAGGCTCGAGTGATGGATCCGAGCATGGATAGAAAGAACGGATTGATGAGCGAATCATCCGGGGTGGGATCCTTGAAGAACAGGAGCGCGATCGTATTTGACCGCTGACTGCGCAGATTGGACGCGTTCTTATCGACCGTATAGTTTAGTTCTTCCGCTATTTCCTGGATGCGTTTGCGGGTCTCTTCGTTGACAGTCGGGCTTCCGCGCAATGCACGCGATACCGTGGACTGCGAGACGCCCGCACGGTAGGCAACGTCGATCGACGTGGCTTTGGCGGTCATGAGATTACCGCGGCGGCCCTCCCGCCTTTGCGCCGTATTTATCGAACCAGCTCATCATGTAGAGCTGCGTCCGCATCCAGTTGGACGGTTTTCGCCCGGTACCGTGGAACTCTCCGTCGAATCTCAGCATCGCCGCCGGAACACCCTGGCGCTTCAGTGCCGAATAGAATTCCTCTGTCTGCGGGATCGGCGTGCGCCGGTCCAACTCGCCCGTCATCAGCAAGGTCGGAGTCTTGATGTGGCCGACGTACATTAGGCTCGATTGCGCCAGCCAGTCGCTCGGATCTTCCCAGAATGGCTTCTGGAAGAAGCGGTAGGTGAAGTACGGAATGTCCGTCTCACCCGCCATGCTGATCCAGTCGATGACCGGGCAACGGACGGCTGCCGCGGCAAAGCGGGTGGTATGGCCGATCACCCAGCTCGACAGCACACCGCCGCCGCTGCAACCTGATACGAACATGCGCGAATCATCGACGTAGCCGCTTTTCAGCACTGTGTCGACACCCGCCATCAAATCGTCGTAGTCAACGCCCGGGTAATGCTTGGCAATCGCATTGCCGAACTTGCTGCCGTAGCCGGTGGATCCCCGCGGATTCATGAACAGCGTGACATAGCCGTTCGCCGCGAAGTTCTGGAACATGGGACTGAATGCGACCGAGTACATTCCGTGCGGGCCGCCATGGATCTCGAGTATCAGCGGATACTTTTGCGAGGCGTTGAAATTCGGCGGCTTCACCACCCAACCCTGGATGTGAGCGCCCCCCGAGGAATCGAAGTTGACCTCCTCCGCGTTCGCCAACTGCAGATTGTGCAATAGCTCGTCATTGATGTGAGTCAGCCGCTCATGCGCATCGGGCTTGCGCGGATTGATGACTTCGATGTCGCCGGGCGAATGGAAATCGCCCCGAACGGCGACGATGGCGTTACGACTCACCGAAATGCCACGTACGACCTCGGCACCGCTCGTGACGGGGTGAACGCCGCCACGCTGCGCCCACGAATACAAATGGACGCTGCCCTTGTCTTCGGCCACAAAGTACAGCGTGCCGCTGTCCGGCGACCACTCGAGGTCCTGCGGCTCGCGATCGAATCCGGTCGATCGTAGGGAGGCGTTGCTGCCGTCGATGGACATGGTCCACAGATCCGCAACCCGGTACGAATCGCCATTCAGGGTCCAGCCGAGAAAAGCGATCGTCTTGCCGTCCGGCGACAAGCTGGGTCTGCTCCAACCGCCTTCTGTCGTGATCAAACGCTTGGTAACGCCGGTGGCAAGGTCAACCGTGTAGATGTAGCCCTGCCGATCGTTCATATCGCCGTTGCCTTCCTTGAACCCGTCCACAATGGCCGAGCGGCCATCCGGCGTGAAACACCACTCGGCCGAATCACCGATTTCAAACACGCTCGAGCCGATGCTCCAGTCTCCGCTCGTCACTTGCCGCGGTGTGCCGCCATCGGCGTTGATCACGAACAGGTGCCGGTAGCCGCGGTCGGTCAGCCCGACGCCGTCGCGGCGGAAATGGAATCGTTCCGTGTACCGAGGTGCCGCGGCCCATTTCGCGCCGTCCGGCGCCGCGGGCAGATCGACCGACCACTTCTCCACGCTCGGCACGACCATGGTGTAACCAATCTGCCGACCATCGGGTGACCAGTGCAGGTTGGAGGGATCCTGTTGTCCGCGCGTAATCTGCGTGGCCGGACCCGGCACCGACAGATGTAGCACGAAAATCTGTCGACCCTTGGGCTCGCCTTCGCCTGTATAGGCAATGCTCTTGCTATCCGGCGACCACACCGCCCCGCTGCCCTTGGCAAGAAACCGATGATTGCGGCCATCGATACCGACGATCCAAATGGCCTGCTCCGGCTTGTCGTTCTGCACATCGACGAGAGAGCGGGTGTAAACGACTTGAGTGCCATCCGGGGAAACTTTAGGGGATGCCGCCGATTGCAATTCCAGGTATTGCCCTACCGTGAACAGCTTCGGGCCAGCCGGTTCCGCTGCGCCGGCGGGCAAGCCCCACGCATAAAGTGTCAAGGCGACGGCGTTCAATATCGCAACGCGAGCAATTCGTAACATGGAAATCCCCTTTAATCTTCGAATCCGCGCCGCTAAACCGGCGCTATGCTTGTTAGCCAAACATTATCCGCGACTTCTGCAATCTGAGGAAGTACCCCCCCACGTGTCGGCCGGTGGCGACATTCCGCATCGCCTGCATTTAGCTGGCATGATTTTCACCTGCCCCGGTTCGCCTGGGTTCGCATACAGCGGCATGGAGGGACGCATGGAACAATGTCCAAGCATTTCGCCTCGGATCGGGTCCGAGAAGATCAACATTCTCGTTGTGGACGATCAACCCGCGAAGCTCTTGAGCTATGAGGTCATCCTGTCGGACATCGGCGCGACGTTGATCAAGGCATCGTCGGCATGCGAGGCGTTCGAATGCCTGTTGAAGAGCGATGTTGCGTTGATCCTCATCGATGTATGCATGCCGGAGATCGACGGGTTCGAACTCGCCGCCCTGATTCGTGAGCATCCGCGCTTCCAGCGCATCGCCATCATTTTTGTATCCGCACTGATGCATAGCGACTTACACAAGCTTCGCGGCTATGCACTTGGCGCCGTCGACTACATCCCGGTTCCCCTTGCGCCGGAACTGCTGCGCGCGAAAGTAAAAGTTTTCCTCGAGCTGCATCAAAAGACTCGCCAGCTGGAGGCACTCAATTCCGAACTCGAGCGCAAAGTCATCGAGCGCACGGATGACCTGCGCCGCCGTAACGAGGATCTGGAAAAGAGGATCGGGGAGCGCACGCGCGAACGCGAGGCGCTTCTTGCACAACGCTATGAGGCGCATCAAATTGATACCGTCGGACAGGTCGGCGGCATTGTTCACGATTTCAACAATCTGCTGATGGCGGTGTTGGGAAGCCTCAGCCTCCTGGAAAAGAAACTCCCAGAGGATCGCGAGGCGCTTCATTTATTGAGGAATGCATCGCAAGCGGCTCGCCGAGGCGCCGTACTGACCCGGGATCTGCTGACGTTTTCACGCCGCCGCGAATTCACGCCGGCGCCAGTCGACATCGGCGAAGCGGTGAACGGCATGCAAAACCTGCTCGAGCACGCGCTGGGCTTTGGCATCAGCCTTAGCTGCCGGTTTTCACAGACGCTCCCCTCCGCATTTGTGGACGGCAATCAGCTTCAGTTGGCCCTGCTCAACATGGCCATCGGAATGCGCGACTCAATGCCGAGCGGCGGGAGCGTCGTAATCAGCGGAGCGGAAGTGTCCAAAGATTGCGCTGAGTCCGCACTCCCGCGGACGCCCGGCGACTATGTGCGCATTAGGATGGTTGCGACCGCGGAAAGCGTTGCAGAGACCGCTGATTCGATCCCAAACGAGCCGGTGCACGCCGAGCCCTCCTCCAACGGAACGAATCTCGGATTTTCAATAGCCCATGCGATGGCAACGCGGTTCGCCGGGCGACTCGTGCTCGTCAGCGCGCCAAACGCCGTAACCAGCGCCGATCTTTGGTTGCCGCGGGCCTTCACCCGGCCTGTGGCCGTGGCTCGCGCCAGTCATACGAACGTCACGTATCAGTAACAAAAACGTAAAACGGCCTCTCTAGTTTACCTGTTGCTTTTCCAAACGGGCCTGCTCCATCGCTTTTCCCGGTCGGGGGGATGGGCTGCATGCAACACGATAAACCAGAGGCATCAAAATGATCCGTTCGCTTTTCAATCGCAGGCTGCTGACCATGGCGCTGGCCGCAGCACCCGCGTTCAGTGCACAAGCCGCCATCCAGGTGATCGCCACCAGCAGTATTAGCGGCACCTACCAGGACTTGTCCGATTCGACCTCCGGATTGCTCGAGAATGGAGTTCCCGGCAATCGCTTGGGCGGCATCGGTTCGGCCATCGCGTACGCCGGCGGCGATACCTTCCTGCTCCTTCCGGATCGCGGCCCCAACGCCGTTGCCGGTTACGGCGGGGACCCGATCGACAACACGGTGTCCTACATCAACCGATTCGGGACATTTACGTTGCGACTGCTGCAGAACACCGAATTCAACCCGACCAATCCCGATGTCGGCCCCGCCGATGTCATCGGTCTGCCATTCATCTTGACGCCGGAGCTCAAGGCCACGACGCTGCTGTCCAGCCAAGTGCCGCTGACCTATGGCAAGGGCGGCGCCGCCGCCGGCGTCGAAATCTCCGGCAGTCCTACGCGATCCGGAATTCCGCCGCTGAATTTCAAGAACCACACCTTCTACTTTACGGGCCGCTCGGACGGCATCAATTCGAAAGAGTCGTCCACCTGGCCGTTCAATGCACGTTTCGATACCGAGGGCATCCGCGTGTCGAATGACGGCCGGTCCGTGTTCATCTCCGATGAGTACGGCCCGTACGTCTATCAGTTCGATCGTGCCACGGGACAGCGCATGCGCTTCTTTACGCTGCCGCCGACTTTCGCCGTGGCGCATCCCAACACCACGACCGCAACCGAGACCGGAACCGGCGGCACTGCGCTCAACACGGTCGGACGCGTCGCGAACAAGGGCGCGGAAGGACTGGCCATCACGCCGGACGGCAGGACGATGCCGCTCGCGCCGTAGTTGCCGCTGATTCAGGACGGCGGTACCAGCGGCAACTACGGCGCGAGCGGCATCCCATACACCCGCATGGTCACGATCGACATCGCGTCCGGCAGGGTCATGCACCAGTATGCGTACCCGCTGACGACCGTCAAAGGTTCCGCCATCAGCGAACTGCTGGCCGTCAACGATCACCAGTTCCTGGTGGACGAGCGTGATGCCACCGGCTTCGAGACCGCGGTGGACGACAACAGCCCCCCGAAGGAAAAGACGCTGTACGAGATCGATCTCAAGGGCGCGACGGATGTGAGCAACATCGCGGACCTGCGCACGGCCTCGTTCAATCCCGTGACCAAGTCGGCCAGGCCCTTCCTCGACATGGTCGCGGTGTTGAGCAGCGCGGGTATTGTCAACATTCCCTCCAAACTCGAGGGCATTGCCTTCGGAGCCGACGTGGAGATCAATGACCGCACCCACCACACCCTGTTCCTGACCAACGACAACGACTTCGTCAGCTACGTTGCCAAGGATGCGGGTTCTTCAGCGAACGTCCTCGCGCCGGCGGACAATCCCAACCGGATATTCGTGTTCGCCTTCGACGACAGCGACCTGCCGCTGCCGGGCAAAGTCCAGGCGCAGCAGCTTTCGCAGCATCACCGGGAGCACTTCGACGCACCGTTCTTCGGTGGCTTCGGGCCGTCCGATGGGCACGATGACTACTGGCCGTAGGGCTTCAAGCGGGGATTACAAGCACGAATTTCACGGCAGGCGGCTCCTTGTCAGCGCCGCCTGCGTCTCCTTTTGAAAACCCTGGACGGCGGCAATGCCCGGCATGCGAGGTGCTTTGCCGGACCGCTGCGCCACCTTGCTCATCATTGCAAGCAGCTTGGGATGCGCGAACAACCAGCGGGTGAAGGCTTCCGCCATGCGCGAATCCCCCATGGCACTGCTGTTGCCCGATGGCGCTTGTGGCGGCATGGTCTGCTGCAACCACAGCATCACGGTTTGATGCTGTGGGTCGACTTGCCACCAACCGCCAAAAAGTCCCGGCCAGCCGAATGCGCCGGCGCATTCGGCTGGCCGGGACTTTTTGGCGGTTGGTGGCAAGTCGACCCA
>Ga0193753_10003062_pt1 | contig 12660 bp, 9 predicted proteins | sample H1c2metaG_FD_144925 | JGI IMG/M metagenome (GOLD analysis project Ga0193753, IMG submission 144925) | Soil microbial communities from a riparian zone of the East river system, Colorado, United States - H1c2 | ecosystem: Environmental > Terrestrial > Soil > Riparian zone | place: USA: East River... | reverse complement strand
CTTTTTGAGCCCGCTCAATAAATTCTTACCCGGGGGTAATACATTCGACCCCTTCAGGGTCGGAGGGAGCAAACCCTTTCACTTCGTTCAAGGGACATGCAACTTCTCCGAAGTCGAAATGGACTACGTTACATTATGATCCCGGTTCAAAGGGCTCCTTTGGAGAGGGATCACGCGTCCCTTGAACGAAGTGAAAAGGTGTTGATTCATGACCCCGAAGGGGTCAAATGTCAAAAAAAGAAATTCCTTGCTGCCGCAGGCCCAAATTAAAAAAGAACGTGGCGCTAGGCCTTCATTTTGGGATCTCCTTCTGAGGTTTTGTGGTCCGTGGTCTGCTTCGCCAGCGCCTTCTTCATACTCACCCGCTCGTCAATAATAGCGGCCAACTGATCAATGGCCACACGATCCTGTTTCATCGTATCGCGTTCGCGGATGGTTACCGTGTTGTCTTCGAGCGTCTGGTGATCGACCGTAATACAATACGGCGTACCGATCGCATCCTGGCGGCGGTAGCGTTTGCCGATCGTGTCTTTGTCTTCCGATGTTACGATGTGATCGAACTTCAGCAGGTCAACGATCTCTGCTGCTTTTTCAGGAAGACCGTCTCTGTTGATCAGTGGAAGAATCGCTGCTTTAATTGGTGCGAGAAACGGTGGAAGATTTAATACCACACGCTCCGAACCATCTTCGAGCTGCTCAAGCGTGTACGCCTGCGACATCATCGCCAGGAACATCCGGTCGAGACCAATCGATGTTTCAATCACGTACGGTACGTAACTGTGGTTTTCTTTCCAGTCTTCGGGCGTTTGTGTTTTTGCCAATGCAGAATTAAGCGGACCGGTATATTCCTGATCAAAGTACTGGAGTTTTTTGCCGGAGAATTGTTCGTGCTGGCGCAGATCGAAATCGCCGCGCGAGTGAATGCCTTCGAGTTCTTTGAAGCCAAAAGGAAATGCAAATTCAATGTCGCACGCTGCTATCGCGTAATGCGCAAGCTTCAAATGATCGTGGAAACGGTATTGTCCTTCCGGAAATCCAAGTGTGTTGTGCCACTTCATGCGCGTAGCTTTCCATTTTTCATACCACTCGGTTTCTGTTCCCGGACGAATGAAAAACTGCATTTCCATTTGTTCGAATTCGCGCATGCGGAAAATAAACTGGCGCGCTACGATTTCATTGCGGAATGCTTTGCCGGTTTGCGCAATACCAAACGGAATTTTCATCCGTCCCGTTTTCTGTACGTTCAGGAAATTCACGAAAATTCCCTGTGCGGTTTCCGGGCGCAGGTAAATGGTATCTGATTCTTCAGCAACTGATCCAAGCTGCGTGGCAAACATGAGGTTGAACTGGCGAACATCTGTCCAGTTGCGTGTTCCGGAAATCGGGCAAGCAATTTCAAGATCGATGATGAGCTGTTTCAGATCAGCCATATCATCATTCTCCAATGCCGTTTTGAAACGCGCGTTGGTGTCGTCGATTTTCTTCTGGTATTCCATCACGCGCGGGTTTGTACTCTTGTACATCGCCGCATCGAAAGTTTCACCAAAACGCTTCGCCGCTTTTTCAACTTCTTTGCTGATCTTCTCTTCGATCTTCTTCATGGAATCTTCCACGAGCACATCGGCACGGTACCGCTTCTTCGAATCTTTATTGTCGATCAGCGGATCGTTGAACGCGTCGACGTGACCGGAAGCTTTCCACGTAGTAGGATGCATAAAAATAGCTGCGTCAATTCCCACGATGTTGTCGTGCATTTGCACCATCGATTTCCACCAGTACTCGCGGATGTTTTTTTTCAGTTCAACGCCGTACTGACCGTAATCGTATACCGCGCTCAATCCGTTCCCGTAAATTTCACTCGACTGGAAAATAAATCCATACTCTTTGGAATGCGAAATGATATTTTTGAATTTCTCTTCGCCTGTAAGCTGCTTCGCTTTTTCGGTGGTTTCTGACATGGTGCAAAGATAGTAATTCAGTGGGCAGTGTGCCGTTGGCGGTTTCAACCGGCTTGTCGGTCGAAGGGCGATGTTATTCTCAGTTGAAATATGTAAACTTGGCGGGCAAACCGATGCAACAATTACTGCCCGGCAATTCCGGAAAAACCATGCAGGAACAACGCAGCTTACTGATTGCCACGCTTGAAAACTGGCGTGGAGATCTCGAACAGGTGGATGATGTTCGCGTGATCGGAATAGTTCCCTTTGTTCAAAATACGGATCGCGCATGAGCACAAAACAGGAATACGTGATCCTCGTTGATGCAAACGACAACGAAACCGGCACTGCCGAAAAAATGGAAGCGCACCGTTCCGGAACATTGCACCGTGCGATTTCCGTTTTCATTTTCAACAGCGAAGGAAAATGGTTGCTGCAAAAACGCGCTGAAGGAAAATACCATTCCGGGGGATTGTGGACGAATGCCTGCTGCAGCCACCCGCGTCCGGGAGAAGATACGGCCACAGCTGCACACCGGAGGTTACAGGAAGAAATGGGAATACGCTGTGATCTGAATCATGCATTTGCTTTTACGTATCGCGCAGAACTCGATCATGATTTAATTGAACATGAACTCGATCACATATTCATTGGACGAACCGACGCAGTTCCCAATCCCGATCCCGGTGAAGTGAGTGGATGGAAATATTTCTCCACGCAAGAACTCGAAACGGCACTCAAGGAAAGCCCGGATCAATTCACAGAATGGTTCAAGCTGATTCTGCCGCGACTTACAGGCGTAGTTTGACTCCTGCTTCAGGCCTTCGGCCTCCTGCCACAGATTCGCAGATTACGCAGATTTAATGATTGGTTTAAATCAATAAAAATAATTTTTTTCATCTGCGTAATCTGCGAATCTGTGGCAGGGCGCCGAAGGCGCAACAACAACAAATACAACCTGAATTAATTCGCGCCGGATATCTCTCTCACTTTCACCCAATCGAAAAACACAATAGACTTTTCGTTTTTGTTGGGGCCGTTCAGTTCATCCATATTCGGAACGGCTGAGAAGTGGAAAATCGTGTCGTGATCGGCGTGAAGGAGTTCAACCATGTTCTTCGGGCGGATCATGATGTGTTCCTGGTTGTATGTTTTAAACGGAATTTTCTGTTCCAGTTTTACAAGGTACCAGCCGGTAAAGCCGCCAATCTTTTCGCGCCGGATAATTTCACCACGGACGGGAAGAAAAGTTGCCAGTTTGCTGTTGGTCCTGAAATTCTGGATCAACACTTTTTTGCCTAACGCGAGATTGTAGTTTGGTCGTTTATCGCCGTACACAACCTGTGCCGGCAGCAGTCCCACGAACCAGTTGATCCGGTACCATTCTCCCGGGAAAATATCAATGTTGCCGAGGCGGACCGATAGAAAGAGAATGAGATAACCGCCGCCGAGTGTGGATGTGATGAGTTCGCGGTTGCTGATGGTGGGTCCGTAAATCCACGTGAGGCAAATAAACTCGAACAGGAACACGCCAACAAGCCACGCCGCGAGGTTGGATGAAAGCTTTGCTGAATTCAGGTGAATGTTTGCCGACGGTTCCGTGGCCTGGTTCAACGCATTGTTGATGAGCGACGCGTAAATCAGGATGGATGTAAGCAGGTAGAAGAACGTGACGATGGAATAATCGGAAACCACATCGTTCAGCAACCAGAAATCGTAGAAGCCGTGTGAAACCGCTGCCAGGAAAAAGAAGAGGAAAAAATACAGCACGCTGTTTCGCTTGTATTTGAACCGGGCGAGGATCAATCCGTATGCAACGATCGAACTATCGATCATGTGCGAAATCGATGCGGTAAGTGCGCGCGAATGCATGATGTTCAAACTATCTTCCTGGAAGTAGAGTATGTTTTCCACGAATGCAAATCCCAGCGCAGCCAGTGACGCATACATGATGTAGTCGATCGGTTCCTTGATTTTCTTCGTGAAGAAAAGCAGGAGCAGGAACGGAACAATTTTCACGAACTCTTCGATGACACCAATTCCGAAAATGCAATACATCAGGTCGTTGAAGACTTCGCCATTGAGCGTGAACCCGAGTCCGAATTCAAAAAAATCATACAGCAACCAAACGGGGATCATCATCACCGCAGAAAACAGCACAACAAACAGGGCGGTAACAATACCGGAACTGCGTTGAATGTTTACGCGCAACAGGTAAATGACCCACGCGAGGAGAATGAGGAATGCGCCGGCAATACCAACCACGTTCCCGGAAAGAATAACCTCGGAAAATAAATCCTTGAAATACGAACCGAGATCGTTGCTGCGGATGTATACACCCGTACGGATCGCGTAAGGAACGTACGGCCTGCTTTCCGGGTTATAGGTAAGCAGGAACAGTTCGGTGTGCTTCTGCTCGAAATCATACAGCAATGCGAGGTTCCGGTACGCACCTGCGGTGTATCCTTTCAGTTCAATTTCACGGAGCAGGTTGGCATACCCGCGCTCCCGGTTGTGATTGTAGAAATTAACGCGGCCCTGGAAGTTGTTCAGGTATTTCAGGTTTTGATTTTTTACTTCCGCAAAACTCGTCCCGGCATTGTACTCATCGCCTTTATAGAAATTGTAAAGCCCAATGAAGAGATTGCCGAAATCGCTTTTTTCCTGTTCGTCGCTATCGGCAAACCGTTTGAAGTAATTGTAGATGAAACCTTCTTCGTGATTGTACGCGCGGTAATCGGGACACAGATTTTGCGCGGGATCAAAGTGCGCGTCGATCAGTCCGAAAGCCAGGTCGGGGTTCATGCTGTCGGTTGCGAGCAGGGCACGGTACGACTGGCTCACGAGCCAGGGTTGCGATGTTTCTTTGCCGTATGCGATTTTTTCTTCGGTGGTTTTGAATGTTGGATCGGGCACAAACAGGTTCACCGCGAAATACACCAAAATCATGGTGAGCACGGTATACACGATCGCGTTGTTGTCGCGGAAATCGTAAAACTTCCTTTTCAGACTTAAGTCTTTACGGACTTTCTGAATGAGGTAGTTGCTGAAGCCGAGCAGCAGCAGGAAAAGAAGAAAATAGAGCAGGAACATATCAGCGGATTGAGCGGAAAGATATACGATTTACCGGAACAATCTGATACACTTAAGGCCTTCGGCCTCCTGCCACAGATTCGCAGATTACGCAGATTTAATGATTGGTTTAAATCAATAAAAATAATTTTTTCATCTGCGTAATCTGTGAATCTGTGGTAAGGCACCGAAGGTGCAAACAGCAGCAAATCCCTCCTGATAGATTCATCGTTTTCCTGGGTCGATCTGTTTGTCGGATCAGCGAAAAGCACGCATTCTGCACTGATAATTCACGGACTTTAACGTGGACCGGCACCCGATTCCGCCATTCCGGTGTTATCTTTGTACCCTATGATCGAAATCGGTAACACGCTCGTTTCAGACGACTTGGTTGAAAAACAGTTTGTATGTGATCTGAACGCGTGTAAAGGCGCCTGTTGCGTGCATGGCGATTCGGGCGCGCCACTGGAAGATGGAGAGGAGAAATTGCTGGAGGAAATTTATCCCATCGTTGAGCCGTACCTCACCGAAAAAGGGAAAAAAGCAATCAAGAAACAGGGCAAATGGCTGATCGACAGCGATGGAGATAAAGTCACCCCGCTCGTCGGCGGAAATAAAGAATGCGCATACACGATCTTTGAAAATAACACGGCCTTTTGCGGAATTGAAAAAGCCTTCCGCGATGGGAAAGTAAAATGGCAGAAGCCGGTGTCGTGCCATTTGTATCCCGTGCGGATCACCGAGCACAAGAAATTTACCGCGGTGAACTACGAGAAATGGGACATCTGCAAACCGGCCTGTGCCTGCGGCGAAAAGCTCCAGGTTCCGGTCTATAAATTTGTAAAAACGGCCCTGGTGCGGAAGTTTGGGAAAGAGTGGTACAAGCAGTTGGAACTGGCGGCGGATTTTATGAATAAATCAGGAGAGAAGAGACGGTAGACGAGAGGCGATAGGTGGGAGACGCACAATACCTGCACACCGCTACCGTCAACTATCGCCTATCGTCTCCCGTCTATACCTTGCCAACTCCCGTCTAATTCAACAACGTAAAAAAACCTGAAATTCCTAAAACAGCCCTCCGTTTTTTTCAATTTTTTTTTACGATTGGCTGGAGGCGTTGCTAATGCTGAAAAAGTGGGTAGTTATTAGACGTTATAAACATGGGCTTCGCGCTCTCTGTGTGAATAACTAGGTCGGAATGTTAATGGAATGGACTTGACTCTCATCCGCATTTTGTAAAAATTTGTCTCAGGTCAATGTGCATGATCACGCATAGTTAAGTGATTCACCACGAACACCTTAAAAGATTACAGCAGGCTACCGGCCTGCTTTTTTCGCCAGAATAGTCTAACATTCAACGTTTTATCAATAAATAACCCCCGGAAGAGGAGTCCAACCATGAGCGAATCCAACGAACCCATCCTCGTCGAAAACAAAGACCGCTTTGTTTTGTTCCCTATCAAGCACCGCGACATCTGGGAAATGTACAAGAAAGCTGAAGCCAGCTTCTGGACGGCCGAGGAAATCGACCTTTCGGCTGACCTCCAGGATTGGGCAAACAAGCTGAGCGATGACGAACGTCATTTCATCAAGCACGTACTCGCGTTCTTTGCCGCATCCGATGGGATTGTCAATGAAAACCTTGCCGTTAATTTTATCAATGATGTACAGTACCCGGAAGCACGTTGCTTCTACGGCTACCAGATCATGATTGAGAATATTCACAGTGAAACCTATTCGCTGCTGATCGATACCTACATCAAAGATCCTACAGAGAAAGATCAGCTCTTTCACGCGGTTGACCATGTGCCTGCAGTGAAGAAAAAAGCAGACTGGGCGATGCGCTGGATCAACAACGGTTCTTTCGCCGAGCAGCTGATTGCATTCGCAGCCGTTGAAGGGATTTTCTTCTCCGGTTCATTCTGCTCCATCTTCTGGCTGAAGAAACGCGGGTTGATGCCGGGACTTTCTTTCTCGAACGAATTGATTTCCCGCGACGAAGGTTTGCATTGCGATTTCGCCTGCCTGCTTTACGCGCATCACCTCAACAACAAACTTTCGGTTGAAGCCTGCACTGCAATTATTACAGATGCCGTAGAAATCGAAAAAGAGTTTGTGACGGAAGCCATCCCGGTGAAACTCATTGGCATGAATTCGGATCTCATGTGCCAGTACATTGAGTTTGTTGCCGACCGTTTGCTGCTTGCACTCGGATGCAACAAAGTGTACAACGCAACAAATCCGTTTGACTTCATGGAAATGATTTCCCTGCAAGGCAAAACAAACTTCTTCGAGAAACGCGTTGCTGAATACCAGAAAGCCGGTGTTACATCAGACCGGAGCCAGAACATTTTCTCTTTGGACGAAGACTTTTAAAAAACCAGAATCCCCTACGATTAAAAAATATAATTACTCCCAAACCCACCCTAAAACGCACGCTGTATGTATGTAATCAAGCGAGACGGAAGCAAAGAGTCAATCAAGTTTGACAAGATCACTGCCCGTATTCAAAAGCTGTGCTATGCGCTGGATCCAATCCACGTTCAACCGGTAGAAGTAGCGATGAAAGTAATCCAGGGGATCTACCCCGGAGTTACCACGAGCGAACTCGACAATCTTGCTGCAGAAACCGCAGCATCGATGACGGTGAAACACCCGGATTACGCCCTGCTCGCATCGCGCATTGCCGTTTCGAACCTTCACAAAAACACTGAGAAGTCGTTCTCCAAAACCATGGAGAACCTCTATAAATACATTGATCCGAAAACCGGTCAGAAAGCATCGTTGCTTGCTGAAGACGTGTACGAGATCGTGCAGAAGAACGCACAGCTTCTTGACTCGTCGATCATTTATGACCGCGATTTCGGTTACGATTATTTTGGATTCAAAACGCTGGAACGCTCCTACCTGCTGAAACTTTATGGGAAAGTTTCTGAACGTCCGCAGCACATGCTCATGCGTGTATCTGTTGGCATTCACAAAGAAGACGTGCAATCAGCAATCGAAACGTACAACCTGATGAGTGAGCGCTGGTTCACACACGCTACGCCAACGTTGTTCAACTCGGGAACACCGAAACCGCAGATGTCATCGTGCTTCCTGCTTACCGTGAAGGAAGACAGCATCGATGGAATTTACGACACACTGAAAAACTGCGCGAAGATCTCTCAAAGCGCGGGCGGAATCGGCTTAAGCATTCACAACGTGCGTGCAACCGGTTCATACATCAAAGGCACCAACGGAACATCCAACGGCATCATCCCGATGTTGCGCGTATACAACGACACTGCACGTTACGTTGACCAGGGCGGCGGAAAACGCAAAGGTTCATTTGCTGTTTACCTCGAGCCGTGGCATGCCGATATTTTCGAATTCCTCGAGCTTCGTAAGAACAACGGGAAAGAAGAAATGCGTGCGCGTGATTTGTTCACTGCACTCTGGATTCCTGATCTGTTCATGAAGCGCGTGAAAGAAAACGGCACATGGTCGCTCATGTGTCCGAACGAATGCCCGGGACTTTCTGATTGCTGGGGCGAAGAGTTTGAAACGCTTTACACACGCTACGAGTCGGAAGGTAAAATGCGCAAAACAATTGCTGCGCAGGACCTTTGGTTTGCGATCATGGAATCGCAGATTGAAACCGGCAATCCATACATGCTCTACAAAGACGCTGCAAACAGCAAGAGCAACCAGCAGAACCTTGGAACAATCAAGTCGTCGAATCTCTGTACGGAGATCATGGAGTACACATCTTCCGACGAGATCGCGGTGTGTAACCTCGCATCACTTGCACTTCCGCGTTTTGTTATCGACGGAAAATTCGATCACCAGCGTTTGTTCGATGTTACTTACGTGGTAACGAAGAACCTCAATAAAATCATTGACGGAAATTATTACCCGGTTCCGGAAGCGCGTCGCTCCAACATGCGTCACCGCCCGATCGGTCTCGGTATCCAGGGACTTGCCGATGCGTTCATCCTTCTTCGCCTTCCGTTCGATTGCGATGAAGCACGCGCATTGAATTCGGAGATTCACGAAACGATTTACTACGCTTCGATGACGGCTTCCAAAGATCTTGCAAAGGAAAACGGGGCATACGAATCGTACGAAGGCTCGCCAATCTCCAAAGGAATTTTCCAGTTCAACATGTGGGGCATATCGCCAAGCCCGCGTTGGGAGTGGGATATTCTCCGCGAGGAAATTAAAAAATACGGAGTACGCAATTCACTCCGAACATTTACACGCGCCGCGTATTGTCCGGTGAATTCGTTGTGGTGAACAAGCACCTCCTGAAAGACCTCGTGAAACTTGGATTGTGGAACGACAACCTGAAGAACAAGATCATCAATGCCAATGGTTCTGTACAGGATATTGCCGAGATCCCACAGAATGTAAAGGATCTGTACCGTACTGTCTGGGAAATTCCGCAGCGCGCGTTGATTGATATGGCTGCCGACCGTGGCGCTTTCATTTGCCAGTCGCAGTCACTGAATTTGTTTGTACCAAGCCCGAACTTCGGAAAACTGACTTCGATGCATTTCTACGCATGGGAGAAAGGATTGAAAACAGGTATGTATTACCTGCGTACTCAAGCTGCGGCTGATGCGATCAAATTTACTGTTGACCAGGCAGCATTGCTGGTTAATCCAGGCGAAGTAGTAGCCGAAACAGAACTGGTTTCTGTGGAGACAGGCATGTCGCAGATCAGCTGCTCGCTCGACGATCCGGAAGGATGCGAAGCGTGCGGTAGTTAGTCTTTAAGTGTTTTGAAACTTACCCGGCCCTCTCTTGATTATTCAGGAGAGGGCTTTTTCGTCATCCTTCGCCAGACTTCGGCTCCGCTCAGTCTGACAAAGGGCCGCTATCATGTCTTGTCTACCTCGGCTCCGCTCGGTCTGACAAGTCGGCATAAACAACATCAGGATAGCGAGAAGTATTCGTGTCATCTTACCACAAACCCGATAGCGTCCACTTGTCAGACCGAGCGGAGCCGAGGGAAGACAAAAGAGAAGCCGAAGGATTCGTCGACCAAAAACCATCATTGGTTTCCCTCAAAGGTTGCCCGGGGAAATTCGTATATTCCCTCTTTACCGTTCGAGGTAATCCCCTGTTATGCGAAATTATTTTTTCAGTTTTTACACGTTGTTCCTGCTGTTGTTCTGTACAGCAAACTCGCTTTCCGCGCAGGACACGTTGCTCTCATCGCTGCAAAAAGCAAAACACGACAGCACGCGTTTACGTCTTTGTCTCGCCATTGCTGCACAGCAAACAAATAATAATCTCGATACCACTTTCTACTACTGCAACAAGGCAGAAACGATTGCGCGAAAAATGAACAGCGCCAAGGGCATTGCAGATGTGCAGTACCAGCGTGCGTACGCTGTGTATTATTCGGGCGATGGAGACAGCGCTTTGACGATGTATCACGCGATCATTGTCACGTACCGGTCGCTGGGCGATTCGGGACAGGTGGCAGCCTGTTTCAACAAAGTGGGTTTCATTCACCGCGAAAAAGGCGACCGCGTGAAAGCGCTGGAAAGTTACCAGCAGGCTTTGAAAAGCAACCTGAACGAATCCAATAAAGCGGAGGCAGGCAATTCGTATCTCAACATCGGGTTGATCTATCACGATCAGAAAGACCTTCCGCAGGCATTGACGTTTCAGTTGCTGGGCCTGAGCATGTACGAGCAATCGAAAGACAAAAGCAGAACTGCCAACGCCCTGCTGCGCATCGGAAATGTATACGGCGACATGAAACAGGATTCCTCCGCGCTGATCTATTACCAGCGCTCGTTCGCCATTTCACAGGAAATTGAAAGCAACCGGTTGATCGCGATTTGTCTCAACAACATGGCGATGATCTACTCGAACTGGCACGAGGACCGTCGCGCTTTGGGCCTATACAAACAAGCGCTTGTTATGCGCGAAAAGATCGGCGATAAAAATGGTGTTGCGCTTGTGCTCAATAACATTGGCGCAACGTACACCACTTTGGGAATTTTCGACAGCGCGTTGTACTACGTTAACAAAAGCCTGGAACTTTCGAAAGAGATCGAGTACAAAGACATGGAGATGGACAACTATCTCTCGCTTTCGAAAATTTACAGGGCCCGTGGAGAAATGGAACTGGCGCTCGACAATTACGAGAAGTATCACGACATCTACGAAGCGATCAACAACGAGCAGAGCACGAATGAGATCAACCGTCTCAATACATCACTCGAGGCGGAGCGCAAACAAAAACAGATCGATCTTCTTTCCAAAGAAGGCGAATTGAGAGAAGCCGCTCTTCAGCAGGAACGGACCAAAGCGTGGTTTCTTGTTTTCGGACTGATCGGTGTTGTGGCCCTTGCAGTTTATATCTGGATCAGCGACCGGAAAACAAAACGGACCAACATCCTGCTCGAAGCGCAGAAGAGTGAAATCGCGGAGAAGAAAAAAATTGTGGAAGAACAGCACCGCGATATTGTCGACAGCGTGAATTATGCCTTGCGGATTCAGCAGGCGGTACTTCCATCGCGTACGGAGATGAAGAACCTGTTTCCGGAATCGTTCCTGATCTACAAACCGCGTGATATTGTGAGCGGCGACTTCTGGTGGATGACGGAAAAAGCCGGCATGAAAGTAATTGTTGTTGCCGATTGCACGGGACATGGCGTACCGGGTGCATTCATGTCGCTGATCGGAACGTCGTTGCTCAATGAGATCATCAATGAAAAAGGCATTACCACTCCTGATCTTGTGCTCAACATGCTCAGCGAAAAAGTAGTGAAAGCACTTCACCAGAATGAAGAGCGCGCATCGGCCCACGACGGAATGGATATTGCCCTCGCTGTCATCGATGAAAAAGCCGAACTGATGCATTTTGCCGGCGCGAATAATTCGTTGTACTACACAACCATTGCCGGCGAGCTGCACGAAATAAAAGGCGACCGCCAGCCGATTGGTATTTACGTCGAGCAGCATCGTCCGTTTAACACGCATACGATTTCGCTGAAGGAAGTCACCAACATGTACATGTTCACGGATGGATACGTAGACCAGTTCTGCGGAAATGCCGGAACACAATTCGGAAAAAAAATCAAGTACAGCCGGTTGAAAACCACCCTTGCTTCTATCCAGGGATTGAATTCCGTCCAGCAAAAAGATTTTCTCTTTCAGACTTTTGAAGACTGGAAAGGATCGATGTTCCAGGTGGATGATGTGTTGCTGATGGGGATACGGTTTTACTGAGTTCCGAGTTAAAAGTTCCGAGTTGGGGAGCTTCGTCAGACGTAAACGTTTTAACTTAGAACTCTAAAGTATTAAACCGTGAACGCCTGAACGGTGAACTATGAACTTTTTAACTATGAACTACGCAGTCAATCTTGCCATCCAGGTTTTACCTCTCGTCACCGCAAAAGATAAATACGCCGTAATCGATGATGCGATCGCGAAGATCCAGGCATCCGGGTTGAAATACACCGTGTGCCCTTTTGAAACGGTTGTTGAAGGTCCGTACGATCAGGTGATGAAACTCGTAGACGATATTCAGCAAACGTGTTTTGATGCGGGAGCAGAAGAATTGCTGATCAATATGAAATTGCAGCGAAGGAAAGGCAAGGATGTTTTTATTGCCGAGAAGACCGGGAGATACTGATGTGCTGATTTG
>Ga0193753_10003061_pt1 | contig 12668 bp, 10 predicted proteins | sample H1c2metaG_FD_144925 | JGI IMG/M metagenome (GOLD analysis project Ga0193753, IMG submission 144925) | Soil microbial communities from a riparian zone of the East river system, Colorado, United States - H1c2 | ecosystem: Environmental > Terrestrial > Soil > Riparian zone | place: USA: East... | reverse complement strand
TCGGAGACGATCCAATCGAGCTCGGCATGATGTCGATCGAAGAGGTCGAGTCGCGTTTTCGCGCCGTGCCGCGCTACCAGGAGCTGTTCGCGACCGCGTTCCCCGAGGCGACGCAACCGATCACAATGGAGAACTTGCTCAAAGCGCTATCGGCGTTCGAGCGGACGATCATCTCGGGCAACTCTGCCTACGACAAGTTCAGCAACGGCGACGACGCTGCACTCAGCGAGTCCGCGAAGCGCGGCATGTTGTTCGTGACGACGAACGAAGATCATCGCTTCGAGTGCAACCATTGCCATGGCGGCTTCAACTTCAGCGATCACGTGACGTGGGAAGGCTTGGAGCAGGCCGGTGAGAGTCCGCCCTATCATCAAACGGGGCTCTACGATCTCGACGGCAAAGGCACGTATCCGGACCCAAACACCGGTGTCTACAACACGTCGCTCAACCCCGACGACATGGGCAAGTTCAAAGCGCCGACACTCCGCAACGTCGCGCTCACGCCGCCTTACATGCACGACGGCAGCATCACGACATTGTCGGATGTGCTCGAGCACTATTCGAAGGGCGGCCGCGCGCGCAACGCCTCGAAGACGGATCCACTCTTGAAGACGTTTCCGATCACGGCTCGAGAGAAGGCTGACATCATCGCGTTCCTCGAGAGCTTGACCGACTATGACCTGCTGAAAGACCCCGCATTCTCCGACCCGTGGCCCGCTGAAGTGAACGCGGTGCAGCAGTAGGGCGCGCGAGAATAAGCGCAGCGTGCGCAAATTTGATCTCAAGTGACTGCCGGCATGGGCCGTACTCTGATTGATGCCGGATGGCTGTTTTCGAATCCGCACTGTCGTATTTACATGTGTTGTCGTGGTGGTACTCGGAGGGTTAGTCGGATGTACCGAATCCGACCCCGTGCCACATGACCGTGAGCGTGAGAAGGACGCGGGCGAGCGCGATGCTTCCGAACACGACACGCCCGATGCCGAGGCGCTCGAGCTGCCGGATGGTGGCTCGGACGAGCCAGCGCTCGAGCCTGGCGAATGGGCGCGGCTGGACTTCGATGCGCGCAAGCAGTTCATGCGCGACACCGTCTTGCCGGCGATGCGTCCGCTGTTCCAGGAGTTCGACGCGACACGCTTCGCAGCCGTCAGCTGCAGGACCTGTCACGGCAGCGGTGCTCAAGCGGGCACGTTCAGGCTGCCGAATGTGGACCTTCCCGTGCTCGACAGCGAGGCGCTGAAGAATCCGCCGGAGAGCCAGAAGCCGATCATCGCGTTCATGCGCGAAGTCTTGAAGCCGAAGCTCGGAGAGCTCCTCGGCATGCAGGACGCGGCGGAATTTCGCTGCACGACGTGCCACACGAGCGCGCCGTAGTCGAAAAAAGACCTCGGCGCTTTAGGTATTACCTCCGAGATAATCGCGTGGGGTGCGGGATAGCTCCAATCTGAACGTCGAAAGGAAACGACGTCATGCAGAACAATCCCGCTCACTTCCTCCGCAACGTGCTCCGGTTCGACGCCCTCACCTGTTTGCTCTCCGGTGCTGCGTCACTCGCGCTCGGTCACGTGTTGTCCGAACCACTCGGTCTGTCGACGACGCTGTTGCAAGGTTCCGGTGCCGCGTTGCTAGTCGTCGCTGCCTTCATCGCATTCGCCGCGAAAAACGTAGCGGCACTCCGCTGGCCCATCTGGGTCGTCGTCCTCGGCAACGCGATGTGGGTACTCGACAGCGTCCTCGTGTTAGTCGGTGGATTCGAGCATCCGACCGCGCTCGGCACTGCATACGTGATCGCGCAAGCGATCGTAGTCGCAGTGCTGGCGGAGTTGGAGTTCACTGGATTGCGCAAAACTGCGGCAGCGCCTGCAGTTGCAGTGCGCAACTGACCCCACTCTCTGCCACACCGTGTCGATTCTGCCGCGCTCGCGTGCGTTCTCCGCCGCTCAGCGCGGCAGAACTCGTTTGGCATCGACGTTGCACAACTATCACTGCGGAGGGTTAGTCCAATGACCAAACACCTTATTGCAGCTGCGCTTACCGCAGGTATCGTCTGGGCAGCATCGAGCACGCCGGTCAAGGCCGATGGGCTCTACGTCAACGTCGAAACTGCGCCGCGCCGCATCGAGTCCTATCCCCATACGGTCTACGAAGGCCGGCCTGTCTACTACTACGACGGGCGCTGGTATTCGCGACGTGGGCCGGGTTGGGTCTACTATCGCGACGAGCCCCGCCCGTTAGTCGAGTATCGATCGCGACCGTCGCGGCACAACCGCGACTACGATCGACATGAGCATCGTGCTCGCCACGAGCGGCACGAGCGGCGCGAGCATCATCACGATCATCGGCGCTAGCATGAACCGAGCCTGGAGCGGCGTAGCGCCCGCGGAAGTTTCGTGGGCACTGCTGCCGCTCGGCTCCGCGCGGGGCGAGCAGCCCGATGTCAGCGCGGGCGCTTGAGCTTGCGTTGCAGCGTTCGGCGGTCGATGCCCAACGCAGACGCTGCTCGCGTCACGTTGCCTTCCATCTTCGAGAGGACCTCGTCGATGTGGGCGCGCTCGAGTTGCGCGAGGTTCTGGCGTTCGCTCTGCCGATCGGTCCGCGCCACAGGCTCTCTGTCCTGTTCGGCGTACCCGAACACGCTCGCGGCGAGCATCCGGCGCATCAGGGCGCCGTCGATCAACGGGCCATCCGCAAACAGCACGCAACGCCGCAGCACATTCAACAACTCGCGCACGTTGCCCGGCCAGCGATACCCGCGCATCGAAGCGATCGCCTCGTCGTCGAGGTGCGTGTTCTTCACGCCAATCCGGACGAGCAAATGCTCCGCGAGCGGCAGCAAATCTTCCACACGCTCGCGCAGAGGAGGCAGCAGGATCGGAAATACCTGCAAACGGAAAAACAAGTCTTCGCGGAACGTACCTGCCCGGACTTCGCTCCAGAGATCGCGATTGGTCGCCGCGATGATCCGCACGTCGACGTCGACCTCGCGCGAAGCCCCGACCGGCCGAATCTGCCGCGTCTCGAGCGCGCGTAGCAGTTTCGCTTGGCAATCGAGCGGCAGCTCCGCGACCTCGTCGATGAAGAGCGTGCCGCCCTCCGCTTCGACGAACAACCCATCGCGATTGGTCGCTGCGCCCGTGAACGCACCCTTCTTGTGGCCGAACAGCTCGCTCTCGAACAGCTCGCGCTGAACGCACGCAGCGTTCACGGCGACGAATGGCTTATCCGCACGCCCACCTCCGAGATGGAGATGCCGGGCGACGACCTCTTTGCCAGTGCCCGTCTCGCCGTACAGCGCAACGGTTTCGCTGCTCGGAGCAGCACGCCGCACGAAGCTCCGCACTTCTTCGATCGCGGCGCTCTCACCGACGATCGGCGGCGCAAACGCATCGGCCGAACGCGACGCCGGGCGCGAACCATCGGCAGCGGCTTGCTCGATCAACGGCCCGAGCACTTCGGCATCGACCGGCTTCTCGAGAAACGAAAACGCACCGAGCTTCATCGCATCGACTGCTGCCGATACCGAACCGTGGCCCGTCAACACGATGAATCGCGTGCGAAGCGACCGCGCCTTGCGGAGCACTTCGAGGCCGTCGACACCGCGCATTCGCAAGTCGAGCAAGCCCACGTGCGGTGAGCTCGTGCCGAGCTGCTCGAGCGCCGATTCGCCGCTGTCAGCTTCACTGATCGTGAAGCCGCGCCGCGACAGTGCTTTCGCCATCGCAAACCGAAACGCGGCGTCGTCATCGACGATCAGTACGTGCAAAGCATCGTTCATGAGGCAACTTCCTGAATCGGTTCGCTGCGTGACTCGCGCGCCCGCGGCAGGCGAACGACCGCGCTAGCTCCGCCTTCGCGACGGTTTTCGAGCGCCAACGTTCCGTGCATGGCGCGGACGAGCATATACGAAGTGTACAGACCCAGCCCGGTTCCCTCACCGGAGGGCTTCGTAGTGGCAAACGGCTCGAATAGCCGATTTTCGACTTCGGGTGCGATACCCGGGCCATTGTCCTCCACGCGGATCGCGATCATGCCTTCCGGTTCGTCCGTAACCAGTATTCGCACGCGACCGAGCAGACGCTCCCTCACGGCATCACACGCGTTTTGCACGAGGTTCACGATCACCTGAACCAAGCGGTCGGGGTCGGCTTCGACCGTAATGCCTTCGACCGAAGGATCGATGTCCACGTGCGTGCTCTTGCGTGCGCCCGCGATCACCAACGCACACCCGCGCTCCAGCACCTGCGACAAGGTGACCGAGCCATCGATCCGCGCGCGCACCAAGTCGCCACCAGCCAACAGCGCGTGCGTGATGCGACCGAGCCGGCCCGTCTCTTCGTGAATCAATTCCGCTGATTCGCCGAGATCAGCGATCAGCGAGTCTCGCACTTCGCGCGCCGCGTCTTCGACTTGCGGTATTTCCGGATCGGTTGCATCGCCGAGCCGATCGAGCGCGACGCCCATGTCCGCAGCGAGCGTGCGGATCGTCGCAAGCGGAGTGTTGAGCTCGTGCGCGACACCCTGGGCGATCCGCCCCAAGCTCGACAGCCGCTCCGATAACACGAGCTGGCGTTCGGCGAGCGTCGCGCCGGTGCGATCGACGTACAGGTTCATCACCTTCGGCTGATCTTTGCCTGACGCCGCGAGCGGCAACGAGTGCAGCTCGTAGACACGCTCGAGCCCATCGACCGACGCGGCGAACCGACACCGCCCTGTTTCACCGAGCTCGAGCGAGCGATTGAGTGGACACATCTCCGACTCGTCGCGCTCGCACGCGTGTTCGCCTTGGTGACCGGGGCAATGCCACTTCGAACCCGCGCTCGGCTGCGGCACGAGCTTGTGGGCGAGCCGATTCTTGAACACGACCATCGAATTGGCATCGACGATCTCGAGGCCTGCATCGAGCTCGTTCAGCGTCGTCGACAACACTTCGTACTCGAGGTGCGCGCTGTCGCGAGCGCGCGCGAGTGCCTCTTCGCGATCGCGCAGCTCCTGCGCCGCGTGCGTGACGATGTAGGCGATGCCGGCGATCGTGGAAGTGAACGCAGCCACGTCGGTCAACGCGCCGAGCGCGCCCTCGACACCCCAACGCGAGATCGAGAGCTCCGGCACGAACTCCGCGAGCGCGAGAAACGCGCCGCAGGCGAGCGCGGCCGCTGCAGCTAGGAGCGTCGCTCGCGGGCCCGCGAGAACACCCGCGAGCGCGACGTGAAACGCGTAGTAACCGATGAACGGCGAGCGAACGCCACCGGATGCCCACAGCACTACGGTCAGCAGCAGAAAATCGCCGAGGGCTTGCGTGAGCGCAGCGCGCGGCCCGGTCTCCGTGCGACCGGCGCGATGCGCGCGCGCGAGCGTGGCGTTGTAGAGCGCAGCCACGGCTGCTGCGACTGCGAGCACATGCCAGTTGACCCCGGGGAACAGCCCCCACGCCGCCGCAACCGTTGCGCCGACGATCCCAAAAAGCGCGACCCAGCGCAGCTCGATCAGCCACCCGAACCGCTCTGCCGGATCGAACGAGCCGCCGAGCTGCAGATCGGCTTGGGATTCGTTGAGGTCGAGCATGAATACGGGGCTCGTGGGTAGGTTGTGCCCTTCCCCGGTGTTTCCCGCAAGTTGCCCAGGCGGTGGCTCGGGTGGTGCGGTAACGTCGGCGCGCGCCAGCGCCAGACCCGCTTTTTCAAGCAGTTTGATCAAACTACGCCGGCGGGATGTCGGTGTACAACCCGTCGGAGCGGCAGCCCGAGCCGTCATTTGCAGTAGCTTGCTGCGAAGATGCAGCGGGGTGATTTCGCACCCGGATCGCGTGTGTGTCAGTGAGCCGGACCCCGATCCCGGGGACCGAGCCGACCTTCACGCAAGCGCGGGCAGCTGGCCGCCACCGCACGCCACAGTGAAGATTAGCTCCTGATTGCGCAGATGGCCTACTTTTCCTGTCTTTATTCCAGCCGGATTGTAGATGCCAATCTGCGCCCCGACGTACCGGCGGAAGTCCACCCGACTCACCGCAGTCGGTCCACGACGCTCCAGGATCGCCCGGAGCTCGGCCTCGGTAACGTACCCCTCGTCGCTGAATGACACGACCAAGTAGCGGGCATCGATACTGTCCACGAGCGCTTCGAACGCGCTGCGGATACGCGTCCGCGAGTTGAACGGGCTGTCGTACTGCCGACAGTCCACGCGCTTGCGCGCGATCCCGTAGACCTCAGGCTTGTCCCAGCGCACCAGCGACTCCCACACGTGATAATTGTTCAGGTACTTGTGCTGGTTGTAAGGCGGGTCGAGGTAGACCAAGTCGTGACTCGGACCGCGTACGCACTCGAACGCATCGAGCATGCATGCGGACCCGGCCGGCCCGCGAACGAGCTCGGGCAAACGTAACGAGAGGTCGTTGTAGGCGCGCGGTGCCCACTGTTTTAGGTAGGCCATCTGCAGCCCGACCGTGGAGTCCACGCGATCGGCCGCCTCCATCAGCGACACGAGCAAGATTGCCTCGAGTGGCGCGGGCAGCGACATGCCGCTGATGGCTTCACGGATCGCGTCGACCCGTGCGCCGTTTTTCGGTTGAAAGTAGCGGGCCTCCTCGCAGTAGGTGCGCGTGAAGTACCCCGGCTCCCCGAGCATCTGATTGAAGCGGCCGATGTGCTCCGAAGCCGCCGTTGTCCAGCGGTCCGGATCAGCCGCGACGTAGCACTGCGCGAGCGCGTACGCGTAGGCGTTGTGGTCGTTCGCGGTGACGCGATAGCCGTGCGCGCGAAGCGCGCTACCCACCCGGGAAGTCCCGCTGAACAGGTCGAGAACTGTCTCGACCTTGGGCAAGGTTTGGACGGTGGCGAGAAGCTCGGCGATCAACTTTCGCTTCGAGCCGATGTATTTGATCATACTCGGGTTTTGCTGCGGCCCCCGCGCCTTTTTGGCGAGATTTTGGCCGCTTGGGAGACGCGCTTCCGGGTGGCGCAAACGGTCGTGACACCTTACAACCAGAGACACGGGTTTTGGTGGCGAGACCACACTCGAACCACCCGAACCTGTCGCGCGTCGACCGCCGGATTGGAGCTCGGCAAAGCCTAGACCCTAGCGTTCGATCGAGTATTGTCCGCCGCACCTTTGAATCCTTTGGGTGAATTGAAGATATGACGTCCGCCACCGTTGGAACGAAGCCGCTCACAAACAACAAGACGCTGCTCGCCTGGATCGAGGAAAGCGCCAAGCTGACGAAGCCCGACCAGATCGTTTGGTGCGACGGCAGTGAGGACGAGCATCGTCGACTGACAGAGATCGCCCTTGCCCAGGGCGTACTCGAGCCGCTCAACCAGGAAAAGCTCCCCGGCTGCTACTACAGCCGTTCGAACCCGAACGACGTAGCGCGTGTCGAGCACCTGACGTTCATCTGCACGCCGACCAAAGAACAGGCCGGCCCGACGAACAACTGGATGGCGCCGGCGGAAGCGTACAAGAAGCTCAGCAACTTGTTCGATGGCTCGATGAAGGGCCGCACGATGTACGTCGTGCCGTACGTGATGGGCCCGCTCGGGTCGCAGTCTTCGAAGATCGGCATCGAGCTTACCGACAGCGTCTATGTCGCGCTGAACATGCGGATCATGACGCGCATGGGCAAGAAGGCCATCGAGATGCTCGGCGATCGCGATGACTTCAATCGCGGCCTGCACTCGACGCTCGACGTCAATCCGGAGCGCCGGTTCATCTGCCACTTCCCGCAAGACAACACGATCTGGTCGGTTGGCAGCGGTTACGGCGGCAACGTGCTGCTCGGCAAGAAGTGCCTCGCGCTCCGCATCGGTTCGTACCTCGGCAAGCAAGAAGGCTGGCTCGCCGAGCACATGCTGATCCTCGGCGTCGAGAGCCCCGAAGGCGAGATGACGTACGTCGCTGCGGCGTTCCCGAGCGCCTGCGGCAAGACGAACTTCGCGATGTTGATTCCGCCGAAGCGCTTCAACGGCTGGAAGGTGCACACGGTCGGTGACGACATCGCGTGGATGCGCGTCGGCCAAGACGGCCGGTTGTACGCGGTGAACCCGGAAGCCGGTTACTTCGGCGTCGCTCCGGGCACCAGCATGAAGAGCAACCCGAACGCGATGAAGAGCGTGCAGAAGAACACGCTGTTCACGAACGTCGCGCTCACGAAGGACCGCGACGTGTGGTGGGAGGGCAAAGACGGCGAAGTGCCGGAAGAGCTCACCGACTGGCAAGGCAAGCCCTGGAAGAAGGGCTCGAAAGACAAGGCCGCGCACCCGAACTCGCGCTTCACCGCGCCTGCGATCAACAACCCGGCGCTCTCGAAGTTCTGGGACGACCCGAACGGCGTGCCCATCTCGGCGATCATCTTCGGTGGCCGCCGCGCTTCGACGGTGCCGCTCGTCGTGCAGTCGTTCAACTGGACTCACGGCGTCTACTTCGGCGCGACGATGGGCTCGGAGACGACCGCCGCTGCAACGGGCAAGGTTGGCGTGGTCCGCCGCGACCCGATGGCCATGCTGCCGTTCTGCGGTTACGACATGGGCACGTACTTCCAGCACTGGCTCGACATGCAGAAGCGCGTGCCGCTGCCGCCGAAGATCTTCATGGTCAACTGGTTCCGCCAGGACGCGAGCGGCAAGTTCGTGTGGCCGGGATTCGGCGAGAACATGCGCGTGCTCAAGTGGGTGATCGACCGGGCGCGTGGCAAGGTCGGCGGCAACGAGACGCTGATCGGTTGGGTTCCGCGGCCGGGTGATCTCGACCTGCAAGACCTCAACATCTCCGAAGAAGACGTGCTCGAAGCGACGAAGATCGACTACGAAGAGTGGTCGCGCGAGCTCGAGTCGCAAGGTGAGTGGTTCGACTCGCTCGGACCGACGTTGCCCCAGGCATTGCGCCTGCAGCGCGAGCTGCTGATCTCTCGCCTCAAGTAACTCGCACGCGCTCAATTTTTGAGCGCTTGTCCCAGTTCTCGCGAGCCGCCCTGCGGCGCTCGCTCCAGGGTGCCCCGTGTCCCTTCCCTTGTTCGATGACGAGAAGACAGGGCAGTGGATGCGGGGCGATTCGCTCGATGTAGCGGGAGCGCGCAGCGACGCGGATCTCGATGGCCGATGGCGGCGTGAAGTCCGGCAAGCGGTCACGACGCTCGAAGGCCTCGAGGAAGCGCTGACGCTGTCGGCGGCGGAACGTGAAGGTGTGAAGCGCGCGCTCGCCGGCGGATTTCCGCTCGCGATAACGCCCTACTACCTGAGCTTGTGTGACCCGGAAGACCCGAGCTGCCCGGTGCGCATCCAATGTGTGCCGAACATCGAGGAAGCTTCGGAGCGCCGCGGCGACCTGCGTGACCCGCTCGGCGAAGAAGACCACGAAGTGGCAAAACACTTGGTGCAGCGCTACCCGGACCGCGCGCTCTTGCTCGTGACCGATCGCTGCAGCGTGTACTGCCGGTTCTGCACGCGCTCGCGCATGGTGGGAGCCGGTGGCGGTGTGCGGTCTGCGCGCGAGCTTGCGCCGGCGTTCGAGTACTTGCGAACGCACCCGGAGATTCGCGACGTGATCGTCTCGGGCGGCGACCCGCTCGTGATGTCCGACGCGCGCATCGAAGGCTTGTTGCGCGAGCTCGCCGCGATCGACCATGTGCTCACCGTGCGCATCGCGAGCCGCACGCCGGTGACGTTGCCGCACCGGATCACGGATTCGTTGTGCCGTGCGCTGCGAACGCACCCAGCGCCGTGGTTGATGACGCACTTCAACCACCCAAAGGAGCTCACGCCACTGGCGCGTGAAGCGTGCGCGCGGCTTGCGGACCACGGCATCCCGGTGATGAACCAAACCGTATTGCTGCGTGGCGTGAACGACGATGTTGCGACGTTGGACGCACTCTTTCGCGGCTTGGTGCGAACGCGCGTGCGCCCGTATTACTTGCTGCAGGCTGATCCCGTGCGCGGGACATCGCATTTGAGAACTCCGCTTTCAAAAGGCATCGAGCTCATCGGCCAGCTGCAGGGCCGGTTGACAGGAATCGCCTTGCCGAAGTTCATCGTCGACACGCCGGGTGGTAAGGGCAAAGTCCCGATCGGTCCCGAAGTGATCGTGAGGCGAGAGGGCCCGAACACGACGTTGCGAACGTTCCGAGGCGAGCTCGTGGACTACGTCGATCCCGATCACGCGTGAGGCACGTCTTTCAAGACGACGCTTTTGCCTGGCTCGATGCCCATACCGCTGAGGCTGGGATGAGTGTCGTCACCTCGCTTCCGGACGTATCCGAGCTCTCGCACCTCGATCTCGATGGCTGGAGGGCATGGTTCATCGCCACGGTTACGCGCCTGATTCACTGGCTGCCACCGGCTGGCGTCGCCATCTTCTATCAGAGCGACATCCGCGTTGAAGGCTTCTGGATCGACAAGGGCTATCTCGTCATGCGCGGCACTGAAGCTGCCGCCGCGCGCGTTCTCTGGCACAAGATCGTCTGCCGCAAACCAGCCGGGACGATCGCACTCGGACGAGCCAGCTACTCACACATGATCGCCGTCACTACGGCGGCGCGCGCATCCGAGGCTCCGGTGCGCTCTCCCGATGTGCTCCCCGATGCTGGCGCGATGCCTTGGAGCCGCGCGATGGGAGTCGCCGCGTGCGAGGTCGCGTGTCGCTTCCTTCTGGACCACGCCGAGACGCGCACAGTCGTCGATCCGTTTTGCGGTCGGGGAACCGTCCTCGCAGTTGCAAACGCACTTGGCCTCGACGCCATCGGCGTCGACATCGGCGCCAAGCGCGTCCGCAGCGCACGCGCCTTCGTGGTCAGCCTCGGCGCGGCGATTCCAGCACCCGCGGGGCAAAGTCCGCTCGACCGAGGCGCGGAGCTCTTCGACCTCGGGGCGTATTGGGACGCACACGAGGTTTGGGAGTCGCGCTGGCGCGTGACTCGAGACTCCGAAGAACGACAGCTTCTCCAGGGGCTGATTCAAGTTGCGGCCGCGCTGCACAAGGTCGTCGCGGATGCGCCGCTACCAGCTGCACGCCTGTTTTCGAGAGGGCTCGCCAAGCTCGCGACTCTCTCGCAAACAGCTCCCAAGCTCGATGCGTTTCAACGTGCGGTCGCCGCGTATGCGCGCGCACACGAAGCGCAGCAGCCCGGCGGAGTAGCGATCCCTTCGTTGGTCGAAGCGCTGCGAGAGCCCGCACCGAAATAGAGCCGAGTTATGGGCTCATCGACTGCGGCCAGAACACGACCTCTGAATCGCGCTTCGCGACGAAGCTGACATCGCCGTCGTGCGAGACCACGACCGCGAGCCCGCGCGGATGATCGTTCACGAAGCGGTACGCAGCGCGGTGCCGCGTGCCGACGTTCTCGAAGTCATCCGGCTCGCGCTGCTCGCCTTCACTATCGATCGCACGGTACACGCGCGACGGCGCCGGGAGCTCCGCCGACACCTCTGCACCGAACCCGATCAAACCGAAACGCTTGTCCAAGACGACCGCGCCGTCGATCGATGTGAGGTTTGCGATCAGCCGGCTCATCTCGAAGATCGATCGTTCGAGTCGCTCCAGATTTGGACTCGCATCACCGGCGAAGTCGGCCCATCCGACCAGTGTCTTGGTCGTCGTGGCGGCCACGCCCTCGAGGATCTCGAGCAGCAAGGCCCGATAGCGACGCGACGGCCCGTCCTGATCGATCCGATACTTCAGCCGCAGACCATCGACCGAGCTCGGGTCGATCTTCGAGGCTGAGTCGACCACCAAGATCATCCCGCCGTGACCCGCACCGCGCACGAGTTGAATCGCGCGCCGCAACATGTGTTGGCCGACCCGGCTCACGAGCGAGTGCTCCGCCAACGTCGGAGACGGAACGATCGCTTGACGCGCCGCGTGCTCCGCAATCGCTTCTTCGCGAGCGTGTGCGAACAATGCGGGCAACCACTTCGACTCGAACACGTCGAGCGTCGCGTTGACCAACAATCCACCCTGGAGCGCGCCGATCAGCTCACCGGCGGAACGCACGGCGATCCGACCCGGGCCGGTCACGTGAACGATCGGGTCGAGAGTCCAGTTCGGCACCGGACTGCCGCCGCCCCACGTGGGTGTGAGCCATGCCGGTCCGGAATGTGCGATGCCCCAGACACGCAGCTTGTCGTCTTCTGCGTGTGCGCCGATCAGCGCTGTCTCGAACGGCGTCGACGGGCTCAAGCGCCGGAGCTCATCGGCATGCAACGTGCGACTCTCATCGAAGCGCAAACGTAGGACGCCTTGATTCGGAACGCCCTCTTCCGGCAGAGCGTCCACTGGAGTGAGCAGCAGGCGGAAGCGCGTCGGCCGAGCCTCTTCGACCGTCAACGACGCCTGGAATGCGATCGACAGTGCCTCGCAAAACAAGCGGTTCGAGACGGGCAAAGTCCGTCCGGCAGGCCAATGGTCTGCGACGTACTTCGCAAGGTCCGGTGGATAGGCGTGACCGCGCTGCATCGCCGTACCATGCCTCCTATCACGCCAAAACCAAGCCGGCGCATTTGCTGCGGCTTTTGCCTCGCCAATCTCATGGCGTTCTCTGTAGAATTGGATGCTTGGCCGAAGACTATCGAGGTCGTTATCTTTCCGCCGGAGCTCGGGTCGCCGTCATCGCACCCGCAAGCCCTTTCGATCCACCCGATTTCGAACGCGGCGTCGAACGGCTTCGCGAACGCTACGAAGTGCGAGTC
>Ga0193753_10003058_pt1 | contig 12673 bp, 9 predicted proteins | sample H1c2metaG_FD_144925 | JGI IMG/M metagenome (GOLD analysis project Ga0193753, IMG submission 144925) | Soil microbial communities from a riparian zone of the East river system, Colorado, United States - H1c2 | ecosystem: Environmental > Terrestrial > Soil > Riparian zone | place: USA: East River... | reverse complement strand
TGCAGCGTATGGGAAGCTGCCCACTGAAAAGCAAAGGTCCGAAATGATAAAGTTGATCAACGTTTGAGAATTGACGATTTAGTGATTAGTGATGGTCGGTCTTTGCCGATGGTACTATTCAAAAATTTCAGGCATAAAATCAATGAAAACTTGCCAAGGAACGGCCATCGATGTCGAAGACATCGATGCAAGCGTGCCCTACACGGCACCGCCGAACTCATAACTCATGACTCTCTCACAATATTGAATCGCACTGCTGCGTTTGAAAATTACCCGCCGGGGTCTAAATGGGTAAGGAAGAGATGTTGAAATATGTGAAATTGATACTTTGTTCGTGGAAAATGCCCTTTCTGCCTCGTTTCCAGAAACTGGAGGTTGTTGTTTATGGTTTAATCTTTAATTTTAGAAGTATAGTCTAAACGCCATCTATGGTAAGACCTCTACTCGCTGTATTGTTCATTCTTTTACTACAACTCACGGCCAACGCTCAAACGGTTACTGGTCAGGTCACATCTGCGTCAGAGCCAGCAGGCCTGCCCGGTGTGAACGTTGTTGTTAAAGGAACCTCGCAGGGAGTCATCGCTGACGCTACCGGACATTTTACGCTCGACGTTCCACCGGCTGCAACGCTGGTCTTTTCCTTTGTAGGATACAAGACGCAAGAGGTCGTCTATACCGGCCAGACTAACATCAATATTGTACTGGAGGACGAGGCGAAGGAATTGAACGAGATCATTGTCATGGGATACTCGTCGGTTCAACGGCGCGATATCACCGGCTCCGTGTCCTCGGTCAAGTCAAGCGCTTTTAAAGATATTTCCTTAAATGGACTTGATCAGGCGCTGCAGGGACAGGCACCCGGTGTTCAGGTCACCCAGTCTTCCGGAACTCCCGGCGGGGGAATTTCTGTACGGATCCGCGGTGTCACTTCCATCAGCGCAGGCAATCGCCCGCTGTTTATTGTTGATGGGATACCTGTGGAAACAGGCGCACTGTCCGGCAGAGATTTCGGCGGTCAATCGGACAATGCACTCGCCCTCATTAATCCCAATGATATTGAATCCATCGAAGTGCTCAAGGACGCGTCAACCAAAGCAACGTATGGGTCACGCGCGTCCAACGGCGTGGTGATCATCAGAACTAAACGCGGCAAGAATGCTAAACCAAAGATTGCATTCGATGCGCAACGTGGTCTTATTCAACCTGTACACAAACTGAATTTGCTAAGCGCAACGCAGCTGCTTGATCTCCAACGTGAAGCCGTAAAGAATTCTGACCAGAATCCAGATGGTTTTGGCCTTTTGCCGGGGGTGACCGATGCCGTTAATACGGACTGGCAAGACGAAGTACTGAGAAAAGCGGTGATGCAGCAATACCAATTATCGGTAACGGGCGGCGACGATAACACTACATATTATATCAGCGGCGCGTACCGGGAGGAAGAAGGCATTCAGCTCAACAACAAATTTACCCGCCTTAGCACGGTCATTAACCTCGACCAGAAACTGACGGACAAACTTTCCCTGGGTACAAACCTGTCGATCTCCCGAACGATGAACATGCGTGTTAAAGGCGATAACTTCCTTGATGGCGTATATTCAGGCGCCATCAAGAGTCTGCCTTACGATGTGCCATATGATGAAGATGGCGCAATCGTTGGTCCTGGCTCCCCGCTCTACGCAGCATTTCCAAACTTTAATCCTGTAGGACAGGCATTGCTTCCAAGATTTAACGTACTGACTGCTAAGTTATTAGGTGGTTTGAACGCAACCTACGCTTTCACAAAGGAACTCCGCTTAAAGGCGCAAGTCAGCCTCGATTACAATAACATTACGGAAGACGATTATGAATCGTCGCAGACTGCTATCGGAGGATACTTACCGAATGTCGGTGGCCAGGGATACGGCGTGTTCAGCGCCAATACCGCTTCAACCATAAACTCGTTTGTAACGCTCTCCTATTCCAAAGAATTGCAGGAAAAGCACAAATTCAGCGGACTTATCGGCGGGGAACTGTATCGAACCTACGCTACCGGTGGAAATGTTCAGGGCAGGCTGTTCCCGAGCGACGATTTTACCTACATCGCATCCGCAGGTATTGTGGACAACGGCTCATCGTTGAAGAGTCCTCCAAGCTCCATCGTCTCGGTACTCGGTGAAGTAAACTATGAATATGAGGACAGGTTTCTGGCGAAGATCAGCTTTAGGGCAGATGGTTCGTCAAACTTTGGACCGAACAATAAATTTGGATACTTCCCCGCCGTGTCTGCAGGTTGGCGCATCTCTCAGGAGAAGTTCTTCAAATCAGAAGTGGTGTCTGACCTAAAGATCAGATCGAGCTTTGGATATACCGGTAATGAGCGCATTGGTGCTTTTCAGTACCTCGCAACCTGGGGAACAACGACCTACAACGGTACCTCTGGAGTCACACCCAACAACGTCAACAACCCTAACATCAAGTGGGAAAGCACACGTGAATTCAACCTTGGCGCTGATGTGTCGCTGTGGAATGGCCGGGTGCAGTCCACCCTCGATGTTTATTACAACAAGACAACTGATCTGCTGTTACTGAGACCATATCCCAGCACGACCGGCTTTGGAGGCGTCACAGACAACATTGGGGACATGCAAAACAAGGGCATTGAATTCAGCGTGACCACCGTCAACCTTGAGGGTCCCGTGCGTTGGTCAACGAGCCTCAATCTGTCCAGGAATTTGAATAAAGTGCTCTTTCTTGCCGACTCCATTCCACAATACCGCGGTTATACAGGTGAAGGGGTCGATGGTACCAATATTATCAAAGAAGGCGAACCACTCGGTTCATTTTGGGGCCTGAATTATCTGGGGGTTGACCCCGCGACCGGCGATGCTATGTATGAAGACCGAAATGGTGATGGGCTGATCAACAATTCGGATGCTATGATCATTGGCAATGCACAGCCTGATCTTATTGGCGGGATCACAAACAACATTTCCTACAAGGGGTTTGACTTATCGTTCCTGTTTCAATTTTCACTTGGCAACGACGTCCTTAATTTCACAAAAGCGACGCTCGTTAACATGGGTGCTGACATTGCAAGCAATCAATCGGTCGAAGCGCTTCGAAGATGGCAAAGGCCGGGAGATATAACTGATATTCCACGTTATGAACTCGAGTCAACCAAAAATAACCTGCAAAATAACCTGCATAGCAACAAGCTTCTTGAGAACGCATCCTATCTCCGTCTCAAAAATGTTAGCCTGGGCTACAACGTGCCGGCACGCATCACCAACAAACTGATGTTAGAGCAATTAAGGATCTACTGTTCGGCCACAAATTTCTGGACGTACACCAAGTACACGGGCTCGGATCCTGAGGTCAGCACGCTCGATGGCTCCACGTCAGCTCAGGGAATTGACTTCTTTACATTGCCGCAAGTGAAAACGGTAGCGATTGGACTAACTGCGACCCTGAGATGAAGAACTTTAGAATTATATCGGGTATAGTGTACGCCATCGTCCTGTTCGTGGCCGGCGGATGCAGTAACGTGTTAGAACCCAAGCCTGTTGACCTGCTCACCAATGACATCGTACTGAATGAGCCCAAAGACGTCGGGAACGTTGAGATTGGATTGTACAGCGCATTCCGGAACATCGCTCCTGCCACCGTTATTGCCGGCGATTTCACTGCCGACATGCTGATTCACAATGGCACTTTCTCACAATACAGGGAGCTGGGCACAAAGCAATTAAGCTCTGCTAACGCTTCTGTTGCCGCCTTGTGGGGGGCAATCTATAATACGGTTTACATCGCCAATTTTATTCTAGAGCGCTTGCCAGAGGTACCCGGTGTCGTGACATCACAACGCGATCAGGTCTTAGGGACTGCTCACTTTCTTAGAGGATATGCATACTTCATTGCGCTTTACACCTTTGGTGGTGTGCCTCAGGTTACGTCGACCGACATCGAAACCAATCGGAACATTCCACGCGCTTCCAGCGACGAAATCCTCACGCTCATCCTGGATGATTACAATACCGCTCTTGGCCTTGTACCCGAATCCGCTGTAAATGCCGGATATGCCGGCCGACGGGCAGTGCAGGCGGCCTTAGCGAGGTTGCATTTGTACTTGGGGAACTGGGCCGAAGCTGAAAATTTTGCTACTCAGATTATCGATTCCGGAGACTACGAGCTTGAATCAAATTTTGCATCTATCGTCAATGAAGATTTTACGTCGGAAGCCATTTTTGAGATGGGCTATACGCTGGCGGACGATCCGGGAACCAACGGAAATTTTGGTCTGAATAACTTATTCGTTGGGAGGAGGGAAATAATTCCTTCAAACCAGACGGTCCTTGCGCTGTCATCTTCAGAATCCGGAGACCGGTTCTCTTCAATGAGCTTTAACCTGGACGATCTTAATGGAACGGACAACGGCTGGTCTGTTGCAAAGTATGGCACGGCGGATGCAGACAATAATAACGTCGTCATTTTCCGCTTGGCAGAAATGTATTTGATACGCGCCGAGGCACGTACACAACTTGACAATGTTACCGGAAATAAAAGTGCGCAAACGGATGTCAATGTGCTCCGGGAAAGGGCGAATGCGGTCACAGTTTCCTCGGTTAGCAAGAGCCAGATGCTGCGCATCATTGAAGAGGAGCGACGCTATGAGCTCGCCTTTGAAGGTCACCGTTGGTATGATCTGGTGCGCACCGGTCGCGCTGCTCAGGTGATGTCTGCTTTCTCTGTTAACTGGCGTGCCGACTTCGAGCTGTGGCCAATTCCGCAGCGCGAGATCCAGAATAATCCTTCACTGGTCGGAAATCAAAATCCAGGATACTGATGAAGACAACGGCATTCATAGTCAAATGTGCTGTGGTGACAATACTCGCCATCATTGCTGGGTGCGAGACGGACAGGATCATTTTCCAGGGTCCTTATCACGTACGCTTTACAGAGGAGTCCGGCTTTGAGAAGGAAAGCCATAGCGGTGTCATATCCGTCGAGGTTCATAACGTCGGCCCCGCACTTGATGAGGATGTTAACCTTGGGTATACGATCGGCGGAAACGCGCGGGAAGACGTTGACTACACGATCCTCGACGAGCGCAAAAGAGTGAAGATTCCGGCCGGTGAATACGTAGGGTACATTCGGATCAAGCTCATCAACAACGCCAATAATATCCTCAGATCACAGAATATTATTTTCACGCTACAAACAACGAATCGAAACGGTCTTGATGTCGGGCAAGGGCCGAGCGCCCTGGGCAAGTCGTACACCTTTACGATATTTGATGACTGCATCCTCGGAGGAACTTACGATGGTCAGCGTGCCGCGGGGACTACGATCTACGAGGATCTAAGCGTAACCAGTCAGGATTGTGAAACATATACGTTGTCAGACTGGAATCTGGGCGTCTTCAATACAGCCCAGGATATGGATCTCACCTTTGTTGACAACGGTGACAATACACTAACAATGTGTCAGCAGGAAGAGGAAAACCTGGCTGACACACTGGCAACAATCAAAGGGACGGGCGTGGTGGATCCGTTGACGCGCCAAATAATTTTCAACATAACACTGATTGATTTTGATAAGCAGCCCGAAGTAAGCCTAACGCTCAAACCACAATAACCATGGGCAATCCTGTAAAAATGTGTCTCTTTTGTCTAGGCCTCTGGTTGGCGTTCTCGTGCTCAGAAGAATTAAAGCCTACCCCCTACACGTATACAAAGCTGTTTACCGGCGAGAACAATAAAACATGGCGCATCAGGCTCTTTGAAGAGACGTTGAACGATACGGTGATAGGTAAGTTTCTTCCGAGCTGCATTGGTGATGACCGGTTTAAGTTCTATGCAAACACAGAGCACCTATACGAGACTACGTCAGGAAGAACTCAATGCGTTGAAGACGAACCTGCATTAACTTCAAGTACGTGGTCATTCAGCAACTCTAGCGCTACGCTTGCCATAGTCCTTCCTATCTTCGGGGATGGTACGCTGCCGTTTTTTGTGCGCGATGCAGATGAAGATGACATGGTGGTAGAACTATTCTTCGATGAGACAAACACAGGAAGTTATCGCATACATTTTGAAGCAGTCGATGAGGAGTAGGTCAGCCCATATGAGATTGTGTGTTGCATTGTTGCTGATGCTTGCTATCAACATCACCGCCAAGGCACAGAATACCGGACCCGGATTAAGAACGCCTGATCTGTGCGCGACCATGGCACGTGACAGTATCAACCGCCTCCTGCATCCGGAAAGAGGTACCCTGGAAGATTTCGAAGACGCATTGTCCCGGAAGGTCGAAGTCATTCGACAACAAAGAAAGGCCGGAAGAACGATGGCCGTTGTTTCCATTCCCATTATCGTCCACGTGGTACATAATGGTGAAGCCGTTGGGACAGGTACAAATCTCAGTCTTGCGCAAGTGCAGTCACAGATCGACGTTTTGAATGAGGACTTTCGTAAACAATCCGGGTCTCCAGGGTTCAATACGAGTCCGGTCGGCGCGGACGTTGAGATCGAATTCTGTCTATCTCCTGTCGATGAGAATGGTGTTACCATGCCTGAACCAGGTATTGACCGCTTTAACGGAGGCAAAGCGGACTGGAATCAGGATCAGATCGAAAATCAACTTAAGCCGACGTCGATATGGAATCCCAACCTTTTCTTTAATGTCTGGACGTTAAAATTTGCCGCCAGTGAAGGCGGATTGCTGGGATACGCACAATTTCCTGACCAGACAGGCTTGCAGGGAATACCTGACAACAGTCCAGCGTCTACAGATGGCGTTGTAATAGGGTATCAGACCTGTGGTTCGAGCGACAAAGGAAACTTTCCTGTACTCGTGGCACCTTATAACAAAGGAAGGACGTTGACACATGAAACAGGCCATTGGTTCGGCCTTCGTCACATTTGGGGTGATGGAGTATGCGGTGACGATTTTGTCGGCGATACTCCGACACAGAAAAACGCAAGCTCAGGATGTCCTAATATCCCCGGTTGTACCGGTCCCGCCCCTGCAATGGTCCAGAACTACATGGACTACAGCAACGACGCATGCAAGAACATTTATACGTTGGGTCAGAAGGACAGGATGCTTGCCGCATTGGATCTTAGTCCCCGACGAAAGAGCCTTGTTCAGGCAAATTTGTGTAGCCCGGCCGTTGCCGATGCGCCTGTGGCAAATTTTGTGGCCAGCAAACTGGCTTGCGTGTTGCTCGGCAGTGAGGTTGATTTTACGGACCTTTCATCAAACTTTCCAACTTCCTGGGTTTGGGAGTTTGAAGGCGGCGATCCAAATATTTCCAACGATCGCAATCCTAAAGTGACTTATAATACACCGGGTACATTTAAAGTCAAATTAACAGCGACGAACGCCATCGGTTCATCTGAACCACTTGTCGTGGAAGACTACATTACAGTTTCAGAAGAAGGTCTCTGCAATGAGCTAACCAATTTCGACCCCTCGTTCACGCCATCAATATTGAAATTATCAGATTTTGGAAACTACACCGGCTACCTGACGGGCCACAACAGTGCAAACAGCAAAGCCTTCTCCGAATTCTTTGAAAACAGCTGTGGATATCAATATATAAGTGGCGCTAGTCTGCGCTTTGGAAAGGTTGCCATCGCCCATGAAGACGCAAAGATCTCTGTGGTAGTATGGTCTGCCCGTGGCGCTCAAGGTGGTCCGAATCCAGTGATCGAACGAAAAGAAGTGCTGTACAAACAGATTGCAGATGATATCGCAAATAACCGCGCCACAACGGTCACCTTCGATCGCCTTACACCAATCTTCAGCAGGCCGTTTCACATTGGATTTGAAATTGCGTACGCAGCGGGTGATACCGTCGTGGTGAGGTCATCCGCCAATGGTGAGGCAACTAACCCGACCTCATGGGTTCAGCAAGCTTCAGGACAATGGCAGCTGATGACCATTGCTTTTGGCGCGAACACAGCCATGGATATTCAGCCATTGGTTGGTGCTAACCCCTCCGTTCAGGTTTCCGCATCCAAGCTGATCGTGTATCCTGGTGAGGAGGTAGTTTTAAATGGGCAGGGTGCCAGCATTTTTGTATGGAACTCGGACGATGGCGCGATCAATGATTTTACAGGACCACAGATCGTAGTTAATCCAACGAAGCAAACCACGTATTCCATAATTGGGTCCGGATTAGAACTTTGCAATACTACTGCATCGACGACGATATATATTCGCGAATCCGTAGTGGGCACCGAAGCTCCGGACGTCGATAACGGTATTATGCTGTATCCAAATCCCGGGACGAGTGGCCTGTCCGTGACCATCGAAAATGGATATCGGGGCGATGTACAGGTAGATATGCACAATGCGCTGGGCACTTCTGTGATTAAGCCGATTTCAACCAATAAAATAAATCAGTCGATCACTGTTGCGGTGCCCGTTGAGACCAGCACATTGAAAGCTGGCGTTTATTTTGTAAAGGTTAAGCTTGGAAAGAACACGGTGATCAGGAAATGGATAAAAATTTGATATACGCATTGCAACGGGACTATTTCTATCGGCGACGATGAATGTTTGTGCCAGTTGATTTTGTATTGAAAGAATTAATTAAATTTAAATGTTTAAACGTACGACCATGCAAAAGTATAATTCGCTGATCCTGTCAGCCTTCGTCCTCTTTTCAACGGGAATGATCATCAGTTCGTGTGACAAGGATGAACCTTATGTAAAACCTAAATTGTCTTTTGCCGCCACCACTTTAACGGCGAAGGAATCTGATGCAAACCTGGAGATACAGGTTGTACTGGATAAGGAAGCACCAGATGACATTACCATAGATTTTACGCTCTCAGGAACCGCTGTGGATGACGTAACTGCAGGCACCACGCAGCCTTCAGATTATGAGGTCGTATCTGACTATGGTACCGTACAAATTCTAAAGGGAGAGACCACTAGGATCATTGAACTCGACCTTTATTCCGATTTTCTGTTTGAAGACGATGAGACATTGATAATTTCTATCGATCAGGTCGACAGCGACCAGATTGAGATCACGCGCGATGATGCGACGACCGTCACCGTTGAACAAGAAGATGGAACAGCTGTCGTATTGGAATGGCCCCAACCTTCTCCTACCGGACAAGCCGACATGGATATCCTGCTAAGAATCGGTACGACGACATCGGCGTTTGGCGATGTAATTACTGGATCTGCAGAGGGTAGCACTACAGTACCCGAATTGGTATTTCTTCCTCTTGCCGCTGAAATCCCCGCCTATGGATTGAGCTATGTGTATTATGACGGTACATTAAACCCTTTGAATTTTACGGTAACCTTTGCGGACTATGTGAACGGCGTCGTAGAGGCAGCCGCTCAACGCCAAAAATATGAAGGACAGTATACATTGGACAACATCAACAAATGGACCGATGAAAATACTTCAAAGGTAGTTCAGACGGTGGAAAAGGTAAGTGGCGCCTTTACTACCCCGACAGATATCCAAGAGCCGACGACAGGTAGCCGGTCTGCTGCATCCGGGAACGCGTCAACGTCATTCAAGAAAGGACAGGGAGGCGCCTCCCCTGAGGTTATTGCTGCATTCTTTGGCCATAAGAAATAGCACGTTCATCAAAGAAACGTACTAAAAGGTGACTCGCTGAGTCACCTTTTTTTTAAGAAATAATTACCGGAGATCGATCTGCATCGGTTTGCAGAACCTTCTCGACGGATTCAACGTCAGATTTAAAGCGTCAAACTTATTTATCCTGAGTGACGTTATTTGTCGAAGCCGTTGAAACACATTTCCATAGCATTAGTCACGGAAATGATAAATCTTTGGTCAATAATAATTAAGCTATGAAAGAGATCACCGTTCAGGAGTTAAAAGAATTAAGAGACAGCGGTACCGATTTTCAACTGATCGACGTCCGCGAACCACATGAGTATGACATTTGCAACCTGGACGGCGAATTGATTCCTCAAGGCGATATTCCCCGTAGCGTTGACAGGATAGACAGGGTGAAAAAAGTAATCCTTCAATGCCGGAGCGGCGCGCGCAGCGGAAATATGGTGCAATGGCTGGAAAAGAACCACGGGTTCACGAATCTATATAATTTAAAGGGCGGAATTCTCGCCTGGGCAAAGGAGATAGATCCGGAGATGCCAACGTATTGAGAATTGGGTGATTGGGTGATTGGGTGATCATGTCGTAGCAGGCTCACTTGTCTCAAGGACCCTGCGGCTAGTCGCACACGCTTACAACACGTGTGACGTCCAACGCTATAAAGTTCCTCAACTGATCACTGCAGAAAGTTTTTACCCCGATTACGCAGAGTTCCCGAAACGGGTAACTCTGCTAGGACATTGAGAATTGACGATTTAATGATTTAGTGATTGGGTGCAGAGAGCTACTTTCACTTTTATCTTTTCACTTTTCACTTTGTTTTATTGCTTGCTCAATATCGGCGACGATATCCTTAATGTCTTCGAGGCCAACGGCGATGCGGATCAAGCCGGGCATTATGCCTACGGCTTCTCTTTCTTCTTCCGTAAGCTTTGAGTGCGTAGTAGACGCCGGATGTATCGCGATTGTTCGTGTGTCTCCAAGATTAGGCGTATGAGAGATCATCTTAAGTGAATTAAGAAATGTTCTCCCCTGATCCAATCCGGCCTTCAGCTCGAACGTTACTAAACCACCACCAAGTTTCATCTGACGCTTCGCCAGGTCATACTGCGGATGAGAAGGAAGGTGTGGATACTTCACAGACGAGACCTGCCCGTTCGTTTCCAGATACTTTGCTAACGCCATTGCGTTCGTACAATGTCTTTCCATGCGGACAGCCAATGTCTCAAGACTTTTTGATAACAGCCACGCATTAAATGGCGATAATGTTGGTCCCGTGTGACGCGTGAAAAAACGGACGTGCTTGATTAGCTCTTTAGTTCCCAGCACACACCCTCCTATCACACGACCCTGCCCATCAATAAATTTCGTTGCCGAATGCGTCACAATGTGGGCGCCAAACTTCGATGGATTTTGCAGGTAAGGCGTAGCAAAGCAATTGTCGACATTCAGGATCAGGTTATGCTTCTTTGCAAGTTTGCCTAGCCACTCCAGGTCAATGATATCCAGTGCTGGATTTGACGGCGTTTCCACAAAGATCATCTTCGTGTTGGGCTGTATCTTTTGCTCCCACTCTTCGGGTGATGTGACGTCAGCATAGCTGTGCGTGATTCCGAACCTTGGAAAGATCAGGTTTAAGATCTGATGCGTTGAGCCAAACACAGAACGACAGGCAAGTACGTGATCTCCTGAATTGAGCAATGCCGCCATGCTGCTGTACATCGCCGCCATACCGGAAGATGTAGCCACCCCATCTTCAGTTCCTTCCAGCAGACACATCTTGGAAATGAATTCGTCTGGATTCGGATTTGAATACCGGCTATAGATGTTTCCGCTGATCTCATCGGCAAACATCGCCCTGGCCTGTTCTGCGTCATCGAATACAAAACTCGACGTCAGGTATAAGGGCACAGAATGTTCCCTGTGTGCAGTACGCTCATACTGACCTCTGATTGCATTAGTCTCAAAATTTGTTTCTTCTTCCATTTTCAACAGTATAATACAGATAGGTTGGGAGGTGAATTACGCGATGATCTCAAAACTATGCGTGATCTTCGCTTTGTAGCCCAGCGTCTTGGCTACAGAACAATACTTATCTACGCCCAGCACTACAGCCTTTTGAACTTTATCTTCATCCAGCGCACCATAGAACTTAAAGTGCGCGTGTATTTCAACAAACAGCGATGGCACAACATCCTTTTCACGCTCACCCGTGATCGTGACCTTAATATCTTTAAGTGGCTGTTTTTGTTTTTTAAGAATATTGATGATATCAATAGAGCTGCATCCCCCCAGCGCTGCCAGCAAAAGCTGCATCGGGCGCATCCCCTGATTTGTACCACCAATATCGGGTGAGGCGTCTATGTGGACTGAATTTCCAATTTCATTGGTCGCTTCCAGGTGAAAGCTATCATTCAAACGATTTAGTTCTATTTTTATCATCGTGTTTCAGGGCGTGGCCATATTAAACTCCCGGCGATCATCGCTACCAGGCTTACTAACGTAGCAGGTACAAGGCTCGGCCAGGTTGTCCCGTAAAATTCAAAGATAATCCATGTTAGCATTCCGAGCACCATCGAAAGAAATGCCCCGGCCTCACTGGCCCTGGTCCAGTACAATCCAAACAACATGGGGACAAATAGCGAAACCAGGCTGAGTATGGAAGATACGCCATAACGGTAGCCGAACCACTGAATAGCAACACGCAAACTCTGGTTGTAACCAGCAACTTAGTATCAGTAAGTTTTTTCCGCATGAAAGGCTTGATAAGATTCTCGGAGAAGATGGCAGCTGGTGCCAGGATAGCAGAGCTAGCCGTGCTCATGATAGCAGATAACAACGAGCCAAAGAAAAGGATCTGTATGGGGATGGTTGTGTGGAGCAGCACCATGTTTGGAAGTGCAAGTTGCGTATCGCCATAAATTTCCGTCGGATACAAATGCTTAATGCATAAACTGATAAAGAGGGGAAGCATCGCTATGCTGAGGTACAATGCTGCAGCAATGTAACACGACCACACCGCTGTTCGGGCCGAACCCGATGACATGGCGCGTTGGAACACATCTTGTGATGGAATAG
>Ga0193753_10003057_pt1 | contig 12674 bp, 9 predicted proteins | sample H1c2metaG_FD_144925 | JGI IMG/M metagenome (GOLD analysis project Ga0193753, IMG submission 144925) | Soil microbial communities from a riparian zone of the East river system, Colorado, United States - H1c2 | ecosystem: Environmental > Terrestrial > Soil > Riparian zone | place: USA: East River... | reverse complement strand
TCGTTCCGCCGCGCCGGGTCGGCCCGACGCCGCAATCTTTCCGACCGGCGTGGGTGGGGTATTGTACCCACCATCGTGCTTCTCTCCCGAAGTTCTCAATCAGCAGGCTTTCCTGGAACTCTGCCCGTATGCGGATGATGTTTGGTTTTTCTGGATGGCCCGGCTGGCGCGAACACGACATGTTAAAGTGAAAGACTATTTTAGTGTCGTGGAATGGCCGGAGACGCAGGCCAGCGCGCTTTTCCATCATAACGTCGCGGCCAAAGGCAATGACAGCCAGATTGCAGCAGTGCAGGCCCGTTATGGGAACGTCGGAATTCTCGACGTGGAAAAACAAACAACTTCGTAGCCGAACGTTGAATGCGGGACTTATGAAGAATTATCCCGTCTTGGTGTTTTTCTCGAAAAAATAGAAGTCTGCGAAAGATGTGTTGTGAGGATCGGCTGCATCAAACGGAAAGCGGTTATCGATCTTTTTAACCAAAGCCCACTCGGGCTTGTTGTGCAAAACCCAGTTCGTGAATTGCCGGTGCCTGACATGGCTGTCTGTTGTTGGCCGGTCTTCGTTGCTGGCATATACAATTACGAAGCGGGATGCCGCCGCAAATAGACGATCCATGTAGTCATGAAACACGTCGTCCTCGACAAGATGATAAATAACGTCGAGCGATAGAGACAAATCAGACACGTGTGGCGCATCACGAAATTCATCAAGCGTCATGAACGATTTTGTCGGGTCGCCGCGAAAGCGTTGCCGGCAGGAATTTACAGCAACCAATGAGACATCCACGCCGAGAAACCGTGGGTACTCTCCAAGTAAAAGCTGGTTTCCATCTCCTGTGCCAAACTCAACAACGCTTTCGATTCCACTTGTGGCGACGAATTGATTGATAATCTCCGCCTTAAATTCGGCCAACCTATTGTAGGACCCCGCGCCTGAGTTTCCGCCTAAGGCATAACGCTCCTGCCAGTATTGGGATGAGTGACTAAATTTTGGCGCGACCATGGGCCTGAAGCGCTCGTTGACGCGGATAAGCGCGGGTCCGACCAAAGGAATGGACTTGAGTGTGGCCTTAAATGTTTTCAAGGTGGACTCCATTGAGAGGACTGGCCGCTCGAAAAATATAGCATTGAAGAGCGCAGAATACAGGATTTTAAAGACGTACAGCGCTGCTTATTGCTTAGGCAGGTGATTGTCTTATTGCCCGCCAGGACTGACACGCCGCTGGATCCAGCCAATACCCTTCAAAATATCCAAAGCTGCTGACAACAGCGCACGTCCATCACGCGATAATCCCTGCGCCAAGACGGCCAAGATGTAAGCTGACGGTATCAGTACCGTCAACAGGCCTACGAAAGTCATGTGAGGTGACAGCAGCCAGGAAATCACAATTGTGATCGCGGCCGAAATCATTGGCGCCACCATAACACTGTAGAGATCAGAAGCTTTTACGCTTGTCCCAATTGTACTATAACTATACAAAATCGGCATGCGGAATAACGTTCCGATAAAGAGCGAGGCTGCGACACCATACGCGCCCCATCGGATCCCAATTAAAAATCCACCGATGGTGATGATGGCGGACAACAGTCCCCAGCGAAACATCGCGCCGCCACGGCCGCTTGTCACGAACAACCAGCCCGTTGCATTGCCGATCGGCGCCAAAAATCCTGTCAGACTTAGCCAAAAGAATATAGGGCCGGCCGCGCGCCATTTTTCGCCCAGAAGAAAAACTACGAGTTGATCGCTTGTGGCGGCGGATATCGCGATGAGCGGCATCGCCGCGACCATAAGCGCCCGCAATGCAAGCAAAAATGCCCGTCGATACCGTTCCGGCTCATCGCGGAACCGGCTTAATACCGGCAGCATCACTCGCCCAAGCGGGGCACTGATATTCTGCAGCGGAAACATCATCAATTTGTAGCTGTTGCCGTATAGGCCGACCTCCAGGGAGCCCCGTGCGCGCGCGATGATGACACTGTCCAGGTTGCGGCTGAGGAAATTCATCAGATTAAAGCCCCCCAGGGAGCTACCGAATTTGAGCATCGCGCCTATGCCGCGGAACGAAAACTTCAGGCTGGGCCGCCAATGGCTTGCCGACCAGGTCAAGATTGCGGTGGTGGCGGCGCCTGTGGCAGTGCCCAGCCATAGCGCCCAATAACTCCGCAGCCACAGCGCTGCCGCGACAGTTGCAACCAAGGTGCAAGCCGCGCTGGCCATGTCGATGGAACTGAGCGCCTTGAAGCGCATATGGCGGTTCAGCAGCGCGGCATGCTGAAGACTGCTCGCAGTTACGATGACGGTGAAAGCAGAGGCGGCTATGATATTGCCGGCCCGGCTGTCATGATAGAAGACAGCAGCCAGCGGAGAGAGCGCGACCATCAATAAGGCGGCCAGCAGCGAGATCGCTATATTGACCCAGAAAAAGGAATTGGACTGCTCCGGTGTGATTGTGCGCGCTTGAATGACGGCCTGGTTGATGCCTAAATCCTGAAACATCATAATGAAGCCGGTGACGGGCGCGGCCATCGCGATTACACCATAATCTCGCGGCGAAAGAATGCGCGAAACGATCACGGTCGAAAGTAGCGTCATGCCGATACGAAACGCCTGTGCGGCGCCCACATAAAAAGCCGCGGCGGCGGATGTCTTTCCCAATGAACCCGCAGCCATATGCTTCCTATCTAACGGTCCGAAGAAAAAGCCAGCCGATTGGGCCAGATTGCACTCTGTAGCCTGGTCAGCACAGCGTCGGCGCCGACCCGCGTAAGATGCTGGGCATCAATATAATAGGGTTTCACGCCTTCGCGAATACGGCAGCGGCCGGATTGGCACAGCGTATCGGAAAGTGACAAATAAAGGCTTCCATGAACTTCCTGCGCCGCCCGTCGGACGATACTTGACGTTTCGCCCGCTGGAGGCAGGACATAGCGTTCATCCGCCAACTCGCCCGACAGATGAAAGGAAGGCGCGAACAACCGCTGCAACAGCGCGCGCACCGGCAATGCTTCCGAATATTGTTGCCGCGCAGGATCGAACGCAAATCGCGGCACATCGCCCAAAACTACAACTTTCTTTCCGGACTCAACAAGGCTCGCCACCGTGCGCGCCAGACCGGCGCGCAGAGCCACCGCGCCCGACGACGCTGGAACGATCGATGTTCCCCGATCAATATAAGATTCGTCAGCGCCCGCCAGATCGGGTTCAAAAGGCGCCGACCAGAAGGCCGCCAAGATCACCGTTCGCACTGCCTTGTCCTGCATTATACTTGTGATCGCCTGGCGGTTATAGAGCAGGCATTCCGCCGAATGCCTGGGGTGGCTTGACATCTGGCGGGTCACGCCGAGCAAGGGTGGGCAAGAAGCCTTGGTAAACTGCTCGAACCCATATTGGTGTTCGCGCGCAAGTTTGCGCAAGCTCGGGCCAAGCGCCGCGGCATGGCTGTCGCCAAGCAGGGCGACGCGCGGTGACACGCCACCTGTCACACAAACCGCAGACCGGTCCAGCTGGGAACGTCCGTATCCCGCAAGGCATGGCTCGACATGAGCTTCCGCCAGAACAGCCGCAATTTGAGGGCCCGGTGCCGCCATGCGCTGGGACAGCCCCTCACCAAAATAAAATGAAGCCGGAATCAAAAGGCAAACCGCAAGGGCAATTCCGTAACGCAGCAGCAATCGGGAAGATACGCGCGGTTGGTGGCCGCCCTGATGCCGAAAACGGCGTTCGATGAAACGCCATGACAGAAAGGCGATCCCCAGCGAAACCAACGCAACGCTCGAAAGCAGCAGAACCGGCGGAGTTTCCGGCGAACAGATTCGCACAAAAGCCATAAGCGGCCAGTGCCAGAGATACCAGGAATAGGAGACCAGACCGATACCCACCAGTGGTGGCGACGCCAAAAGACGCCGGTTGATGGTGCTGCCTTCCGCACAGATCAGCGCCAAAGCGCCGAAAACGGGGAGCGCCGCCGCAATCCCCGGAAAAGGGATTTGTTCGTTGAACCCGAAGACAGCGGCGCCGACCAGCAGGAGCCCGCCGATACCCAGGCTTTCACGGACAATTCTGGCCGGCCTGAAGGGCCGCCGCGCTTGAACCAGTGCGAGAAGTGTTCCCAGCCCCAGCTCCCAAGCCCGGGTCGGCAACAAATAGAACGCTGCGACGGGCGACCTTGCAGTGCCCCACACGCATATGATCAAGGACAGTATACAAAGCACCGCGATGCAACGAATCACGGTCTTGCGGTCAAACCGATGCAGCAACAGCATAAGCGGCGGGAATATCAGATAAAACTGTTCTTCAATGCCCAGCGACCAAGTCATCAGAAAGGGGTCGAGATGCGCGTCCGGTGAAAAATAGGTTGCGCTGCGGAAATACCAAAGATTCGATATGCCCAGGAGGGACGCCGCACTGCTCGTCGCGAATTTGCGCAATTCATCCGCGCTCATTATCGAAAGCGCGATAGCCGAAACGCACAGCGTCATTGCGATCAGGGCTGGCAGAATACGCTTTGCCCGGCGAACATAAAAAGTGGCGAAGGAAAAACTTCCGCGCGAGACATCCCGATCAACGATGCCGCCGATCAGAAAACCGGAAATCACGAAGAATATATCCACCCCGACAAACCCGCCGGAGAAAGGTCGAACACCTGCGTGAAACAGCACGACCGCGGCGATCGCGAGGGCGCGCATGCCGTCTATGTCCGCACGATAACGCGGTGCGCTTTCGCCGTCCGGCGTGATGATTGAGGACGCGGTCCGGGCAGGAGCGTTCATGTAACGCGGCTTTGCATTATCGACAAGATCCGCTCAGCGGCGTGTATGTTGGTAAATTCCCGCAAGGCATGTGCCCGCGCATTTTCGCCTTTCTGGCACCAACTTTCGCGTTCGCTCATGGCGCGCAGAAGCCCGCATTCAAACGAGGCTACGGTGGGCGCCTCAATGTGCCACCCATCTATGCCGTCATCGACAGTCTCGGCAGGACCGCCCGATGCATGAACCAGCAAAGGCTTTCGCATCAACATGCCCTCGATGATCGAAAGGCCAAAAGGTTCAGGATCCAAGCGGGAATTCACAATGACGTCGCACATGGCATACAGGCGTGGTATGGCGATCCCCAACTCCGCATCTGTCCCGCTCAGCACCACTTTTCCCTCGAGCGAGTGCGCGCTGATCTCCCGCCGAAGCTCCGCTCCATACGCACCCTCCACTGGTCCGCCGCAGATCAGCAACCGGATGCTTGGATAACGTTTCAGCACGCGTGCCATGGCGCGGATGAATATGAGTTGTCCCTTGAACGGGAGGATACGGCCGAATATGCCAAAGACATCATCCTGATGCGTAAATCCGAACTGCTCACGGCTGACAGGAGCCACGTCGTCCGGGTCGAATTGGTCCGGGCTTATGCCCAAATGTGCCACGGCCGACTTCGAGAATAGATTAAGCAGGCTGGTCTGGGTAAAGTAGCTATTCGCTATCGCGGTCATTCCGTGGCGAGCTAGCAAAAGATCGTAAACCAGTGCGTTGAGGCGGAGTGGATACCTGTTGCTGACGAGGTTGGGCATCACCCAAAAGCCAGGAATGCCAGCGATTCTGGAGGCCTTTGCCACCAAAGGCATGAGACGCGGCTGGCGAATAATGATCCCTTCGGCCCCGGAATCACGGAGCGCGATTGCAAGCCGGCTCGCTCTCGCCGCTGAAGAATAAAGATTGCAAAGCGATCCGGCGACTGTGCTGAAATCATCCGGCACGGCAACATCCGCAACTATCGCCTGCGCGCCAGCCCTTTCCGCGACTTCGGTCATTTCGCCTGGCCGCAGGCACACCACCACGGTATCCACGCCAAGCCCCTTGAAGGCGCCGATCAGGGTTTCGATGCTGCGCTTCGTTCCGTAACTGTCGGTGCCTGACGAAACGATCGCGAGCTTTCTTATTTTCAAAACAGCCCTCCACTCCGCTTGGCGCGAGCGAACGGCCACATCAGATGGCGAACAACTTCGGCCCTGTTAAAACGGAGAAGAATAAGCACATTGGCAAGTACGCCTGGGGCGATCAGAAGTGCCGAAAACCATGTCAAATTCACAAGCTTGGTCCGAAAATTTGTGTCCGCCTGAAGCGCGAGCTGAACCCCGCGGTGCCACAGTTTGGGCGCAGTATCGAAGGCGATGCCTTCGTAAGCCTGACCCAACTTCATCGCCATAAGGCGATAGTTGACAAAGACAAGCTCGTTATCGAGGTAATTTCCAACCGGGAGGTGAACACCAAATTTTGACGCATGCTCACGAAGAACTGCGAATTCCTGAAGGCGAGAAGCAATTCGCCCCGAAAAATCGGGAAACCTCTTGTGATGTCCTGCCGCATTGGTTCGACTTATGTTGCGGCCATGAAGACGATATTGTCCCTGGGCTTGCCCGATCGTAATGACCGACCCATAAACCGGGGCGATCGTATTTAGAACGCCATCGTGACTTACGGGAGGCGTCAGCGGCATGACTTTTTCCAGGAAACTTCTGGCATAAGCATTTCCGGAGGTTACGGGCCACATATAAGTTCCAGTCCGCCCAAATTCTCGCTTGAGATCCAGCGGTGATAAATCACCTCTGAAATTGCAGAAACGCCGGTTCAGCTTTTTCCCCTCCGCATCGATGACATCCAGGTCGAACTGGACTTTCGCAGCGTCGGTGCGCCAGTGGCTTTCCACCATCTCGAGGGCGCGCGCGTACAGGACATCGTCGGCATCAAAGAACAGGACCACATCGCCCGTCGATACCTGAAAGCCCAGGTTGCGGGCGATCTTATGGCCCTCATTGCTTTTGAATATCTGCCGGACTTTATCGCCGTAGGACGATATGATTTCACGGGACCGGTCTGTGGAGCCATCATCGACGATGATGATCTCGTCGGCGGCGCGCGTTTGGGCTAGCACGCTGTCAATCGCAAAACCAATATAGCGAGCGTAGTTGTAGTTGGTCATAACGATGCTGATCTTGAGGCGAATTTGGTTCATCCACACGCGTCCACGCAAAAAATCCCTGCCATCACTTTGTAGCTATCTGTAAAAATAGTGCCGGTATTCACGTTTGAATTCGACCACCGTCGCCGGTAAGGCCCGGTCCGACCACCGGGTCTTTTCGTTGATCCAGTCGCTTCGGTCGCAGCTTAGAGATGATGTCAGGAGACGGCCAGCCCGCAAACTGAAAACTCTTAAGCCCCCAAACACACAGGATGAGCATCGGTATTAGAAAGCATGCATTTAGCTCGGTGCCGCCTCCGAGTTGGAATAGCGCCAGATGCAAAAGAGAAATGATGCGAGCCTGTGATAGCCAGATCGTCGTGGCGATAAGAGTAAAGCACAACAACATGGGGATCACGCCATAGTCGTGGGTCAGCTTCAGGACTGCGTTGGAGGCGATTTTCGAAGCCCCGTAGGTGCGCTCGAACGAACCGGGTCCATTTCCGGTCAATATGCTTCCGTCGTCAATCATATCCGACCATGCGCGGCCTTGAGCAATATAACGAAAATAGGCGCTGCTCTGAACGCTGTTGAATTCACCGATCCGTTGGATGTATTTGTTTGCGACGCTGGGGGCCGCTACTGAAATAACGATAACAAGTGCAATCCCACACACCGCAATCAAGGGAAGGCGCATCGCGTCCCTGACGGAAAAGAAAGCACTGAGGATCAACGCGACCACCAGCGACAGCAGTCCGGTGCCGGAAAAACTCATCAGGTAGGCGACGATATAGATCGGAAGAAACCGGAAACGTTTTTTGACAAGCACTTCCACGACCATCGCGGTCACGAGGAGCTGAGACAATGTCGATGGCTCCCGCAGAAATATGGCATTCGTTCTTACGACGCTCGACCCATACTCCATGATGGCGTTCGAGTTGAAGAAATCCTCGATTAAAATTGGCTTTAGCGCGGGCATCAGGCTGGACAGCGACGATATGCGAAAGCCCGCGAATTGTGCGACGTATTGGAAGATGCCCAAGAGTGCGAAGGCCATGGTGTATTTGAGATAAATGTCGACAACGATCGACGTATCGAGCTCCCTCTTGGGTTCGAAGACAAAAAAACCATACACAACGATCAACAACGCAAGTGAAGGGAGGCTGAAATTGGCTGTCTCCGAATTCAGGGACACAATCACAGCGTCCAGAAGAACGGCGCAAACGAACATGCCGTACAATGCCAACGCGCGAGCGTTTATGCGCGCATTGCTTGTAAGTATTATCCAACCCAGAAGAATTGTGCAGAGCGGGAGGGCAAGTTGAAGAAAACTATTACCAAACGTGAAACCAAATTTTGCCAGGAACAGTGTTGAGAACAGAGCGCCATGAACAAAGAAACGCAGTTGGCCGCTTTGTGCATGCGCTGCCCCCATGGGGCGCGGCAAAGAGTGGGCCGCGATATTCATGTTTCCCGCCAGGCGAGTGGTTCCAGCGTAGTTTGGCTGGATGGCTTTCGAAAGGACGGATGGAAGCCGGCAATTTTCCGCAAAAATCCGGTGGCCCGTACTTCTATGAAATAGTAGCTCAACCAGGCGATCGGCAACGCAAGTGCGAAACTTATCACGAGGAAAATCGCCTGACTGTAAACACCCTGATCGAGTTTCGTCGCCATCAGAAGCCTCTTCGTGCCGCCCATAATGGGAATGTGCCAGAGATAAAAACTGTAACTGATCGCCCCCATGAAGAGCATGGGCCTCGACGACAGTAGTTTGCTCAGCCTGCCATAGCCCTTGGACATTCCCAGCAGGGCAATACCGCCGAGGGCGGAGACAACGAGTACACCGGCTTCAAACATCAACGCCCGCGCAGCAGGCATTCCCAATGACGAAAGATGTTGCACGTTGTTACCGGCCATCAAAACCAACAGGTGCCATCCGATCAGGAAGGCGAGCAGGAAGAGTGCGGGATACCGAGCGAGGGCCAATGCGACGGGCTTTTCCGCGTAGCCGAGGCCGAGGGCGGCGCCCACCGCCATCATTGTCACACGTGGAAAGAACAGCATCGCGGCAATGGCGGGCAGCGCCAACAGCGGCCAAAGTCGGCCGGTACGATGCCGTTGCGCCCAACAGGCTCCGCAATAGGCATAGAAGGCGACCTCATAGTCCAACGTCCATGCGATCGGATTGACATGCGCGTAGGGGATAAAGGGCGGCGCGGTCAGAAAGGACAATGCGATCCACCCTGCGGGCAGCAGATGTTGCCGGAAGGCAATTTGCATCCCGAGTACGCATAAGATGGTTAGCCACAAGACCGGATAGATGCGCGTGATACGGTCCCAAGCAAAGTGCAAAACCGACGGCGACCGTCTGATGGTCCTGACGATAAAGAAACCACTCAATCCGAAAAAAAGCTCGACGCCATACTGCAGCGGCTTGAAGAAGAAATCGGACGCCTGCGACGAAAATTGCGGGAAAGTCCCCAATCCCGAATTGTATACGTGATAGACAAATACAAAAAGACAGAAGAGACCGCGCGCACCCTGCAAGGGGAAATTGATGCGCTTTCCTTCGCTATTGGGAATCGTCACGTCCGTTTTCAGGCTCATGGCGAGAGACGACTTTTACATTTTATCTGCTTGCCGGCCGAAAACCTCGTCACTTTGCCGATACTTCCTGGCGATGCCGGCACACGCGTCCTGCCTGTTATTTTGGCTTTTGTTTTGTTCAATATCGTCGCGCCCATGAGCCTCTTGGAAGTTGGCCTGATTGTTCGCGTTACTGCAGTTGCGTTATCTTTTGGCGGCGCTATCGCTATAGAGTCCCACAACTTGTTGCGATGCACAATCTCAATCTAAGAGAAAATTTTTGGGAACTTTTTACTCACAAGCGCTGTTAAATCGCCGCCTTCGGGCTCGAACGCCCGAAAAACGAGCGCTTGGTGGCGGCAATTCGATCAATTATTAAGCGGGGCGAAAGGGCGCTTTCCAAGATTGTCTGGCCCGCGAGTTTCAAGTCGGACAGGCCGCCCAGATTCCAGCGATAACTGCTGGACCGGGAAGCCGCGTAATACCACATCAGCGAGGCCCCATCACGCCGCCGGCGCCCTTCCATCCAGCATCGCGGCTTACACCTCGCCGCCCGGAATTATTCGAGAGCAAACCTAATAGAACGCCACTTCCGCATATTGGTCAGTTGCAAAAACGGCTTGAGTCTTTAGCGCCCGGACTTCACCAATGTAAAAATTTATCTTTCGTTTTCTTAAAACATCTTTCAGCAGCCGAACCAATGTCCGCTCTCCGGGACGATGCGCATCATCAACAACGACAACAAATTCGTTGCCCAGTCTCTCGACAAGATCCAGTGCCCCCAACCGCGCATGTCGATTGGCCTTATCGTAAGCGGGTGGTCCATCCACAAGAAGGAAATCAATGGGGCCGACTTCAACTGGAGAAAAATCATACGCCAACCCCTGATATTCAGGGTTGCGCAATGGACGCAAATCAGTGCGCGCTATTGGGTGCGCTACCTGTTTCTGAATTGAATCAGCCCAAAACCTATCATGCTCCAGTGTCTGCACCTTACTTGAGAGTGTACGAGACTTCATCACTTGATCTATAAGGAGCGTCGTTTGACCCGCGCCGAGCTCAACGACGTTCTTGAATTCGAAGTTTCGCATGGCTCGAGCCACCAGGTAGAGGAGGCTGTGATTTGCGGCGGAACCTACGGGGTAAAATGTATCCGCAATAGCGAGAAAGCTGAGTTCGCGCAGAAATAGCGATCTATAGATAACTTCCCGAGACGGATCGGTAGTTGTGTAGGTGGCTATTAGATTGTGAAGCCCCCTCAGGTCATAGGCGAGCCTGGACAACATCAACGACCCCAAGATTTGACAAACTTGAAAGTGCAGAGCTTTTCGAACGCGAACGAGCAAAAACCAAATCTGGAAGAAAAGTCTCAGCAAGTCAAATAAGCTTGAGGTGTACTCAAACCGCCTGTACCGCTTGATGCTGGACAGTTCCACCATTGCCCACTGAGCCGCCCGTTTTGCCACACTGCTTCACCAGCTGGTTGGCAGCGCGTTTAAATACACTGTCGTCCGACATCGGACTGGCGCGATTGTGTCGCAGATAGGGTCGGAGGCGCTCCCTATCCTTGCTCTCAACTGCACGTAAGATTGACTTGTGCAGGATGATACACAAATCTCAAAAGACCCAATTTCAAACCGAATGCATTTCGTCACGGCAACAAGCTCGATCCCGCTGCCTGGAAAAGCGCCAACAGTAATGGTGACATCGGCAACTCTCAGTCACACACAAATTTGTCAGTGTTGGCGTTACACGATGCAAGGGTCCGAGCGTTTCGAAGTGGCACTCTCTTCAGGAGTAGATGTGCCGAATCCTTTGAAATTTCTTCCCATTGTTTTCGCGCAATCCGGGAAGCAGCAGCTAGCGAGAATTCAGGAAATATCCAGCGAAATCACCGAGAATCTGGATGATGTACTTCAATACAATCAGGGAATGCAGACCGCGCTGGCGGTCGCTTATGCGGTCGGCCTCACGGTTATACACCGCGCGCGGCCCGAAAATGCCGTCCGGCCGGCCAGGGCTCTTGATCTCGCCAGTGGGCCAGGGCTCTACACCCTATGTCTGCAGAACTATCTGGGATATGGAAAAATAACCGGAATTGATCTTTCCCCCGTTATGGTCGAGGTCGCACAAAAGAACGCCCAGGAGAAAAAACTGGAAGCGCAGATTTCCTTTGAGTTGGGTGACGTATCCGAGATGACTCAAATGGGGGATGACTTTTTTGATCTCACCAGCTTCACGGACGCTGCGCACCACATGCCGGATCTCGCGACGGTCGAAAAAGTAATTTCCGAGATGGATCGAGTCACAAAGCCGGACGGTTTGGTCATGGTGATGGATTTGGCGCGGCTTCGTACCGCCGCCCTGACCGAGAATTATGTCAGTCTCCTTGGTGCTGACTACCTAAAGATGGGGCTCCCCTATTTTTTCAATCAATTTCGGGACTCGATGTATGCGGCCTGGACGTGTTCCGAGCTCGCGACTGCAATCCCGCCGAATTCCCGGCGGGTATGGTGCCATCTCTTCTCAAAGGAACTGCCGACATTACAGATCATTCTGGGGTTGCCGGTTGGACGACAACAGGCTTTTCTTCGCAAGGGATATCCTTGGTCCCCGCGTGATTGTCCCGTTCCAAAGAAATATCGGCTTGACTGGTTTTTTGCGCAGTTCACTCTATTTTCTGCGACGCCGAAGTATACACCTGCGGCGAAGCGGGCGGTTTCCGCTGGAGGAATCCGGGCATGGCATAAGAGGCGCGGCGACTAGTCGCTCGCCGCCAAGTCCTCTTTGCGGAACATTTCCCAGCTCACCTTGAACATGGCGGCAATCAGCGGGCCTAAGACGAAACCGTTCAAGCCGAATATCTCGATTCCACCAAGCGTCGAGATAAGAACCATGTAATCCGGAAGCTTCGTGGATTTGCCAACCAGAAATGGCCGCAGCAGATTGTCAACCAAGCCAATGACCAGAACGCCATACCCTATCAAAAACAGGCCCTGCCCGATATTCCCAGTCGCGAGCAGATATAGTGCAACCGGTGCCCACACGATAGCAGCGCCGATTGCCGGCAGCAGAGACAGGAAGGCCATCACGACGGCCCACAGCAGTGATGCCGAAATGTCAAGAAACCAGAAGGCAA
>Ga0193753_10003056_pt1 | contig 12674 bp, 9 predicted proteins | sample H1c2metaG_FD_144925 | JGI IMG/M metagenome (GOLD analysis project Ga0193753, IMG submission 144925) | Soil microbial communities from a riparian zone of the East river system, Colorado, United States - H1c2 | ecosystem: Environmental > Terrestrial > Soil > Riparian zone | place: USA: East River... | reverse complement strand
CGCATATAACAAACCAGCCAGCTATGTTCCATTATATGCGATCAAGACATTTGGTCGCGATAATGCAAAATTGGAAGGCGAAGCTATCAGCACGGCAAGGGCCGATTTTCAGAATAGCAAGGTAGAGGTAGTGATGACGATGAATGAGAAGGGCGCGAAGATCTGGGGAACGATGACTGCCGCAAACGTCGGCAAACCTATCGCGATAGCACTGGACAATGTGATCTATACCGCTCCATTCATTCACGAAGCGATCGAGGGGGGAACTTCCTCCATCACCGGTAGCTTCACGATAACGGAGGCGCAGGATCTCGCAAATATCATTACCGTTGGTAAGCTGTCCGCTCCTGCCAAGATCGTGCAGGAACAGGAAGTTGGACCAACACTCGGAAGAGAGGCGATCAAGGGCGGACTCCTGGCATTCGGGATCGCATTCCTCGTGATCTTCATCCTGATGCTGGTCTATTATAACACCGCTGGATGGATCGCAAACATCGCCCTGATATTAAACCTGCTTTTCACGATCGGTATACTCGCCGGTTTTGGCGCCACATTGACTGCCGCCGGTATCGCCGGTCTGGTATTGACGATCGGTATGGCCGTGGATACCAACGTAATCATCTATGAGCGGATCAAGGAAGAATTGACGAAAGGGAAGGGTTATATCCCTGCGGTAAATGAAGGATACAGGAGATCATTGCCACCGGTGCTCGATGGACACATCACCACATTGCTCACCGCTATCATCTTGTTTTATTTCGGTCTCGGTCCTGTCAAGGGATTCGCTACCACACAGATCATCGGTATTATTCTTTCCTTATTCTGCGGTATACTAGTGAGCCGCTGGGTAAGCGATATTTTCCAAAAGAGGAAGAAGCAGATATCCTACTTCACTCCTATTTCGAGCAAGATCTTCAAGCACGCCAAATACAAATTCATCGAGTTCCGGAAGAAGACCTATGTTATTTCCGGGATCGTTCTTCTGCTTGGTATCGCGTCCTTCTTCAACGGGTTCGACTATGGTGTCGAGTTCGATGGCGGTCGCAGCTATACCGTTCGTTTCAATAGATCGGTAGCCAATGATGTCGAACACATGCGGGACGATCTGAAGACAGTCTTCGTTGGTGAGAATACACAGATCAAGACAGTGGGTGATGCAAGTACGCTCGAGTTCGTCACTCCTTACCTGATCAAGGAATCACGTCCCGAAACCGATTCCCTGGTAGAAAGAAAGTTATTTGAAGGCATAAAGAAGTATATGCCTGCGGGACTCACCTATGAGCAATTCAATGCCTCGTATAAACTCGGTTCGAAGAAGGTATTACCAACTATATCGGATGACCTCAAAAGGGGTGCGGTAAAGGCGACGATCTTCGCGATCTTCGTGATCTTCCTGTACATCTTCATCCGTTTCCGCGATTGGAGATATTCCCTGGGAACGATCATTGCATTGCTGCATGACGTATTCGTCACGCTGATCGTATTCTCGTTTGCGAGAGCGATCGTTCCTTTCCCACTGGAAATCGATCAGCACTTCATTGCGGCGTTGCTGACGGTCATCGGGTTCTCGATGAACGATACGGTGATCATCTTTGACCGGATCCGTGAGGACCGGCGGTTGTACCCTACGGCGCCGTTATCGGAGACCATTAACCGTGCGATCAATGAGACGCTGAGCCGGACCGTTATGACATCGCTCACCGTATTCCTCACCATCCTCATCCTGTTCATGGTGGGCGGAGAGGTCACGAAGGGCTTTGCGTTTGCGATGCTTGTGGGTGTGATAACGGGTATCTATTCCTCCGTATTCGTGGCTGCGCCAATACTGTTGGATCTTGGCAGCGGTAAGAAGGAAAGCGACCGTGCGAAGGCCATAGCGAAGAATAATCCGCGACCCCAGACAATAAAGAGCTAAAGAGAATTTCAGAATAAAAAAAAGTCCCGGCTAAAACCGGGACTTTTTTTATGGGGGTCATTATTTCTTATTATCGTCAAACCGCGAAACTGGTTCCGCAACCGCAGGTGGTACTCGCATTCGGATTCCTGAATGTAAAGCCGCGATTGTTCAACCCATTCTGCCAATCGACCTGCATGCCGGACAGGTAGATCTCGTGCGCCGTATTCATTACACAGGATATCCCTTCAATCTCGAAGGCCTGGTCGTTTTCCGCCTGCTTATCGAAGCCAAGGATATAACTCATGCCGGAGCAGCCTCCGCCCTTTACGCCCAGGCGTAATACCTGTGTAGTATCGAACCCCTCTGCCGCCATCAGCTTCCTTATTTCGGTGATCGCGCCTTCCGTAAGGGTGACAGGCGTCGATGTTATAATTGTTTCCATAGTGCAAATTTACATCGTTTCCGGCAAATGTTCTAGTCCCATCGCCAGCCGTTGCCTATTTCAAATTATCAAAATACCTAATTATGATTTGTTACTTTTGCTCATATCAAAAAAATCGCCATGGATCAGAACATGATCGTCCTTGTTATTTCAATTCTCGCCTTATTGATCTCGTTCTATTGCTTTTATTTAGTAAACGAATCCAAGAAGAAATCGTTGAAGTCGGCCTCTTCGGAAGGTTTCAGCAGCCGGCCGCTCCAGTTGCAGGCCTATGAACGCCTGGTGGTTTTGACGGAACGCATTTCCATTCCCAATCTCGTGAGCCGCGCCAGCCAGCCGGGGTTGTCTGCCCGTGAAATGCAACTGCTCCTGCTCGCGAGCATCAAACAGGAATACGAATACAATTCCTCGCAGCAGATATATGTCAGCCCGGTGTCCTGGGAAGCTGTGCGTAATCTCAAGGAACAGAACATGCATATCATCAACCAGGTGGGATCGACGCTGCCGCCGGAGGCTACGGGTTTTGACATCAATAAACGCCTTCTAGAATTCGTGATGACGCAGAAGAAAGGCGCCCTGCACGAGATCGTGCTGGAAGCGTTGAACTACGAGGCGAAGAAAGTAATGAAATAAGATAGCTTCATAATTTAATGAGGCGACGAGGCGATTGCATTTGAAAAATACTCTACGATGGCGGACGACAAAAAGATAGTCACTGATTCAGGGATCGACATAAAGCCTGTTTACACTTCCGCGGATGTTGCCGCCACCGATATTCCATTGCCTGGAGAGTTCCCTTTCACACGCGGAGTGCAGGCCGACATGTATCGCGGAAAGTTATGGACGATGCGGCAGTATGCGGGCTTCTCTACTGCCGAGGAAAGCAATAAACGCTATCACTACCTGCTCTCACAGGGCGTGAATGGTTTGAGTGTGGCCTTCGATCTTCCGACACAGATCGGATACGACAGCGATCATGTTTTGTCGGAGGGCGAGGTCGGGAAGGTCGGAGTAGCCATCGACAGCCTTGAAGATATATCTACGCTTTTCGACGGCATTAAACTGGAAGAGGTATCCACCTCCATGACGATCAACGCCACCGGTTTCATACTGCTGGCATTCTATGTTGCCCAGGCGAAGAGACAGGGTGCCGATCTCCGCAGGATAACGGGCACGATCCAGAATGATATACTAAAGGAATATGCGGCACGCGGAACCTATATCTATCCGCCGAAGCCGTCCATGCAGATCATCACGGATATCTTTGAATGGTGTGCTATTGAGTTACCGAAGTGGAACACGATCTCCATTTCCGGTTATCATATCCGTGAGGCAGGCTCGACGGCCGTGCAGGAGATCGCCTTCACCTTAAGTAATGGCAAGGCGTATGTGAAGGCGGCATTGGAAAAGGGTCTTGATATAGATGTCTTCGGGAAGAGACTCTCTTTCTTCTTCAATGCACACAACAATCTCTTCGAGGAGGTAGCGAAATTCAGGGCGGCCCGGAAGATGTGGGCCGTGATCATGAAAGAACTCGGCGCTACAGACCCGAAGGCGATGATGATGCGTTTTCATACGCAAACGGGCGGCAGCACACTGACTGCCCAACAACCGATGAATAATATTTCCCGCGTCACTATACAAACGCTCGCTGCCGTACTCGGGGGGACTCAATCACTTCATACCAATGGATACGACGAGGCGTTGAGCCTGCCGACCGAGGAGGCTGCGCGGATCGCATTGCGAACCCAACAGATCGTTGCATTCGAAAGTGGCGCACCCGATACCGCCGATCCATTGGCCGGTTCTTATTATGTGGAGGCTCTAACGCGTGATGTGGAAGATGCCGCCTGGAAACTGATCCAGCAGATCGATGCAATGGGCGGCAGTGTTTCCGCGATCGAGCAGGGCTTCATACAGGACGAGATAGCCAGGAGTGCTTACGAATACCAACGCCAGGTGGAAAGAGTAGAGAAGATCATTGTTGGTGTAAATAAATTCCAGGTAGAAAATGAATCTCCGATCCCGGGTTTCCGGATCGATGACAGCATACGCCAGGTGCAGGTAGAGAAACTGGGACGTCTGCGCAACAACCGAAACCCTGCAAAGTGCGATCAACTCCTGCAGATGCTCAGCGACCGGGCGACCGGTGGCGAGAATATCATGCCGGCGGTGATAGAAGCCGTAGAGAATAAATGTACACTCGGTGAAGTGGCCGATACACTTCGCGAAGTGTTCGGAGAATATAAACAATAACCGAAAATGAAGAGTCCAGCCTATTCAATCGCGTTGCCGGGGCTACTCATCGTCGTCCTGCTTGCAACCACGTTTCTGCTGACGAGCCGGCTTTATCTTATTCCAATAGTGGAGACGGCTCTCCTCATTTTTTCCGCACTGGCCTGTACGATTGCTGCCTACAGGATATTCAGGAATATGCGTCCTCGCTTTCCGGTGGTGCTGAGTAATAGCCAGCGTTTATTATTTGCCGGCATTGCCATACTACTTGTAGCAGTTGTAGGAGGCGGGATATTCATATCAAGGTTGGCGAGCCGGTCCGCCGGCATCTTCACCAGCTATGAAGGAAGAATAGTAGTTGACCGGCCGGACATGAAATTTTATGTGTACAGGACAGGCTTCTCCGATATTTCCTTTTCTTTTACATCGCTGAGGTATAGTATGGGAATGGAATTCCTTTCGCATGATATTCCCGGCATGCACCTGGGCAATGCATCTATTGAAGAATTGGAGATAAACGGAGAGGATAGTTGCGTTGTTATTAAGAGTCCGGGTAATTCTTACCGGTACTTTCCCGCCACCCATCGCCTGCGATTGATAGAGCCTCTACCTTAATATAAGATGAAAACTATGTTAGTTCCCGGCATCACCAGCTCCATCGAAGATCTTCGCCAGATACTTGATCTCCAGCAAAAGAATCTGAAACAGAATCTCAGCGCCGGGGAAATGATGGAGCAGGGATTCGTTACGCTTGAACATACACTTACAATCCTGGAAGAGATGCATCGTATCGCGCCGAGTATTGTTGTAAAGGATGAAGGCAAGGTGATCGGCTATGCCTTGACGGAAACGAAAGAATGCAGGAAGCTCATGCCCGATCTGGAGCCGATGTTTGCTTTGTTCGATAGTCTGACCTGGAAGAATCGGCCCATCACCAGTTATTCGTATTATGTAATGGGGCAGATCTGCATCGCGAAGGAATGCCGCGGCAAGGGAGTGTTCGGGCTATTGTACGAACAGCACCGGAGGGTGTATCAGCCGGTGTTCGATCTTTTTTTAACGGAGATATCCACGAGCAATCTGCGTTCGCTTCGTGCACATGAGAAGACCGGGTTCAAGATCATTCATACACATAGAGATGAGGTGGATGAATGGAATGTGGTGGGATGGGACTGGGGACAATTTGATAATTTGGCAATGTGATAATGTGGGAATGTGCAAATATGCAAATGTGCAAATTGGGCGTGCTGGGATGAGGAGTCTTTAACAAATATGAAAAAGATGCCGCTTGGCAATGTGATAATGGGAATGTGCCAATATGCAAATGTGCAAATTGGGCGTGCTACGATGAGGAGTCTTTGATAAATATAGGAGAGATGCCGCCTCGTATTGTATTTTCTCATTTGGGGTGGTGGACAGGATTTGATCTTGCGGAAGTATACTACAAGGCTAAACTAATGGGACAATGAAATATTTTCCAAGGAGCTTGGACTTTTGTTAATAGTTGATCGACCCCCTCTCGGGGCCCTCCCTGTCTCTCCCCGCCTCCACCGCCTTTTTCGAGGTCCCTCCCCCACCTCCGCCGCCTTTTTCGAGCACTGTTCACGGTGCAGTAAATAGCCGTTCCCTGTCTAAAGCGTCAGCTCGACATCTTGAACAGCAGCAACCCTGCACATCAACAATCCACGGATCGTTCAGCTAATTTCAACCCATACCCGTCTACGTAAAACAGATACTTATTAAAGTGACTAATCAATCATAAGGCAAATATCGCTTGCCAGGCCAGCGATGCCAAGGGAAAAACACCAGAATAAAAAAATAAAAACGGAAGAATTAACAGGGTTTAAATTGTCCGTGATCACATTAGTCATTTAGGGCACGGTATAATCACCGATAAAATATTTGCAACCCCTAATCGTAATCCCCTTTCAATCCGCCTCTTCTCAAATGGCCCCAGCCCTTATTCCTTGTCCCTCATCCCGATTACTTCCCTATTTTTGTCTTCAACAAAATTCTCTCGATGAAAAGATCAATTCTCGTCGCCCTCCTCGGGCTCTTCTCCGCCTCTACCCTTTTAGCACAAACCCCTTCCTTCATCACCGACAGTCTCGACAGTTATATCCAACGGGGTTTGAAGGATTGGGATATACCCGGGCTGTCAATCGTGATCGTAAAGGACGGCAAGGTAGTAGCGATGAAGGGATACGGCGTTCGTGACATCAATACCAAAGAACCCGTAGACAAGAATACCCTGTTCATGATCGCCAGCAATACCAAACTCTTTACCGGAACGGCGTTGGCCAATCTCGATTTCCAGCATAAGCTCTCCCTCAATGACAAGGTCACAAAGTATTTTCCCGATTATAAATTGTATGAACCCACTACCACCAGTCTCTTAACCATCAGGGATCTGCTCACACACCGCATAGGCACGAAGACATTTCAGGGCGATTTCACCTTTTGGAATAGCAATCTCACACGCAGCGAGATCATGAACAAGATGCGCCTTCTCAAACCGATCGGCATCTTCCGGCAGGACTATGGATATTGCAACAGCTGTTTCATGACGGCCGGTGAGATCGTACCGAAGGTCACCGGGCAGCCCTGGGAGAAATATGTGCAGGACAGCCTGCTTACTCCGCTCGAGATGACACATTCGACCACAATATCTGCCGGCATGGAGAGCAAGGAGAATGTCGCACGGCCCTATACGACCAGCTTCACCGGGCAATTGAAACGCGTTCCCTATGATCAATGGGATAATCTCGGCCCGGCAGCAAGCATCATAAGTAACGTCAATGATCTTTCCCATTGGCTATTATTTCAATTGGACAGTGGCAAGTATAATGGGAAACGCGTGATGCCTTTCAGCGTGCTGCAACGCACCAGGGACATCAATATCATGCTATCGAGCCGGAAGAGTTCTTCCATGCCCATTCATTTCCGTGGCTATGCACTCGGCTTGCTCGCCGCCGATTACAACGGTCGGCAAATGTATTGGCACACGGGTGGCGCCGGTGGAATGGTCAGCAATGTGTGCTTCGTTCCGGAGGAGAACCTTGGAATTGCCATCCTGACCAATAATGATAACCAGAATTTCTTCGAGACCCTCCGTTACCAGGTACTGGATGCCTTCCTGGGCGTGAACTACACCGACCGGAGCAGGGCAGCCCTGACCGGCTTCAACCAGGATATGAAGGAGCAGCTACAACAGATCGAAAGATGGAAACAGCGCGTTAAGGGAAGTAAACCGGCTCTGCCACTCGCCCGGTATGCTGGAGAGTACACTAATGAACTCTATGGCTCGCTCACCATCACGCAAAAGGATAATCGTCTCTCCGTTCGTTTCAATAGTCATAAGGATCTTACTGCGACGCTCGACTATCTCGATAGCGACGAGTGGTTGCTCCGGTACGACAATATCGAATATGGCATCTACGCCATCAAATTCAAAGTCTCGGAAGGACTGATCGCCTCCATAGAAGTCAGGGCGAATGAATTTGTAGAGTTTGATCCTTATGTCTTCTCCAAGGCCAAATAATCTCATACTGTAGAAAAAAGGGTCCACATCCCTGCCTTCAATTCCCCTTTCATTGCATTGAAGGGGAATTTTTCCGATGGCTTGCAATTTGCATACTCTGTATATTCTTCACCTAATACAGATATATGAAAACAGTTGGGATCGTTCTAATCGTTGTGGGCATTGCCATGCTCATCTTCCGCGGATTCAGCTTCCAGACGGAAAAGAAAGTGATCGACGCCGGGCCGATCCAGGTAAATAAGAAAGAGAATAGATGGGTGGGCTGGCCGGTCTATGCCGGTGGCATTGCCGTCCTGGCCGGGGTGATCGTTGTTCTGGCCAGCCGCAAGAAAAACTAAGCATCGGTTGCTATTTCCCTTTCTGTGGCTGCGGCTTCCAGCTATCTTTCAATCCTACCGTCTGGTTGAACACCATGCCGCTGGTACTGCTGTCCTTATCAAGAATGAAATACCCCTTCCGCACAAACTGGTAGGCCTCGTCGAACTTTGCCTTCATTACGGATGGTTCCGCATAGACAGCCTGGATGATCCGCAATGAGGATGGATTTATATAATCTTTGAAATCACCTTCCTCATTCGACGGATCCTCCACCTTAAATAACCGGTCATAGATCCGCAGTTGCGCCGTGATTGCATGCTTGATACTCACCCAATGAAGAGTTCCTTTTACATGGATACCTGAAGTGTCGTTCCCACTCCTGCTTTCCGGAATGTAACTGCAGTGCACCTCCGTCACCTTCCCTGTATCGTCCTTTACAACGGCATCGCATTTTATGATATAGGCGCTCTTCAATCTCACCATCTGACCCGGTGCGAGACGGAAATACTTCTTCGGCGGTTCTTCCATGAAGTCATCCCGCTCGATATACAATTCCTTGCTGAAGGGCACATCCCGTTCGCCGCTATGGGGGTCTTCCGGGTTGTTCTCGCTCTTCAATATCTCCTCCCCATCCGGGTAGTTAGTGATCACCACTTTCAATGGATCGAACACCACCATCCTGCGGAGTGCCGTCTTATTTAATTGTTCCCGCACACAGAATTCCAGGAGCCCTACATCCACAATATTATCCCGCTTCGCGATGCCGACCCGGTCGCAAAACTCGCGGACAGCCGCCGCCGGATATCCCCTGCGTCGCATGGCGCTTACGGTTGGCATGCGCGGATCGTCCCAGCCCGTCACGTGCTTATCGGTAACGAGTTGCAACAGTTTCCGCTTGCTCATCACGGTATAAGTAAGATTCCGGCGTGCAAACTCATATTGATGCGAAGGATATATTTCCAGTTTGGCGATCAGCCAGTCGTAAAGCTCCCGGTGCGGAACGAATTCGAGCGTACATATGGAGTGAGTGACCTGCTCTATCGAATCGCTTTGACCATGTGCGAAATCATACATCGGGTAAACGCACCACTTATCGCCGGTACGGTGGTGATGGGCATGTTTGATCCGGTAGAGGATCGGGTCGCGCATCAGCATGTTCGTATGCTCCATGTCGATCTTCGCACGGAGGGTCTTGGCGCCATCGGGAAATTCTCCCGCCTTCATTCGCTCGAAGAGCCCCAGATTTTCCTCCACTGTCCTGTCGCGGTAGGGACTATTCCTGCCCGGTTCCGTTGGCGTGCCCTTCATTGCGGCGATCTCCTCCGAGCTGCTGTCGTCTACATAGGCCAGTGATTTCTTAATGAGTACTATGGCAAAATCATATAGCTGGTCGAAATAATCGGAGGCATAATGCTCGTTCTTCCATTCGAATCCGAGCCATTTCACATCGTCCTTGATGCTATCCACATATTCCGTTTCTTCCGTTACGGGATTGGTATCGTCGAAACGCAGGTTGGTGTAGCCGCCGAATTTTTTTGTAAGCCCGAAATTCAGGCAGATACTCGTTGCATGCCCGATATGCAGGTATCCATTCGGCTCAGGCGGGAATCTCGTCACGATATTCTTGTATTTCCCCTTCTCCAGGTCCTCGCTTACTATTTCCTCCAGGAAGTTCAGGCTCTTCTCTTCATTCTTGATTTCTTCTGACATACTCTTTTTTTTGTCCGCTCCCCCCACTTTTTTTCATGGGCAGGAGAATGCGAAGGTACGGAAGCCATAGATGAAGCCCAAGTGGAGTAAAGCCTCGGGGGTTTGCCAATGAGGAATTAGTAAATTAGGAATAAGGAATTGGGCCTTATGAGAAGTCTTTTCAAGGTTAGGACCAATTCCTTATTCCCAATTCCCTATTCCTTTTTCTGTCCCTTACATTAACCCGATATTATTCTGGTGAATTTGTTTAATTTCAAAAGCACATCCTGAATGGGAAACGCATCAATTCAAAAAGCAAACATGGAAGAACAAACTTACCGGAGTCGTGGCTGGTTCGGGCGCACAGCGAAAGACGGTTTCATTTACCGTGCATGGATGAAGAACCAGGGCATTCCGCCGGATATGTTTGAGGACAAACCCGTGATCGGTATTTGCAATACCTGGTCGGAGCTCACCCCATGCAACGGGCACCTGCGCGACCTGGCAGAGGAGGTGAAGAAGGGCGTACTCGAGGCCGGTGGCTTCCCGGTTGAATTCCCGGTCATGTCGCTCGGCGAAACATTGATGAAACCAACCGCGATGCTTTACCGGAACCTTGCCAGCATGGACGTGGAAGAATCCATTCGGGCCAACCCGGTGGACGGCGTGGTACTGCTTTGCGGTTGCGATAAGACCACGCCCTCACTGGTCATGGGCGCCTGCAGCGTGGATATCCCAACGCTCGTTATTTCCGGTGGTCCGATGCTGAAGGGTAAATGGAAGGGAAAGGAGATCGGCACTTCCGATGTCTGGCGCTTCGATACGGCAAGCAAACTCGGGGAGATCAGCCAGGAAGAGTTCATAGAGGCAGAGGCCTGCATGACGCGCACACAGGGACACTGCGCCGTAATGGGAACAGCATCCACGATGGCGGCAATGGTGGAATCGTTGGGATTATCATTACCCGACAATGCATCGATTCCCGCGGCCGATGCGAGGAGAAAGGTATTGTCGCGTCTTTCCGGCCGGCGCATTGTTGAAATGGTGAAAGAAGACCTGAAGCTTTCGAAGGTACTGACCCGCGATGCATTCGAGAATGCCATCATGGTGAACGCCGCGATCGGCGGATCGACCAACTTCGTGATCCACCTGCTGGCGATCGCCGGACGAATTGGCATCGATCTTACATTAGACGACTTCGATAAATATTCACGACGGATACCCTTGCTGGCGAATATCCAGCCCTCGGGCGAGAACTACATGGAAGACCTCTACTATTCGGGCGGGCTGCCCGCCCTGATGAAGGAAATGTTTTCCATAATTCATAAGGATGCGCTGACAGTGAATGGAAAAACGATCGGCGAGAATTGCGCACGCGCAGAAGTGTATGATCGCAAGATCATCGGCACTATGCTAAATCCCTTCAAGCCGGAGTCGGGTATCCTGGTAGTGAGAGGAAACCTCGCGCCAAATGGAGCAGTCATAAAGCCATCGGCCGCTACCCCCGCTTTGCTCAAACATACCGGCAAGGCGGTAGTGTTTGAGAATATCGAAGACTACCACGCGCGTATCGATGATCCATTGCTGGAGATAGATGCGAACAGCATCATGGTATTGAAGAATGTGGGCCCGCGGGGCTATCCCGGCATGGCCGAAGTAGGAAACATGGCTTTGCCGAAAAAACTATTGGAAGCCGGCGTCACCGATATGGTGCGCATATCGGACGGAAGAATGAGCGGCACCGGCTTCGGAACCGTTGTGCTTCACGTATCGCCCGAGGCCGCCATCGGTGGTGCATTGGCTTTCGTAAAGAATGGTGACATCATTAGCCTCGATGCACATGAACGGACACTGACGCTCGATGTAAGCGAGGACGAATTAAAGGCGAGGCGGAAGAACTGGAAGAATACGCAGAAGGAAGCAACGCGTGGCTATGTTCATCTCTACCAGAAGCACGTTGAGCAGGCGCATCTCGGCGCAGACATGGACTTCCTGAAAGGAGGTTCGGGAAGCCAGGTAACAAGGGACTCGCATTGAGTATCTATCATTAAATCGATCGTATGCCATTTACTACAAAAGTTGCAATCATCACCGGTGCAGGACAAGGCATCGGCTTCGAGATCGCCCGCCAACTGGCCCGCGAAGGAGCGCAGGTATTTTTAAACGATGTCGATGTTTCCTTAACCGGGAACGCGGCGGCGCGCATCAACGAAGAAGGAGGACGCTGTATTCCGCTCCCGGGCGATTGCAGCAATCTTGACTTCATAAACGGAATGGTGAATCGCGTCGTTGAAGAGACTGGCCGGCTCGATATCGCGATAGCCAATGCAGGCATTACTCTATTCGGTGATTTTCTCACGTACCCCGCCGATTCCTTTTTCAGGGTAATGCAGGTGAACCTCGGAGGTACCTTCTTCCTTGCACAGGCCGCAGCGAAGAAGATGAAGGAATTGAAGAAAGGCGGATCGATACTCTTTACCTCGTCCGTCACCGGCCACCAGGCGCATAAAGATCTCGCCGCCTATGGCATGAGTAAGGCTGCCGTGGAGATG
>Ga0193753_10003055_pt1 | contig 12676 bp, 8 predicted proteins | sample H1c2metaG_FD_144925 | JGI IMG/M metagenome (GOLD analysis project Ga0193753, IMG submission 144925) | Soil microbial communities from a riparian zone of the East river system, Colorado, United States - H1c2 | ecosystem: Environmental > Terrestrial > Soil > Riparian zone | place: USA: East River... | reverse complement strand
GCCGATTGATCGACCACGATGAGAAATCCTCCATGGAGAAGAAGAAGCGGGAGGGCTACTTCTGATGTCGGCCATCGAACAAGACCTCAAGCCTACAGATCTTCGGGCCTATCTCGCCGCCCAGGAGAAGAAGTCCTTCCTGCGGTTCCTGACCTGCGGCTCGGTCGATGACGGCAAGTCCACTTTGATCGGCCGGCTGCTCTATGACACCAAGCTGCTGTTCGAGGACCAGCTCGCGGCCTTGGAGAAGGATTCCAAGAAGCACGGCACCACCGGCGACGACATTGATTTCGCGCTGCTGGTGGACGGGCTGGAAGCCGAGCGCGAGCAGGGCATCACCATCGACGTCGCCTATCGCTTCTTCGCCACCGACAAGCGCAAGTTCATCGTCGCCGACACGCCCGGCCACGAGCAGTACACCCGCAACATGGCGACTGGCGCCTCCAACTCGGATCTCGCCGTCATCCTGATTGACGCCCGCAAGGGCGTGCTGATCCAGACCCGGCGGCATGCCTATATCGTCTCGCTGCTCGGCATCCGGCATGTGGTGCTGGCGGTCAACAAGATCGACCTCGTGGACTTCTCCGAGGCGGTGTTCCGCACCATCGTCGAGGCGTTCGAGACCTTCGCAAAACCGCTCGGCTTTGCCAGCGTCACCCCGATCCCGCTCTCAGCCCGGTTCGGCGACAACGTGATCGCCAAAAGCGCCAAGATGCCGTGGTTCGAGGGTCCGGCGCTCCTGCCCTATCTGGAATCGATCGATGTCAGCACGGCGGTGGCCGACAAGCCGTTCCGCATGCCGGTGCAATGGGTCAACCGGCCCAACCTCGATTTTCGGGGCTTCTCCGGCACCATCGTCAGCGGTCGCGTGCGGCCGGGCGACGTAATTGTCGTCGCCAAGTCGGGCCGCACCAGCAGCGTCTCCCGGATCGTGACGCATGACGGTGACGCGGCTGAAGCGGTGGCCGGCGAAGCGGTGACACTGACCTTGGCCGATGAGATCGACATCTCGCGCGGCGACGTTCTGGCGGCGGCTTCCGCAAGGCCCGAGGTCACCGATCAGTTCGCCGCGCATCTGCTCTGGATGGCGGAAGAGGAGATGCTGCCGGGCCGGGCCTATATGCTGAAGCTCGGGCCGGCCATGGTCCCGGCGCAGATCACCGACCTCAAATACAAAACCGACGTCAACACGCTGGCGCACAATGCCGGCAAGACGCTGCATCTGAACGAGGTCGGCTATGCCAATTTCTCGCTGACGCAGCCACTCGCCTTCGACGCCTATCGCGAGAACCGCGACATGGGCGGCTTCATCCTGATCGACCGCTTCAGCAATACGACGGTCGGCGCCGGCATGATCGACTTCGGCCTGCGGCGGGCGACCAACGTGCATTGGCAGGCGATCGACGTGACCAAGGAGGGCCGCGCCAAGCTGAAGGGGCAGCGCCCCGCGGTGCTCTGGTTCACCGGGCTTTCCGGCTCGGGCAAGTCCACGATCGCCAACCTGGTCGAGCGAGCGCTCCACGTCGAGGGCAAGCACACTTACATCCTCGACGGCGACAATGTGCGGCACGGGCTGAACCGCGACCTCGGCTTCACCGATGCCGACCGGGTCGAGAATATCCGCCGGGTCGGCGAGGCGGCGAAGCTGTTCGTCGATGCGGGGCTGATCGTGCTGGTCTCATTCATCTCGCCGTTCCGCTCCGAGCGCCGCATGGCGCGTGAGCTGCTGCAGCCGGGCGAGTTCATCGAAGTCTTCGTCGATACACCGATCGAGGTCTGCATGCAGCGCGACCCGAAGGGTCTCTATCAGAAGGCCATGGCGGGGGCGATCAAGAACTTCACCGGCATCGACAGCCCCTATGAGGCGCCGGAGCATCCGGAGCTCATCATCAAGACCGAGGAAGCGGAGCCCGCCGCCCATGCCGCGGCCATCGTCGCCCATCTCAAAGCGGCGGGGTACGTATGAGCCGCCGCGCCGCACAACTGCTTCAGTCGCGGCGCGCCGAGGTGCCCGACCTTGCCGGCCGGATCGCGGCGAAGACCGCCAAGGTCGGCATCATCGGCTTGGGCTATGTCGGCCTGCCGCTCGCCTGCCTCTTTGCGGAGAAGGGGTTCGGTGTCATCGGCTTCGACATCGATCCGAAGAAGATCGACGTGCTGAATGCCGGGCGCAGCTATATCAAGCACATCCCGGCCACGCGCATTCGCCCGTTGGTGAAGGCGGGCAAGCTCGCGGCCAGTGATGATTTCGCCGGCCTCAGGCGGATGGACGCGATCATCATCTGCGTGCCGACGCCACTCACCAAGTTCCGCGAGCCCGATCTCCGCTTCATCGTCACGACGGGTGAAGCGGTTGGGCGATATTTGCGCAAGGGCCAGATCGTGGTGCTGGAATCCAGCACCTATCCGGGCACCACGACCGAGGTGTTGAAGCCAATCCTGGAGCGCGGCGGCTTGAAGTCGGGCCGAGATTTCCATCTGGCCTATTCGCCCGAGCGCGAGGATCCCGGCAATGAGACGTTCGGCACCGCGGCGATCCCCAAGGTGGTCGGCGGCGACGGTGCCAGGGCGCTGAAGCTGGCGAAGCAGCTCTATGACGCCGTGGTGGTGAAGACCGTGCCGGTCTCCTCACCGGAGACCGCCGAGGCGATCAAGCTCACCGAAAACATCTTCCGCGCCGTCAACATCGCCATGGTGAACGAGCTGAAGGTGATCTTCGACGCCATGGGCATCGACGTCTGGGAGGTGATCGAGGCGGCGAAGACCAAGCCGTTCGGATTCATGCCCTTCTATCCGGGGCCGGGCCTCGGCGGGCATTGCATCCCGATCGATCCCTTCTATTTGACCTGGAAGGCGCGGGAGTTCGGCATCAACACCCGCTTCATCGAGTTGGCCGGCGAGATCAACACGCTGATGCCCCGCTATGTGGTCAACCGCCTCGCCGAGGCGTTGAGCACCCATGCCGGCCGCGCCTTGAAGAAGGCCAAGATCCTGATGATTGGCCTGGCCTATAAGAAGAATGTCGACGACATGCGGGAAAGCCCCTCGCTGACCCTGATCGGCATGCTGGAGGAGGCGGGTGCTGTCGTCGACTACCACGATCCCTTCATTCCGCGGATCAAGCCGTCGCGCGAGCACGGCAATCTGACCGACCGCCGCTCGGTGCCGCTCAACGCCAAACGCATCGCCGCGGCCGATGCCGTGCTGATCGTCACCGACCATGACAGCGTCGATTACAGGCTGATCGCCAAGCATGCGCGGCTGGTCGTCGATACCCGCAACGCGATGGCGAAGAGCGGCGCGCGCGCGCGCCGGGTCGTGAAAGCCTGATCTTCTAGATCAACCGCTTTCGGCTATTCACTCTCGAAGGATTCGAACCGCGTCTCGCCGTGCTGGCGGAGATAGAGGTTGGTGCCGTTACCGAGATACGGATTGAGATCCTTGACGCGGGTCACGCAGTCCAGCGTCGCGCGGCAAGCGATCGTGACCGTGGCCGTGTGGCAGCCGTAGCCCTCGCTGCCGAAATCGTGGAAGCGGGCACCTTCGCGTGCGCAGAGCGCCCGGACGGTATCGGGGGACAGGACGGCGGTGGTGAGGGTGTCGGCCTGCACCACGGGCGCGGCGGCTAGAAGACTGAAGGCGGCAAAAGCCAGTAGATTTTTCATGAGGCCCCCCGATTTGCGATGGGGCGAACGCGCGCTCAGTAGGCGTTGCGCCCGGAGAAGCAGACGAAAGCGGTGCGCCAGAGAATCTTGATGTCGAGCCAGAGCGACCAGTGGTCGATGTAATAAAGGTCGAGATCCACGCGGGCCCTCAGCTGGTCCGGCGTATCCACGGCGCCGCGATAGCCGTTGACCTGGGCGAGGCCGGTAATGCCCGGCTTCACGCGATGACGGAAGCTGTACTCCGAGACGATCTCAAAGTGCTTCTTGTCGCCGATCAGCATGTGCGGCGTATGCGGACGCGGACCGACCAGGGACATTTCTCCACGCAGCACGTTTATCAGCTGCGGCAGTTCGTCGAGGCTAGTCTTGCGCAGGAAGGCACCGATCCGGGTGATCCGGGGGTCGCCGCGCTTGGTCTGATTGGCACCCTTCGGGTCGCCGAGCTCGCAATACATGGTGCGGAACTTGTAGACGTCGAACAGCCGGTCGCCGAGGCCCTGGCGGCGCTGGCGGAAAAAGGTCGGACCGTCGCTGTCGAACTTGATGATGGCGGCGATCAGCAGCAGCAGCGGTGACAGAAAGATCATCGCCGACGAAGCGGCGGCAAAGTCGATCGCGGTCTTGATCAGCCGCTGCGGCGCACGGATCGGCCGATGGGCGAGCGAGTGCAGCTTCAGTCCAGCCAGTTCCGACGTCTCCTGCTCGGCGGCGTTGAAGCCCATCAGGTCGGGGGCCAGCACGATGTCCACGGGCAGGACCCGAAGGCCGCGCAGCAGGTGGAGCAGGCGCGCTTCGGCCGAATGGGGCAGGGCGATGACGACCTTGTCGAAGGCCGCCGACTTGTAGAGCTCGATGAGGTCCGCGGTGCTGCCGCGGATCTGGTGTGCGACGCTGGAATTGAGCGTGCGCCGGCTGCCGCGGTCGTCGAACACGCCGATGATCTCGAACAATCCCGGTGCCGTCAGCTCCACCCATTTGATCAGCCGCGCGGCTGATTCACCGGAGCCGATGATGGCAACGCGCTGGCGCGCCAGAATGTGGTCGCTCAGCATCGGCCGAACCAACTGGAAGAAGCTGTGCGCCGCGATCGTCGCGGACATCGCGATCACCTCGAACCACAGCAGCCAGGAGATGAGGTGATGCACCTCGGTCTCGCCGCTGCGGACGAACAGCAGGCTCATTGCGAGGGGCGCGAGCAGCGGCAGACCGGTGCAAACGATCATCCGCGGCATCCGCGACAGGGCGGTCGTGTGCAGCAACAGCAGCGGGTCATGGACTCGCAGCGCGCGGCAGAAACCCAGGAAGATGATGCAGGCCATACCGGTGAGGCCGAGCGCCGTCAGGCGATAAATGTCGGTCGACGGAACGTGCGCGACGAGCCAGGAAATAAATCCCGCGCCGATGAACAAGCCAAGATCGATGACCAGGCTGATATAGCTAAGCTGTTGCGGTTGCAGTCGGCTGACCGGAACACGCTTGGCGACTGGTGATGCCAGTCCCAGGAGTTCCAATTTCCGACTTGGACTACGCATATCCATCAAGTGTGCCTGCCCCGACGAGATTCCGGCCGCTGCGAGAGTCCCCGCTGCTGCGGATTGCGAACGCCCTAGAAATTTGTCTAAACTTTAGGTCATTTCTTCGCATCTGCCGCGGAAAACCGCCAATCTTGCTACCACAATGTTGTGATTAACCATCTAATTCAAACGCAAGGCGGGAATCTGCCGTAGCTTCGCGAAGAGTTTTTCTCCTCTTGGTTGAACTTCACTGTAGCACAATCCAGACCTGCCTCCGTTGGTTCCGAATCCAAAACCACCAGGAAAAAACGCAACTTCCTGGAGTTCTGCGCATTTATGGGAGCCTGCGGCCGCTGGGCCGCGGGCACATTAACAACAATCCGCGCCCTAGCCTAAAATTCGATCGACCTCGCGATTAACCAAATCACAGCGTCACATGATTAACCTTCGATATTTGGCTGTATCATCAAGTGAATTAGATTATTTTGCCTTCAGTTCAGTAGAGGCTATCGATCCAAACAGGCACCGGCGACGGGTCGGAACGGGAAAAAAAGAATGAAACGACTCATTAAGTTAATCATGTTCGCCGTCGCCCTGACGAGCGGACCGGCCTTCGCGGACGAATCTCTCTACCGCATCAACGGCGGAGACACCCTCCACATCTCTGTTTACGGAGAGCGCGATCTCGATCGCGACGTTGCCGTCGAACCAGATGGCGGTATCGCGTTCCCGCTGGTCGGGAACATGAACGCGCGCGGCCTCACGCTCGGCGAATTGCAGAAGAAGATCGCGGACGCGTTACGGGCCGGCAACATGCTGCCGAACGTGACCGATCCGGAAGTCACGGTCTCTCTCGTCAAGAGCAGCGGCAACTCGTTTTCGGTGATCGGGCAGGTCAAGACGCCGGGCACCTTCGTGACCGACACGCAAGTCGATGTAATGCAGGCGCTCAGTCTTGCCGGCGGATTGACGCCGTTCGCGAGCAAGAGTCGCATCATCGTGCTGCGGCGCGACGAGAGCGGGGTCCAGAAGAAAATGCCGTTCGACTACTCGGCTGTCGAAGATGGCGAGAACCTGAACTCCAACATCGTGCTGCATGGCGGCGATGTGGTCGTGGTGCCCCAGGCCGGTCTTGGATTCTGATCAGCAGGTCGATCGGGTAGTGCGTAGCCGCCGCCGTCCAAGGGCGCAGCGGACCCAGACTCTGGATCTCCGGTGCGGCGCCCTCAGATAGGGTGACGCGGCGAGATGTTCCGCTAGTTGAGCGTCGAGGAGAGCTGCCGAGCTTCCGTTACGCCACGATAGCCCGGATTGTCCGCGAGAGCTTTTTCGAAAGCTTCGCGTGCCTTAGCCTTAAGACCCTTGGCGCTCAGCGCGACGGCATAGTGAAACTGTATCTGCTGATTTGACGGCAGCGTGGACGCGGCTTTTTGCAGGATCACCGTGGCATCGTCGAAATTGCCCTGACGCACCAGCACCCAGCCCAATGTATCGAGGAGGAGGGGGTTGGTTGAGTTGCGCAATTTCTCTGCGAGCTTTCGGGCACGGTCGAGCAGCTCCCGGTCGCTGGCCCAATTGTCGGCAATCAGCGCGGCTAGATTGTTTGCGACGATCAGATCATCCGGCCACTTCGCCAGAATCTGCTCATACCGCGTTTTGGCGAGTTCGAGCTTCTCGGCGGTGTCGGCGGCCACCGCCGCCATGGTGGCGACCCGGTGATCACTGGGAAACTTGGCCAAGGCGGTGACCGCCAACTCAAGAGCTTGATCGTTCATGTTCCGGCTATTGAGAAGCTGCATCAGCGCCATATAGGGCCTGGCGTCTTCCGGCTGCGCCGATACTGCCTGACGCAGCAGGTCCTCACCTTCCTTGACCTGGCCGGCCTGCACGCGCATGCGGGCGAGCAGCACCATCGATTGGGCATCGCCCGGGTTCTTGCCGATCTGAGCGCGCAACAGCGCTTCGGCATCGGCCACCTTGCCGGCGCGGACATACGCCTCGACCAGGGCAGGTGCTACGTTGGCGAACAGCTCCCCTGCTTTTTGCGCCTCGGTTAGTTCGGTGATCGCACGAGGATAATCGGAGCGCGCCAACGCCGCTTCACCCTGAATCCGGTGACCGCTGCTCGCATAACGCGGGTTGTTCAGGAGCGAACCGCCGATCACTTCAGCCTTATCCGGGGAACCGGTGCGCAGGAGAAATTCGGCCTTCTGCACCTGGAGCTCAATGGCGTCCGGACGAAGTGCAATCGCGGCTTCAATATGTTGGAGGGCTTCGTCCGGAGAGGTCGACGAGAGCAGCGAGGCGAGTTTCAGCCGCACGCCGGCATTGGCAGGCACGATCCTCACCAGATCCCGCAATGTTTCGATCGCCAAATTCCGCTCCCCGCTCGCTGCATAGGAATCGGCCAGCAGCGTCAGTCCGGCTACAGAATTCATATCCCGATGGAGTACCGACCGGGCATCGGCGATCGCCTCATCGAATCGCTGATTGCTCAGCATGATACTGCTGCGCAGCAGCAGAGCGGTGGCGTTCGTGCTATCTTGCTGGAGAACGGCATTGATTTGGTCCAGGGCACTCTTGTTGTCGCCCTTAAGCGCGGTGATCCGGGCCAACTCCACGCCGGCTCGCAGTCGATCATCGAGGTCCGTTGCGTTTTTCTGCAGATCGGTCATCAACGCGGTCGCCTCTGACAGCTTTCCCGCCGTCAGGTAGAGCTGGTTCAGAAGCAACACATGCTTCGATGCGTGGGTATGATCAGCAAGAGCGCCGATCTCTTTGATCGCGTCGTCGAGGCTCTTGCGTGAGATTAAGAAGTTGGCATACGCGCTGGTGAGCGCGTCCGGCGCGTTGTCGGAAGAGACCGCTTCCTTGAATATCTTCTCTGCTTCGTCCAGGTGACCAGACGAGGCGAGTTGATTGGAGAGATCGACCGTGTAGCTGGGATTGGCGGGATCAATCCGATGGAGCTGACGAAGCACGGTGATCACATCATCGGCGCGCTTCTTATCGAACAGCAGCTTGAGCTTGACCATCAGCAGGTCGACGCTGTCGGCATTGGTCGCCAGCCCTTTTTCGATGGTCGCCAAGGCATCGTCCGGCTTGCCCTGCCGCGCTTGGACACCCGCAGCGATGACGAGCGCGTCGGTGTCCGTCGGAGCCAGTGCGAGCGCCGTCTTCGACTCCTTCTCCGCTTCGGGGATCTTTCCGGAGGCGAGGAGGGCGGCCGCCAGCAGCGTATGACCGGCGGACTGTTGTGGCTCCAGTTCAATGAGGCGTTTGGCGTGCCGCTTGGCACCTTCGATGTCGCCGCCCAGCAGACTGTACTGGCCAGCTTTCCGGTGCGCCTCGACGTGGCTTGGATCCGACGTCGAAACCCGTTCAAAAGCGGCGGCAGCGACCGGCAAGTTGTGCTGCTTCTCGGCGATCAGGCCAAGATAGAACTGCGCCTCGATTCCGTTTGGATTGATCTGAAGGGCGTTTTTGAACTGAATCGCGGCCTTTACGAGGTCGCTCTTTTCGTAAAGGGCTTTGCCCTGCCCAAGGTAATTTGCTTCTTTTTCTTTGGGAGAGCCACAGGCAGTGGTGATGAGTAACAAAGCGCAGAGGCCCAGCGCGCCGATGCCGCGGGCACACAGGCTCCGCATAGAAGAGAAACGTTTCATTTGCCATCCAGCTCCAGGGGCCTACCCGCCCGGGCCAGAGAATTCCACCGATGCGATTAAATTACGAGTACAAAAATCGCGCCACCTCACACAAGGGTGAACCGATGGTGAAACGGCGCCTTGCTTGCAGCGCGCTATCAGAAAGCGTTAACGCCCGAAACACAGATGAAGGCCGTGCGGAAGATAATCTTGAAGTCCAGCCAGAGCGACCAATGATCGATGTAATAAAGGTCGCAATCGATCCGCGCCCGTAGCTGTTCCGGCGTGTCGATCGCCCCGCGATGGCCATTCACCTGCGCCAGACCCGTGATGCCGGGTTTCACGCGGTGCCGAAAGCTGTATTCGTCCACCAGATCGAAGACGCCCTTGCCGCCGATCAGCATAGACGGGGCATGCGGCCGCGGCCCGACCAGCGACATCTCGCCCCGAAGGACATTGATGAGCTGCGGGAGCTCGTCGATGCTGGTGCGCCTGAGCCAGGCGCCGACCCGTGTGATCCTCGGATCGGACCTCTTGGTCTGTTGGCGCCCATCGGTATCGCCCATATCGCTGTGCATGGTGCGAAATTTGTAGACGGTGAAAAGCGCGTCGCCGAGGCCCTGCCGAGGCTGCCGGAACAACACCGATCCTTTGCCCTCCAGGCGAATGGCGAGTGTGACCGCCAACAAAAGCGGCGAGAGGAGCAGCAGGGCGGTTGCTGCGAGAGAACGGTCGAGCGCGCCTTTCACCAGGCGCTGCGGCTCGCGGATTGGACGGTCGGCGAGAGAGTAGAGCTTCAGGCCGGCCAGCTCCGCATGGCCCTGGCGTTCCGCCCGGAAGCCCATCAGATCCGGTGCAAGGACAATGTCGACCGGCAGCTGTCGGAGCCGCCGCAACAGATCGAGCAGCCTAGTCTCCGCCGAATGCGGCAGTGCGATTACGATCTTGTCAAACGGAGCGTTCTTATAAAACTCGATCAGGTCGATGGTGTTGCCGCGGATCATCTGCGCGAGCTTATGATCCGCGATCCGATCGCGGCCCCGATCGTCGAAGACGCCGATCACTTCGACCAGCCGCGGCTCCGTCGCCTCGAGCCAGCGGATCAGTCGAGCGGCGGATTCTCCGGAGCCGACGACCGCAACGCGTTGCGCCGAAATCAGGCGCTTGCTTGCGCCGGCTAGTCCGCCGAGGAGGGCGGCGCGCGAGAAGATCGCAACCGCCGTGGCGGTGACCGCCGCATATCCGAGCCAAGCCGCGAGCCGATCTACGCTGGGATCGTTATGCCCGATGAATGGAGCACAGATGAGCAGCGTCATGGCGGGGGGAGCGCCGAAGCAAACCGCCGCCTTCAGGAAATGCGCGGCTGCAGACATGCGTGCGAGCACGCGCGGCTCATGGAGCCGGGTCACGAGGCATATGGTGGCGAATATCGCCATCAGCAGCGCGCCAATGAAGATCTGGGCGACGCGATAAAGTTCGGTTGGTTCCGGGCCCATCCAGATCGCGACTGCAACGATCGCGGCCACGAAAAGCGAGAAATCGACGCCCACGCCGAGAAATCGGACACTCTGCGGCGAGAAACCACGAACCGGACCTGCCGTCGTACTGCCGAAGGGGGCAGCAGCATGAACGGTGCTGTTATTGAGTTCCATCGAGACGGCTCCCGTCAGTGCTCCCCTGGAACGTCTTTTAGACCCCTGACCGTCCGTAGCCCTTTGGAGGAAGCAAAATTTACCATGTTCAAATTATCCACTCACCCAGCCGCATTGTCTGGAACGCTTATCACATTCCCGTCACAGCTCGAGTCATCCCGTGAAACTAAGATTTATGCCCGATACTTCGACGCCACCATGAACGTCGCGGAGGCGTTCCGGTTCCATGTTCCTTTGCGGGAATCGGAGCGCCCGCGCGCAGATTGTTGATCGACGGCCATGGCATTGGATCAACGATAGACTCGGCAATTTCTTCCCGTACATGCGCTTGATTCGGAGCGCGTTCGGCGACCACGGAACTCATATCGGAACTCCGTGTCGGATCGAGGTAGCGCTCGTTGCTTTCCTGGGAAGAGACCATCGGCCGGACGCCTTCCGTGGCGGGCACCAGCCGGTGTGCGTTCAGCGAAGAATCCTTCATCTCGATGGTCAGAAGCAACTCCTCGTCATCCTCCTGATCGCGGAAAAAATATGGGTTCGCGCGCGCCGGTTCAGCGACGGGCGTTTCAACATCGCGTGTGACCGGCGCCGCCGCTTTGCGCGCCACCATGGGAGCGGTTTCGCGCGGCGCGGCCAGCGCTGCGTCGCGGAGCGCAGGAGGGGCCGGTTCGCGGCTCGCCACAATGGGAGCGGTTTCGCGCGGCGCGGTCAGCACTGCGTCGCGGGACGGCGCCGGGGCCGGTTCGCGCCGCGCCATCGGTGGGGCCTTGACCGGCTCGACCATGGCCGGCTCGACTACCCGGTGTGGTACCTTGAGTGCTTGCGCGTTCACTTCGACCGTCTCACGCCGCGGGATGATCGGCGCAGGCTCGACTGCGCGCGCCAGGACTTCCGCGCGTGCCGGGGTGTCCTCCGGCGCGCCTGTCTCACTCGTGGGATTCCCCAGGTTCGCCAGCTTCATGATCTCGGCGCGGACGGTGGGGTCATCCACGGGCGCCGATTGCGCGAAGGGTGCGATTCCGCTCAGCTGCCGGTCCGACACGACGCGGAAGACGAGGTCCTCGCCGATGGTTTGCTGTTCGTCGGCAAAACCGTAGACCAGGGCCATATCGCAAATCGAATTGATCAATCGCGGAATGCCGCCCGAGAAATACTGCACGGCACCCATGGCCATCTCAGTGAACAGCGGGCGATCGGATCCCGCGACCTTCACGCGGTGCTCGATGTAGCGGCGTGTCTCCGCGTAAGGCAGCGGCGTCAGATGGTGCGAAACCGCGATCCGCTGTGCGAATTGCGAAAGCTCCGGGCGCCTCAGCTTCTCGAGCAGTTCCGGTTGCCCGACCAGCACGACCTGCAACAGCAAATCCTTGCCGGAATTGATGTTGGACAGGAGCCGCAGTTCTTCCAGCACCTCGATCGACAGGTTTTGCGCCTCGTCGACGATCAAGATGCACTGCCGGCCCCCACCGTATTCCGCAATGAGATAGGACATCAGCTCTTGATACGTCTCAGCCGGATGCGTGGCGGTCGCCTTCTGACCGAACGCCGCCAAGCCCCAGGCGGCAATGTCCTTCAACGAGTGATGGGTGTTGGAGATCAGGCCGACGGTGAACTCCCGGCTGACTCTGCCCAGGAATGCCCGAATGAGCGTGGTCTTGCCGGAGCCGATCTCGCCGGTGATGACACAGAAGCCGGCCTGGCCTGTCAGACTGTATTCGAGCAGGCTTAGCCCAATTGCATGGCGGCTGCTGAGAAACAGAAAGTCCGGATCGGGCAGCAGACTGAACGGCTTATGCTGGAATTTGAAAAATGCTTCGTACATCGGCTTTCGTTAGACTCGGCTCAAGCGATTGGGCCTGAATGGCTGGTTCAATCAGCGATGGCGGCTAAGATGCATTCAAAAGCGTGCCGATTAGGGGAAAGGACTTAAGTAAGCCGGCTGCGCGGTCGATTTCGACTTTGGTCGTATGCCCGCTGCGGGCGACAAACAGCACGCCATGCACGTTGGGCAGGAAGCCCAATGTGTCTCCCGATTCGAGCAAGGGTGGTGTGTCGAAGATGATCACGCGGTCCGAATAGCGGTTGTGAAGCTCTCGGGCCAAAGCGGTCATCCGCGGCGACACGATCATTTCGGAAGCTTCGCCTTTGCCTTCTCGCACCGGTAGAACGACGAGACGGGCCAGGCCGGGATTCACCAGGCA
>Ga0193753_10003054_pt1 | contig 12676 bp, 9 predicted proteins | sample H1c2metaG_FD_144925 | JGI IMG/M metagenome (GOLD analysis project Ga0193753, IMG submission 144925) | Soil microbial communities from a riparian zone of the East river system, Colorado, United States - H1c2 | ecosystem: Environmental > Terrestrial > Soil > Riparian zone | place: USA: East River... | reverse complement strand
GTTCGCGAAGAAAGCGATCGCCTTGGCTTTGTCGTCGGCCGAGCTCTTGCCGTCGGTCGCTTTCTTCGCGAACGCTTCGATTGCGGCGTCGGCTTGCAGCAGATCCGCAGCATCGCCGACGTCGATCCCCGTCGCTTGCCGCGTGCGTTCGCGCAGGTCGCCCGCATCGACCGCCGCTGCTGACTTGCCTGCAGTCTGCGACTTCTGCCAGTACCAATAGCCGCCGCCACCAGCGACGACGATCGCACCGACTAAGACGAACAGACCGGCGCGCGATGCTCGGGTTGGCGCCGCCGCAACCCGCTCGAGCGGGCGCAATCCGTGTTGGCGAAGACACTTCGGGCAGCGAGGCTTGTCATCGCCCTCGGCCGTTTCGAATTCTTGGTCACACTGTACGCAGTGATATCGCATGTCGAGCGCCGGGCACTGTAGCCGAAAAGCGCCGCGCGACAATCGGCCCTATATACGAGAGAGTCGGGATGCCGCCGCTGGAGGCGCCCGAGGATTACCGGCGCGGCGAGATGCAAGGCCTCCGCAGCAAGCTCTTCGAGACGTACTTCGGCTTCGATACGCGGAGCCTTGCGGCCTTCCGGATCGCGCTCGGGCTCACGTGCTGGGCCGAACTGTGCCTTCGCTTTCGCGTCATCCGGTTTCGCGTGAGCGAGGCCGCGCTCCCCACCGTCCCGGGGTCGGCGTTCTCGTGGGTTTACCGCGCATTGCTGCAGCACGCGTCGCTGATCGTGATCGTGCTGTGCGCGATCGCCTTTACAGCGCTCTCGCTCGGCTATCGGACCAAGTGGGCCCAAGCGCTCACGTTACTTGGAGTGACGAGCTCAGCCGCGCTCGATGGCGCTCGGCGGCAAAGCTGATATGGTGTTCGGGTCGCTCTGCGTCTGGTCGTTGTTCATGCCGCTCGGCGAGCGCTTTTCGGTCGATTCGGTGATCGCGTCGCTTCGCCGCCGTGAGCAGCAATCGCCGAAAGAGCTGAATGACCGCCGGCCGATTCGCACACCGGCACGGCGGTTCTATTCTCTCGCGAGTTTTGCGACCTTGGCGCAGGTGATCGCGATCTACCTGATGAGCTTGCCAGCGTGGCTTCGCGGCGATGCCGAGCTTTCGCGGGCAGCCTGGGTCGTCGCGGCGCTAGGAACGGTGGCGATCCTCAGCCCGTTTGCACGGCGGTACACGCGAGGCTTTGCAGCCGTAGTCATGCCGCTGCTGCACATCGCCCTCGCCGTGTTCGTCGACTTGGGAATCGCCACGATCTCGCTGCTCGCGTTCTATTGGCTGTTACTCGAGGATGCACACTGGCGACGCATCGCGCAGACCGTGGCAGGCTGGCACAAACGTCGCGTGGTGTTCGTCGATGAAGACTGCGGGTTTTGCATGTGGTGCGGGCGAATCCTCGCTCGGCTCGATGTGCTCGAGCGGCTCGAGTTTGCGTCGAACGCCGATCAAGATCGTTTGCCGCGGAGCATCTCGATCGCACAAGCAAACGAGAGCATCACGACGTTCGAGCCGACGACGGGTCGCGTGCAGCGCGGAGCGGCAGCGTTCGCGGCGTTACTGCGAAGCTTGCCGTTTGGATTTCTGGTCGCGATTCCGTGGGAGCTGCCCGGCTTGCGGCAGATCGCCGAGCCAGCGTACATGCAGGTCGCGAACAACCGGCTGCAGGTGAGTCTGTGGATGGGCTACGGCGCGTGTGGGTTGCCTATTCCTGAGGGCACGATGCCGGATGTCAGCGACGAGACCTCACCCGCCGAGCTCTTCAAGCAACGCGCACTCGCGATCGCGCGCGAGGTAAGCGTGCTGCTACTCATGATCGCAATGATCGCAGCCTGGAGCTTCCGCCGCTGACGGCGACGGCGCCTGCTGGAATAGCTTCGTTCTTGACCGTTCGCGTCACATACGTTTGTAGTTTGCGCGGGCACGAAGAACATCCGCTTGTTTGGCTAAATCACGCATGCTAGGAGCGGCGAATACACCGTCGGGGGCTTGGCATGTGCGTTCGTCACTATGCGTTAGTCGCTCTTGGATGTGCCGCCATCAGTGCGTGCAGTCCGATCGCGAAGCAGATCGGACCCGCCGAAGAGGCTCCCGGTGTAGCGGACGCGAATGGAACGCCTGGCTCCGCCGCTGATGGCGGCGGCACCGGCAACGACAACGCTACGATGAGCGGCCGAGGACCGTCATCATCCGGCGGTTCAGGCGCGGGCGCTTCCGACGGCTCCCCCGGGAAAGGCGGTCCCTCGGCTGCCGGCACATCGGCGAGCGGCAGCAATGCGCAATCACCGATGGCGAGTGCGCCAGCCGGTGAGTGCATGGCCGGTGAAGCAAAGTGTGACGGACTCACGCTGTTTCAGTGTTCCGGCGGCAAATGGAGCGGCGGCACGGAATGCGCGTACGTCTGTAAGGACGGCGAGTGCACAGGCTCTTGCGTTCCCGACTCGAAGCAGTGCGACGGAAACAGCCCACAGACATGCGACGGCTCCGGGAACTGGATGAGCGCCACTGCGTGCCCGAGTGTCTGTTCCTCCGGTGTGTGCACGGGCCAGTGCGCGCCCGAAGACACCCAATGCAGCGGCAAGAAGCTGCAGAGCTGCGGCACGGATGGCAAATGGGATGTGGGCAGCGACTGCCCGTTCGTGTGCAAGGCCGGCGCGTGCATCGGCACGTGCAACCCCAACGAAACGCAGTGCGTCGACAAGCTGCCGCAAAGCTGCGATCCGAACGGAGTGTGGAAGTCAGGCACCCCGTGCCCGTTTCTGTGTCAGGGCGGGAAGTGCGCCGGCCAGTGTCTTCCCAATATGCTGAAGTGCACCGGCACGATGCCGTCGATGTGCAACGACGCAGGTGAATGGGTGCCCGGCGAGGTCACGGAGAGCATGTGCAATGCGGACTGCACTCCAGGGATGACGGGCTGCAATGGTCCGACCCCGAAACTCTGCAATGCATCTGGCAAGTGGGACGAGCAGAAGATCGTAGCAAACATGTGCAAAGCAGTTTGCACGCCCGGCACCGACGACTGCCGAGGAACGGTACCGATCCGCTGCGGTCCGACGGGGCAGTGGGTCGATGGACCGATCAAAGAGCTCGTCTGTCGTGCCGTGTGCACGCCCAAGGACTCTCAATGCGTCGGGGCTCGCAACTACAAGCAACAGATCTGCAACGACACGGGCACCGCCTGGGTGGATCAAAAGATCGTGAAGGGCAACCCGTGCAATGCCGAGTGCACTCCCGGTGACGGCATGACCTATTGCACCGGCACCGCCAGCGCGACGCCGCAGACCTGCTCCACCGACGGAGCGTTGATCACGGGCGACGTCAAAGCCGGTGCGTGCGGTGCGAAATGCACGCCAGCGCTCAACCAAACGTCATGCGCCGCGACCGTGGAACCCGGCTGGGTCGGCTCGTGTCTGAATGAGGGTTGTCGCTACACCTGGACCGCTCCAGACGTGGTCTACACCGCGTTCTGCAACAGCGTCGGCCAGTGGGAGAAGCGAAGCGACTGCACGGCGACCTGCAACCTCATCGACGGCCCCGCAGTCGGCAATCCTGGCCATGTTTGCGTGATGCAGGGCGGGGTGGCGACGTGCAAGGTCGGTGGTGACTGCTGATCGCCAGCAGTGCCCAAGCGCCGTCAGCGCCCTGCCAGGCGCGCGAGAACGGACTGGAACTCTCGCATGTCGATGTTCACGGACTCTACGACGCGGCCGTACAGCAACGGCACCGGCACGTGCCGATCGCCGAACTCCTCCTGCGCCTTGCGCAACTCCGTCAAAATGATGCGCTCGACCCGCGTCAGGCCATCGCGCACATCTGGCAGGTCGTCTTCGACGGGACGCTTGGAACGCGGCATCGACGTCAGTATACGAGCTACGATTTCTGCGTTCGAGCCAAACGCAGCGCGATCGTTCCTAGAAGCGCCACGCCGGCGATCAACACCGCCCACACCGCGTAGGTCTTGTACGGAGGCGGCGCCTTCGGCTCCACCAAGCGCTCCTTGCCGCCGAGCGTCTTCCGCTCACCCAACGTGCCCTCGGCAGTCGGCGTGGGTTTATCCGGCAACAGGCTGAGCAAGTCGTCGGCTTCGAAACGCGCGTGCTGGGCCTGGTAACGACCGTACGCGAGCGTGAACGGGCCTTCGCCTCGGCGTAGAAACAGCAGTTGATCGGGCGCGTGGTACGTGACGAGCTTGGGCGCACCTGCACCGAGCCCGCCGCCCGTAGCTTCCACCCGCAGCTGGTAGTAGCGGTCGTTGCGACGCGCAACCTCGAGCGTCGGTCCGGTGAACTCGGCGTCTGAACCCGCGATTCGATACAAGCGCGTTCGCGCGACGCTGTCCCACGGCCCTTGGCGCGAGCTCGACGCAAACAGCTCCGCATTCACGATCGTGTTGTTTTCCGGAAGCTTGAATTCGACACGATCGACAGGGAGCGGCCCAGTCAAATCGAAGTCGAACACCGGCGGCTTCGACGTAGCTTGCGCGGACGAGACCACCTGTTCGACCGGGCGCACCGGTTCGAGATCCGCCAAGGTCGCCACGACACTCACGAGTTTAGTCGGAAAGTTTCCCTCACGCGCGGCGCTCAGCCGATAAAACGGAACGGTGGTCGGGCGGAGGATCCCCACCTGATCGCGATCGATGCGCTGTCCGCCGTGACCGAGTTGAATGAGCGCACCCTCGGTCGGAACCTCGTAGAAGCGGACGAGATCCTCACTCGCTTCCACGCGTATGGGTAAGACGCGCTCATCTGCTGACTCGAGCAGCTTGATCTGCAACGCCGCGATCGCGCGCTTCGCAGCGCGTGCATCCAGGATGTACGCCGCTATTGGCTGCGGCGGGCCATCGCTCGCAGCCGCTGCACCAGCATCGCCTGCAACGGACGCCGACTGAGCTCCGCCGACTTCACCCGGCTGCGCGCGCGTCGACTTCGCGCCGTGCTTCGGGCGCGCCTGCACGGGTGGGACCGGCGCCTGCGCGCCGTGGCTCTCGGTTTTGAGCCCGAGCTTCAGCACGCGCCCCTCCGCGTCGCGCTCGATCTCCAATGACACGACCTCGCCGCTCCCGCCCGTCTGCGACGGGCCTGCATGCAGCGGAAAAATCGGCAGCTCCAAAGTGTCGGGCTCGCGCGGTGTTCCGGTGCGTACGCTTCGAATCGCGTGCGGCACTTGAGCACCGCGACCGTTGAACACCATGAGCTCACGCAGATCCGTAGCTCGCATCACCCGATAGAGGTCGAGCGGGACCTGCACACTCACTACCGGCAGCGGGCTGTCCGACAGCTGGATCTCGCGCCCGTACGCGAAGTCGGCAGGCCGAAGAACTTCCTCTGGCTCTGCGAGTGCCTGCCCGACGCAGGCCGCGCTCGCAAGACTCAGGATCGCCACTAACATGAAGAGTCGCTTCGGCCTAGGCGCGCCGCAGTGGGGCAAAAACACTTCGCTCACGTCGGAGCCTCCGGTCTGTGACTGGGCCGCGGCGGCGGCTCGGGTTCCGGGGTGGGAGTCGTTGCAGCTGCCGGCGGCACCGGCGCGAGCGCTCCGATCAGAAGCAACAGCAGCCCGACCCCGATGAACGTTCCAATCTTCGCGCCGGCGCTCAGCTCTGCGAGATCGAGCGCGAACAGCTTCAGGACGACGACGGCGAGCAACGCCGCACCGGTCCACCAAGCGGGCCGAACGCGACGCCGGTGCGCGAAGATCATCAGCGGTAGCGCGATCAGCGTCCAGGAGAGCGAGAACGAGACTTGAAGCTGTTCGCCGGAATCGCGCGAGCATTCCGTTCCACGAGACGAACACCAGCGCAGCCAGCGCGATTCCGGCGAGCTTTCGGATCTCCGCTCGGACGAGCGAAGCCACTGGCTCGCTTCCAGGCGCAGGATCCGCTCCGCGCCGAATCCACGCGAATACTGCAGCAACCGCGAGCAACAGCGACACATCGAGCGCGTTCGCGATCGGCAAATAGGCGATCGGTGAGCTCGATCCCGGTTGAGTCAGATTCGCCTGCAAGCTGCGGAGCATCAGCACCGCAACGACGCCGCCCAAACCAAAGCGCACGTACATCACGGGCTCGCGGCCGACGGGCCAGCTCGGACGCTGTGCGAGCGCTAGAACGGCGAGCACGACCGCCACCAGCATCGTGAGACTTGCCGCAAACACGTAGCTGCGATCCAGCGCAGCCGAGTCCGCGACGAGTTGATCGACGAGGGACACGGCAAACGCAGCCCACAGCCAGAGCGCGACCGGATGGGCATAACGTGCGTACGGGTGCGCCTGCGGAACGAAGCGGCGCAAGATCAGCCCCATCGCGAGCGCGTAGATCGGCCAACCGACAAATCCTCCGCGTGCGAATGGTTGGACGTCGAAGTCGTAGTGATGCCGACCGAGTAGGCCGATCATCACGATCCAGAGCGCGAGGCCCGGATAGCGACCGGTTTGCCAGGCGATCTTCCCAGCGACGAGCTCGAGCGCGAGCGCAACGATGCCGAGCCATGCGATCTGCACGCCGGGCTGGAGGTCGTGCGTGACGCGCGCGTCGATCTCTCCAAAGCCGGCGCCGAGCACGAACAGTAAGCCCCACGGAATCAAGACTTGGACGAAGCGCCACTCGCGCTGAAGTGTCGCGCGCGCGCCGTAACTTTGCGCCGCGACGAACAGGCTCGACACGCCGAGCAACAACCCCGCGAGAAACCACGTGTTGAGCAGCGGAAGCGCTCCGCTCGGCCGAACTGGATCCTGCGCGAGCGCAGCACCGGCGAGGAACTGCAGCGCGACACCGGCGACGCGAGACAGCCAGCGATTTTGCCGAACGCCGACCCAATACAAGCCCGCGCCTTCGATCGCCCAAGCCGCGCCGGTGAGGTTGTGGTCATCGAGGCCGTACGGGATCGCGAGGGTCGCGAAGCCGACACCGATGGGAAGGAACGCTTGGCCGAGTGCGGCGAGGTGATCCGGCGCGCGACGCCGAATCCAAGCCGCGAGGCCGACGTAGATCGCGCCCATCACGAGCGCCGAGTACGCCATCGCAAACGGGCGTTCGTGTACGAGGGCCCATTGCAACGCGAGCGTCGCGAGCGGTGTCCCGAAGACGACGCTGCCGTCGACCCAGCCGCGGGATACCGGATGGCGGAGCGCGAAGAACACCGGGATCGCGACGTAGAGGAGGAAAAACGCGATCAGGAACGGTTCGGTCGTGGCGAAGTGCTGAGGCTCGTAGCGAAGCACGCCCCACGCGCTCGCGACGCCGAACGTGAACGCAAAGCCGACGAGGTTCAGGGAGCGCCAGGCTTTGAACCACGCGACGCCTGCGACCACGAGGTTCAGCAGCAAGTAGTAGCTGAAGAGTGCGACGTGGCTGCCTTTGCCGGTCGAAGCCAACAGCGGCGCGAGGAAGCCGAACACTTGGGCGATGAGGATGAGACTCGTGCTGTCTTGGACGACCGCGAGCACGCCGCCGGATACTGCGATGCCGACGAGAAGCGCAAACGCGAGCGGGGCCGGCAGGAGCTCGTACGTGCGAAATGCGAAGAACACGACGAGGTAGAGCGCCGCGATGCCGCCGCCTTGCAGCGTGCGCGAGAAGCCGGGCCGCGCAGTGCGTTGTCGATAACCGACGATCACAAGTGCGATCGCGAGGAGGGCGGCTCCGGCGAGGCGCAGCTCGATCGGAAAGAGCGCGTGTTCGGACGCCCAGCGAAGCAAAAGCACGATGCCGACGAGCAGAACGACGATTCCCGCACGTACTACGGTGTTCCCGCCGAACAGCAGCTCGCGCAGAAACTCGACTGCGACGTGGATCGGATCGGGTTTAGGGGGCGAAGCAGGCTGGTAGCCATCGGGCGGCCCAGGCGGGCCTCCTACTCCGCCACCACCCGCTGCTCCGCCGAGGCCGCTCGCAGCTGCGGGCGATCCGAAGACGCCGGCACCTCCGGGACTCGCAGCGGTGCTTGCGACGATCGTCGCGCCCGGGCCAGCCACGATCAGCCCGCTGCTCGCAGCTGCTGCAATGGAGTCACTCTGACCCGCGACGGTTCCGGCAGTGACCGAACGCGCTGCGAGTCCGTCGCCGATGCGCTCCGGAACTGCACGACTGGCAGGCACGTTGCTGTCGGCGTGGCGCAGCGTTTCCGATCGCGCGTCCTCCGCAGCATCGTTCGCGGCGCTGACCGTTCCACCGACGCCGAGGAGCGGCCCGCTCGCAGGCACCTCCGAGCTACGCGCATCGGTTCCGAGCGCAGCAAGGTATGTTTCGATCGCTGCGATTCGAGCGGCGTGCTGCTGCTCGAGCAGGCGAGCATTGAACTCGAGCGCTTCGACGCTGCCCTTGAGCTCGCGCGCGCGCTTCTCCACCTCCGCCAACCGCCGACGGGTGAACATCAGCAGCGCGAACAGCACGATCGCAACTAGCGCGAGCTCCACCCTCGAGCCTCCCTAAACAAGCACGATCACTGTAGGCCAATTCAGTTTAAAGCGCGTGGCCCTACCCCCGCCCACCTGGGTCCTCCCACCAGCGATTGCGAGCGACCTACCCGCGACTATGCTCCCCCCGATGCCCCACGCCAGCACCGCCAGTTCCGAGCCATCCGCCCTCGGCGAGCTCATCGTTCTCGAAGACGAACGCAGCGCCTCACGCGTCGTAGTCGCCCCGCAGCGCGGCGCGATCGTCACGTCGTTTCGCGTCGCCGATCGCGAGCTCATCTTCATGGATGACGCGACGCTTCGCGATCCATCCAAGAACGTTCGCGGCGGGATCCCGGTCTTGTTTCCCTCACCCGGCAAGCTCGAGGGCGACGCGTGGCAACACTCGGGTCGCAGTGGCTCGATGAAGCAACACGGTTTTGCGCGCACTGAAGCGTGGCGCACCCGCGAACTCGCGCCTCAGTTCGCACGCTGCTCGCTCGAGCTCGACTCGAACGCTCGAACGCTCGCTCAGTTTCCATGGGCGTTCCACGCGGAGCTCGACTTCACGCTCGAGCACATGCGCCTTCGCATCGACTTCAAGCTTCAGAACCGGGATGCGAACCCACTGCCGTTCGCACTCGGCTATCACCCTTACTTCAAGGTCGACGACAAGACGGACCTCCGCATCGACACGCTCGCGACGCGCGCGTTCGACAACGTGACCAAGCAGGTCCGCGCGTTCACGAGGTTCGACTTCGGCGAACCCGAAGTCGACCTGCACCTGCTCGATCACGGCTCGAGCGCGAGCGTGCTTCAGCTTCGCGACGGCTCGCGCATCGACCTGCGCGCCTCACGAGAGTTCGGTCGCTGGGTCGTGTGGTCACTCGCGGAACGCGCGTTCGTCTGCGTCGAACCTTGGACCGCGCCCGGGAACGCGCTCAACACTGGCGAACAGCTTCTCGAGCTCGCACCGGGCGCCGCTTACGAATCGTTCTTCGAGCTCGAATACACGCCGTAAGGGCTGTCCCGAACGCGCTCAAAACATCGTGTTCGTGTTCACTGCCGTCTCGGGAATATCCTGCACTACGTCCCAGTGCTCGACGACTTTCCCCTTCTCGACGCGAAAGATGTCGACGATCGCGCGCCCGCGGTCGCTCGCATCCTTCTTCGCGTGGACGTGCAACCACACGAGATCGCCCTCCGCGACCGCGCGCTTGATCTCACTCTTCGCATCCGGATTGGCTTTGAAGTACGGCGTGAAGTAACCGATCACAGCGTCCTTCCCGTCCGGCACGCGCGGGTTGTGCTGGATGTACTTGTCGCCGCCGTAGCGCTCGAAGGCCTCGGTCGGTTTATGATCGCGAAAGATCAGGTTGTAGAACGCGGTCACGTTCTCTTTGTTCTTCGCCGAAGCATCTTTCGGATGGGCCTCCACCGGCAACGCGACGAACCCGACCACTGCCGCCACTGCGACTCCACCCCAAATCATCCACCGCATGTCGACCTCCTAGATCAAGGAAACGCGTTCTCGATCTCGGCCAACGTTACACCGAGTGCACTCTGCGCGATCGCGTCGAGAGCCTCTCGCGGACCGGTGACGTGCAAGGTGCGATGCACGTGTGTCAGCGCCTCAGCCGGCGCGAGCTCCGCCGCCTTCGACGAAGTCTCTAGTTCATAAAATGGCCCGAGTGGACGCTTGCCTGGCTCAGGCGGCCCGTCGTTGTAGCTGTTCACGACGTCCCCGGCGTACGGATGCTCCTGCACCTGCCACATCGAGTTCACGTAGTCCGTCGCAGCCGGATCGAGTGTGTACTGCACGAGCGTGAGCATCCTCCCCTCCGCCGCATACGAGCCCACGATCGGCCGCGCTCGAGGCCGCGAGATCCCGATCTTCCCCCGCGACTGCCCATCCCCGCGAAAAAACAGCGCGCGCGTCTCGACCTTCAATCGATCGCTCGGGATTTTTCCGAAGTACGCATCGTTCACCGTCGGCCCGAGCTCCGTCTCCGGCCCCGCAACGAACGGAATCACGATCGTCGTCTTCGCCGACGGCTTGTACATGCCGAGGACCCAGATCGAGACGAGGCCAGTCTCTTTCGTCCACGGCTCCGGCCCGGTGTTGCGAATCAAGTTCTCCGACTCGTACCCGACGAGCGAAACCGACGCCGGGAGCTCGATCCCGAACGCACTCGCGATTGCGGGTCGCTCGAGCACGCGCACCGCGCGATCGACGTGCATTACGAACGTGGTCCCGCTGTAGTTCTGAAGCTGGATGTCGCGCTGCAACCGAACCTCGTGCGGCGTGTGCGCCAGCACGAGCCACGGGCCCCAATCGACCGCCTCGGGCACCTGCCAGTTCGCGAGCTCGAACTTCGAACCCGCCGGAAAGTACAACCCGAACTGTCCCGATTCGGGACCCAACCAAAACCGATCTTCGCCGCCGAACACGTTGATGTGCGGCACGCGCTCGCGCTTGGCGACGTTCTCGCGATGAATGAACCCGAAACTCGGCCCCGCGTCCCCGCCGGCCGTCGATGTCATCACACGCCCTTGATACTCCGGGGCGACGGCCACTCGCGCCTGACCTGCGACGTCCTGCAGCTGGATCACTTCGCTGTAGCGCCGCAAGAACGCCAAGTCGTCCGCGAAGCTCTCGCCAGCTTTGAGCTGCGCGTGATCAGAACTCACGCCGCCCCCCGACTTGCAACCTGCGAAACCGATCACCACGACGACGACGACGACGCACCACCAACCCACCGGTATGCACTGCCGCATGCTCACTCCTGTTCGCGCGCTCGAACAAGCGCGTAATCAAACGTTGGCTGAAACAGCCGGCCGCCGCCAGCGATCGACGCTCACGGCCGCGATGATGATCGCGCCGACCAGCATCTCCTGCACGTAGTTAGGCACGCCCAGGAGGGTGCACCCGTTCGCGAGCACGGTCATCAAGAACGCGCCGATCATCGAACCCAAAATACTGCCACTGCCCCCAGACAGGCTACCGCCGCCGATCACCACCGCCGCGATCACATCGAGCTCTTTGCCGAACGCCGTCGTCGGATCGCCGACCGTCAACCGCGCAAACTGCAAGCAACCCGCGAGCCCGGCGCAGACGCCGCACAGCGTGTACACGATCAGTTTTACGCGCTCGACCCGAATGCCGCACAAGCGCGCAGTCGCCTCGCTGCTGCCAACTGCGAGCGTATGCACGCCGAACACCGTGCGCGACAACAGCGCCGCAGCTGCAGCGGCAAGCAGCAGCCAGAGCCACACACCCGGCGACACCAACAACCAGGCCGGATCCGGCGTCTTCGCCATGAGCTCGGAAAGCCCGCGCGCGGGTGCGTCCACCTTTTGTTCGTCCGCGAGGTACTTCGCGAGGCCGCGTGCGATCCCCATGCTGCCGAGCGTGATGATGAACGGCACGATGCGAAGCCGCGTGATCAGAAACCCGTTCAACATACCGAGTAGCGCGCTCACAGCGACGCCGCCGAGCACTGCGACGAGCGGCCCATGTTCATCGCGCAAGAGCAACGCGGTCACCACTGAAGCGAGCGCAATGCTCGACCCGACCGATAGGTCGATACCGCCCGACACGATCACGAACGTCATCCCGATCGCACACAAGCCGACGATCACGGTTTGCGTCGCGACAGTCTTCAGGTTGTAGGCCGACAGAAATTGATCGGGCAGGAGCGCCGCAAACAACGCGAGCGCGATGCCGAGCGCCAGAAACGGGCCGAGCAGCGTGAGCAGGCGCTTAAGCGACACCGGTCGCCTCACGCATCAACTCGGCCTCTGTCCACGCGCTCACCGGACGCGCAGGTCCGAGCCGCCCTCGGTGCATGACTGCGAGCGTGTCGCATACCCCGAGCAACTCCGGCAAGTAGTTGCTCGCGAGCAGCACGGCTTTGCCAGCGCCTGCGAGCTCGCCGATGCGCCGGTAGATCTCGGCTTTACTGCCCACGTCGATCCCGCGCGTCGGCTCGTCGAGCAAGAGCACGTCCGCATCGCAGTACAGTAGCCGCGCGAGTGCGAGCTTCTGCTGATTCCCGCCGGACAACGTGCCTGCCGCACGTTGCGGATCGTCGCAGCGAACGCCGATCTCATCACAGTAGCGCTGCGCGAGTGCCAGCTGTTCGGCACGATCGACGACGCCCCAGTGACTGCAGCGCTGCAGCTTGGGCAACGTAAGGTTCTCCGCGACGCTCAACGCGAGCGCGAGCCCTTCCTGCTTGCGTTCTTCCGACGAAAATCCGACGTGCTGTTCGAT
>Ga0193753_10003053_pt1 | contig 12683 bp, 2 predicted proteins | sample H1c2metaG_FD_144925 | JGI IMG/M metagenome (GOLD analysis project Ga0193753, IMG submission 144925) | Soil microbial communities from a riparian zone of the East river system, Colorado, United States - H1c2 | ecosystem: Environmental > Terrestrial > Soil > Riparian zone | place: USA: East River... | reverse complement strand
TCTGTCTTTAGGTTTCCATACCATAAAGTACATCGCCGGGGCGTCCGGATGTACGAGTGAGGCAACAAAAGCGATTAAAATTCTGGATCCGTTACCCCCGCCAAACAAAACGCTGACAACTGATTACGGTGCACCACTGAAGATCGCCTTTGCAAAAGATAGCGATGAGAGTTTCCAATGGCATGAAGGATCGACTAATGGGACAGTAATATTTTCAGGGTCGATATTTAAGACCCCACCTGTGACCTCGGAAAGTACTTACTATGTTGGACGCGTCTTAGATAGCCTTGACAATTGTGAAAGCTCAGCGCGGGCAACAGTGGTTGTCTCCCCCGGCCCCGAAAACAACTACAACTTCGTCCGGGAGGAATTAATTCAGAAATCTGGAATAGATGATTCGGTTGAAGTTGCTGCATTAACGGTGGAGCAAAAGTCAATGACAACAAAATATGTTGATGGCCTGGGACGGCCTATACAAACTGTTCAATGGCGAGCAAATCCGGAGAAATATGATCTGGTTCAGCCTATTGAATATGATTTCGTAGGGCGCGAAGCGACGAAATATCTTCCTTATTCTATCAGCGCAACAAATGGGTATTACCGGCAGCTCGCGACAATTGATGATGAGTACGAGAATAGTGAACAAGCTTTGTTCTACAATGGCTTGCACCCCAACATCCCTGCTGATTCTTCCCCATTTTCAGTGGCGAGGTTTGAGGCGTCTGCTTTGAATCGCGTAATCGAGCAAGGTGCATTTGGTGTAACGTGGCAACCAGGGACTGACCACACGGTTAGAAGGGTTTATCGAACAAATGAAGAGAATGAAGTTTTGCTTTTCGATTACGACATAATACGTGGACTGTCGACTAATATCCAATTCTACGTTTCGAACGAACTCTTCTGCACTGAAATGGTGGATGAACAACAACACATTGTTCTAGAGTTTGTTGATAAGATGGGAAAGACCATTTGCAAGAAGGTGAAAGGTCCAAATGAAGAATACGCATGCACCTACTATGTGTATGATAATCTGGACAATCTCGTTGCAGTGCTTCCCCCCGAAGCTGTAAAGAAGTTTATCAAAGGCAACTGATTTGTCCAGGTTTCAAAACAACCACTTCACGACATGAAAAATCTAATCACCATCATCATATGTTTAACTCCACTTGTTGCGTTTTCACAACCAACCGACGAGCAAAAAGGCGCGGCAGTCGGTTTCCTTTCTAAGAATACTATCATACCGCCGGCTCCCGAAGCGGCAAGTCTGGGTCAATACGGCAACGTCCCTATCAGTTTCTACACCGGTCGTATTAATCTAAGCATACCGCTTTATGAAATTAAAGGCAAAGAGATCAGTTTACCGATTTCACTTAGTTACAACTCAGGAGGTGTCAAAGTTGCCGAAGACCCAGGGTGGGTTGGGATGGGTTGGACTCTTAATGCGGGTGGCGTTATCACCCGATCAGTTTTTGGTCGGCCTGACGAGTATCAGAACTATTACTATCTCGTGGATTCCATTGTTAAGGATGTTACTAATTTCAGTAAAAAGGGTCAACAGGATTACTATTTGAAGTTGACTAAAAACCTGTTCGAGACTCAACCAGACGCATACTTTTTCAACTTCGGAGTACTTAGCGGAAAGTTCTACATCAAGCCAACACAAGAGATCGTTCAAATTGAAAAACAAAGTATCGGCTTTTCATTTGACAACTGGTATTTAGATAACCCGAGTTTTAGTGCCGTAGGACCGGATGGAACAAAGTATTTTTTTGAAGACAAGGAATGGACCGCATTGCTTTATGATTTTGATGACGGTGGAGTGTCGATCAGGCATAGTTATGATTTTATATCGAGCTGGTATCTGACTAAAATAATATCGCGCAACAAACTCGATACTATTTCTTTTAACTATACGGTTACCGAGAGCTTGCCGGTATCAGTTGCGCCATCGAGTGAATCGATCTCCTACAATATTCATGGGGCAACCCAAACAACGGATGGTGGTGGCGGCAACGGAGCAACTGGGCCCTGTGGCGAAGGAGCAACCAGCACAAGTTATGGCCCAACTACAAGTATTGCGCGTATTTATTTGGACAACATTACCTATCGCGACACCAAAGTGGTTTTTACCTCGATCGACAATACATCTGCCTTTGGCGGTAGGCAGTTAACCGAAGTCAACGTGCTGATTGATAATTCACAATACAGAAAATTTGCTTTGGAACAGGATTATGCTGGCTCACCCAGTGAAACGAACGATGAAAGGCTGAGGCTTGAAAAAATTCAGGTCTATGGTCACTCGCGATTGGCGTCGCCCCCTTATGAATTTACCTATTCATCCAGAAACCTTCCCAACAAGCATGACAAGGGCGTGGATCACTGGGGTTATTTCAATGGCGGCGGTAATGTGTCCCTAATTCCGAGCATTCCAAATGGCGATTGCACATTTGGCAGAGACGCGAATAGGAAAACTAATAAGGTTTTGGTTGGCGCGGGTTCATTAAAAAGAGTTACATATCCAACTGGAGGTCATACAGATTTTTCGTTTGGTGCCAATAGAAGACAAAATGCATATTCGGGGCCAACAATCGGGAGGGTAGAGCATGGGTATCCAGTTCGTGCCGATGTTTTCGGAGGAAGTATCTCCTCTGGTCCATGTTACGGCAAACCGAAGTATTTCATACAATCTTTTACGATTCCTTCAGAGGTAACCAAAGTAACTGTATATCCACCGGGGAATGAAGCATGCGAATTTTTTCACGGCGAGGGTTTGAAAGTCTTTGCAGGAATCATCGAGGCGGGCCGATTCAACGCCGATTGTGATATGTACGCATACGCGCTGGCTAACCTTGATAAGTTTAAGTACCACTGGTTTATGGAAGGAGATGCACATCCCCGGGGTAGTTTTAGCGGGCTTTCACCTGGAAAATATTATATGATTCTTGTGAGTGACCAAGAAATTTATCCAATACCGACGGTGGTCCCGCCATTGTGTGCTGGTCTCAATCCGCAGCAACTTGGGGGGAATGTTACGCTTTCCCTTAACTACTATAAAATGGAATTAGATACGATTCCAAATAACCCAGAGGATTTTGTGGGAGGTCTTCGAATTGAAAAAGTTACCGACTATTCTGCTGATGGTCTCGTAAGTTCAACAAGAGAGTATGAGTACTTTGAGTCACAAACATTTGGAGATCCGAACTATATGTCCAACAGTACTTATAGTTACGAAGCTCGGAACTTGACTGGAATTCAAAGACGACTACAATTTCGGCAAGCAGTGGAGCAAGTCTGGGCACTGTTCTAGGAAGTCACATAGGTTATGGAAAAGTCAAAGAAAAGTTCACCGGTCCCGGCGAGCTTTCAAATGGTTATAAACTTTATACGTACCGAAACGAGGCCATTGCCGAGGCCGGAAATTTTTTCGGAATAGAACTGGACACTTATGGTCGGGGTGACCTTCTTAAGGAAGAATTTTATACTTCCGCGGATGTACTGAAAAAGGAGGTCATCAACGAATACTCATACGATGTAAGTGAGGCCCGTGGAATCGAAGTCATCAACGGAAAAATGATTTCTGCGGAGTATCATCAGGACAACTCCATGACACTCGCCAAATCAATACATACGGGCACTTATGAGTGGATGAACCCGATCAATGACAATGACGATACAGTCCGTGTCAACCACACGGAGTATAAGGTTTATGCTGTATCACCTCGTACTATTTACAAGGTGAAAAATAGTCTGGTTCAATATTCTCAACACTCACACTGGTCATACCTCGCAAAAAGTACGACGAGGGAATATTTCGACGGGGATACCGTAGAAACTTACACTAAAAATTACTATGACGGCCCGGTTGGGTTCTCACATCCATCCCGTATTGAACAGATGGACAGCAAAGGGCAAGTTTGGATGAAGAACCTTCACTATGTCGCAGGTATTCCTGTAAGTCAGGAAAATTATTTGGCGGGTAAACTTATAAGCGGTCAGGAAGTAGACGATGGGGTCTTTCCCGACAAGCTCAAGATTGCAAACAAGACGAGGACCAGTTTCAATCATGGAATGGAGATCACACAATTGGACTATGAAGTCCGCGCCGACTATGACTATGACTCAAATGGGGATTTGGTTCAATACCGTAAGACGGATGATGTAATCCAATCATTCATCTGGTCAGATGACCATAAGAATGTTATATCTGATATTACAGGTGCACCTCATGGCCAATCTGCATATACGAGTTTTGAAGATCGCGCAAAGGGTGGATGGACTTTCAGCGGAGCAACCACCTCAGAGAGCTATGTCCCGTCGGGTTTAAAATGTTATTCTTTAGGAGAGGACCGGGATCTGATTAAAGAGGATCTTTCGCTAAGCCGGACCTATGTTGTCTCATTTCGACATAAGGAAGACGCAGATGTTGGTGTAACCGGCGGGCATTTATACCAGATATTGTCGACTATCACCACACCAGAACCGGGCGATTGGCAGCTTACGACGGTTTTGATCAAAAACACACAAGTCGTGACGATCTCAGGGACGGGTATAATCGACGACGTAAGGTTGCACCCTCTTGAGGCACAAATGGTCAGTTTTACTCACAGTCCTTTGTTTGGTGTGACAAGCCAAACAGATGAGAGCAATCGTACTGCATATTTTGAATATGACGATTCAGGACGCCTATTGGTAGTTAGGGATGCAGACAAGAACATCCTAAAGAACCTCATCTATAACTACAGAAAATAGCATGAGACGTATCTCAATCTTCCTCATCGTTGTTGCCCTGTCAATCATGTCGGCAAGCGTCTTTGCGCAAGCGCCTAAGGTGTATTTCAATTTCGGAAAAAATTACGATGGCCCTTTACCATGGAATAATGCCAATGCCGACCCATTGGGTGCAATGATCTTTAATGACCTTCTCGATGATAACGGGCTGAACTCAGGTTTGACGATACAACTTCTTACCAATTGGGGTGGTCTATACGATGATGGTGCTACCACCGGAGATGACTCTGGCATCGTGCCAGATGATGTTCTTAAGGAGTATTATTACTTCGGGATCTTTGGCTCTCCCGAAGAAGTGTGGTTCAAGGTATCCGGCCTAATGCCTGGTGGTTCTTACGATTTTAAATTCATCGCCAGTAGCAATTTCCGCCAGGCTGGAGTTACTGATAACGGCACTACAAAATATTCGATCGGTCCGCAATCCGCGTCATTATACGTTGACGGTAACACTAATAATGCTGCAACCATCAGTGACGTAGTGGCGGGTGATAGTGGCGAAATCGTGGTGATTGCCTCGAAAGTAGGTGCTACGCCGGTTGGGTATATCAACGCCATGATCATTGAGATGCCTTCGAATTCTTTATACGGACCGACAAATTTGATGGCTCTCCCTGTAGATGGCATAACGTTGACCTGGGATGATAATAGTGACTCAGAAACCGGCTATGAAATTTACCGCTCCAATGCAATCGACAACACGGCATATTCACTGATAGCGACCACGGCGGCGGATGACACAACGTTTGTCGATACCGGGGCTCTGGCGGGATATACTTTCAAGTACAAGATCAGGACAAAAAATAGTACGCAGGTTTCTGGATTCAGTAGGGTGGTGGAACAACGTGTGCCGGTTGTTACGGGCGATACAACACTTATTGTTGGAAGAAAGATTTACGTGAATTTTGGCAAGGATTATCCAGGTTCATCACCATGGAATAACACAGGAAAGGAACCAATCAATGGTTCGAAATTTTTCTTTAACGACGACAACGGCGCCGCTTCCGGCATCTATGCGGAGTTGCTCACCGCCTTTGGTGGTGTGTATGCTGACGGAGCGGTTACTGGAAGTGACTCAGGTGTTTTCCCCGACAACGTTCTGAAAGAATACTATTGGTTCGGAGCACTTGGATCTCCGGACGTTGTGAGACTTCGTATCGGAGGATTGACACCAAACAAACCTGTTAACCTTAAAATACACGGAGGTAGTGTATTCCGCGGTTTGAACATTTCAGATAATGGAGTCACTGACTACGTGGTTGGATTTGATACAATTTCATTAGACGTCGAGGGAAATACGACTGCCTTAGCAGAGTTTGGTGGATTGTTGTCAAACGCAAATGGCGAGATAATTCTCCAGGTTACAAAGAATAGCAATTTTCTCACGGGGTATATCAATGCTCTGCTCCTGGAATTGCCTTCCGGAATGCTTTATACTCCGGCAACTTTAGTGGGCGACTATATAACGGGATCAGGGGTCCATTTGGAATGGAATGATGCTAATTCATCGGAAACAGGCTATGAGATCTATCGGAGAAATGTCACCACAGCCGGATCTTATTCTTTATTGACAACCGCCGCAGCGAACACCACGACTTATGTCGACGCAACGACAAGTAGCGATCAAATCTACCAGTATACGATACGTTCCATTAATGCATCGAGCGCGTCGGCTTTTGCAAAACGCGACTTTCGAGTGAGAACGCAACCGGTTACGAAAGTTCTTATAAACTTTAGTCAGTCCTTTAATGTTTCAGGTAATTGGAATAACACAGCCCGGAATCCTCAAGTGCCTTTTGTTATCTCTAATCTTAAAGATGAACATAGTTCGACAACGGGTATCGACATGTCATTGAATACCTGGGGAGGTGTCACAAGCGACGGCGCCATTACGGGCAATGACTCAGGAATTGTTCCCGACTCAGTGCTTATGGAGTTCTACTGGTTTGGGATCTTCGGTGTTCCTAATGAAGAAAAAATTACACTTCGCGGATTCCAACCGTCCAAAACATACAATTTCAAATTTATCGGAAGTAGTGAATTCCGCGCGGGAGGCGTTACGGATAACGGAAGTACGATCTATTCGATCGGGGACTATTCAGACACCCTGTATGTAGAGGGAAACACCGACAATTGGGCGGAGCTATATGATATTACCGCTGATTCTCTTGGTGAGATCAAGGTCGACGTTAAAAAGGATGATGGTACGCCGGTCGGCTACATTAATGCGATGATCGTCGAACTTCCCATAGACATGCTTTATACTCCAGGTAATCTGATTGGGGAATTTGAGGAAGGTAGTGGAAATGAACTGTCGTGGACTGACAATGCATCCAATGAAACTGGCTTTGAAATTGAACGCCGAAATGTTACAACAAACGGAACATACTCGAACGTAGCCTCGCTCTCTGCCAATGTTATTACGTGGACTGATACAAGTATATCGGAAGGAAATATCTACAGCTATCGCATCCGGGCAAAAAACGGAAGTATCACATCTGCCTGGTCCTTTGATCGTAATATCCGCTCGATACCAATAAAGAAGGTTCTGGTCAGCTTCGGAGGAGTTGAAGTTACTCCTTCTCCATGGAACAATGCGCTTGGGAATCCGACGGAAGGTCAAAAGTTTTCTGACCTGGCAGATGAGTTAGGAAATATAAGTGGAGTCGAAATAGTTCTCGATTCAGCATGGGGTGGATACTATAATCTTGGGGCACAAACTGGCGACAATTCCGGAGTAACACCGGATGCTGCCCTAAAAGAATATTTCTACTTCGGAATCTTTGGCGCACTCGATCGGGAATCACTAACTATCCGTGGATTGGATCCCACCAGGGAGTATAATTTCAAATTCATTGGAAGCACAACTTTTACCAGTGAAGGAATAACCGATAATGGGACGACTGTTTACCGGATAGGTACCGACTCGATCCTCCTGGCCGTTCAGAATAACACCACGTTGTTTGCGGAGTTTTACGCAGTTCAACCCAATCCAGACGGAGAAATAAAGGTGCACATGTCGAAAGGTCCAAGTGCTGCCGCCGGGTATTTGAATGCAATGATAATCGAGATTCAAAAAGACATGTTATATGTCCCGGCGCAGTTGAGTGGAACGTATGTCACAGGAGAGGGCGCTGTTCTTTCGTGGGAGGACAGTAATAATGATGAAACCTCATATAAAATCTACAGGAGTCTTGCCTCACAGAACGATTTCCAATTGATTGCCACTGTTTCACCAGATACGGAATCATACTCCGATGACGATGGAGCAATTGGAGATGGTTATAAGTACAAAGTGATAGCGTTTAGGGACTCAGACCGATCACTGGATGGGAAGATCATTTCCGTGGCCTTCATCCCGATGAAGAGGGTGTCTTTCAGCTTCGGAAAAAATTATGCAGCACCTTCCCCGTGGAATAATGCCGGCAAGGATCCAACAGAAGGTCTTGTGTTCGACAACCTGGTCAATGGGGACAATGATGCGACCGATGTAAAGATCAAATTGGTCTCGCCGTTTGGTGGCGTATACAACGCCGGGGCAATTAGAGGAACTAATTCCGGTATCGTTCCGGATAACGCCCTGCAGGAGTATTATTATTTCGGGGTATTTGGGGCGCCGAATGAAGTTGAAGTCAAAATAACGGGACTCGTTCCGGGATACAATTACAACCTTTCCCTCGTAGCCAGCAGCGTCTTCCACGACCTGGGGATTTCCGATAATGGCCACACAATATTTACAGTCGCGGGTGAGTCAAAGAGCGTGGACGTTGAGGGTAACACGTCAATGGCAGCTCAATATCGAGGTGTCAAGGCAAGCAACGATGGTGAGATAGTGATCACCGCTTCTAAAGCCCCCGATGCATCAGTGGGGTACATTAACGCGTTGATCCTTGAAGTACCGGATGTGCCCATACATTACTACGCTATCCGGGATGGTAAGTGGAGTGAAGACTTGTGGAGTCATTTTCCAACTGCGACTGAGGGTGTGATACTTCCGACTGGATCACAGGCCAGGATCGAAGGTGTCGAGATATCTTCTTTGGCAGATGCTTCAGTGAAGGCTTTAAAAATATCTGCAAGAAGTGGGACTCCTGGTGTGCTTCTTCTGAAATCCGGTACCCTTATTAATGAAGGAGAACTGAGGGTAGAAGATGATAATACGCAAAATCGGATTGAGGTTCGCGGGGCTGCAAAACTAATGACCCTTCCAAAGAGCATTCGTATTATGCCAATTGGTAATTCAATTACGCAGGCATCGTCGACGACATATAGCTACCGTTATGCCTTATGGAAGAAGTTAATCGATGCAGAAATACCATTTGATTTTGTAGGATCGCAAAGCACCAACGATGGTGGCAACCCCGAGTTTCCACCCTATAAGGGCCGGGAGTTTGATACGGATAATGAAGGTCATTGGGGTAAGCGTGCGGATGAAATATTAGCCGGCCTTCCAGATTGGTTACTCGCGTCAAAACCGGACATGGTGCTAATACATGCTGGTACCAACGACATGCTCCAATTCCAGTCGGTATCCAGTACAAAGGAAGAACTGCGGGACATGATAGAGGCTGTTCGGGCAGTCAATCCCAATGCAATAGTCCTCCTTGCGACCTTAATTCCTAATACGAGCGTTGACATGAGTGCAATGGCCACCGCCATCAATGCTCTTGCAACAGAAGAAAATACTTCATCATCCCCGGTCATCCTGGTGGATCAGTATACCGGCTTTGATGAAGATGATGATACCTACGATGGAATTCATCCGGCCTTACAGGGAGAAGAGAAGATGGCGGCAAAATGGCTGGATGCGATCGTATCCAGTTTTTCTGTGGCGGAAACTGGCGGTACGGGAACTGAATTATGTGGAAGTGTCTCGACCAGCGAGGAGGTAACCTATGAGAACCGCTACATTTCAGGGAACTGCTCGCTCAACGTTGTTGCGGACCGAATTATCCTGGGGAAAGGATTTAATGCGACTCCACGTACTCGTGCGATATTTGGAATTGGCATGTTGGATATCATCAACGAATTATCATTTCAATATAAGTACGATGAAAGAAAACGGATGATTGGTAAACGGGTTCCAGGAACGGATTGGGCCGAAATAGTTTATGACAATCGGGACAGGACAGTGTTTACACAGGATGGGGTGCAGCGCAACTGGAATCAATGGTCTTACATCAACTATGATCATTTGAATCGTCCCATCATTACTGGTATCTATACTCATCCTTCCACCATTTCCCGAAGCGGACTGGATTCAATGGTCAGCAAAATTAAGTTTTATGAGACCTTCGATGTGGAAGCACCAAACGGGTACACAAATCACGTTCTGGATACCCTCACGGGTGACTTCGATGTATTAACTGTTACCTACTACGATGACTACCAATTCAAAGCACTGATTGGAGATACAGTCTATAATTATTTAGACAATGAGTTTGATACCGCCCAATATACTTTCAACGGATCTAACTTTCCCCGGGTAACAGGCCTGGTGACGGGAACGAAGGTTCGCACGCTCGGAACTAATACTTTCTTGTGGTCGGTGAATTATTACGATGACAAAAAGCGCGTTGTGCAAATGGTAGCAGACAATCAACTCGAAGGTATCGATCGGACAACGAGTATCTATGATTTTGTTGGAAAGGTGAAAGAGTCGAAGACTGTGCATGAGACCAGCAGTGAAGAACACGTTATTGCCAGGAAGTTTTATTATGATCACGCAGGACGTGTTAAACTGGTCACTCATCAGGTTGACAGCGCGGATAGAATTTTCCTCATTCAAAATTCTTACAATGAGATCGGCCAGCTGACGTCTAAACAACTGGATAGTCGTGACTCGATACACTATAAACAACAGGTCGATTACGCTTACAACATCCGGGGGTGGCTGACTTCGATCAATGATGTGAGTTCCCCCAACGGTCGATTTTTCAGTATGGAGTTGAATTATCACACACCAACCTCGCACGGAGGCGTGGCGCAATTCAATGGAAATATCAGCGAGCTATTATGGCAAGGACTTGGAGGAGGAGGAATGCAATCGTACGGATATTCTTATGATGAGATGAACCGACTTACCAAGGCTCGTTACTACAATGTGGGTACGCCGACGAGGAACGGGCGTTACAATGAAGTGATCAGGCACCGGTCAGATACAACGAAAAGTGGTTATGATCTGAATGGTAACATCTTGTTTTTGCAACGCAACGGTTTAACAGCAGCCGGGGGCTCCGAGAGTACTTACGGGCTGATGGATGATCTTGTCTACACGCACTACGGGAATCAACTGATGGAAGTGAAGGACCATGCAGTGATTACCAAAGGATTTGTGGATGGTGCAAACACCGTTGAGGACTATGATTACGATGATAATGGAAATATGATCGGGGATCTCAACAAGGATCTGGATAGTATTAGGTATAACCATCTCAATCTGCCCTGGGTTGTAAAAAAATCTAATGGTGATAGTTTGATTTACGTCTATGATGCAAACGGAAGGAAGTTACGCCAGGTTGTATACGATTCGACTGGTTTAGCGAAGAAGACGGATTATTCCGGCGAATATATTTATGAGAACGATACGTTGAAGTTTATTAACCACGAAGAGGGGCGGGTGATTCTCAGCAGCGCTGAGCCGGAATACCAGTATCATCTGAAAGACCACCTGGGCAATGTGCGGGTGACATTTACGGCGAAGGAAGAGATTGACACTTTGCAGGCTACGTTCGAGGATGCAGATTCTGTGAGTGACCGCTCGAACTTTTTAAGGTATAATCTCGCAAAACGAGTGAAATCATTCTTGTTTGATCACACGAAGAATGAGGCTCTTGATAGTATTGGTTATGCCCAGCGGTTAAATGGATCGGAGGATGAACGGATCGGGTTGGCAAAATCACTGAGTGTGATGCCGGGAGACATCGTTAGGGCTGAAGTGTATGCTAAATATGTAGACCCGGACGACATCAATTGGACCGTAGCGTTGGAGACACTGATGGGATATGTTGCGACGCCAGGCACGGCGCCAGCTGGGACAGTAATAGACGGGGCGGGCTATGCGAGCAGCAGTGTTACACCGTTAGGACTGACTCCAATTGGTCATTCCGGGGATTCTGACGAAGGAATTCCAAAGGCGTATCTCAATTACATATTTATCAATAGAAATTTCGATCTTTCGAGTATTAAGCCCTTGTTCCAGAGAATTACTGAGCAAGGCAAAGAAGGCGGCTCAGACGGACCGCATGATTATTTGACATTGTCGGACACAGTTACCGAAGCTGGATATGTGTATGTGTATTTGAGTAACGATGGGGAGGAAGTGAAAGAGGTTTACTTTGATGACTTTAAAGTAGAACATGTCAAAAGCCCCATTATTCAGTCAGAAGACTTTTACCCATATGGTCTCTCGTTCAACTCTTACAACCGAGAGAATAGTTTAGCTAACAAATATTTATACAACGGCAAGGAGATCCAGGATGCGTTGGGCCTTGGATGGTTCGACTATGGTGCCAGGATGTATATGCCGGACATTGGAAGATGGGGTGTTGTTGATCCACTGAGTGAGTTGGGTAGAAGATGGAGCCCTTATAATTATGCATTCGACAATCCGATTCGATTCATAGATCGAGATGGGATGTGGCCCAGTTGGGGAAGCGTGACATCATTCCTGTCCGGTGCCGCGAATGCTATCGTCACTAACCACCATCCAACCCAAGCTGGTCGTGGATATGGAGGATCGAGCGCTGCTAGTCCCTCTAGTTATGCAGCTGGGCAAACAGCAGGAGATGTGGTAAGTATTGTTGCGGGACTTGTAGAGACAGTAGCGGGTGCTGCAGGGACAGTCGGAGGTGTTGCGGCTGCTGTTCCGTCGGGTGGAACGTCTTTAGTCGTATCGG
>Ga0193753_10003052_pt1 | contig 12684 bp, 11 predicted proteins | sample H1c2metaG_FD_144925 | JGI IMG/M metagenome (GOLD analysis project Ga0193753, IMG submission 144925) | Soil microbial communities from a riparian zone of the East river system, Colorado, United States - H1c2 | ecosystem: Environmental > Terrestrial > Soil > Riparian zone | place: USA: East... | reverse complement strand
GAAAATTAATCCCGAACCTATGTCGCTGGATAGTTTGCTGAAAGTGCGTCCGATGTAATGACATTACCAGATTAAAAATTTAAAATGTTAAGAAGATTTATAGAAAGGCCGGTTTTGTCGACGGTGATTTCGATTATCCTGCTCCTGCTGGGATTGATTTCAATGACATCACTACCGATCACCCAATTTCCGGATATCGCGCCGCCCACGGTGAGCGTGAATGCATTTTATCCCGGAGCCAATGCCGAAGTAGTGGCCCGCGCCGTGGCCACGCCTTTGGAGGAAGCCATCAATGGGGTGGAAAACATGACTTACATGACCTCCACTTCCGGGAACGATGGAAGCATGTCAATCAATGTATTTTTTAAGCAGGGAACCAATCCGGACCTCGCATCTGTCAACGTTCAGAATCGGGTATCCAAGGCCGTTAGTCAGATTCCGGCTGAAGTCGTGCAGGCCGGCATATCCACGCAGAAGCAGCAGAACAGTATGATCAACGTAACCCTGATGTACAGCACGGATACGGCTTATGATGAAAAGTTTCTGCAAAATTATGCCAAGATCAATGTAATCCCGGAAATCCAGCGTGTTCCGGGGGTAGGACAGGCGCAGGTTTTCGGTGCCAAGGATTATTCCATGCGTATCTGGCTGAAACCGGACAGGCTAACGTCCAATAATATTTCTGTACAGGAGGTATTGGCGGCGATTCAGGATCAGAACGTGGAAGCGGCGCCCGGAAGGTTTGGGGAAGGCAGCAGCGCTTCATTTGAATATATTTTAAAATACAAAGGCAAACTTTCACAGAATAAAGATTACGAAGACATTATTATCAAAACTGGTGCGGATGGATCCGTCATCAAACTAAATGATATTGCCCGTGTAGAATTCGGCGCGTTTACTTATGGCTCAAATTCCCTTATCCAGGGATATCGCGGAACGGGTTTGGGCATATTCCAGACAGCCGGGTCCAATGCCAATGATATTCTCATTGCTATTGACGGAGTAATGAAAAATGCGGAGTCCAAGTTTCCAAAAGGTATACATGCATTCACTATTTTCAGTGCGAAAGATTTTCTGGATGCTTCGATCAAACAAGTGGAGGAAACTCTGCTGGAAGCTTTCATTCTGGTTTTCCTGGTTGTTTTTGTTTTCCTGCAGGATTTCAGATCTACACTCATACCAGCCATTGCTGTTCCGGTAGCCATCGTAGGTACTTTCTTCTTTATGCAGCTCTTTGGATTTACTATAAACCTGCTCACCCTTTTCGCCCTGGTATTGGCCATTGGTATTGTGGTTGACGATGCGATTGTGGTGGTAGAAGCTGTGCATTCAAAAATGGAGCGAACGGGTTTGAGTCCTCGAGAGGCCACTGTTCAATCGATGAGTGAAATTTCGGGCGCGATCATTTCCATCACACTGGTGATGGCCGCAGTATTTGTGCCGGTCGGATTTATGCAGGGACCGGCGGGAATATTTTACAGACAATTTGCATTTACGCTCGCCATAGCAATTTTAATATCGGCACTCAATGCGTTGACACTGAGTCCCGCACTATGTGCTTTATTCCTCAGGAGTACGCATGAAGCGCCCGGCGAAGAAAAAAAGAAAGTCGGATTTGCCAGGAGATTCGGAAATGCATTCAACGTAGGCTTCAAAGCAACGACACATCGTTACGTGGGATCGGTCCGTTTTCTGATACGCCATAAATGGGTTGGACTCTTGGGATTGGCTATTGTATTTATTGTTACCATCATGTTTTTCCGCACAACCCCGACCGGCTTTATCCCTGCAGAAGACCAGAATTTTGTTATCCTTTCATTTAATCTGCCGCCCTCGTCTTCTCTGGACAGAACGGATGTGGTGTTAAGAAAACTTGATAGTATATTAGGTACTGTTCAGGCAGTTGACAAACGCGGAGCCATCAGTGGGCTGAATATTCTCTCTGGCGCCAGTAGTTCGGCATACGGGGTCGGTTTTATAAAATTGAAAGACCAAACGGCCAGGGTTCCCAGAAAATCAATTGATCAGGTGATAGCCGAGATTACAGGAAAAACAAATACTATTAAAGAGGCGAGTGTTTTTCTTTTTCAGCCTCCGACCGTACAGGGTTTCGGAAATACCAGCGGATTTGAAGTTATCATTCAGGACAGAAATGGCGGACCACTAACCAGTTTAGGTAATGTAACAAACGGTTTTATCGGTGAACTATATAAGAGGCCTGAAATCGCATTTGCGTTTACTACATTTAATACAAACAATCCTCAATATCTTCTGGATATTGACAATGCAAAAGCGAAACAGTTAAATGTATCTGTAGCCAATATACTGGGAACCATGCAGGTTTATTTTGGTAGTAGTTTTGTTTCAGACTTCAACCGGTTTGGAAAATATTACCGTGTAATCGTGGAAGCAGATATTCCTTACCGCAAGGATCCAACGGCCATGGATGGAATATTTGTCAAGAACACCGGCGGGCAAATGATACCATTAAATGAATTGGTTTCGTTGGAAAGGGTATATGGTCCCGAAACCGTTAACCGGACCAATCTCTTTAATTCTACCACGATTGACGGTAGTGTGAAACCCGGTTACAGTTCAGGTGACGCTATTAAAGCAATCAAGGAAGTCGCTGCAACATATCTGCCCCGCGGATATTCTTACGAATGGTCAGGTATTACGCGTGAAGAAAGTAATGCAGGTTCTCAAACCCAGCTGATCTTTATTCTGAGTATTGTATTTGTTTATTTTCTGCTGGCCGCGCAATATGAAAGTTATATCCTGCCACTCGCTGTTTTGCTTTCGATCCCAACGGGACTTTTGGGCGTATTCCTTTTCATCAATATAACGGGTATTGAAAATAATATCTATGTCCAGGTGGGAATCATTATGCTCATCGGTTTGCTGGCAAAAAATGCCATCCTGATTGTTCAATATGCCGTACAACGCAGACGTTCGGGTATGGACCTGATCGCTTCTGCTCTCGAAGCCAGCCGGCTGCGTCTACGTCCAATTCTGATGACATCCTTTGCCTTTATTGTCGGACTGCTTCCACTAACCTGGGCTACGGGAGGATCGGCGCTGGGCAATCGTTCCATTGGTACGGGCGCGGTCGGCGGAATGCTCACGGGTGTAGTGCTGGGTGTATTTATTATACCAGTGTTATTTGTCATCTTCCAGTCACTGCAGGAAAGAGTTACTGGAAAACCGAAGGCATTGCGTGAGAAAAAATATGAACTCAGATCTGAATAAGCAGTGATATCAATCAATGAAAATGAAAAAGGTTTTTAGATACGGATTTGTTATTTTTTTGATGCTGGCTGCTGCCTGCCGAACGGGAAAGAATTATCAGCGTCCGACGGTGCTGCTGCCCGAAAGATTTAATTCGGATTCTACCGTACATGATACAACAAGCATTGCGGACATCTCCTGGAGAAATTATTTTTCGGATACCACTTTGAGACATTTGATTGATGCCGGGCTTGTCCTCAATTTTGATCTGCAATTTGCACTGCGAAATATTACTATCGCCCAGTCGCAGGTGAAGCAATCTAACTGGTTATGGATTCCACAGATAAACACCAGAGCATCTTCCTACTTCTACCGTAATTCCGATAATGGTCCCGCTGGTGTAAACAATGGCGCTATCAGTAACAATAACAATGATTTCCTGGTTTCTGTAAATATGAGTTGGGAAATCGATATCTGGGGAAAGATTAGCCGCCAGCAGGAGTCGGCGAGGGCAAATTATCTTCAGACATATGAAGCCGCCAAAGCGGTACAAACAAGTCTGGTTGCAAATATCGCTCAGGGATATTTTAATTTACTGATGCTTGACCAGCAATTACTGGAGACAAAAAAAACACTCGATCTGAACAATGATTTTGTGAAGCTGACGCGGCTGTTGTACGATGCAGGGGAGGTTACATATCTCGGCGTGCAGCAGGCGGAATCACAAAGAGACAATACGGCCCAGTTGGTTCCACAAATAGAACAAGATATTCAGATTCAGGAAAATAGTCTGCAATTACTTGCCGGTAGTCTTCCGGGTACCATTCACAGAGAAGCAAGCTTAACGGATATACATTTTAGTGATTCATTGGAAACCGGTTTGCCTGTTTCGCTTTTAAACAGAAGACCGGATGTACGAGCCAGTGAATTGGCACTCGTTCAGGCGAACGCGCAGGTCGGGATCAGTCAGGCTAATATGTATCCTGCCCTGAATCTCACCGCCGGAGCAGGTTTCGAGTCCTTAAAAGCAAGTAACTGGTTCAATATTCCCGGTTCATTATTCGGTCTGGCAGGCGCTACACTGATACAGCCGATTTTACAGGGCAGGCAATTGAAAACGCAATTGGAAATTGCCAAGCAACAAAGGGAGCAGGCGGTCATCAGATTCAGGCAATCGGTGCTAACTGCAGCCATTGAGGTAACCAATGCCCTGGTGCGGGTGCAAAAATTAAAGGAGCAGGAAAAATATGCACAACAAAGAGCCGATACGCTTATCAGTGCGGTGAGCAATTCGCAACTCCTGTTTAAGAATGATCTGGCCAATTACCTGGAAGTAATCACAGCCCAACAGGCGGCGCTGAATGCGCAACTGAGTCTTGCATTTATCCTGAATCAGGAATTAGATGCGCGGGTAGAATTATACAGATCACTGGGAGGCGGATGGCAATAACAGTGTGGGAGTATGAGAGTATGGGAGTATGAGAGTGGTAGAATACAACTCACTCATTTCACTTCAATATAAAAATTTTATGGACAGAAGGAAGTTCCTTCGCAATGGATCTCTGACTGGTATTGGACTCACCGCAGTTGGCAGTTGGCAATTGGCAGAGGGTAGGAATGTTCCTAAAAAAGTCTCTTCTCTCAATTTGGAGGAAATAACCGTTACTGAACTTCAAAAGAAAATGCAAGATGGCGAAGAAAGTTCTGTATCCATCACCAAAGCGTATCTCGAAAGAATAAAAGAAATAGATAAAGATGGGCCCAAGCTGAATTCCATTATCGAATTAAATCCCGAATCGATCAGCATCGCTGAAGCGCTTGATTTGGAAAGAAAGAACGGAAAAATACGGGGACCACTACACGGTATTCCAATCCTGGTAAAAGACAATATCAATACCGGGGACCAGATGTTTACTACTGCGGGCTCATTGGCTCTGGTTGGTAATCGCGCAAAAGAAGATGCATTTGTGATGAAACAGTTGAGAGACGCCGGCGTGGTATTGTTGGGCAAAACGAATCTGAGTGAGTGGGCGAATTTTCGTTCAACACATTCATGCAGCGGGTGGAGCAGTCGGGGAGGACAAACAAAGTCACCCTATATACTTGATAGAAATCCTTCAGGATCGAGCGCGGGTTCCGGATCCGCCGGTTCCGCTAATCTCAGTGCCATATGTGTAGGAACCGAAACGGATGGTTCTATTGTTTCTCCAGCTTCTGTCAATGCGCTGGTAGGAATTAAACCTACCGTGGGATTATGGAGCCGCACGGGTATTATACCTATTTCAGTAACACAGGATACCGCGGGACCTATGACGCGTTCGGTACAGGATGCAGCGATATTGTTAGGCGCAGGAACCGGCGTCGATGAAAAAGATCCGATTACCAAAGAGAGTATCGGCAAATCAATGAAGGATTATACGGTATATTTAAAAAAGGACGGCCTGAAGGGTAAACGGATCGGCATTGAAAAATCACATTTGACAGGCAATCCCGATCTCGTTTCCCTGCTTCGCGCAGCCATGGTGGTCATGGAAACACAGGGGGCCACTATAGTGGGAGTTGACGTAATGACCCCATTAAAACTTTTAGGAACCGCGGAATACCAGGTTCTATTATATGAATTTAAAGATGGACTGAATAAATATCTTGGCTCGACAAACGGAAAAGTAAAATCTCTGAAAGAACTCATTGCCTTTGATCTGGAAAATGAAAAGAAATTAATGCCTTTTTTCAAGCAGGAAATCCTTATTGAAAGCGAAGCGAAAGGTGGGCCCGACAGTAAAGAATATCTTGATGCATTATCAAAAACGAATGGATTCCGGAAAACAATCCTTGATCTGATGACAGCCAGCAAACTCGATGCACTATCGGGAATTACCAATGGTCCGGCTTGTTGCATTGACCTGGTGAATGGAGACTATGATAACGGTCCTTCGTTATCCACACCGGCAGCCATTACTGGTTTTCCGCATATCACGGTTCCCATGGGATTATTCCACGGGTTACCGATCGGGCTTTCATTTTATGCCGGGTTTTATACAGAGCCGCTACTGATATCGCTTGCATATTCTTATGAACAGGCGTCTATGAAAAGACAGAAACCCCTATTTCATAGTGTGGTCGCGCAATGATGCGGGATGGAATTGTGAGAAATGAGGGAATGTGGAAGTGGTCCCGCAATGATGCGGGATGGAATTGTGAGAAATGAGGGAATGTGGAAGTGGTCCCGCACGTGCGGGATGGAAATGATGATGTGGAAATGGGAAAGATACTTTACTGAATTAAACTAATTAAATGACGACAGTAACATTAGTAGCATTTAATATCATCGGGATTTCTGTGAGAACAACCAATGTAAATAATAAAGCATTAAAAGATATTGGTGACCTGTTTGGAAATTTTGCCGGCCAAAATATTATGGGAAAGATTCCAAATAAAATGACGGAAGACATCTATTGTGTGTATACCGATTATGAATCAGATTATAACGGACCTTATACAGCAATCGTTGGCTGTAAAGTCAGTTCATTAAATGATATCCCAACCGGACTCATCGGCAAAATCATTCCTGAATCAAAATACCAGGTTTACAGATCAACAGGAAAATTGAGTATCAGTCTGTCCAAAACCTGGGAAGGAATCTGGAATACTGATGTTGACAGAAGATATTCAGCCGACTTTGATATCTACAGTGAAAGGGCCAAAGATTATGAAAATGGGGAGGTGGACACTTATGTGGCCATAAACTGACTTGATCTCTTCATTTTGGCAATGAAAATAAAATGGTGAACGTTTACCGGCAAGAAAAAACCTGCTTTTTCGTAGATCAGTGATCAGGCGAAAAAGCAGGTAGTAGCATGATGGAACTTAACAACTGGTTTCAAAAGGATTGGATCAATTGTCAAAATCAGAATCGGATGGTTTTTCATAGGCCGTTTTACGTATAAAACCGGGTCTTGGCGGAACACAGGTATATCGGAAAAAACGGGCTATTCAGAAAAAAAAGAAGTTGATTGACATTGGACTTCGCACGGCTTTCGGTGGATATTGGAAACTCTTTATGGACGGTAATTCTCTGGATATTGGATTCTCAGGTTGCTTATTCCTGTCAATCAACTTGTATCAAATGTATAATCTTCATATTCCCAGACCAATAGCATGTTTTCTCGTTTTTCCCTATGCGGCTTTTACGGCTTATGCCGTACCTTTCCGATGGTCACTGCGGCGTTTTCCTGGTGAGCAGCGTAGTTTAACTACGTATAAATTGACTGCCCGTATAATCCGAAATCGTTTAATTTCGTAGTTTCCCTATAGTAACTGTCACCAATATTTATCATTTTGAGACCGGTATGCCTACGAGCTGCCTAAAATTCACCGAATGAAAAAACCAGAATTAAACGGAACCATTAAAGTAATCATTGCTGATGACCATGCCTTGTTCCGGGCTGGTGTAAAAACGGCCCTGTCTGTAAAAAAAGACGTGGAGCTGATTGCGGAGGCTGACAATGGCATGCAGCTGTTGAACCTGTTGAAACATATGGAACCCGATGTGATCCTGCTTGACATCCAGATGCCTATTATGGATGGTATTGCCACCCTTCCCGAAATACGCAAAATGTATCCGCATGTTAAAGTCATTATTCTTTCCATGCATAACGATCATTCCATGATTTCCAAACTCATGGAAATCGGCGCCAATTCTTACCTGACCAAAAACACCGATTCTGAAAATATTTACAACGCCATCAAGACCTGCTATGAACAGGAGTTCTATTTCAATGAACTCACCAATAAGGCTTTACTAACGGGCCTGCGTACGCGCCGTACGGAACCCAGCCTGCCTCAGGAGGCAAATCTGACAGAAAAAGAGACAACCATTCTAAAGATGATGTGCGAGGAAAAAACTACCAAGGAGATTGCAGACCTGGTCGATATCAGCCCGCGTACTGTAGAAGCGATTCGCGACAAACTTAAAACCAAAACAGGCGCCAAGTCAATGGCCGGACTGGTAATGTATGCTGTGAAGAATGGGATTATTCAGCAGCCCTGATGAAAATATACTCCGCTAACCTTCAAATATGAGGGAGAAAACAATCATACGCGATTTGAGTTTATCAATCGTGTTTGAGTAGATCAGATTGGGATCCCGATGATGAACATTTATTATCCCATTGCTGATCTTGAGTTCCGGGGATAGAATAAAAACGGGGAAAAAGAATTGAAACCCGACTCCTGCTTCAATACTGAAATCATAAGGATTTAACTTTACCAGATCATCGGCTTTTCGGGCTGTGGCATTTGAAGAAAGGTCATACTGATAGTTTGCGCCGCCCAACACGTAAAATCTGAAATTCTTCATTCGGTCCGACAAGAATTTTACCTGCAACGGAAAGCCCAGCAAGATGGATTCTATTTGTTTTGTAGCGATTGTTTTTTGACCATTTGGAAATGTTGTGCTGTAGGTAAGATTTTTATAGGAGAACATAAGCTGGGGAAACACAACCCTGAATTCCAGGTGTGGATTAATATTGAATGTATGCAGGCCCGCTAATCCAAATCCACCGGTATTTTCCGGATTCACCGATAATATGCTATCGCTACCCAACAAATTCGCATGGGGAGTTACCTGGAAATGTGAAGTATTGGCAATAAGGGCGATCCCCAGATGATAAAACTTATCATCGTGGTCGGGCAGGTTTATATTATCCCGCAATTGGGCACTGAGTTGTAATGAAAATGTGAGGATGATAAAAACGGACAGAATCCGGATATCCCCTTTTTTGCTTGGCCGTAAAGATTTAGAACTCATAAGTAACAGTCGATCAATAACTTATAGTTTTATGATATGGTCAGGCCACAATGGGTGATTAAAATATCCGACATTGATCCGGTTTGAATCAAAATAACGACCAAAAACCTGAATAATTGCCGGTTGATCAAGGGAATAACAAAGTCTTGAGAAATCATATATTATTTATTTCCACAATAGATAGTGCAGATACCCAGGCTCAGCTTTTTGAAATATGTTTCTTTAAATCCTGTCTTATTCAGGATCCCGATAAAGTCACTGCCTTCCGGGAACGCGTTTACGGATTCGTTTAGGTACTTATAGGCATCAAGGCTTCCTGACACCATTTTTCCAATGCGGGGTGCAATCACTCTCAGATAAAGTTTATAGAAGGGCAGAAAATAACCATTCTTCGGTTTTGAAAATTCCAGGATTACCAGTTTACCCCCGGGTTTCAAGATGCGGTATATCTCCGAAAGTCCTTTTTCCAGGTTCTGAAAATTGCGAACGCCGAAAGCTACCGTTGCAGCAAAAAAGGATGCATTTGAAAAATGGATATTTTCAGCATCTCCGGTTTGCAGGCTTATTTTACCTTTGAGATTGTTTTTTTCGACTTTTCTACGTCCCAGCTCCAACATCGCTTCTGAAATATCAATACCGATTACTTTGTCAGGTGATAATAATTTCATTAGCATAATCGGCATATCGGCAGTGCCGGTGGCCAGGTCCAAAACGGTTTTAGGATTGACAGTCTTTAGTTCGCTGATCGCTTTTTTACGCCAGCTCCTGTCGATACCCCCACTCAGGAATCGATTGAGGAAATCGTAGCGGAATGCAATCCTGTTGAACATCTCAGCCACCTGCTCTTTTTTGGAAACAGCAGATTCTTTGAATGGTACGATTTTATCGTGCTGGTATTCCGGCATGGGTTGCAAAATTAACCGGTTCACTGTTAGTTTGCTATAAAAATTATGACTGCATAAACCGTTCCGGAGGGAATCATATCTTGCAGTATGGAGATCCGTTCTGCAAAATATGTAATCAGCAGTCCTTCCTATCAAACATGTCCGGTAACCGACCTGCCCGAATATGCTTTTATTGGAAGAAGTAACGTAGGTAAATCATCATTGATCAATATGATTACCGACATTGACAAACTGGCTAAAACTTCCGCAGCGCCTGGTAAGACCCAGCTCATCAATCATTTTGCCATTGAAAGTATCGACGAAAAACGAAACGTCTCCAAATGGTGGCTGGTAGATTTACCAGGATACGGTTTCGCAAAGGTTTCCATATCCCAACGCAGGAAATGGGAGACTATGATTGAAGATTTTCTAAAAAAAAGAGAGACCCTGGCTCATGTCTTTTTGTTGATTGATAGCCGCCATGAGCCTCAGAAACTGGATTTGGATTTTGTAAATAAAATGGGAAGTTGGGAAATACCTTTCACTCTGATATTTACAAAGTCGGATAAGGAAAACCAACGGACTGTGGCTGCAAACGTAAAAGGATTTTTACAAAAAATGCGAATAACCTGGCAGTTCCTGCCCCGTCATTTTGTAACAAGTGCCGAAAAGAAATTGGGCAGGGCTGACATTCTCCGGTTAATCGGAGAAATGAATGAGGACTGGAAAAAGACTGCCGGAACGAGTTAATTGACTACTTTATTTGCGCAGCTGCTACTGGCAAATGCTTCGGGTTTGGCTTTAAATGCAAAGCCCATTCCCAGAATATAACCCATGGCCTCTTTTAACGCATCGTTGCTCTTAAAATGAGGATTGGTATTGATATCTGCATGCACTTCCATGTCAACATTATACAGGGTAAACAGCGGACATAGTTCATAGGCAATTTCAATACTCTTTGCCACTTCAACCAGCATACGCTCCTTAATGCTGTAGCGTGTTTTTGTTTTTTCATTGTGTATAAACATGAACCCGCCATGTCCTTCACGTAAAAAAACGATTACGGTTGCAAATTCTGTTTCTGCTCCTTTAACCTGAGAATCAGTTCCGATACAAACTTTTAGATGATATCCATTTTTTGTTTCACGCCGGATAGCGTTTTCTACTTCGCGGGCAATCGGTAATTCAATAAGGTCGCCATTAAATTTTCGCCATAGCATATGGAAATAGGTTTTTCGAATTTAGCGAAAAAACATGTCAGGGAAAAAAATATATGTTATTAATGGATGATCTTTTGTGATGCAGATCCAAAACCACCAGACCACTGCAGGACATAAACCCCTGAAGAAGCAGTACTGGCACGGATTTCATTAAAACCGGGCTTCAGCATACCCTGTGTGAGTAAGCGCCCACTGATATCAAACAGCCGAAAGCTGTAATCTCCGGAACTGATGAGTGAGAGATAATTTGGGTCCTGCCTTTCTATTTTTACGGTATTGTCACCGGTAACGGCATCTTCATTGATTTTCCGGTATCCGATGTAGTTAGGAGCACCTGCAATGGAAGCGGTGTCACTTTGCACATTTCGAGCACCTGTAGCAGGGTGCCCGTTCTTCCAGTCTGCCTGTTTGTAAAATGGTATACCCATCAGGGGTGCCTGGTTTGAGAATATATTGCTTTCGCCGCCGCTCAATTCAGTGATCATACTACCATATGAATCATAAACACTTTGATGTTGTAAACCCAGCGTATGACCGATTTGGTGCGTGGCAGCCGAAGCAATAAAAGATGCGTTATTGGAAAGCGGATCCATGAATACCCAGGCCGGTGTATCGTCCCCCCAAACAAATGAACCAATGGCTGACACGCCTGTAGCGGGTCCATACCAGTTCCCATTTGCCGTGAAAATAACACGGGTACGTTGATGCACGGGAGCCCTTTCATACACTGCAGGATCGGTAGTAATATTCAGGTTGAATAATTTGAAATGCTCCGATATCATTTTATGTATCCAGGTTATGGATGCCGGACTCAATCCGGATGGTGCTGCAATAATTTTTCCCTGTTCATTCCAGATGGTTCCATCTATTTCGGCGCCGTCAAAAACCAGGTAAACGGTTGCCGTTGCAGGCGAATAACTGTTGAGTAGGGGTGTTTGTGCAAATATATCTGCCTGGACAAACAGGAGCATACACGCGATATGGATATAATATTTTTTCATTCGGCTACGAGGAATCTTTGTTGGGTTTCTATAAAATAATAATGCTGATCCTTTTCCACCAGCATCAGGCCGTCCGGCTCGTGCAACTTAAGCAGGTGACCGGCATAATATATATTTCCTTTTGGATCTGTATATCGTGAAATACTCAACATACCACCCGGGCGACTTTCACTTCGATTTTATTTGAATAGGGAAGATCGGTTGGACTGTCACTTTTTTGTGCTGATAATATCAGGCTGAACAGTAGGCCAAGGCCGGTTAAGATCGTTTTCAGGGTATTCATCGGATTGGGGGGAGCAACATTCAGGATGTTGCCATATTAAAAACGAATATATCGCATGGGAATTGTTCCTAAATTGGGAATTTCAGGATCGGGAATTGTAATATAGACAATTGAGAAAGTAGACTAAAATTGCCCTGTAGCTAAAAGTACCAGTGTGCAAGCCTCCACGGTTTGAATTCCTTTTTCCTGGAGAATTTTTTCAAATTCCAGGTTTTCTGCACCGGGATTAAATATGACGCGTTTTGGATGTTGATCCAGG
>Ga0193753_10003051_pt1 | contig 12684 bp, 10 predicted proteins | sample H1c2metaG_FD_144925 | JGI IMG/M metagenome (GOLD analysis project Ga0193753, IMG submission 144925) | Soil microbial communities from a riparian zone of the East river system, Colorado, United States - H1c2 | ecosystem: Environmental > Terrestrial > Soil > Riparian zone | place: USA: East... | reverse complement strand
GCGCCCGCACCCGCGCCACCCGCGCCCGTGCCGGTTCAGCCACCCGAGCCCGAACCGCAACTGGCCCCAGGGCCGGCGGATCCGTCGGCGCCCGAACCACCGCCTGCACCTGTAAACGCAGGCGACTACGCCGGCTCGCACGGTACGAACACGGCTTCAGGAAGCGATGATTCACTCGCGACCGATACCGACGAAGAACCGGAAGCACAGTTTCGCGAGGAAGAACATCGCGAGTTTTCGGTGCGGATCGATCCGTTGAACTGGCTCCTGCTCGGCCGGCTGGGTATCGAGCTCGAGATGTCGGCGTGGAAGTTCATCAGCGTCGAGTTGATCCCCGTATTCGTGACGAGCTCCGAGCCGCTGCTCCTGAACTACTCGCGGTTCGACGGAACGCTCACGCAGCACAGCCGCGGCATCGGACCGATCTCGGGGGCGAGCTTGGGTGTCGGCTTCTGGCTGTTCGGCGAGCCGTTCAGCGGTTACGTGGTGCGTTTGAACTTCACCAATTACGCCTACACGTACAACGCAGCTGATGGCGGCGGCACGTTCGATAAGATCGAAGTCACCGAACGGCGCATCACCACGTTCTTCGGCTCGCACAGCCGCTTCGGTCCGTTCACCATCGCAGGCGGATTCGGGCTCGGGCTCGAGCTCAATCAAAATACGCGCTGTGGGTTGGCGCGCGCGTCGTCAGGGGATGACGACACGTTTCGCGTGACTGGACGCAGCAGTGACTGTGAAGGCCGCCAGTTGATCGCGCTCAACCGCAACCTGACGGAAACCGCCGATCTGAATGGACCCTTGCACCCGGTCTACTTCGAAGCGCGCTTCTCGTTTGGAGTCGTGTTTTAGTAGATCACTAGAACTCATCAGAGTTGGTGACTACTTGAGTTTGGCCTCTATGGCATCTTGCGAAGCGATTGCCCGCATCGCTAGGGTGCGGCGGGCACACGGTTCGCTGGTGGAAAGTCACTGGCGCGAACGGAGCGGACTACATGAGACAGCTTGGGTGGTGGAACGAAACAGCTCGGGTTTCGCGGTCGGCAAGTGCGCTGGCATCTGCCGCGCTCGCGCTCGGCACGATGTCGGTCGTCGCGTGCTCGCACGGTTCTCCACCGGCGGTGCAACAGCCGCCGAAGCCGGTCGCTCAAGTCGATGCATCCCGCATCACGGGCGCAGCGCAAGATGCCGCGAACTGGGTCACCCACGGCGGAACGTACTCGGAAGAGCGGTTCTCACCACTCGCGCAGATCGACGCCGCGACCGTCAAGACACTCGGCTTGGCGTGGTCGCTCGACCTCGACACCAATCGGGGGCAAGAGGCGACGCCGCTGATCATCGACGGCGTGATGTACTCGACGAGCGCGTGGAGCAAGGTCCAAGCGATCGACGCTGCGACGGGCAAGTTGCTCTGGCAGTACGATCCGTTCGTCCCCGGAACGACCGGGCCGAAAGCGTGCTGCGACGTGGTCAATCGCGGTGTCGCGGCGTGGAAAGGGCGGCTGTACTTCGGCACGCTCGATGGCCGGTTGATCGCGCTCGATGCGGGCACAGGTAAACCGGTCTGGTCGGTCGTGACCGTCGATCAAACGAAGCCGTACACGATCACGGGCGCACCGCGAATCATCAAAGACAAGGTGTTGATCGGCAACGGTGGCGCTGAGTTTGGCGTACGCGGGTACGTCTCGGCGTATGACGCCGACAGCGGCAAGCTCGCCTGGCGGTTTTACACCGTGCCGGGTGATCCGGCGCAGCCGTTCGAGTCGCCCGTACTGAAGCAAGCCGCGACTACCTGGACCGGCGAGTGGTGGAAGAACGGCGGCGGCGGCACGGTTTGGGACGCGATGGCGTACGACCCCGAGCTCGATCTTCTGTACATCGGGACGGGCAACGGTTCGCCGTGGAATCAGAAGTATCGAAGCCCGAACGGCGGCGACAACTTGTTCTTGTCGTCGATCGTCGCGCTCAAGCCCGAGACCGGCGAATACGTTTGGCACTACCAGACGACGCCGGAAGATTCGTGGGACTACACCGCGACGCAGCACATCATCCTCGCGGACCTGGCGATCGACGGGCAGCAGCGCAAAGTGCTGATGCAAGCACCGAAAAACGGCTTCTTCTACGTGCTCGATCGTCAGACCGGAAAGCTGCTCTCCGCGAAGCCGTACGCGACGTTGAACTGGGCGACGGGAGTCGACCTCGCGACGGGCCGTCCGCAAACGGTCGCCGATGCGCGGTACTTCAAGACGGGGAAGCCGTGGACTGCGATGCCGGGACCGTACGGCGCGCACAACTGGCAGCCGATGTCGTTCAGCAAGAAGACCGGCTACGTGTACATCCCGGTGATCGAGTCGCTGTTCACCTACGTCACGGCGCCGGATTGGAAGCCGGACGTGCGCGGCTACAACATCGGCATCATGGGCCTTTCGATGCCCACCGACCCGGCGGTCAAAGAGCAAGTGCTCGCCGCGACGAAGGGCTTCTTGAAGGCCTGGGATCCGGTCGCGCAAAAGGAAGTCTGGAGCGTTCCGCTGGCGGGCATGTGGAATGGTGGCGTGCTGTCGACGGGCGGCGGGTTGGTGTTCCAAGGCTCCGGCGAAGGAACGTTTGCCGCGTACGACGCCACGAACGGCAGCAAGGTTTGGTCGTTCCCAGCACAAGCCGGTGTACTCGCATCACCGGTTTCGTATGCAGTCGGCGATCAGCAGTTCGTCGCAGTCGTGGTCGGCTGGGGCGGCGCGGCGATCGCAGGCGGTGAGACGCTCGCGAAGGGCGCGCTGACGGGCAATAAGAGCCGGGTCCTCGCGTTCAAGCTCGGCGGAACGGCGCAGCTACCAGCGGCGCCGCCACCACCGGTTCCGCAGACTCCGCCGCCGGCTCGCTTCGGCGACGTCGCGTTCAACACGGCGGGTGAAGGCGCGTTCAACACGTATTGCAGCGTTTGCCACGGCAACTCGGCCGTCTCCGCGGGCAACGTGGTGCCGGATCTTCGCTGGGCGAAGGCGCTCTCGAATCCCGAGTCGTGGAAGAAGATCGTGATCGACGGCGTGCTGGCGAATCAGGGCATGGTCAGCTTCTCGCCCGTCTTGAAGCCGGAGCAGGCCGAAGCGGTCCGCGCCTACGTGGTATCGCGAGCGAACGACACGTATCCGGGTTTGCCCAAGTAGCTGGCAGTTAAATCGCGTCGCATGGTGCGCGAGGCGTCACGCGAGGCGCCGCCGGACGCGAGGAGCGCGCGGAGCGTACGCGTGAGCACGCACCGCAGCGTGCGGTGGCGGATCGCGCGACGGATCGCGCGCCAGGCGCCGCGATTTTAGTCGTCGTCGCGGTGCAGGGAGAGGTAGGGTTCTTCCTCTTCGCTGCCCGCGACCACGTCGACCTCGATCGGGCGGCAGCACACAGCACAGTCTTCGACGTAGTGCTGCTTCGAGCTGCCGCCGCGATCGATCCAGAAGCTGATCGGCTCACCGCAGTACGGGCATTGGCCTGATACTTCCATGCCGAGCAGTGTACCGCGCCGCGCGCCGATGTTCAGGCCGGTTCAGACCGGGCCTGGCTTCTTCAGCAAATCGCGGATCTCCGTCAGCAGCTCGACCTCGGGCTTGGGTTCGGGCGGCTTGGGGGCAGTCTTTTCCTCGTGCTCGATCGTGGCTTTCAGCTTGTTCACACCGCGCACGACGACGAACACCGCAAAAGCCAAGATCAACGTGTTGATCGCGACCGTCAGAAACTGGCCGTACCCGAGTGCGACGACGCCGGGAATCTTGCGCGCCTCGCCGAGCGGTGTGCCTTCATTCACGTCGCCCTTCAGCACGAAGTACATGTTCGAAAAGTCGACGCGCGTGATCAGGCCGGTGAGCGGTACGACCAACTCGTCGACGAAGGACTTCAGGATCGCGCCGATCGCCGAACCTACGATGAGGCCGACTGCCAAGTCGATCGCACTGCCCTTACCGATGAAGTCGCGAAAGTCTTTGAGGATAGCTCCCATGCGGGTGTCCTTTGTAAGAACGGGTATCCCGCAGCTCTAACATGAGCAAGCTTCAGTTTGGCGACACTGGCGCGGGCTTGCGCTGCTTGCGAGCCGCGTGGACGCGAGCCATCCGCGTGAACATGTCCAACGGGTTAGCGGGCGTCGGGTTCGTCCGCCAGCTCCGGTAACAGGTCTCCACGTTGACCGCGATGCGCTCCGCATCACCCCAGCTGTCGTACTCGCCGAGTGCGATGTCGAGCGCGGCGTCCTCGGAGCTCATTCCGGCATCGAAACGCGTCCTGGCCTCGCGTTCGACGAAGCGCAGGTACTCCGCGACCTTGCGGACGCCGGCTCGATCCGTGATCGGCCCGTGGCCGGGCACGATTACGTCTACGTCGAGATCGGCGATCAAGTCGCACGCACGCAACCAGTTCTCGACCGGGCCGGCCCACATGATCGGCGTGCAATCGATGAACAGGATGTCACCGGTGAAGATCGCCCGATCCTCCGGCGAGTGCACCATCACGTCACCGGCGGTGTGGGCCGGGCCGACCTCGATGAGGTGCACCGGCTTGTCACCGACCTGCAACGTGTGCCGGCCACTGAACGTTTTCGTCGGCGACTTTCCGCGCGAGCCCGCAAAATCGAACGGCGCGAAGATCTCCGCGAAGTACTTCCCCGCCTCGCCCAGATCACCCTTCTCGCCTGCAACTTTGATCGCAGCGAGCGCCGACGCCGGCAGCTCGCTCATTTCTTTTGCCGAAGCCGCAGACGCCCAAATCTCCGCGTTCGGCACGAGCGCATTGCCGTTCGTGTGATCGCCATTCGCGTGCGTGTTGACCAGCGAGGCGATCGCCTCGGCCTTGCAGCCAATCGCAGCTAGCTGCCGGAGCATCTCGTTCGTCAGGTGCTCGTCGAACAGCGTGTCGACGAGCAGTGACTGATCCCCGTCGCGAATCAATCCCGCGTTCGAGTAGCCCCAATTGCCGACTGGCTGAAGGTACGCGTGCGCACCCGACGCGAACTCGACCAACCCCTTTTCGTACGGATAACGTGACATCGCGATTTCCTTTCGACGTTCACAGGGCAGCCGGGTCCAAGACTCGCCACTCTCTGCGGTAATACAGCACCGGATCGCACTCGGTGTGGGGCCGGCCCGCCGCGAGCACGTCGCCGACGTAGATCGTGTGATCGCCCGTCGGAAACGCAGACTCCACACGGCAATCGAGCCACGCGATACAAGTCTCGAGAATCGGAGCGCCCGAAGTCTCCGCCCGATAGGGCATGCCTTCGAACGGGTCGGCGACACCTGGAATGAGCTTCGCAAAACGCGGACCGAGCTCCATGTGCTCGCGCCCGAGGATGTGCACCGCAAAGCAGCCCGAGCGAGCGATCAGCGGCTTACTGTCGGTGTCGTTGCCTAGACAGATGAGCACGCGCGGCGGCGTCAGGCTCACGGAGCTGAACGCGCTGACGGTCAAGCCGTGAGGCACGCCATCGCAAATAGTGGTGACGACGGTGACGCCACTCGCAAAGCGGCTCATCACGTCGCGGAAACCCGTGGGGTCGAGCGTCATGTACGCGGAAGATAGCAGCGACTCGAAGCGGCTATCAGCTCGCGTCCCTCGATCATTGGGCGTTTTGTAGAGGCCGCAGATGCCTCAAAACAGCGACAGTTGACCGTACGGCCGCCGGAAGGTCGTCGGGAGGTCGTAAAACGTCTCACGTTCGTCGTCGTTGAAACCGAGCCGCTGGCAATGCAAGTTGAACAGGTCTTCGACGACCTGCCAGCGCGGACCGCAGCCGCGCATGCGGTCACCGAAGGCGCTCTCGTTTTTCTTGCCGCGCCGAATCTGGACGACCGCGCTCATCACTTTGCCGGCGGCATCGGGGAACGTCTGCGCGAGCCGTGACTCGAACACCGGCAACACTTCGGCCGGCAAGCGAAGCGCGGTCTTGAAGGCGTGTTTAGCGCCGGCATCGCGCGCGCGTGACAAGAGCTCCGGGATGTCCGGATCGTTCAGCCCGACGATGATCGGCGCGACGGCGATACCAGTTTCGATGCCTGCAGCCGACAGCGTCGCGAGTGCGGCGAAGCGCTTGCTTGGTGCGCTCGCACCCGGTTCGACGAGCCGCGCTTTCGCATCGTTTGCAAACGGAATGCTGATGTAGACGCGCAGGCGCGCTCGCTCGTTCAGCTCACACAACACGTCCAAGTCGCGCTGGACGAGCGCGCTCTTCGTGATGATCGCGACCGGGTTCTGATACTCCGCACACACAGACAAACACGCGCGCGTCAGGCGCCACGCCGCTTCGAGCGGCTGATAACAATCGGTGTTGCCCGAGAACGTGATCGGGTCGCCCGACCAGGCAACTTGATCGAAGCGCTCGCGCAGCAGCTCGGCCGCGTTCGTCTTCACGATGATCTTGCGCTCGAAGTCAGTGCCGGCGCCGAAGCCCCAGTACTGATGGCTCGGCCGCGCGTAGCAGTACCAGCAGCCGTGATAACAACCGCGGTATGGATTCACGCTGTAGCGAAACGGGATGTCGGGACTGTCGTTCGCGCTGATGATCGACTTGCTGCGTTCCTCGTGAACTTCGAGCAGCGCGTACGGCGGCTCCTCGAGCCACTCGACGGATTGAGCTTCGAACCGGTTTTGCGGGTTGTCGGTGCGCCGCATCGACCAGGCTTACCGGATAACTGATCATATGTACAGTCTACAGCGCCGCAGGCTTCAGGTGCCGCCCCCGCGGTGTGTTACGTAACTCGCGAGGATGGAGATTCGTTGGGCATCCCGAGCACTAGTCATCGTCGTTCTGGCCGGTTGTGGCCAGGGCGCGGGCTGCGGCAACGCGGCGGACGAGCCCGAGCCCACGAAAGCCGCGAACGTTCCGAGCGTCACCTTGCGTTTCAAGCCGCCCGACGGGACGCAGTACCGGGAGCAATGGGTCTACGACCTCTCGATGCCGGGCGAAGGGTTGCGCCGCGACACGCTGTCGTTCGACGTCGCGATGCTCTCGCGGCTGGACCAGGGCAGCTATCTGCTGAAGCACACAGTGCGAAACCGCGCGGCGACGCTGGACGGGCACGTGCTGCCCGAGCGCGGTTTGCATGGCGTGTCGATCACGCAGCAATGGGGAAGTGATCACTCGATCGTCGCGGAGATCGCGATGTCCGCGAAGACGCTCGAGCTCGAGACTGCCCTCCGCGGCTTGATCGAGACTTCGAGCTTCGGCGTGTTGATCGAGTATCCCGATCAAGCGGTCGCGATCGGCGATAGCTGGAGCATCGAGCCGCGCACACACGCCGTGCCGGGTGGGATGTCGGCGACGCTGCGACCGACCTACACGCTCGAAGCGATCGAGAAACACGGCGCGAGTGTCGAGGCGGTGATCGCGGTCGACATGCAAGTCGATCTAATTCCGAGTCAGGTCGTCGAAGGCGTGACGATCGAAGGCGGAGGAAGTGCATCCGGGACCTTGCGCGTGAGCGTCGCGGACGGCGTGCTTCGCGAGGCGAAGACGGTGCTGCACTTCAGCCAGGAGATCATGGTTCAGGGCAGCGAAGTGCTCGGATTCCGCGAGATCTCCGCGAACGCGCACGTGTTCACTTTGCCGAGCACACAAACCACCGAACCTGCGGCAGAACCAGTCGCACTCGAGGCGCCGGAAGACGACGCCGAGTGCACCCAAACGCTGGCGCTCGCAGCAGAACGGGTCGGGACGGCGGAGGGGCGACAGCGCGTGCACCTGGTCAGCGCGCTTCACGGCGAAGGCTTGCCTGCCGCGCACGGCGGCAGGCAGCTACGCGATTCGGGGATGAGCCTCGTCGTGTTCGGCGATGGGAAACACGTCGAGCTGGACGGCACGATGGTCGAGCTCAAAGATTTGCCGATAGCGCTGCGCGCGGGAACCCTCAGCGGTCGCGCGCTCTACGTCTACGCGGATGCAGCCCTGCCGCTCGATCGATTGCGAAGTGTGGTTGCGAGCTTGCCGCGACAACCTGCGCCGAGGCTCGTCGTGCGAGATCCCGGCGCGCCGATGCTGCCACCGAAGGCTTCGCGCTGGCTCGAGGATCGGCTGCGCCTTGCGCTCTCGGCTCCCGATCCGCTCGAGCGTCAGATCCGATTGCACAGCTTGCTACTCGCGCACTTGGTGTTATGCGAGCCCGCGCAAGACGCGTTTCGGAGCGCGCTCAATGCCGGCGCGAAGAGCACGACTGACCTGCCCTCCGAGATCGTGCAAGCGTTCGCGAAGTGCGGCTGTACGAGCACCAACCTCGAAGGTTTGGAGTCGACGCTGTACGCAATCTTCGGTTCGCCCGATCTGCGATCGCTCGCGCTGCCGAGACGCGTAGAAGATCCGAAGTGGAATGCCGCACCGACGGTCCGCGAGTTTGCGCGAACGTTGTCAAACCCGGGAAGAACGGCACCGCCGAGCCCGACTCCGACTGAAAGTCGAGAGCCGGGCTGAGCGATGAGGGCGATCACTTCTTTGGAATCACCACCGGCAAGCTGCTCGTGAGCCCACCGTCGACGGGCAGCGCTTGCCCGTTCACGTACGAAGCTTCGTCGCTCGCGAGGAATAACGCGGCTGCTGCGATCTCCTCAGGCTGCCCCGCGCGCAAGGTCGGATTCAGCTGCCCGATGCGATCGGTAGAGCCGCGCACCTTCGCGTAGTCGAACAGCGGCTTCGTCATACCCGTCTCGATCAGCCCCGGACAGATCGCATTCACGCGGACGCCGGTGCCGCGAAACACGTTCGCCGCAGTCGCAACCAAGTTGATCACACCGGCTTTGCTCGCGCTGTACGCGATCGGGCCCGCGCCCGACCGAATGCCCGCGACCGAAGCCGTGCAGATGATCGAGCCTTTGCCCTGCTTGCGCAGGTGCGGACCCGCGTACTTGATCGCGAGAAACGGCCCGATCAGGTTCACGCGCAACGTCTCGAGAAAGATCTCGGCCGTCACGTCTTCGAACGTGTACGCAGAGCCGCTGATGCCCGCGTTTGCGTACACGACGTCGAGCCCGCCAAGCTCTTTCACCGCGCGTTCGACCAGCGCCGAAACGTCGGCGTCTTTGCCCGCGTCGAACTTCTGCGCGAACACTTGGCCGCCCTCAGCGGCGACCATCGCGCGCGTCTCTTCGAGACCGGCTTCCGCCCAGTCCGCGATCATGACGTGCGCGCCTTCACGAGCGAACAGCACCGCGCTCGCGCGACCGATGCCACTCGCTGCGCCGGTGACGATCGCTCGTTTGCCTTTGAGCCTGGATCCCATGTCGCTTTATCTCCCGCGCCTTCAGCGCGTGAAGGTCTTGCCTTCTTCTGCGAGTTTCAGCAGGAGGCCGGACGGCTTCCACGCATCACCGAACTTCGCTTGGTAGCCCTTGAGCGCTTCGGCGACCTTCTTCAGACCAACCGTGTCCGCCCAGAACATCGGACCACCGCGATAGACCGGCCAGCCGTAGCCGTTGACCCAGACGACATCGATGTCGCTCGCACGCAGCGCGATGCCCTCTTCGAGGATCTTCGCGCCTTCGTTCACCATCGAATACAGGCAGCGCTCGAGGATCTCCTGATCGTTCGCCTTGCGCTGCTCGCCGCCCGCTTTCTTCGCGTATTCGGAGACGAGCTCGCCGATCATCGGATTGATCTTTCGCTCGCGCGTCTGCGGATCGTAGTCGTACCAGCCTGCGCCCGTCTTCTGACCGCGGCGGCCGAGCTCGACCATCTTGTCGCGCAAGACCGTGTCCGGCTTCGCGTTCTTCGGGTCGTAACCGATGTCGAGGCCCGCGAGGTCGCCCATCGCGAACACACCCATCGGCATGCCGAAGTCTTCGAGCACGCGATCGATGTCCCAGGGCATCGTGCCGGACATCAACAGCGCTTGGGCTTGGTCGCGCCGCGCTGCGAGCATGCGGTTACCGACGAAGCCGCGGCACACCCCGACGAGCACCGGCACTTTGCTGATCTTCTTGCCGAGGCTCATCGACGTCGCGATCACGTCTTTCGCCGTCTTTTCGCCACGCACGATCTCGAGCAGCTTCATCACGTTTGCAGGCGAGAAGAAGTGCAAGCCGATCACGTCTTGCGGGCGTTTGGTGCCTGCTGCGATCTCGTTCACGTCGAGATAGCTCGTATTCGTCGCAAGGATCGCGCCTTGCTTCACGATGCGATCGAGCTTGCCGAAGATCTCCTTCTTGATCTCCATCAACTCGAACACGGCTTCGATCACGAGGTCGCAGTCCGCGAGCTGCTCGATCTGCAAGGTCGGCGTGATCAGGCTCATCCGCTTTTCGACGTCGGCCGCCGTCAGCTTGCCCTTGCTCGCCGTGCGCTCGTAGTTCTTGCGGATCACGCTGACGCCGCGATCGAGTGCGTCTTGCTTCGTCTCGACGATCACGACCGCCGTGCCGGTGTTCAAGAAGTTCATCGCAATCCCGCCGCCCATCGTGCCGGCGCCGATCACGCCGACCTTCTTGATCGGGCGCTGCGGCGTGTCGCTCGGAACGTCCGGCACCTTCGCCGCTTCACGCTCGGCAAAGAAGTAGTAGCGCTGCGCCTTCGACTCGTTGCTCGCACGCAACTCGTTGAACGCTTGGCGCTCGAACTGGATGCCTTCGTCGAACGGCTTGTTCACGGCCGCTTCGATGCACTGCACGATCTTCTCGGGCGCGGGGAAACCTTTGGTCTTCCTGGCGATGCTCTTGCGGAACTTCGCGAACACGCTCGCGTCGACGTTCTGCAGCTTGTCGTTGCGGTCGCGAACGCGCGGGTGCGACTTTTGTGCGGATACCTTCGTCGCAAAAGCGATCGCGTCGTTGGTGAGGTCGCCTTCGACGACTGCGTCGATCAGGCCGAGCTCGAGTGCATCTTTGGTGTCGACGGGATCGCCGGACGTGATCATGTCGAGCGCGCGCTCCACACCGACGATGCGCGGCAGGCGCTGCGTGCCGCCCGCACCGGGCAAGATGCCGAGCTTCACTTCGGGCAAGCCGAATTTCGAGCCGGGCTTCGCGATGCGGTAGTGACAGGTCAGCGCAACTTCGAGGCCACCACCGAGCGCTGTGCCGTGGATGGCTGCAATGACGGGCTTCGGCCCGTTCTCGATCGCGTCGAGGACTTCGCCGAGCGTCTTGCCCTCCGGCGGCTTGCCGAACTCGCGTATGTCGGCGCCGGCGATGAACGTCTTGCCTGCACACACGAGCACGATCGCTTTGGCTGCGGAGTCGGCCTGCGCTTTGGTGACGGCTTCCGTGATGCCGTCGCGGACTGCGCGACCCAGTGCATTCACCGGAGGATTGTCGACTCGGACGATTGCCACCCCGTCGCGTACATCCAAGTCCACTACGTCGTTCACCTTCGCCATGACCGCTCCTCTTCGTATTTGGAAACGAGAGCGGATCTAGAACATCTGGCTCGGTAAATGAAGACCCTTAGCGAGGGCACGAAACGCCCCGCACCACTCGCGTTTTTATTCCGGGGCCCCTCACAAATGCCGCATGACCCTGCGTTTTCGCTGGCTCAGCCGGCGAGCATGCCTTGGCGCTCGATGAAGCTGACGATCTCGGGCAAACCTTGGCCGCTCTTCAGGTTACTGAAGACGAAGGGACGTGCGCCGCGTTGTGCGCGTGCGTCGCGATCCATGACTTCCAGTGAGGCGCCGACGTGCGGTGCGAGGTCGATCTTGTTGATCACGAGCAGGTCGCTCTTCGTGATCCCGGGCCCGCCTTTACGGGGGATTTTGTCCCCTGCCGCGACGTCGATCACATAGAGGGTCAGATCGGACAGTTCCGGACTAAACGTAGCTGCCAGATTGTCGCCGCCGCTCTCGATGATGACGAAGTCGAGATTGCCGAAACGGGTCATCAGCTTGTCGACAGCCGCCAAGTTCATCGATGCGTCTTCGCGGATCGCGGTGTGCGGGCAGCCACCGGTCTCCACGCCGAGGATGCGGTCTTCCGGCAGGGCCTTCGCGCGGACGAGGAACTGGGCGTCCTCTTTGGTGTAGATGTCGTTCGTCACGACGGCGATCTGATACTTGTCACGCATCGCCAAGCACAGCGCATTCACGAGCGCCGTCTTGCCTGAGCCGACCGGACCTCCCACACCTACGCGCAACGTCTGAGTCATAGCTAACCTCGTCAGGATCGAAACAGTCGGGTGTATTGAGTTTCATGGAGCGCACTGCCGAGCGCCAGTGCCGGTGCAAACGCGCCGATCGCGTCGTCCGTGACTGCGAGTGAGCGTGCGGTGAGCTCGGGGAGCAGCGCGATGACGCGGCTCAAGATGCGTTGCCCGGAAGTCTGGCCGAGTGGAACCAGGCGAAGTGCAGCGCTGGTTTGTGACTCGGCTTGTGCCCAGAGCAGTGCGCCGAGTGCCGCTTCGAGCGGCACTTGGTGCTCCACCATGGCGAGGGCAAAGGCGGTGGCGTAAGCGACGTCTTCGCGGCCGGCGTAGCCCGTAGCGCGAGCGACGCCGGCGCTGCCGAGTAGCCGCATGAGTGCCGCTCCGAGCTGCGTGTCTTCCAGGCGGAGCTCGGAGCTCTCGCGACTTGCGATCAAAAACGAGTTCCAGTGTTCAGTGCGAGTGGTGTCACCGTCCGCAAATGCAGCGTGCAAGCGCGTGAACACGGCGCCGTCGAGTTGAACGCCGCTGTGGGAGACCAGGCCGAGCATCCAGTCGCGAGCGGTGTCTTCGTCGGTGACCCA
>Ga0193753_10003050_pt1 | contig 12684 bp, 14 predicted proteins | sample H1c2metaG_FD_144925 | JGI IMG/M metagenome (GOLD analysis project Ga0193753, IMG submission 144925) | Soil microbial communities from a riparian zone of the East river system, Colorado, United States - H1c2 | ecosystem: Environmental > Terrestrial > Soil > Riparian zone | place: USA: East... | reverse complement strand
GCGTGGTGGCTATCCCCCAAACACGTTTTTTCAAGAGTGCTTCCAGGATCGACTGGGCAATGGCACCGCCAAAATTGGGGTCGGTTCCGGATCCAAGCTCATCCATCAACACCAGTGATCGTGCTGATGCGTCCCTGATAAACACGTTCATGTTGCGCAGGTGGCTGCTGTAAGTGCTCAGGTCATTTTCAATAGATTGTTGATCTCCGATGTCGAGGAAGATGTCGTGAAAAATTCCTGTACGTGACCGATCCGATAACGGGATAAGCATACCACATTGAAGCATGTATTGAAGCAATCCAACAGTCTTCAGACAAACTGATTTTCCGCCGGCGTTTGGACCGGATACCAGCAGCATGCGATCTTGCTGATTCAATTCTATGGAAAGTGGAACGACTTCACGTTTTCCTTTGAAGCTCAAGTAAAGCAATGGGTGCCTCGCATTATACCAGACCATTTCTCCGTTGTTCTCAACGATTGGAAGATCTGCATCGAGTTCACGGGACAGCATAGCTTTGGCCCTTATAAAATCGATCTGCGAGAGGAACCTGTATGCGAGGATCAATTGTGGTAGTGACGCGCGGAAAGTATCGGTAAGCGCCCGCAGGATGCGTAGCACCTCTCTCTTTTCTGCATGCTCAAGATCCCTGATCTCATTATTTGCATCAAGCATTTCAGTAGGTTCCAGAAACACGGTCTGGCCTGTGGCCGACTCATCCATGATAAAACCTTTCAGCTTTCTCTTGTGCTCTGCAAGGATCGGAATAACGATCCTTCCATCGCGGATTGTGGGAAGCGCACCTTCAGGTACCCAACTCTCTCCCACTGCCGATCTGAAGATCTGATCGGCAAGCTTTCTCAAACGCGATTGTTCATCTCGTAATTTTTTTCTCAGTCTTGCCAGTTCAGAACTGGCGCTGTCGCGCACCATCCCCTTGTCATCAATTGTCGCATAAATCGATTTGGCCAATGCATTGGTGAGAACGATGGGTTCAGCGAGCGTAAAAAGTTCGGGATAAAACTCACTGTTTTTTACCAGAAACGCCTTGCAGGCGACGATCGTGTCTATTGAGTATGCGAGGCTCAGGAAGTCATCGGCCTCGAGCCAATTTCCTTCAACGCCGATCTTGCGCAGCCACTCGCCGGCGTCAAAAAAATACCTGGATGGAAACGCCTCCCCCTTTTCCAGAACCTGGCGAAACTCGAGATTTTGTTTCAGAAGCCTCTTGACAACATCAACCTGGGGGCTAAACGTCATTTGATCTACCCAATCCTCTCCGGCAGTGCTGAGGCAATATCCTTTGAGCTTTTGTCTGATCTGATCAAAGCCAAGTTTTTCTTCAAATGATTCGGGGTAGATCATTTTTTCACTTCATTGGAAATCATCTGCTGTTCGTGCAGATTCAATGAATCGATTAGCGCGGTGTAGATGCCCTCAATGACCTTTGGGTGGCTCATGTAATAATTCAGCGATCGTTTGAAAACTGAATCAGTGGTCCCAGCCTTTGTGAAAATCCGTTCCTTCATGACAGCAAAGACCTGCTTGAGGGAATCGCGTTTAATGCCGAGGGTACTTATTTTTTGTTCACTTAGATACAGTTCACCCATGACCTTAACCATTTCATCCTGCGTCAACAGATCCGGAGGTTTCTGATCGTCGTTGGAGCATGCCTCGATCAGTAATCCACTGGCCAACAGGCAAAGCGGAATACCAAATGCGGTCATCAAACGTTTTAGCAATCTTACCAATCTATACTTCATTTTGGGTGGGGAAAAATACTCATAATTGTTCTATTTTTGGCGGAATTGACCAAGGTTGCAGTACATTGAACGCGTTTCAATTGCTGATTTAACAAACTTTATTCCAACAAACTCCAGTGCGGGACTTACTTAAGAAATTGCGCAGGTATGAGATCCAGATCCGCAAGGCCATCAACAGCCAGATGCAGGGAGATTTTCACTCTGTATTTAAGGGTTCTGGGCTTGAGTTTGACGACGTCCGACCCTATCAATATGGCGACGATATCAGGACGATCGACTGGAATGTGTCAGCAAAGGGTCATGGCACTTTTGTGAAAACGTTCCGGGAGGAAAAGGAGCAGACCGTTTTTTTTATCCTGGACGTATCGGCATCCGAGGATATCGGAAATCCCGGTAGCACCAAGGCAGATATTGGAAAGGAAATCTGTGGTGTACTCTCGCTGTCAGCGTCAAGGGAATCCGGACACGTGGGTTTGATATGCTTTTCAGATCAAAAGGAAAAGTATATGAAGCCAACAAAGGGTCACTCGCAAGCCTACGAGATCATCAGCACGTTGGCCAAGTTGAACCCACAATCATTAAAAACAAATCTTTCGAAGGCAATTGCCTTTGCGCTAAATGCTATACGGCGCAGGAGTGTCGTTATTCTCATCTCTGATTTCATCGACGACGGCTATCTTCTTAATCTGAAAGCATTGGCGAGGCGCCACGATCTTGTGGTCATTCATATCAGCGACAAGCGTGAAACCAGGCTCCCAAAACTTGGGATTATTCCGGTGGTGGATAAAGAAACGCAGCGGACCTTATGGATCAATACTTCCTTTGGCGATTTTAGGGAAAACATCAACAAGCGCCACGAAAGTCGCCGGGCCGAGCTTGAGAAATTTAGCCGCAAACACCAGATCAATTTCATTTCGCTCGATACTGATGAAGACTATGTGCCAAAACTACTTCGCCTCTTCAAGGTGAGAAACAAATCATTCAAAACGTGACCGGGATGATTGTACGCTATCATAGTATCTTTTTGGCGATCTTTTTTATCTGCGGATCATTTTGCAAACTGTCGGCCCAGGATGTTATAGTTCACAGTGGATTTTTTCGCGACAGCCTGGCGATTGGTGACGAAACCGGCTACTATCTTTCCGCCCGCTACCCAAGCCAGTTGAACATTCTTTTTCCCGATTCAACCTTTAACTTTGCGCCGTTTGAATACCAGCGGAAAACGTACTTTCCCACGCAAACGCAGGGTGGTAAAAGTTATGACAGCGTTATTTATTATCTATCAACATTTGAAATCGCTCCCCTTCAATCGCTAAGTCTTCCTGTCTTTCAACTCAATCCGATGGATTGTACTGTGGTTGTATCCAGGGGCGATACGGTCAGGCTAAGCGAATTCGTTAAAGATCTTCCAGACTCTCTGACAGCCCAAAATATTCCCTTGAAGGTGAACACAGCCTATCAAAATGTGGCCTACTTGTTTAATTATCCATTGCTCATCATCGGCGTGGGTGGATTGCTGTTTATAGCGATTTTGGGATGGCTCATCTTTGGCAAGCGGATAAGCAGGCACTACCGTCTAAAGAAGATGCAAAAGCTTCATCAGAAATTCATGGATGGTTATACGCGTCAGCTCGAAAATATCAGACAGGCATTCTCTGCAATAACGATCGAGGATGCTTTGTTTCAATGGAAAAAATATGTCGAGCAACTCGAATCAAGGCCGTATACGAAGCTCACAACGCGGGAGATTACGAGGATGGACAACAATGAACCGCTGGGTAGGGATCTGCACATGATCGACGGCGCGATCTATGGACACGATACGAATGTACTTGAGCCTCTTGAACACCTGAAGGCTTATGCGCATCAGCGATTTCTGAAAAAAATGGAGGAAGTGAAGCATGGATGACATGAAGTGGTTTTCCTTTGACTGGTTTAATCAGGCGACGTTAAATACTTTTTCGTGGGAAAATCCCGCATTCCTGTACGCTATCATTGGCGTGCCGTTGATATTCATTGTGCGATGGCTAATTAGGTATAAGTTCAATCAAAAGTTGCCGGTAGCCGTGACCGCAAAGGACCTGCACGTCTCTCCCCTTACGCTTATCCGCCTGGTGCCTGATATATTGTTGATGCTGGCCATGTCACTGATATTAATGTCACTGGCGCGTCCCCAAAAGTCCAATGAAAAAGTGGAACAATGGACGGAAGGGATAGACATCATGATCGGACTAGACATTTCTCAGTCGATGCAGATAGAAGATTTTCCGCCCAACCGCCTTGAAGCCGCTAAAGAGGTAGCCAGAGGCTTCATCAGCGGTCGCATACAAGATCGAATTGGTATCGTGGTCTTTTCGGGTGATGCTTTCTCACTTGCCCCACTAACCACAGATTATGACCTGCTAAAATCATATCTCGATGAAATAAATTTTGAAATGATCGAGAACCGAGGCACGGCAATAGGGAGCGCATTGGCAGTCGTTACGAACAGGATGAGTGAATCTGAGTCCAAATCAAAAGTGTGTATTCTCTTGAGCGATGGCGACAATACCGCGGGAAACATTGATCCAATCACAGCGGCCGAACTTGCGTCAGCCTATGGCATTAAGATCTATACCATTGTTGTTGGGAAGGAAGGTCTCGTACCCTATGGCAAAGATTTTTTTGGACGGCCCAACATGATTGAAAATACCGTGGATGAATCGACCATGAGAAAGATCGCAGAGATCGGCGGCGGTGAGTTCTTCAGAGCGGCTGACAAAAAAGCGCTTAGCCAGGTGTTTGCCAGGATCGATCAATTTGAAAAGGCAGAGATTAAAGAAACACGCTTTAAAGACACCTCCGATTATTATTTCATTTACCTGCAATGGGCCATCGCTTTCTTTCTCCTTTGGCTTGCCCTGAAGTCGACTTTCATTTCAAACGTATTGCAAGATTAGAATGGGTTAGTAGGGCATTCTATCCGGGAAAAAGATCAGCCGGCTTGCAAAGAGGATCAGGGCAATACCAAGTACAATATTCATTATGCGGATAACGGAAGGTGTGATCAACCGGCGGAGTCGATCGGCGAGCTTTGCTTTGATCATGTCTGTCGAAAATACCGTAACAACAATAGACGCAAAAAAAAGTAAGGCCTTGCTTGTCGTCGTATAACCCAGTCGCGTGGCAACGCCAACAGTGGCGATCCAAAAAAACAACACCATGGGACTTAAAGCATTGATGATGAAACCCTTTCCTGCGAGCTTAAGCCAGTTCCCTGTTGATACGTTTGCCGGATCGTACTGTGTCAGTCTTTTGCTTTTTACGAAAAGGTAGTACAATCCGAATAAAAGCAATATCACCCCGCCACTATACGCCATATAGTGACGGAAATTTGCGGCTTTCGCAAATTGAATCAGGCCAAGGTATGATATTAGGATATAAATCGAGTCGCTGAAGGAAGCCCCGAGGGCAACAAAAACACCACTCCAGAAGCCGCGCTCAATGCTTGATTGGAGAATGGTGAAGAATACCGGCCCGATCAGGAAGGCCAGCACAATACCCGACAGGATACCATTAAGTATGATTTCCATTGACGTGATGTTGAAGGAAACTTTTCCAATCGTCCAGTTGGGCGTTCTTCATGACTCTTGGAAATTTGTTCTGTCCACCAACCTTTCCTTTCGATTCCATCCAGTCGTAAAATGTTTTTACAGGAATTACATCAACAAAGATCTCTTTCAGCGCGGCGCTGCGTTCAACTGCGTAGTCATCATTGAGGGCTTTCAAATGCTCGTCAATTTTTTCCTTCAGTTGCTTCTTGTCCACTTTATCATCCGTGCCTACAAACCAATGATGGGCAAAAAGTGACTGATGCGGGATGCCTGCCACGGCAAACTCAGGAATATTGATGTTAAAGTCATTAGAGACCAGCTCAATCGCCTTGTTCATGTTGTCGACCGACAAGTGTTCACCGCACAAGCTGAGAAAATGCTTTGTGCGTCCCGTAATGACGATCTCCGCCTCCTCCAGGGAAGTGAATTTGATAACATCCCCAATGATATACCGCCATGCGCCTGCACAGGAGGATAGCAGGATCGCATATTCCTTTCCTTCTTCGACCTCATCAATGAGAAACGCTTCAGCATCAGGATTTATCTCGCCGTTCGCATTAAAGTTCTTCTCTTCAAAAGGTACGAATTCATAAAATATGCCGTTGTTCAATACCAGGCGCATAGTCCTCCGGTTGGGGTATGCCTGAAATGCGATAAAACCCTCCGACGCCAGGTAGGTTTCAATGTATTGAATAGATCTGCCCAGCAATTTTTCAAAACCCTTTCGATAAGGATCGAAAGAGACGCCGCCGTGAACGTAGACGGCGAGATTCGGCCACATCTCATGAATGTTATTCAAATGGTGATACTTGATGATCTTTTCCATCAGGATCTGTATCCAGGCTGGGACGCCTACGATGATGCCAATGTCCCACTCCTCTGCCCTTTTTGCTATTTCGTCAAGCTTGTCATCCCAGTTTCGATTCTTGGCAATTTTTTTTCCGGGCTTATAGAAATGTTGAAACCAAAACGGAAGCCTGGCGGCCTGTATGCCACTGAGATCGCCTTCAAAATAACTTCCCCGTTTGTTAAGGTGGGTACTTCCACCGAGCATGAGTATACCGCTTTCAAATATCTCTGGCTCGAGATCGTATTTGGATAAACTTAGTATCTGACGAATGCTGGTCTTTTGGATGGCCTTCGTCATATCTTTGGTAACCGGGATATATTTCGAAGACGCTTCCGAGGTCCCGGAGCTTAAAGCAAAGTATTTGATCCTGCCCGGCCAACAAATGTTGCGTGCTCCTTGTAGCGCCAACTTCCACCATTCGGAATAGATCTTATTGTACGTGAAAATGGGAACTTCTTTTTTGAATCGCTTATAAAATTCCTTGTCGCCCTTTCTGAAACCATCGAGGATGTCAGCGAAGTTATGGTACTTTCCAAATTCAGTTTGACTGGCTACGATCAGCAGTTCCTTCAATTCCTTTTTTTGGAGGTCAAAAGGGGACGTATATTCCTGTTCCAGCATCTCACGAAGCCGTATTCCTTTTTTCAGCAATGTCCCAAGGATCGCCATTTTGCGTTAGCTTTGGTGATTTGAAGCACTAAAAATAGGCATGAATATTAAGAATAACATCACCAATTTTACTCAAAACTTGCCGGCCGGCTGCAAGCTGATAGCGGTCACCAAGACCAAACCTATCGAAAAAATTCTGGAAGCATACAATGCGGGCCAAAGAAGATTTGGAGAAAACAAGGTACAGGAACTCGTTCCAAAATACGAAGCGCTTCCAAAGGACATTGAGTGGCACATGATCGGTCACCTCCAAACGAATAAAGTAAAATTCATTGCTCCCATTGTTCATCTCATCCAATCCGTAGACAGCGTCAAGCTGCTTGAAGAAGTGAATAAGCAGGCGCAGAAAGCCAACAGGATTATCTCATGCCTGTTGCAGGTCCATATTGCTGAAGAAGAAAGCAAATTCGGGTTTTCGGAAGCTGAGTTGCTTGCGTTATTTCAGGATGCAAAGCTCAGTACATTGCAGAATGTGCAGGTTTCAGGCCTGATGGGAATAGCTACGCTTACCGGCGACTCCGTCCAAATTGAAAAGGAATTCTCGTCTTTGAAAGCCACATTTGAAAAAATAAAATCAACTGTTTTACCCGCTAATGTAAAGATGCAAGAGCTTTCCATGGGTATGAGCAGCGACTACAGCCTGGCCGTTGCGCATGGCAGTACCATGGTACGGATTGGATCGGCTATTTTCGGAGAGCGAAACTCATCTATATGAACCAGCGAACGACACTTATCTGCGGCGCCACGATTGCCGCGTTGGCAGTGATCATCGGTGCTTTTGGTGCCCATGAGTTGCAACAATTTTTGCAGACCAATGGCAGGTCCGATACTTTTGAGACCGCCGTAAGATATCAGTTCTATCATGCGTTCGCTATGCTGATAACGGGTATTCTTATGACCCAGTTTGTGTCAAAACGCCTCCCTTATGCCGCGATACTGTTCCTGACTGGCACTGTTTTCTTTAGTGGAAGTCTGTATGTGTTCTGCTTCACGGGAGTCCGGGCACTGGGCGCAGTTACACCATTGGGCGGCTTGCTGTTCATAGCAGGATGGTTGATGCTTATTGCGGGAGTGTTAAAAAAATAAAAGGCCCGTCACCGGGCCTTCTTTATGAACTGATTCGCTCATTACTGAGGATTCACTTTCTTTTCAAGCACGTTAGTTGTAAATGAGATCTGTGCGCCATCAGCATTGGTGGCGTTAGATATGATCGTGACGACCTTGTTCTGTCGTCCCATTTTACCAGCACTGTTAAACGCAATGGTGACTTCACCTTTGCCTCCGGCAGCAATAGGATCACGTGGCCAGCCTTTCGGCGTAGTGCATCCGCAAGTCACTTGCACATTTGTGATGACCAGTGGTTCATTACCAGTGTTCGTAAACTTAAATGTTTCTTCAACCTTATCACCTTGATAAATGTCACCAAAATCGTGGGTCTTTTTTTCGAAAGTGATCACCGGGCCATTAGCCTTGGCCGTAGTCGCCTGCGCAAATCCCTCTGCGCTAAGGCCCAACACAACTAACAGGAAAAAATACTTCTTCATACCTTAGTTTTTTGTCAAATTTAAGCTGTTTATGTCAACAATGTTGCCAGATTTTTAAATTTCTGTCTTCAAATATCGCTGACATCGATCTTAAATTTGAATACCGGGTAACCGAGATGAACGAGGAAATATCGAGGATTTACGGCAAACGGTTGAGGGTAAGGGCGAGCGGCCTTTTATTCGAGGCCGGCAAGCTGTTGGTGGTCAATCATCACTCCCTGACGGACAATTTTTTTTGGGCGCCACCTGGCGGAGGCGTCGAATACGGTGAATTCCTCGAAACAACGTTGAAAAGGGAAGTTCTGGAAGAGACCGGACTTGAGATAAGCGTAAATAAGTTTGCCTTCGGCTGCGAATTCATCAACGAACCACTACACGCCATTGAATTATTTTTTTGGATGGAACACCAGGGTGGAACTTTGCGGGCAGGCTTAGATCCGGAATTGCAGTTGATCCAGGATGTGAAATTTCTCGGACAAGATGAACTCCGCGCCATACCTGATAGCGAGAGGCACGGTATCCTACGCCTGGCACAGACCATGCAGGATTTTCAACAGTTAACAGGGTTCTACCGCATCTGATCCGCCATTCCGGCAACGCGCTTGTGTTTTAAAGCTGAAAATATTTATTATTGTACAAACGCCTGACTTTCACGATGCTTAAAGATCAGGCAGAACCAAAAAATTTGCAGACAACGGCATTGACATATAAGCTCATACGCAAAGTCAAAGACGACCTCTTTGACGAAGAGAACATTGATAAATATCACTTGCTGATGAATATCGGCACGCGCGATTTTCAACTGCTGGTGGTGGAACCGCAGGAGAACAAAGTGTTGTTGCTGGAAGATTTTGTATTGCCAGGTCTGACCTCTTCCGAAGAACTGATGCAAATTCTCGATCAGCTGTTCGATTCTCATCCATTTTTAAAGGCTGGATTCTGGAAAAAGGTCAAGGTTTCCATCAAGAACCAGAAATTTGTGCAGGTACCAGAATCGCTGTTCGCCACCGACTCCGCGGCGGAGTACCTGAAATTCAATGCGGCCATGGATCCAGCGCGCGAGGAGTGTATTGCCTCGCTCAACGAAACAGCACAGGCTACGACCATTTTTGCGATCAACAGTGATCTGAAAACGTGGCTGAATAATTTGTATCCAAACAGTCCGCCGATCTTTACCCATCAATCTGCTTCATTGATAGAAGGTACAATGCAGTTCGCTGAAAGCAGGAATGACAAGCCACTGTATATTTATGTCGATCGTTTCAAGCTGCACATTTTAGCGTGTGAAAACAGCAAGCTGCTTTATTATAATCAGTTTGCCATCAAGCAATTTTCAGAATACGTGAAGTACATCATGCTCGTCATGAGCTCACTTTCCATGGATCAGCAATCCAGCCAGGTGGTGTTGTGGGGATATATCGGAAAGAACTCCCCGCATTATCATGAATTTTATAAGTACATCAATAACGTAGCTTTTGGTGAAGAACCAGCGGCGCTGAATTTCGGCTATGTGTTTGATGAAGTTCCGGAACACCACTACTTCGACCTTTATAGCATCAGCCTTATTAATTGAGAATTTAGTGATTTAGTGATTCTTGTCCGCCGTAGCGTCTCGCGAAGGAGGATAGCGGTTTAGCGATTGGTCGTTCTTTTAACGTGTGCGCTAGATGTGATGAATGTTTGGCGACCAGTTATTAGGTGATCTATTTGATGTATACCCCGGGAGTAAAATTATGTCGAAACGGATTGCGCTTTTTCCAGGAACTTTTGATCCTTTCACCAGGGGTCACGAAGACATCGTGCTGCGGGGCCTGCAGCTTTTTGATGAGATCATCATCGCCATCGGATACAACAGTCAAAAGAGTACGCGCTACTTTGACATCGACTCCATGGCAGGTTACATCGAGACCACGTTCAAAGTTCATTCGAACATCAGGATCGTAAAATTTTCGGAGCTGACGGCGGAATTTGCGAGGAAGAACGGAGCGAGGTTCTTGCTGCGCGGATTGCGGAATACAACAGATTTTGAATATGAGAACAGCATTTCTCAGGTCAATCGAAAACTATATCAGGAAATGGAATCTGTTTTTCTTATCACAACGCCACAACTGGCGTGGATAAGTTCGTCAATCATACGGGATGTTCACAGATATGGGGGGGACGTCTCTGAATTCCTTCCTTACAAATTAAAATCCTAGGCTACCTGGGGGATTTCATTTCAGCCAGCGCGTAATACTGCTCAAACACATAGCTGATCGATTTGTACGAGTGCTCAAGGGCATGATAGACCTCCTTGCGGTTCATCCATCGGGTCTCTTCAATATCCTCCGCAAAGGCAGGTCTCATTCGCGTATCGTCAATGACGTCCATCACATACCATCGCGTCTTCTTGATGATGGCACGATTGTTCATTGTATAAGTATGCCACGTTGTACATATTTTTTGCCCGACTTTTACCGTAACATTGCACTCCTCCAACACTTCACGCACGGCAGTTTGCTTGTTCTTCTCCCCTCTCTCCTTCTTGCCCTTTGGGAGATCCCACTTTTTCATGCGATAGATCATAAGGAATTTGTCCTTCTTTCTCACAACACCTCCTGCCGCCTTCACCACCTTGAATTTCCTTCGGAGGTATTCTTTGACCGCTTCATAGTCCTTCGCAGAGAGGTACAGCGACCGTAGGCCCGTTGGAACTCTGGAGTCTAGAAATGCTAATATCAGATCAATGTCGGCTTCGGCAACGTTCTGAACCCAAATATGATTCAACAGCTTGGCCTGCGTCAAAGGTTCCTGCGATGCATCCAGGATGGTGTTAATGGTGCCTTGATCAGGTTGATCCCCCGCCTCCAGTATTTGAACAGGGATGTCGTTGATAAAGATGATCATGTGTATTCGGTTGGCAAGGGACCTTATTCGCAAAAGAGCAAATATTTATCAACGTGGCAAGGAGATTTAAAGATTTTTACTCTTTGAACAACCTCTTTTCCGGGGAATGAATTTAATTCTACCTTTCGAAATTATGCCAATCATCAAAATACAGGAAGAAATGGCGGGAAAGGTTGCTGCCATGCTGCTGCAGATCGAAGCCATCAAGCTGAATACAGAAAAGCCATTCCATTGGAGCTCTGGATGGAAATCACCTATTTATTGCGATAACAGATTGTCGCTCTCGTATCCAGATATCAGGAAGGCTATCCGCGATGGCCTTGTCCAGGCTATTCGAGAGAATTTCTTCACGCTGGAATCTGTCGCTGGTGTCGCTACCGCAGGCATCGCGCAGGGCGCGCTTGTAGCTGATGCTTTGAATCTGCCATTCCTTTACGTTCGTCCAAAGCCAAAGGATCATGGAATGGAGAACCTTATTGAAGGTCATGTTGTGAAAAAACAAAAGGTAGTGCTCGTCGAAGACCTGGTGTCAACGGGCGGTAGCTCGCTGAAAGCAGCCCAGGCACTACGCGACGCCGGTATGGACGTTTTGGGCATGGTCTCCATCTTCAACTATGGCTTCGATATCGCTACCAGAAATTTTTACGAGGCTAACTTATCGTTGATCAGCCTGAGCGATTATAACAGCCTGCTACAGTATGCACTGCTTGAAAAATATGTGACTGAGGATCAGGTAACATCTTTAAAAGCCTGGCGCGTGGATCCTTCCGGCTGGAAAAAATGAATCATGAACGATCAGCCGAACCTTAACACATTTGCGCCCACCCATAACGTTGTATCAGGAAAAAGGAACAAACGCTATCGAAGTAACAGGGTCAGCTGATGGTTGGCAACGCATACCCATTGTTATATTTCGCGCTGAGATATTTGTTGGCTTCTTCCTCCTTGAATTTTCCCTTGCTGTCATCCCAATGCACAGGCATACCGGTGCGATACGAAATATTACCCATCTGACAAACAGTAGCTACATTCGCTCCGGCCTGTATAGGGCACGTTAGACCTTCCAGTTTTCGCGACTTCACAGCGGTCACAAAATTTGTCGTGTGCGCATCCAGCCCTGATCCCTTATTTGGTTGAAACGAAACTGATTCCATCCGTTTTTCATCGCTTAAAACTTCCCAACCATCCCTGTTCAACACCAGCGTTCCATTATTGCCGATGTAGGATATGCCGTGATCACGTCCGTAGTTGCCATTGCTGATCCCCTGGGCTTGCTCCCATAACATGGTGAAATTCTCAAATTCATAGACGGTCGCCAGGGTGTCAGGTGTTTCATGCGCCCCTTCAGGGTAAGCGTACTTGCCACCTGATGCATAGATGG
>Ga0193753_10003049_pt1 | contig 12685 bp, 12 predicted proteins | sample H1c2metaG_FD_144925 | JGI IMG/M metagenome (GOLD analysis project Ga0193753, IMG submission 144925) | Soil microbial communities from a riparian zone of the East river system, Colorado, United States - H1c2 | ecosystem: Environmental > Terrestrial > Soil > Riparian zone | place: USA: East... | reverse complement strand
CAAGCTGATCCGCGGGTGAGTGGCTGCTCGGCCGGCGGGCGAGCGGCGTCGCCCAGCAACATGATGCTCAGCCCGTTGTCCTGGTTGAGCAGGGAAAAACAGCGCGGCTCGGCTGCGCTGCCTTGCGCGCGGATCAGCTTGAGACGCCGGCGGATGCGGGCATCGTTGGGCGTCAACTCGAGCTGCCACTGCTGCTCGTCACCGTTCAGCTGTACGCTGAAATTACGGTGGATGGCCTGCGCATCACCGGCCAGCAGGGCCGACAGCCCGGCAAGTAATCCACGTAATTCCGGTGCACGTTGCAGGCTGAAGCTGCGGGCAGGTTGCCCGGCACGCTGCGTGCGTACCGACTCACCCCGGATTTCGGTGTCTTCCTGATAGGGCTCGGTGACCTGGCGGTCGAGGCTGGACGGTCCGCCGTAGACCAGCTGGCCCGACACTACGAGGGGTTCGCGCAGCAGCGCTGAAAAACGTACCTCGGTGAACGGCACGCTGGTCGATACTGGTTTGGCGAGCCGGGTGATCAGCGCCGCCACATCAAGTTCGGCGCACCAGCTGCTGCTCGTCAGCAGCAGCAACGGCATCAGCAGGCGGCTCGTTTTTTTGCCAGAAATCATAGAAGTTGAACCAGTTGTAGGGGACTTGGCGAGTGTGCTGCTCCAAGCGGCCGGCATAGCGCTGGATGATCTGCTGCAGGTCCGCTTCGCGCCGGCCGCGCTGCAGAGTCAAGGCGTCGGCGAACAGCTCGAAATGCAGATCATAGCGACTACCACCGCGGTACAGCCCGAAGCACAGCACCACCGGCACCTTGAGCGCGGCGGCCAGCAGCCACGGTGCCGTCGGGAACGCGGCGGGCTGGCCCAGAAAATCCGCGCTCAATACGCTGTTGCCGGGGCGTGCGCGGTCCACCAGCAGTGTGACTACCGCCGTCTGGTCCAGAGCCTCCTTGATCGCCAGCGCAGTCTGAGTGCCGGCCTTGCGGGCATTGATGATGCCCCCTGCAAGTGTCGGATTCAGGTAGTTGAGCGCACGGGTCATCATGGGTGTCTGCTCCAGATCGAGGACCACACGCAACTGGACGTCGGGCCGCAGTTGCGAAAACACGCGCAGCGCGTCGAAGCGGCCCACGGGCGAGCCGAACAACAGGACGCCGCGCTGCTGATCGATCGCGTCCAGCAACTGGTCGACACCGTGAGTGCGAACATCGAAGCCTTGCAGGCTGTTCTCGGCCAGCAGATACACGCGATCCAGACCGACCATGGCGTACTGCAGCAGATGTTTGCAGACGTGCCACCAATAGACCCGCTGGCCCGTGACCCGTTGCAGATAGTGGCGCGAGGCGCGCCGCTCAGGCCCTCGCCGCAGCACGAAGTACAGCGTGATCGGCAACAGCAGGCAGCGGGTCACGCGGCGTCCAACCCACAGCGCAAAGCCGATGAACCCGCGCAGCAGCAGCTCGTTGCCACCTTCGGGACGCTCGATCCATTGCTGCTTCATCCCCTGTGCTCCGGCGTGTGCTGTGTCATCGCAGATCGGCGCCCAGTGTCACCGTGAATGCCCCCTGAGCCACCGGCTGGGCGGCGCGTGTAATGATGAAACGCAACTCACGAGCCAGCAGTTGCAGCTCCAGGTCGGCGGCCTGCTCGGGCAGCAGCATGCTGATGAACTTGGCCTGCCGCAGGCTGTTGGCACCCACTGCATGGCCGAGCCAGCGTTCGGCCTCCTTCAAGACACAATCGAGCAGCAGCACTCCCGGGACGATGGGGCGTCCGGGGAAGTGTCCCGGCAAGGCGGGATGGTCCGCTGCAATCCGCAAAACGCAACGGTACGTGGCGGGCTCGGCGTGCGTAGCAGTGCTCCAACTTGGAACGTGGCCGTCATGCTCGCCGGCGGACCGGGACTTGCATCCACGATGCGGACTCCGGAGGTGCCCGGCGGCGGCGAAGTATCCTTGAGGCCCACATTGCGGGCAATCACCTCGTCGCGGGTCTTGCCACGGGAATGGTCGGCGCCGATGATAGCCGGCCCGATGACTTGGCCTGTGGCGAGATCCAGATAAGTAAATCAATCCTCGCGGGTCCGAGGTCATCGCTACCGCTTGGCTCGCATCCAAACTGCTGCAGTTGCTGCAACGCTGGGCAGGGAGGCGATTGCGTGCACGGTGGTGTGCACAGGTCACGGGGCGCTGCAGGCGGGTTCAACGCGTGCCAGCCCAACTTGTAGAACGTGCGTTGGTGAGTGAGCGCAAGTGAGGAGAGTTCATGCCCGTCAAAATAGCCGTGCTCAAAGAGACTCGCCCCAATGAGAGGCGAGTGGCCATGGTGCCCGTGGTGGCGGACAAACTCACCAAGCTCGGCGCGCAGATCCGCATGCAGTCGGGCGCCGGCGATGCTGTAAAGCTGCCGGACACCGCATTCAAGAACGTCGAATTCACCAGCAATACGGCGCAGCTGGTCGGCGATGCCGATATGAAGCAGGGCGCGATCCTGGTGTCTTTCGTCTACGCACACAAGGAGCCGGAGCTGACTCGCTTGCTGCGCGACCGCCAGATCACCAGTTTCGCGATGGAGTTGATTCCACGCATCACGCGCGCCCAGGCCATGGACGCACTCTCCAGCCAGGCAGCCCTGGCCGGTTACTACGCCGCTCTGATGGGGGCCACCAATCTGGCGCGTATCCTGCCCATGATGACCACCGCCGTGGGCTCGATCCGCCCCGCCAAGGCGCTGGTGATGGGCCTTGGGGTTGCGGGCCTGCAGGCATTGGCCACGGCACGCCGGCTGGGTGCGATGACCGAAGGCTACGACGTGCGGCCCGAGACCAAGGAACAGGCCGAGTCGCTCGGCGCTAAATTCGTCGACACTGGCGTTGATGCGCGTGGCGCGGGCGGTTATGCGCGCGAGCTCACCCAGGAGGAAAAGGACAAGATCGCCGCGGTGGTGACCAAACACATCCAGTCGGCCGATGTGATCATTACCACGGCAGCGATTCCGGGCCGGCCGTCGCCCAAGCTGATCAGCAAAGCCCAGGTCGAGGGCATGAAGGCCGGCAGCGTGATCATCGACCTGGCGGCCGAAGGCGGTGGCAACTGCGAGTACACCAAGCCGGGCGAGACCGTGCAGGTCGGCCAGGTGACCATTGTCGGTCCACTCAACGTCCCCAGCCTGCTGGGCGAGCATGCCAGCGAGCTGTATGCCAAGAACCAGTTGAACCTGCTCGAGCTGATGATCCATGAGCAGGCCGTCAAGCTCGACTGGACCGATGAAATCATTGCCAAATCCGTGCTCACCCATGGCGGTGAGATCAAGAACGAAGCTGCCAAGAAAGCCGTCGAAGGCGCCTGAGGGGATTGCACCATGGACCTGACCACCTCGCTCACGGGCTTCGTCGCCCTGTACATCTTCATGCTGGCCGCATTCACCGGTTACGAGATCATCGGACGCGTGCCGGCCATCCTGCACACGCCCCTGATGTCGGGTTCCAACTTCGTCCATGGCATCGTGGTGGTCGGGGCCATGTATGCACTGCTGAATGCCACCTCGACGGTCGAGCAGGCCATTGGTTTCTTCGGGGTGCTGCTCGGTGCCGGCAATGCAGCCGGCGGTTACGTGGTGACCGAGCGGATGCTGGAAATGTTCAAGCCCAGCGGCAAGGCGGGCAGCGGCGGCAAGAAGGCATAAGCAGTCATGAATGCATCACAGTTCAGTCCTCAATTCATCATCGACGCCAGCTACATCGCGGCCGCGTTTCTCTTTATCTACGGCCTGAAGCGCATGTCCTCGCCGGTGACGGCGCGCTCCGGCATCGTGGTCGCCGGGATCGGCATGCTGGTCGCGACCCTGGCCAGCTTCCTGTACTTCTTCGGTGTGAATGAGGCGGCCCAGGCGCAACTGGGCACCAATGTGGCACTGGCTGCCGGCGCGCTTTCAGTCGGTACCGGCTGGGCTTGGTGGAGCGGCAAGCGCGTTGCCATGACAGCCATGCCGCAGATGGTGGCGCTGTACAACGGCATGGGCGGCGGGGCCGCGGCCGCTATCGCTGCGGTGGAACTGCTGCGGCCCAGTGCCGAGCACCAGAGCATACCGCTGATCGTGACCATCATCGGCGCGTTGATCGGTGCGGTGTCGCTGTCGGGTTCGCTGATTGCCTGGGCCAAACTCGACGGTCGCATCAACGGCACCTGGCGGGTGACCGGGCAGCAGGTCATCAACGGCAGCGTCTTCCTGGTGGCGCTGGTATTGGGTGCCTACATCATCTTCGGGGCGCAAGGCCATGCGCATCCCGGGATCATCGGGGGATTCTTCGTCGCCGCGCTGGTGTTTGGTGTGCTGATGACCATGCCCATCGGCGGGGCCGACATGCCGGTGGTGATTTCTCTCTACAACGCCTTCACCGGCCTGGCGGTGGGCTTCGAAGGGTATGTGCTGCAAAATCCGGCGCTGATGATTGCCGGCATGGTGGTGGGCTCGGCCGGCACGTTGCTGACGCTGTTGATGGCCAAGGCCATGAATCGCAGTGTCTCGAACGTCATTTTCAGCAACTTCGGTGCCACCGGAGCGGAAGCGCAGGGCGAGATCAAGGGCAGTCAAAAGCCGGCCGAGGCCAGCGACGCAGCGGTGCAGATGCGTTATGCCAGCAAGGTCATCATCGCACCGGGCTATGGTTTGGCCGTAGCGCAGGCGCAGCACAAGCTGTACGAGTTCGTGAAACTGCTGATCGATGCGGGTGTGGAGGTGAAGTTCGCCATCCATCCGGTGGCCGGCCGCATGCCTGGCCACATGAATGTGCTGCTGGCCGAGGCCGGCGTGCCTTATGACATGATCTACGACCTCGAGGACATCAACGGCGAGTTCAAGGAAGCGGACGTGGCCATCGTGATCGGGGCCAATGACACCGTGAACCCGGCGGCCAGGACCAACAAGAGCAGCCCCATCTACGGGATGCCGATCCTGAACGTCGATCAGGCCAAGCAGGCATACGTGATCAAGCGCGGCCAGGGCAAGGGTTACTCGGGCGTGGAGAACGAGCTGTTCTTCGCCGACAACACCAATCTGGTCTACGGCGACGCGCAAAAGGTCATGGTCAACATGATCCAGGCCGTGAAATCTCTGGAAGGCGCGGGGCATTAAATGCGAGGGATCGGCCCCGGCCTGCGCCGGGGTGACGGCTTGACGCCGCGGGCGGCGAGATAAAGACGTCATCCCGATGAAAACGACGACTCGGGCTGCGCGTGCAACCGTAAAGTCGTCGTCCCGATGAAAACGACGGCTCGGGCTGCGAACGCAAGCCGTAAAGTCGTCGTCCCGATGAAAATCGGGATCCAGTCTTATCGGGATCCAGTCTTATCGGGAATCCAGTCTTATCGGGATCCAGTCCTATCGGGACCCAGGCCGTCATGCTCTCCGCTGGCCACCTGCGGCTCGGCAACGCGCGGAATGACGTGCGACGTTCTCTCCGTTCGCGTTGAGTATCCAACCCTTCCCACTCGTTGATGGCCGTCCAGTCTCCAGCGCTGCCTCCCGGGCTGCCAAGACCTTTTCGGGATGAAACGGCCAGCAGCGAGGGATCGCCGGCTTCGCCCACTGCGATCGCCGGCGTGCCGGAGCGATCGGATGCGGCGATGCCCAACGCAATCGCTGAGCAAAACACTGGATCTTCGCTCAAGTGCCCGTCGTGCCTGAGGAACCGCGGGCATTCGCGGCAGCTTGTAGTCAGTGCCGGGTTGCATGGGGTTGTCGCAGTTCTCCGACGCGACGGCAAGTTCTGCCATAACACATCCAGGCTGCAGCAATCTTTCGTGCGCCTGAATGTAGTTTCCTCGCGACCCCGCGTTGAATAAGGGGTCGCGCCTCGCGTATCTTACGGACGTCTATGAAGAAGGCCCAAACCATGTCGGGTTGGCCAAACGCGAATCGAGTCGTGCATCACCTGTACAACTTGAGTCAGGAAATCCTGCGTACGGATGTTTCAGGAATGCCCCTGGAGTGGATCGACTACCGGGACGCGGTACGTCTTTACCACACACGACAGGTTGCATATGCCTGCGGCACCCGTCTCTACCGCCTTCTGGGCGGCACCAATGCGCGCTCGGGGCGCCAGACCATCGTCGAAGTCAATTCCATCATTGCCACGCTGGGGCATACCCATAACCCCGGCAATTTGCGGCACGACTATGTGCCGCCGCTGAACAACCAGACCCTGTTTCGCCGCGATGCACATCTGTGCCTGTATTGCGGCATGCGCTTCCCGTCCAACCAGCTGTCGAGGGACCATGTTCGGCCGCTCAGCCAAGGTGGCCGGGATGCGTGGAACAACGTGGTGACCGCCTGCCGCCGCTGCAACAATGTCAAAGCCTCCAAGACGCCTGAGCAGGCCGGTTTGCAGCTGATTGCAGTGCCGTTCACTCCGACCTACGCGGAATACATCTATCTCAAGGGCAGGCGGGTGCTGGCAGACCAGATGGAATACTTGCTGGCGCATTTCCCCCGCAGCAGTCCCCTGCATGCCCGGCTGAAGAAAATTGCCCTTTGACGCGGGCAGCGCAGGTCTGCGCCCGCCGCTGCAGCTCGCCCGGATACTTCATGCCGCACACGCGGATACACTTGACGATCTTCAGGTGAGGTTGGCCACGCACCGTCCGAGCTGGCTATGCTCTATCTGATCGACGCTTCCATTTTCGTATTCCGCGCCTGGCACACGGTGCCGAACACATTGACGGACCTCGACGGCAACCCAGTCAACGCGCTGCACGGTTTCGCGCGCTTTCTCGGCGATCTCATCGAGCGTGTACGTCCGGTGCACATGGCAGTGGCGTTCGATAGCACCTTGAGCAACTCGTTTCGCAATCGCCTTTATCCGGCCTACAAGGCCAATCGCGAACGTCCGCCGGAGGAGTTGCGCCGCCAGTTCCTGTTGTGTCGCAGAGTGGCCGCGGCGCTCGGCATTGCCGCGTATGCGTGCCGTCGGCGAGCACATGGTGCTGGTGACCCGCGACAAGGACCTGGCGCAGCTGGTGCGGCCCGGCGATGAATACTGGAACTACATCGACGACAAGCGTTATGCCTATGGCGCGATTGCCGACCGCTTCGGCGTATTGCCCGAGCGCATGGCGTGCTTCCTGGCGCTGCTGGGCGATCCGGTCGACAACATTCCGGGTGTACCCGGCATCGGCCGCAAGACCGCCTCCTTGCTGCTGAGGCATCATGAATCACTGCTGCACTTGTATGGGAGTCTCGATAGCCTGGGTCGGCTGCGCTTGCGCAACGCCGGCTTCGTCGTCGATCAGTTGCGCAGCTACCGCGAGGCGGCGTTCTTGGCGCGGCAATTGACGCAGATCGCATGCGATATGCCGTTGTCCATCGAGTTGCCGGAACTGCGCCGGCGTCGTCCCGATCTGGCGCAGCTCAATGGTTTCTATGACGAGGTGGGGTTCGGCAGGCTGTTGCGCCAGCAGGCAGAACGGATCCTCGCACTGCATGCGGCGTGAGTGTCCGGGCGCGTCAATCACACTCATCGTACGGACACCGAAGCAAGCCATGTCCTCATCTGTCCTGCTGTTTCGAGGGCTCGTCATCATCAGCGTGCTGACGGGTTTCCTGAGTGGCGTGCTCGATGAACGCTTTCCGGAGCTGTTGCCGACGAGCCTGCTGCGCGCTTTCAACGAGTTGCCGAAGCCGCCGATCGAGTTTGCCGTCAGCGTGAGCCTGCTCGGTTTCCTGGGGCTGGGGTGCTCGCTCGCGTCCATCGTCGGGTTGTACCTGTTCAAGCCCTGGGCACGCGGTTTCGCCCTCGCCATGACCTTGCTGACCATGGCGTTCTATCCGCTCTACGGGGTGGAGGTGAAGTCGGGATGGTCGCTGCTGCTGCTCGATGTGTCGTCGACCCTCTGGGGGGCAGTACTGGCGATGAGCTACGTGTCCTCGCTCAGCCACCGCTTTGCGTTCGACTATGGCGAGCGGTCCGACGAGCTCTGAGAGCACGTTTGCGGCTGCAGCGGTTGATGATTTTCTGGCGGCGAGGCCAACTCGATCGCGAATTGCGGGCTGCCTCGCCAAGGCAAGATGCTGCGCATTCAATGGCTGCAAGGAATGCACATGTCCCGGTGGCAACACGCGTGCCGATGTCTGTGGGTCACCACCCTTCTGGGCACGCTCGCTGGGCCTGCCGAGCCTGCTGATCGGGTCATTTATCGCTGTGTTGAAGCCGGTGTCGCTACGTTCTCGGATCGGCCCTGCGGGTCCTCGGCCGAGGTCTACTCGTATGAGGTCCGCTCGTATGATGTATCCAATCCGGCTGCAACTGGCGCAACTGTCCCGTCCAAACCGGCGACGAATTCCAAAGCTGCATCGCGGCAACGGCCTCGCAAGACGCGGGCCGAAAATCGAAACAGCACTGGTGAAGCGGACTGCAAGCGTATCCAGGCCAGACTCAAGCAGTTGAGCGCACGCATGCGAGCAGGCTACGGTGTGGCCGAAGGCGAGCGCCTTCGCGACCAGCAGCGCGCAGCCCGGGCGCGTTCCAGGGAGTTGCGCTGTCGCTGACGCGCTTGATGCGTGCGCCAGTGGCGCTGCGGGCAGGATGATTTCGACAGGCGCATAATCGCCGGGCCGATACGGGCCGCTTCAATCAACCAGGATGTTCAGGAGGTTGCCATGTTGCAGTCAATGGTCCAGCGAAGCAGATTGGTGCTCGGTCGTGGTGTCCTGTTGTTCAGTCTGCTGGGTGCGGCAATGCTCCCAGTGCACGCGGCTGAGAAAACGGGCAGTCAGGACGTTGCGACGCTGTACATGCAAGCGCAGGCTGCCCTCTCGAAGGGACGTCCCGAGGAGGCGGTCAGTCTGCTGACCAAGGCCATCGACAAGGAGCCGACCCGCGCCGATCTCTACTTGTTGCGGGCACGGGCACGCGATTCCACCGGCAAGTACGAGCGTGCCTTGGAGGATGCGGGCAAGTACATCGAACTGGAGCCCCAGGACGCCTTCGGCTACCTGAGTCGCTCGCGCATCTACTCGTCGATGGACAAGAATAACGAGGCACTGGCGGATGCCAGCAAGGCGATCGAGCTCGAGCCCAAGCAGCCGGATGGTTACTTCCGGCGTGCGGATGTCTATACCGAGATGGGCAAGAAGGCCGAAGCCAAGGCTGATGAGGCCAAGGCCGCGGAGGTGGACAAGTAGTTCTACTGTGCCAGGAACGCGCTGAAGGGCGCATCGCGGCGTTGGCAGCGGCCAAAAAATGCTCATTTACTACGTGTAAACTCCGCTGTTTTCGGCCGCTGCCGCCTGGCGCTGCATCCCTTGATCACGTTCCTGACACAGTAGAGAGCACCCATGCTCACTTTCCAGTTCTGCCCCTGCTGCGCAGCCGCGCTGGTGGATGGGTATGTCGATCAAGAGCCGCGACGAGTCTGTTCGGCGCGCTGCGGCTTCGTGCATTACGACAATCCTACGCCGGTCGTGGCTGCGATCGTCGAGCATGAAGGCTGCGTAGTGCTGGCGCGCAATAAAGCTTGGCCGCGGCACTTTTACGGGCTGATCACCGGATTTCTGGAGCGCAGCGAATCACCCGAGCAGTGTGCCATCCGTGAAGTCAAAGAAGAGCTGGCGCTGGATGCAACGACGGCGACTCTGATCGGTGTCTATCCGTTCGAGCGCATGAACCAGGTCATCATCGGGTTCCATGTGGCCGCCACCGGTAGCATCGTTCTCAACGACGAACTGGATGATCACAAGCACGTCCCGCCGCAGCAGTGCCGCGTGTGGCCGAGCGGCACCGGCTTGGCACTGCGCGACTGGTTGCGGAGCCGCGGTATCGAGCCGCCGACAATTGACCTCACCGCGGCGGATCGGCGGGTGTCGCCTGATCCCACTTGATCGAGGTGGCTGCTGACGCGACCCATTTTTTCTGCCGAGCGCGATTGCGTAGCATTCGCTGCGTCGCATTTTCAATCGATTCGCCGGCTCGGTAGTTCGAACGAGCTGCGGCGTCGCGCAACTAGCATGGCATTGCGCGATATCGACTTTTACGGAGGCGGCGTGGCCACGCGAACCACTGGGTACAAATTGAAGTTGGCATCCCACGCCGGGTGGCGCTGGTAAAAGAACTCGAGGCGCGCGGCTGGACTGCGCGCGAATTCTGCCTCTTCGCTCAGCCTGCGTTCGAACTCGCGCTTCAGCTGGGGATCCTTGGCAAGCATTTCGCTGGCGACGGTTTCCGCCACATATGCCTCCATGTATTCCCTGCGCTCGAAGGCGGTGTTGAAAAAACCCCAGCTGGCGAATGAATCCGGATCGCGCGGTTCGAGCAGCTTGATCAGCAGCCGCGCCTTCGGTTGCGCGACCGGTACGAACAACGAGCCGGCTGCCATGGTGCGCTGCTCGCGTGCCCAGGTTCCTTCCAGGGTCAGGGTGCCATGACCTTCAAAAGTACCTGCCGGCCGAGTGACACGCGTGGCGCGCAGCACTTCGACTTCGAGCGTCATGGCGGTGCTCAGTCGGCGACTTTCAATACCGTGCAACGCCAGCTTCTCCGCCAGCCAGCCCGCGTGCGCAGCCGGCACGATGTAACCACCACGCGGCACCGTGACACTGACCACGGGCTTCACCTGATCGCGCAGCGGCACGCGCCACAGTTGCGGTTGCCGGTTGTCGTAGCGAGTCACCAACCCGCCGGAGATTGCCGAGGGCTCGCGTACATACGAGTAGCCACGAAAATCGAACATGCTGACATGCTCGGTGTTGTCGTAGATCAGTGTCAGTTCTGTTCCGCCGAGCTGGCGTGCTTGCAGGTCCGCTGTTTGCGCAGCGCGCAGCCATTCAGCAGCATCGCTGGCGGCACGTTCCAACAGCGTCACGATGGAGTTGCGCGTGCCGCGCACGCGCGTCGCATAGTCTTTCCATGAATGGGTTTCCACCAGCACACCGATGCGATTGCGCTCGGCCCAGTACTGCTGTGAAAACCGTGCCGGCGCGACGTTCACGGCAAAGCCCGAGGCTGGATCATCGTCGCGCACGAACGATGGATAGAAGTCCAGCGGCAAGGAGCCGAGCTCGGACATGCGCGCCATCAAGTCCTCGCGCAATTGCCCGGCGACGCGCACCAGCTGCGGTGGGCCTGCCAGCGTCGGCGCAATGTTGAACGAGATGTCGTGCTGAAACTCGGCCCCGTCGGTGACGTGCAAGTCGACGTACAGGATGGGATCCCACTGGTTCAGCAGGCGCAGCATGGCCTGCATTTCGGGTGCGTCGGCCTTGGTGTAGTCGCGATTCAGATTGAAATTCTGCGCCGTGGTGCGCCAGCCCATTTCCTCGGGCCCGACCTGGTTGGGACGGTTCCAGCGGCCAAAGCGCTCGTGTCCGTCGACATTGAACACCGGCACGAAGACCATGGTCACGCGCCGCAATACTCCCGGCGCGGCACTGCCCGCCAGCAATTCACGCAGGGCCAGCAAACCCGCATCCTTGCCATCGATTTCGCCCGCGTGGATGCCGCCTTGCATGAGCACCACTGGACGTTGCTTGGTGCGCGCCGCGGCCGGATCGAGTACCCCATCCTCTGATGCCACCAGCGCGAGCATCGGCCGGCCTTCAGGAGTGCGGCCGAATTCCGTGCAGCGCACTTTGCCGGACCAGTTGCGTTGGAACTTGCGGCACAGCCGCTCGACTTCTTGGTAGCGCCCGGTGCGCTTGAATCCAGTCTGTTCGGCCAGCGTACTGAGCTCGGTATCCGGGCTGGCTGCGGCAACTGCCATTGCATAAAGCACGCATGCGACGCCGATGAGATGAGACGCCAATCGGTACGAGCACACCTTCATTTTCTCCCAAGTCGCCTGGCCTTCGATCGACCTGCCCTCGAGGTCGACAATATTCTCGAACCGCTATTCGCGCCTCGCCGGAAGTGATCCATCCTAGTGATCCATCCTAATGAGATCCTGATGAGGACTCAGCACCGGCAGCGGCGCAGTTTTGTCAATTGGCGGCGCGGCTGGCGGAGCCGTCGTTGCGGCAAAGCGAGTGCAAGCGCAGCGGCGAGCCAGGCGCTTCATGTCACAATGTTCACCCGAGCACGGCACCCGTATCCCGTTCGCCATCATGACTGCGGCCATCGCAAAAGCAATCCTCGACTCTGGTTATGCATTGTTGGAGCCGGCCACGGTGCAGCAACAGCTCGACCTCCAGTTGCACGAGTTGCAACGGCTGCGCGCCAGCTGGAACAACCTTGCCAAGGATATTCATCTGCGCGATGGTGGCAGCTACCGATCCAGGCGGCACAGCTGTTTTGTATACATGCCCGCGACGGGTTCGCTGACCCTGGTTCAGCACCGGGCGCATTGGCAGCCGCTCGACTACAACGCTTTGCACGGTGGCATGGAGCGTTGGTTCGAGCCCATCGCAAGCGAGCTATCCGAGGCCCCAGCCTGGCAGCAACTACTCAAGGCCATCGGGGCCGCCCTGGATGCAATCTGTCCGGTCACGCATTGGTACATCGAGGCGCACCAGTTTCGCATCGACACAGAAGCAGGCATCGGCCGCCCGACTCCCGAGGGTGCGCATCGCGACGGCGTGGATTACGTGGCCATCATGCTGGTGGAGCGGCGCCACGTGCGCGGCGGCGAAACACGCGTGTTCGAAGCCCACGGCCGCAATGGAGTGCGCTTCACCATGCTGGAGCCCTGGACTTTGCTGTT
>Ga0193753_10003048_pt1 | contig 12687 bp, 8 predicted proteins | sample H1c2metaG_FD_144925 | JGI IMG/M metagenome (GOLD analysis project Ga0193753, IMG submission 144925) | Soil microbial communities from a riparian zone of the East river system, Colorado, United States - H1c2 | ecosystem: Environmental > Terrestrial > Soil > Riparian zone | place: USA: East River... | reverse complement strand
CATGCCGGAGACCGCCGAGAACGTCGCGGAGGCACACGCGATCAGCCGTGAGGACCAGGACGCTTTTGCGCTGCGCAGCCAAGCCCGCGCGGGCCGCGCCATCGCCGGCGGTTTCTTCGCCGAAGAGATCGTGCGCGTGCATGCCAAGGATGCGAAGGATAAGCCGGTCACGATCGAGCGCGACGAGCATCCGCGGCCCCAGACCACGCTGGAAGATTTGGCCAAGCTGAAAGCGCCGTTTCGCGACCCCGGCACGGTCACGGCAGGCAACGCATCCGGCATCAACGATGGCGCTGCCGCGATGATCCTCGCCTCGGAACGCGCGCTGACCAAGCATGGGTTACGCCCCCGCGCCCGCGTGCTGGGCATGGCGACGGCCGGCGTTGCGCCCCGCATCATGGGAATCGGACCAGTGCCCGCGACCGAAAAACTTGTGGCGCGGCTTGGTTTGAAAATTTCCGATTTCGATACCATCGAGCTGAACGAGGCCTTTGCCGCGCAATCACTTGCGGTGCTGCGCGGGCTGGGCTTGCCTGACAATGCCGAGCAGGTGAATCCCAATGGCGGCGCAATCGCGCTGGGCCATCCCTTGGGGGCAAGCGGCGCGCGTTTGGTTTTGACAGCGCTGCATCAGCTCGAAAAGACCGGCGGCAAGCGCGCACTCGTAACGCTTTGCGTCGGCGTCGGACAGGGGGTCAGTCTTGCGCTGGAGCGTGTCTGACGGAATGCCCAAGCAATTCTGGAAACTGCTTAGGAAACGGTAATCAACTTGCCGTCAATTGTCCGCTTATTTTCGCAGGATAGCGCATTTGACTCCGGATCGGGTCCAGATCCAGCGCCCATTCGATCCGCGGATTTGAATCGCCGGAAATTCCTGTCTTCATCTCGGCCATCAACGACACCGACAGCGCCAATGCGTGCTCTCCGAGGAAGTCCACGTTCATCACCGGACGGTGCTTCCTCACGAGATCCCAGCTCTCCACTTGGCGGGCTATTTCGTCATCATTGGTGCGGATATAGGCCGCTGTTGCGCCATAGAGCGTGCTCGCCATGTGCCAAAGCGATGTAAAAACGAAGACATTCCAGAGGCTTTCGGTTTCGCCGGCACAGACAATCTCCAGGCCGCTGCCCGCGGGCCGCGTGAAGAGAAAATTTCCGCCGCTTAATGGGAAATTCGCACGGCTTTGCAGGTTGAGCATTTCATACTCATACCCCCGGGTGGATGCACCTTCGAAAGACATCGTCCTACTCCTGCTCGGCCCACGGTCACCATTGCGACCGACTTCACCTTGGCGAGATCAGGATGCCCATACTCGCTTTAAGGAACGGGCAGAAAATTCGCTAAAAATGCGAATGTCAGCCAGCGGGGCCGAATGTTTCGCGGGCGTGCGGGCGCCGTTACTGCTGTTGCTGCTGCTGGAAATATTGCCGCTCTGCCGAAAGCGCTTTTTCGTGGGAAGAGCTCATCGGCCGCGCCACGCGCAGGAATTCCTCGTGCCGCAGAGGCGCGGATGTCGGCTCCACGGTGACCGCAACGGCCAACTCACTGTCGGCATCGCCCTTGAAAGTCCCGCGTGTCGGGGGCACATCTTCGTAGTCGCGCCCGATGGCGGCGCGGATGTGCCGCTCGCCGGCCATGATGTTGTTGGTGGGATCAAAACCCACCCAGCCCAGACTCGGAAGATAGGCTTCCACCCAGGCATGGGTGGCGTCATCGCCGGAGCGGTCCTTGTCCTGACGGCGGTGATAGAAATATCCCGATACATAACGCGCCGGCACGCCCCAGCCCCGCGCAACGGCGATCATGATATGGGCGAAATCCTGACAGACGCCGCGGCGCACCGCGAGCGCCTGCTCGATGGGCGAATGGACTTGCGTCGCTCCGATTTCGTAATCAAACGCTCCAAAAATAACGTTGTTCAGCTTTCTGAGCGCGGAAAGCGTATCGTCCTGCGGTTTCTCCAACCCATTCGAGGCCGCGAACCGCGCAAGCTCCGGCGAGGGACGCGCGAAAACGGACGGCCCCAGCAAGCCATAATGTTCGGCGGTCAAATTCAGCGAGTTGTAGCGCTGCCACTCGAGCGCATCGACCGCCGGCGGCAGCGCCGGCGCCTGGCCGATTTCGATCACCGATTGGGCCTCGATACGAAGCTCGGAATGCTCGCGCAACACGTTGAAATGATAGACCGCGTTACCCAGATGATCGGTATAGGCATACAGCTGGGCGCGCGGATTGGTGGAGATCTGGAAGTTCCTGAGCGCCTGGTTTCCTTCCGAACGGGGCTGCATCTTCAGCTCCATCACGCTCTCGCGCACCGGTACGGAGTAGCGGAAGCGGGTGATGTGCCGGATGGAATAGAACATCGCGCGGTTTCCTCAGAGCACCGTTTCGGCGTCATAGCCGATATAGGCGGCATAGACCGCTTCGTGAATCTGCTCGCATTGGGCGCTGATATTGGCGAGGAAGATGTCGATCGTGCCGCCCATCAACTCATCGATCTGGCCGAAATCCATGCTCGCCTTCAATCGTCCGGCGAGCCGTTCACAGGCTGCCCTGCGGGCGGCGGGCGCGCCGATGGCAACGCGCGTCAGCGCTTCGGTCAACCGTTCAATCGCAAAGCGCACCGAATGGGGAAATTCCGCGTCGAACAGAAGAAACTCCGCGATGCGGTCGCTGCGGATGGTGGCGGTGTAGACTTTGCAATAGGCCTCGAATGCCGTGCAGAAGCGCAAAAGCACGAGCCAATCGAGATAATTGGGTTGGGCGTCCGCCCGAGACGCCGGGCCGAAATGAAGATCGAGCAGCCGGCTGACAAGCTGGGCCCGCTCGATGTATCGGCCGAGCTGAATGAAGTGCCAGCCCTCGCCATGGCGCATCGTCGAATAGGTCGTGCCTTCGAGCATATGCAGCTCTTCCACGGTTTCGCGGAAGATGTAACCCGGCTGATCGTTCCAAACGTTCGCCAGATCGACCGGCGTGAGTTTGAGATAAAGCCGGTTGAGCCGGTTCCACATCTCCGTCGAGATTTGCTCGCGCACCTGACGCGCGTTGTCGCGGGCAAGCCGCAAACACGCGATCAGGGAGCAGGAATTGAAAGGCTCGAAGGCGAGCGCGCGCGTGATCTCGAAGGCGTCTGCGGCGGTCGACGGCACGAACTTGCCGCCGTTCAACGCGGTGACAACCCGATGCCAAGAGATTTCCGCCTCGCCCGGCGATTGTTCGATCATCGATTCGAGCTTGACGGCAATCAGCCGGCTGGTGTGTTCGGCGCGCTCCAGATAGCGGCTCATCCAATAGAGGTTGTCTGCGACCCGGCTCAGCATTATGCGCTCAAGACCCAGGTGTCTTTCGAGCCGCCGCCCTGGCTGGAGTTGACTACCAGACTGCCGCGCTTCAGCGCCACGCGCGTCAAAGCGCCGGGCGCGATGGTGGTCCGTTCACCGGTGAGGACGAAGGGGCGCAAATCCACGTGGCGGGGCTCGATGACGCCGTCCACAAAACAGGGCGCAGTGGAAAGTTGGATCGTCGGCTGCGCAATATAGTTCTCCGGCTCAACCTTCAGCTTCTGCGCAAAGGCGTCACGTTCGGATTTCGAGGCGTGAGGCCCAATGAGCATGCCATATCCGCCGGATTCACCCACCGCCTTCACCACAAGCTTGTCGAGATTGGCGAGCACATGGGACAGCGATTTCGGCTCGCGGCAAAGAAAGGTCTCGACGCTGTCCAGGATCGGCTCCTCCGAAAGATAATACCGAATGAGACGCGGGACATAGGCGTAGACCGCCTTGTCGTCGGCCACTCCCGTACCGGGCGCGTTGGCAATCACCACATTGCCGGCGCGGTAGGCATTGAAGATGCCTGGCACGCCGAGCGTCGAATCGGAACGGAAGGCCAAGGGATCGATGAAGTCGTCATCGATGCGGCGATAGATGACGTCCACTTTTTTCAATCCCGACGTGGTGCGCGCGTAGACCGCGTTGTCATTGACGACCAGGTCGCGCCCTTCCACCAGTTCCACGCCCATCTGGCGCGCCAGGAACGCGTGCTCGAAATAGGCCGAGTTGAAAACGCCCGGCGACAAAACCGCAATCGAGACATCGTCCTGGAACGGCGCCAGCGACTTCAAGGTCGCCAGCAGGTCCTGCGGATAATGCTCGATGGGGCGAACGCCGGCCGTGCGGAAGAGCGCTGGAAATGCGCGTCGCACCACATCGCGATTGGCCAGCATGTAAGAAACGCCCGAGGGAACGCGCAGATTGTCTTCGAGCACCACGAATGTGCCATCTTCGCGTCGTATCAGGTCCGTGCCGCAGACATTGACATAGGCGCCGTGGGGCACGGGCAGGCCGCGCATCTCGCGCCGGTAATGCTTGGAGCCGTAGATCAATGCGCGCGGGACCAGGCCGTCCTTCAGCACGCGTCCCTCGGCATAGATGTCGAGCAGAAACAGATTCAGCGCCTGAATGCGCTGCTTCAAACCCGCTTCCATGCGCGCCCATTCGGCCGCTGTGATAATGCGCGGCAGAAGGTCGGTCGGGATGATCCGTTCCGTGGATTGGTTTTCGCCATAGACGGTAAAGGTGATGCCCTGGTGCAGGAAGGACTGCTCGCAGGCCTGCTGGCGGCGGCGCAGTTCGTCGGTCGGCAATTCGCCAACGCGCTGATGCAGTTCCTCGTAATAGGGGCGCACAACGCCTTCGGGCGTGAACATCTCGTCATAGGCTTGGCCCAGCGCATAATTCGCATAGGGCCCGGCGTTGGCGGGCTGCGTGAGGCCTCCTGCAATCGCGAAAAGCGTTTGCTGCATGTGCGAAGTGTGACAGGAAAGCGGCGGACGGCTCAAGGGGCAACCCCTCGCAGCTATGTCGCAGCCCGTAAAATAAATCGGCCTTTGCCCGCGAGGGTCCTCGATCCCCGAGGCAGCCTAAGGCGGCACACTCGCCACGATGGAAGCGTCGAGCGTCTCGTATTCCGAATAGCCGATGGTTTCGTAGAGCTCTTTGCGGGTCTGCATCCGTGGCAGCATGTTATGCGAGCCGCCATCGCGCTTGATCGCGGCATAGAGCTCCTGCTGCGCCTTGGCGGCGACCCGCATTGCGCTCGCGGGCCAGATCACCATCCGATAGCCCATGGCCTCGAATTCTGCCGCAGTAAACACGGGCGTGCGGCCGAATTCCGTCATGTTCGCCAGCAACGGCGCCTGCACGCGCGCGGCGAATTCCCGGAACATGGCCGCATTCGTCAGCGCTTCGGGGAAGATCGCATCTGCCCCCGCCTCCAGATAGAGCTTGGCCCGCGCCGCAGCGCCATCGATGCCTTCGGCGTCCGCGGCATCGGTGCGCGCGATGATATAAAGGTGGCGGCGCGCCTTCACGGCGGCCGCGATCTTTGCCGCGGCTTCGCGCGCGTCCGCAAGTTTCTTGTCGTTCAAATGGCCGCATTTTTTGGGCAGCAACTGATCTTCGATATGGACGGCGGCGGCGCCCGCATCTTCAAAACTGCGCACCATATGCATGACGTTGAGCGCTTCACCATGGCCGGTGTCGCCGTCCACCAGTACCGGAAGCGCAGAGGCGCGCGCGACCTGCCGAATGAAGAAACTCACTTCCTCCACCGTAATGATGCCGAGATCGGGCAACCCCATGGTGCCGGTCATCGCGCTTCCGCCGACATAGAGCGCGTCGAAGCCGGCCCGCTTGGCAAGCAGCGCCGCCATACCGGTATGCGCGCCGGGGATTTGCAGGATTTGCGGGCGCGTAAGCAGCGCTCGGAATGCCTCACCCGCTTGTTTGCGGGGAAGGTCGGCGCCAACCAGGAAGGACATGCAAGCCTCCAAACCTCAGATCACATAGAGATCGACATAATCGTTGACGCTCATCGCTTCGAGCCGGGAGGAGTCGAGCGATACTTCGAGGATCGCCTGCTGGCGGTCGTTTGCGAATCGCCGCGCGAGATTGGTACGGAATTTTTCTACCAGCAACGGAATGCCTTCGGCACGACGCCGTTTATGCCCGATCGGATATTCAATCACGGCTTCGGGCAAGGTTGTCCCGTCGGCCAAGCGCACAATGATGCCGTTTGGAATGGAGCGTTTGTCGGGATCGAGGTAGTCGCGGGTGAATTGGACATCCTCGATGCAATCCATTTTCGCGCGCAGAATGTCGATTCGCGAGTCGGCCGCGATATCGTCTTCGTAATCCTTGGCCGTCAGGCGTCCGAAGATCAGCGGCACGGCTATCATATATTGGAGGCAATGATCGCGATCGGCGGGATTGGTGAGCGGCCCTTTCTTGTCGATGATGCGCATGGCGGCTTCATGCGTGCGAATGGTGATGGCGGCAATATCGTCGATTCCATATCCCATCGCGGCAATCTGGCGGTGGAGAATCATCGCCGCTTCGACCGCGGTCTGGGCATGGAATTCGGCCGGGTAGGAAATCTTGAAAAGCACATTCTCCATCACATAGGAGCCGTAGCGACGCTGGAAGGTGAATGGCTTGCCTTTGAAAAGCACGTCGTAGAAGCCCCAGACGGGCGCGGTGAGAGCCGAAGGGTAACCCATCTCGCCGGTTGCCGCGATCAGAGCGAGGCGCACCCCACGGCTGGTTGCATCGCCCGCGGCCCAACTCTTGCGCGAGCCGGTGTTAGGGCTGTGGCGATAGGTGCGCAACGCTTGCCCATCCACGAACACTTGCGACAGCGCGTTGATAGTCGCGTTGGGCGAAAGATCCAGAAGCTGCGACACCACCGCAGTGGTCGCAAGCTTTACCAGCACCACATGATCGAGCCCGACGCGGTTGAACGAATTCTCGAGTGCAAAGATTCCCTGGATCTCGTGCGCCTTTATCATGGCGGTCAGCACGTCGCGCATCGTGAGCGCGGGCTGGCCTTGCGCCCTGCGCGTGCGCGACAGCCAATCGGCGACGGCAAGGATCCCGCCAAGATTGTCCGATGGGTGACCCCATTCCGCGGCCAACCATGTGTCGTTGAAATCCAGCCAGCGGATCATCGTGCCAATGTTGAACGCTGCCTGCACCGGATCGAGCTGAAACGACGTGCCTGGCACTCTTGCGCCGTTTGGCACAATCGTTCCCGGCACCATCGGCCCCAGCAATTTGGTGCAGGCCGGAAAATCCAGCGCCTCGAGCCCGCAACCCAGTGTATCGATCAAACAGTTGCGCGCAGTCTCATAGGCGAGTGTGCTGGTGATCCTGAAGTCCAAAACGTAATCGACGATGTCGACAAGAACGGAATCGGGGGCGGGTCGCGCGCTTTCGAAGAGCGAGGTCATTCTCCGCGCTCGGCGAGTGGCACGAATGGCCTGCTCTCGGGGCCAATATAGTTGGCGGACGGTCGGATGATTTTGTTGTCCAAACGCTGTTCGATAATGTGCGCGCTCCACCCGGAGGTGCGGGATATCACGAAAAGGGGCGTGAACATCGCCGTCGGCCAGCCCATCAAATGGTAGGAAATCGCGCTGTACCAATCCAGATTGGCGAACATTTTCTTCGCGTTCCACATTACCGTTTCGATGCGCTCCGCGACGTCGTACATGACCATCGAACCGGCATCTTGCGACAGGCGGTTCTGCGACGGTATAGACCGGATGGCCGAATCCGATGATGACTTCCTTCGCCGCGAGCCTTTTGAGGATGTCCGCTTCGGCTTCTTCGCTCGTGGCATAGCGGCTCTGCACTTCGAACGAAAACTCGTTGGCGCCGCCATGTTTGGGACCGCGCAACGCGCCGATGGCGCCTGCGATGGCGGAATAGAAATCCGATCCTGTGCCGGCAATGACGCGCGCCGCGAACGTCGATGCGTTGAACTCGTGCTCGGCGTAAAGATTTAGCGAAATGTGCATCGCGCGAACGAATGTCTCACTCGGCTTTTTGCCGTGCAGCAGATGCAGAAGATGGCCGCCAACGGAATCATCGTCCGTTTCGACCTCAATGCGTTTTCCGCTGTTGGCGAAATGATGCCAATAAAGGAGTATCGAACCCTGCGACGCGATCAAGCGGTCCGCGATATTGCGCGCGCCATCAGGACTGTGGTCGTCCTTTTCGGGCGCGATGCAGCCGAGTGCAGAAACACCCGTACGGAGGACATCCATGGGATGAGCCGAAGCGGGCATCGCCTCAAGCACCGTCTTGACGCTCGCCGGGATGGCCCGAAACGCCCGAAGCTTGGTTTTGTAAGCTGCGAGTTCAGCAACACTCGGAAGCCGTTCGTGCACCAGGAGATAGGCGATCTCCTCGAATTCGCAGCGATCCGCAATATCGAGAATGTCGTAGCCGCGATAGTGCAGATCATTGCCCAGCCGTCCGACCGTCGAAAGCGCGGTGTTCCCGGCAATGACGCCGGAAAGGGCGACGGATTTCTTTGTTTTGAGGTTGGACCGGTTCTCGCTCACCCAGTTCTCTCTCGGGCCTTATTTGTCGATGTCGCGATGATAGGCAGAGCCCTGATATTATCCAAGGCCGGTTTCCCGCTAAATGGCTGATATGGCATATCCTTCCCCGCAGATTTGGCACGATTCAGCGGGCCGGTCGATCGCATCCTTGCGGGAGCCTGTGTCATCCGGTACCACCGTTTGCGTGCGGTGTGGAATCACTCGATGTCTTCGCTTCTCCTGCGGCGCGTGAAGTGACCTTCGATTCCAAAAGAACCCAAAGTCTGGCGGTCGCGCTCGGCATTTTCGCACTTATTTTCATTCGCGGCCTGGTGGCTGGGATGACACCGCTTTCATACGACGAAGCCTATTATTGGATGTGGTCGAAGCATCTTGCGGCCGGTTATTACGATCATCCGCCCTTGATCGCTTATGTGGTCCGCGCAGGAACGGCGCTCTTCGGGGACACCAGTTTGGGGGTACGCTTTGTGCCCTGGTTGCTGTCAGTCGCTGCGAGTTGGGCCGTTTGGCAGTCGGGCCTGCTTATTCTGAAGAACGAGTATGGGGCGCTAATTGGCACGCTCTTATTTAATCTGATGCCGATGATCGGCATCGAAGCCCTGGTCGCGACGCCGGATTCGCCTGAAATCGCTGCGACCGCATTTCTCGTATTCGCCTTGGCGAAGATCGCGCAAACCGGCAGAGGCAGGTGGTGGGTTGCCGCCGGCATCGCTGCCGGGTTCGCGCTGCTCTCCAAGTACACTGCATTCTTCCTGGGAGGGAGCATTTTGCTTTGGCTCGCCGTAGTGCCAACGGAGCGGCGGTGGTTCTTGTCCTTTTGGCCTTATTTGGGCGCCAGCATAGCGCTTCTGATGTTCGCGCCCGTGGTGCTTTGGAACTCCGAACATGATTGGATTTCCTTCGCCAGACAGTTCGGCCGCGTGGACGCAGGGGGATTCACGTTGCGCTTCCTCGGAGAGTTCCTCGGCGCGCAAGTGGGACTAGCGACCCCCTTCGTCGCGATTCTGGCAATGGTCGGAATTTTTTTACCCTTGCGCGGGCGCGATTGCATGAGTTCCGAACGTCTGTTGCTCTCGGCGATGATCGCGCCTGCCACCACCTATTTCATGCTCCACGCTTTGCACGACCGTGTGCAGGGAAACTGGCTGTCTTTCCTTTATCCGGCTTTCGCCATCGCGGCGGCCGCCGCTTGGATACGCGTGACGGAGGCGCGGGCGAGCTGGCCGTTGCGCATATCGAAACTATTTGCGGTCCCCTTTGCGGCCGTGATCATCGCGGTCATCTATGCACAGGCGCTATGGGGCGTGATTCCCGCACGCGATCCGGTTTCGCGTCTCTTGGCTGTCGGAATGAATGATGTTGTCGCCGATATCGAACGCTTGCGCTCAGCAACCGATGCGCGCGCGGTTATCACCACGAGCTATGCGCTGACCGGATGGTTTGGTTTCTATTTGCCCTCACATCCGCCCGTTGTGCAGGTAAACGAACGTTTCCGTTATCTCAACGAGCCGGCCGCGGTGAGAAGCCTTTTCGAAGGTGCGCTCCTGTATGTGACCGACGTTCGCAACGACCAATCCGCCTCGTTGACGATGCGTTTTTCTCACGTCATGCCGCTTGGGCATATCACGCGCACCCGTAACGGCGCCACGCTCGACGAGTATGCCTTTTACAGTGTTAGTGGGCTAAAGGGCGATCCGTTTGATCAGGGTAGATAAAATTTGGCGCTGATCTGCACCTGGTTTTCCACCGCATGCGGATTCAGCCCTTCCAGAGCGCGTTGATTGCGTGTGCTGTCGACGCGGATGGCCTCAGCCGTCAACCGCAGCCAGTTGTAGGGCAGGTAATTCACCGCAATCGTCAGCGCGTTGCCGTGCTCGCTCATGTTTCCCGGGTAAGGATTGGTTTCGTCTGTCGAGAACACGTCGGCCCGAGCTGCGACCCTCCAGTCCTCCGCAATGGTCCAGCCGGCCAGCAGATACGCGGATTTGAATTCGGTGTCGCTGAAGTAAAACGCATTCGGCACAATCAAGGTCCGCCCGGTCATGGCTTGCGCCATCAGCGTGACGTCGCCGATTTGCGTGCGCGCTCCCACGTTCCAGAAATCCGTGCGCCAGGCAATCGTTCCCCTGCGAACGGCGGCCGGATCCGCTTCATTGTTGTAGTAAACGAGGTTGAGGAACCCCAATCCGACCTCATCCCAGGACGCGGCGGCGTACCAGCCAGGACGGCCGTCGATCTCAAGCACCTCATAGGTGTAAAGCGGTTCCGGGACCCCAATCGCGTAAGCGATAACGTCGGGTTCGCGCGGCCGGTCGATGAGTCCTGTTACGCGGTCGTGGAGGGCCCAGCCCCGATCAGCGACCAGCACGCCGGCAGGGTCGTTCCAGCCGAAGAGCGAGGCCATGGCCGTAATTGTACGTTCTTCGCTGCGCCATTCAAGATCGCCCTCAACGCCGATGGTGCGAAGTTCTTCGCCAACCCATGTATTGATAGCGGAGGGCGTCAGCGTCCAAGGACTGGTCCAGCCGAGTTCGGTGTTTTCCAACGAGATGGGAGGGAAAAACGCGCCCGCCTTGACCGACCAGCGCCATGCCATGGTCGATACCGGCCGGTAGCGTACATAGCCCTCCAGTAAGTCGAAGAACGTTCGCTGTTCCGGTTCTATGCGACCAACCGCCAAAGCCATCAATTCCGGCGTGAGAAGAACTACCGCTTGGCCGACGGCTTCGGCGACGCGTAAGTCCGGTTTGCCATCTTCGGCGCCGTAGCGAAATTTTCCCAATAGACCGCTTTGCCAGGAGGCCTGGTCGGAAGGAACAATCAGCCGCAAATCGACGTAGCCGTCGAAGTGGAAATCGACCGCCAGAACAGGCGAACACGAGCCAATTAAAAAGAGTGCTGACAGGAAGTTACGCATAGTTTCACGCCGCGTCATTGAGGGCCGCATCAAGTGCAAGCGGCAGTTCGATCATGACCGTCGTGCCGATACCTTGAGTGCTTTGGATGGCGAGTGTGCCGCCGTGCAGTTCAATAATGGTCTTGGCGAACGGAAGGCCGAGGCCGGCACCTTGATAAGCCGCATCGAAAGCGGGCTTTCGGCGATGGAAAGGACGCGCAACGAGAGCCAGATCCTCGCTGTTGATACCGACACCCGTGTCAGTGATTGTGATCTTCAGCATGTCTCCGACGCTGTCGCCGGAAACCGTCACGGTGCCTTTGGCGGGCGTGAATTTGATTGCGTTGTGGATGAGGTTGATCAGACTTTGTTGCAGCTTCGATACATCAGCATCGATGAGCGGCCAGGAGTTCATATCCGCCAGAATCTCCAGCGTCACACCGGATTTAAGTGCAAAGGGCGCCAGCGTCTCCAGACTTACCGACAAGATATTCCCCGGTTTCACATATTTGCGATTGAGCGTGAGCTTGCCGGATTCCGCATCGGACAAATCCAGCATCTCCTCGACCTGGACCAACAGATGGCCGCCACTGTCGAAGACGTGCTGGGCATATTCGACATAACGCGGGACCGCAATCGGCCCGAGCATCTGGCGATGGATCATTTCTGAAAACCCGATGATCGCGTTCAAAGGCGTACGAAGCTCGTGGCTCATATTGGAAAGAAACTGCGATTTGGCCTCGTTTGCCTTCACCGCTTCATTGTGCGCCAGCTCGAGCGAGGCGACGGCGCTCTTAAGAGCGGTTTCTCGTTCTGCGATCGATTGAGTCATGTTGTTGAGAGCGGAGGAAAGTTCTCCGATTTCATCGCGCCGTCCGATCTGGGGCATTAGGGCATAATCGCCTTTGGCAATGCGCCGAGCGGCGCCGGCAAGTGTCTCCAAGGGACGCGAGACGCCGTGGGCAATCAGCATCGCGCCCGCCAACGCAACCATGAGAGCGCCGCCGAGTACCAGCAGCATGGGTTTGATGACCGCACGATAGGCGGTCAGGGCTTCTTCCAGCGGATAGTCGAGTACCGCGACGACGGGCAGGCTCGTCTTGGATGTGGACAAGCCTGTCATCATCGCCAGGTGATCGTTCTTTTGTTCGGTTGCGACCACCGAATTTTGCGACATGGCGGCTTTCGCGGATGCGAGTTGCACGATGGGCAGATAGCCGGCGGTCTTGGAAACGACGGCCCATTGGCCTTTTGCATTGGTGGTGGCGAGCGCCAGCGATTGGGAAATCGACGACAACTGGCGGATTTTCTCCAGCAGGGCGTCATTCACGGGCACGCAAGCCGCAATGAACGCAATAGGCACGGGCGCGCGGACGGGCA
>Ga0193753_10003047_pt1 | contig 12689 bp, 8 predicted proteins | sample H1c2metaG_FD_144925 | JGI IMG/M metagenome (GOLD analysis project Ga0193753, IMG submission 144925) | Soil microbial communities from a riparian zone of the East river system, Colorado, United States - H1c2 | ecosystem: Environmental > Terrestrial > Soil > Riparian zone | place: USA: East River... | reverse complement strand
GAGGCTCGCGACAGCGACGCCGGATCTGAAAGCGACGACGAAAGACGCCCCATCCCACAAACTCCAACCGCCCGGACCGCTCAAGATCTGTGGTCGTGAGCCGGAAAGCCGGGCGAAATGTTGATTAAACGCGGCGTGTGTCTACTTCGGCGGCGCGGCGTCCATCTTGGCGCGCTTGCGGCGGCGACGAGCGGCCTCCGCCTGCTTCTTGCGACGCTTCACGCTCGGCTTCATGTAGTGGCGGCGCATCTTCAGCTCGCGCAACACTCCTTCCGAAGCGAGTTTTCGCTTGAGCATCTTGATGGCGCGCTCGATACCGCGGTCGCTCACGACCACTTCGAGCGGCTTGCACTGAATCGCATCACTCGGCATGAGAAATTCTTTCTCCAATTGACCGGCGAGACGCCGGCGCTCCAGACAAGGAAACGGGGCGGGGCTTTACCACGCCGCCCCGCCTGCGCCAAGGGGTCGCCTTCGGCAGCCGGGCACATGCCAAATTGCCCGCCTTTTTTGGCTGACACTCGGCAAGTCGGTACTGCCCGAAGAAGCGGTTGCCCTCGCATTCTACCAACTACGCGGCAGCGTTCGCCCCGTTGGCGGGCGCCACCGCAGCTTTGGCGGCCCGGCCGCGTTTGCCGCGACCTGCGGCCTTCTTCGCCGCCCGACCGCCGCCCCCGCTGGCGCCGCCCTTGGCCGCGCGACGGCCACCGCCGCCGCCACCCGCGCCGCGCGCGAAGTACGTGGTGGCGCGCTTCTGCCCCTTCTTCCCGATACGGCGGGCCGAGAGGGCGTCGTTCAACGGGCGCGGGAGCTCCTTGGCTTGCACGTTGAGCGATTCGCGAATCTGCTCCGCGCGCAGCCCCTCGGGGTGCGCCTCGAGCAATTCCACGATGCGATCCGAGAGCTCCGCCAAGTCGTCGACGGAGCGGCGGCGCAGACGACCACCTCGGCCGCGACCTGCCGGACGACCCGGACCGCGACGCGGCGCGCGCCCTTCGTCGGACGCTTCGGCTCCGTCGTCTCCCCCCGCATCGGGAAGGCGACCGCGACGCCCTCGCCCCGATTCGTCGAGGATCTCTTCGAGAGAAGCGCGGCGGATGGCGCCGAGAACCCCTTGTGCAAAATCATTGGCGAGGCGTGAAATGGTGTTTCGTAGATTGCTCATGCGGCTCCCCTTCGAGCAGTAGTTGGCGCGTGATTGGAAATTTGGACCCCGGCGATCCCTTGATGGTGTCGATAGACCAGAATGGCCAAAATCTGGAAGCGCTGGGCTTAGTGCGTTTCGACCGAAACAATTTCGACCCGAGATGACTCGAACAGTCGATCTCTGGCAGGTTAGCTCCTTGGATTAGCAATTGTCATTAGCTAATTTGACAGCCTAGCCTCTAGGTCGGATTGATTTTGCATCCGGTCAAGTGGATCGATTGGCCCCATCCAGCAAGCGGGGCACGATTTGGCCTCATCCCCAACAACGCGAACCGAAGCCCGCGCACGCGTCTCCAGTTGCGGGCACCCTATTTCGAACTGACGGTGCGGAGAGACTAATCCCGCCAGACGCCCGATTGCCGTTTCGTACCCCCGCAAACGGGGCCGATCGGTCTGATCACGGCGAACCTTGGCATGATTTGGTCACATCCCCGCAAGCGGGCGCGATTGCCTTCATCCCCGCAAGAGCGGGGCCCCTGTCGCCCTCGCTCTCGTCATGATGTGATTCTCTATCCCGACACGCCACTTCGAACTGGCGTTAGGTAACTGACGGCGACGGTATTCGAATCGGCCGATAACCGTCTTCCGCGGGCGGGTTCCAGCCCCGGTTCGCTCGCCTTCGCCAGGTCATTTTCGGTACCGAAGGAGGGACTCGAACCCTCACGCCCTTGCGGACGGCGGATTTTGAATCCGCTGCGTCTACCAATTCCGCCACTTCGGCTCGAAACACCAACTCTCTGCGACGACCAGCCTCAACCAAATTTCCGGGACGTAGATACCAGGCTACCTCGATGCACGCCAGCGCCGTCTTATGCCCGTCGTCGGCAATGCATCTGTTAGCACGGGTAACACTTCTATCGGAAGTTGGCTTGTGAAAATAAGTACATGGACGCCTCCTGCGCCACCACTAGAGCGCTCTAGGCCATCTCCCTAAACCCGTCCAGGCGCCGGCGAGCCCGGACGCTCGCCTACGGCTCCCAGAGTATTGCGGCGGCCGTCGCGATGGCCAACGCCACCACGCCAAGGCCCACCAGCACCGCAGTTAGCTCGTCGAGATCGAAATATGAAAACTTTAGTGAAAACGTGGTGCAAGAGGCATCGCCTCCCATCGCCCGTTGCACGGTCGACGCGCCGACTTGGGAGCTCAAGGAGGAGTCTTCCTTGTTGTGCGCGTCATGCGCGGAATCGGGAGTAGAGGTCATCGACTTACGCAGAGCAGGCGGAGCAAACGCACCCGGCGGAGGCACCGACGTGGTCATACGGGGCGGCGCAATCGTCCGGGGCAGCGACTCTTCGGCCTTTGGACTCATTCTTCTCGCTGCGGCCATGTCTCGCGAGTTTGGCCCCGGGAACGCGGCATCGGGCGCCGGATACCCCGCCATTGCCGCCGCGTCTCGCACATTCGACCCGCCCGGGGCTTCGTTCGAGTTCGGCCCCGGTCGTGCAGAGGCACCATTCGAATTCGATCCGGCTGTTGCCAAGTTCGCCGCCGGTTGTCGTTGCGAGAGGCGAGGCTTATCGAAATGCGACGGGCCCTCACTGGGAACACTCGCTGCTACCCAGGCAGCCATCCGACGGCGCTCGTTTTGGAACAAGGCCTCCATCACCTCGGTGATGGTCTCGGCGGTAACGTGCCGTCCCTCGAGGTGCGAACAATCATCGAGCGCTTTGGCCATTTCCAGCGCGGTAGGAAAACGCTTGTCTTTGTCGCGTTCGAGCGCGGTCCGGAGCACCTTCCAGAGTTCCGGAGGGTATTCGGCCACGAGCTTGGTCGGATCGGGAACCCTTGCTTCGTTGACGGCCGTCAGGGTCGAGACATCGTCTTTGCCTTTGAACAGCCGACGATCGACCGTTAGTTCCCAAAGCGTAGCCCCCAGTGCAAAAACATCGGTACGCCGATCGAGCGGACGGCCGACTGTTTGCTCGGGGGACATGTATGCGAGTTTACCTTTGACGATACCTGCGGCGGTCCGCGAGATCCTGCCGGCGGCCTTCGCGAGGCCGAAATCGACGACTTTTACGTGACCGTCATACGTAATGAAGATGTTGCTCGCATTGACGTCCCGGTGAACGAGGTTGACGAACTCGCCTTTCCCGTCGCGAAGCTCGTGTGCGTGATGAAGCCCTTCGGCCACACGGGCGCCAATCCAGGATACGACGTCGTAGCGCAACCGAATATTTCGGTCTCGGCACGCATCCCATACACTCCAGAGTGACTGCCCCATCAAGAGCTCCATGGCGATGAAGAGCCGATGCCCCTCTTTGCCGAGCTCAATGAGCTGCACGACATTCGAATGCGAGAGTCGCGAGACAATCTTCGCCTCGTCGAGGAACATGTTCACGAACTCACGATTGAGACAAAATTCGTCTTTGATGACCTTGAGCGCGACCGGTCGCTCGAAGCCCGCCTCGCCCACGAGCTTCCCCAGGTAAATGGTGGCCATTCCTCCTTCGGCGATCTTGGCCCTTACCTCGTATCTGCCGAGACGCACCGACATGAACCTCTCCCTTGGAATCGGATGGCAGGGGGGGTTCTCGCGTTGTCATCGGAGTAGCCGAAGTGGATTTCTTGTTAGCTCGAGGCGCGCAAAGTTAGCTTGAGGCCATGCAAATGCTCCGCTTCGCGCTCCGGTTCACCACGCTTACGTCGCTTGCGGCCGCCGCATTGGTTGCCGGCTGCAAGGACCAAGGGAAGTTCAGCGCGCAGAAGGCAGCGGAGGACGTCGCGACGCTCGCCCAACTCACGAACAAGGACATCGAAGAGGTGGAGCGGGGAATGCCCGACGGAGCCACGCGACTGGCAACGCTTTGGGCGCAGGGGAAAAATCCCCATGATGACCTCGGTGCCGTACGCACGGCGCTGATCAAAGTCCGCCGGGAGGTTCCCGCCCTGAACCTATCCAAATCGACCTTCTTCGCCTTGGCCGATGATCACGGAGTCGCGATTCGAAACAACCTCGAGCAGGATGCGATGGCGGAGAAGAACCTCTTTGCCATCTTTCCGGATCTGGCAAAGGTGAAAGACGGAAACGTTTCGACGTTGGGCGCCTTTCCCGAGACAGCTGCACAGAGTCCGCCCGATCGCGATTGGATCTTCGCGGTACCGGTTCAAGCCGAAGATCACAAGCTGCTCGGTATCTATGTCACCGGCTGGACGTATCGGCGGTTCGCCTATCACCTGCAGGAAACACTTCGGCACGATCTGTCGGAAAAATTGCGCAAAGAAAACGCGACGGGCAAGCTGCCGGTCTTCTACGTCGCACTGTTCGATCGCTCCGGTGTGTACGGCGCGCCGAAAACCCCCACCATCGACGAAAAGGCGCTCCAAGATGCCGACCTCGTCGCAAAGACGGCAGGCGGCCCTTTTCAGAGCGTCGTCACCGTCACGGATCGCGATTTCGGATACGCTGCCGCCCGCACACCGAAGCTCGGCCCAGACACGGGCATCGCCGTCCTGCGCAGCGAACTCTAGCCGCCTAGCCTCCCAGCCGCCCGAGCCGATGCACGGCATACGCGGTCACGCCCCACCCGATGACGCTCATCACCCCTCCCGCGGTCGGGCTGATCGTCGCCGCAATCCCAAGCCCAACGAACGTGCCCCCAATGCCCGCTCCAAGCACCCGCCGCACCTGCCACTCCGCACCCATTCCCCGGATCTACTACGAACCGTGATTTACGCTAGGCTCCGCCTCGATGCCGTCCTTTGCCGCGATCGATCTGGGTTCCAACGCGCTCCGCCTTCGCATCGTCGAGGCGGATGGGCCGTCGCCGTCCGCGGGGGACCGTGTGCAATTGCCGCTTCTGCCGGCAGAAAGCACGTGGCGCGAGGTCGCGAGCATTCGCGCCCCGGTACGCTTGGGCGCCGAGGTGTTCGTCTCCGGAAAGCTTGCGCCTACATCGATTGGAAAAGCGTGCGCGGCGTTGAAAGAATTTCGGCGCGAGATGGACTTGGCCAAAGTCGTCGCGTACCGCGCGACCGCAACGAGCGCGGTGCGCGAAGCCTCCAACGGCACCACCTTGGTGGAGCGAGCGCGTCGCGAGGCCGGGATCGAGCTCGAAGTCATCTATGGCGTGGAGGAGGCACGCCTCATTCAGCTCGCGGTCACGCGCAGGCTCGAGATCGACGACCGGCGTGTGCTTCTCATCGACGTGGGCGGTGGATCGACCGAGCTCACCGTCCTCGACCGCGGGCAGTCGAGCTTTTCCATCTCGCTGCCGCTCGGAAGCGTACGGATCTTGGAAACGTTCCTGAAGGACGCCACCACGGTGAGCCACGAGCTGACACGCATCGTGGACGAAGCGGTCGATCGCTCGCTCGTAGAGGCACGGCCTCAACTGTCGCGCCTCAAAGGGGCCGCGAGCACGCTCACCTTGGTCGGAACCGGCGGGAACATCGAAACACTCGCCAGCCTCTGCCCGGCGAAAGAGGGCTCGGTCGTCGGTGATGGCGCAGCGGGCGTCGCGCAGATGCGCGCGCTCTTCCCAAAGCTCTGCGCGATGTCGGCGGCGGAGCGCGCGCGCACGTATGGTCTGCGCCCTGACCGCGCGGACACGATCATCCCGGCGGCAGCCATATTTCTTCGCATCGCCGAAACGCTCGGCGCAAACCAAATTGCCGCACCCAATGTCGGGCTCAAAGACGGGATCCTCGAGGAGCTCGTCGACAAGCATTTCCAAGTTTGGGACGTGCTGCGCGAAGCCGAAAACGTGCTCGGCGCGTGCATGCGGCTAGGTCAACGCTACCAATTCGACGAGGCGCACGGGATCCACGTCGCGCGCCTTGCCGCGCAGCTCTTCGACGATCTTCGCGACGAGCATCGGCTCGGAGACCGCGAACGGCTCTTGATGCGTGCCGCGGCACTCCTTCACGACGTTGGCGATTTCGTGAGGTACGACGGCCACCATAAGCACAGCTATTACCTGATCCAGCACTCCGACATCATGGGGCTCTCGCCCGACGAACGAGCGCTCATCGCGAACATTGCGCGCTACCATCGAAAGAGCGGTCCGGATCCATCCCATCCGAATTTTCGCGAGCTCGACAAGGAGTCACGCGGCAAGGTGCGCGCGCTCTCCGCCATGCTGCGAATCGCCGATGCCCTCGACCGCGAGCACCTGGGAAAGGTGCGCAACGTTCAGGCGACCATCGAAAAGGGACGCGCACGGGTCCTGCTGACCATCGACGGTGACCACGAGCGCGAGCTCGAGGAGTGGACCGTTCGCGCCAAGGCCGGCCTCTTTCGCGATGTCTTCGGGCTCGAGATCGTGATTGCTTAGAGGCCGATGAAGAGGATCCCACCGCCAGGGTGCCGCGAGTGCCAGGAAAAATCCACGGGAGGTGGCGGCGGCGGCCACGGTGTTCGCTTCAGCCTGCAGCCTGGACGCACGCCTATGGCTCTGGGGCTCGCGGTTTCGCTGCTCCTCGTCCCGGCCTGCACCGGCCACAGTGTGCCCGATCCGAAGGACGCCGCGAAGGCCTACGCGGACGCGGCCGCGCGCGGCAACGGCGATGCGATTTACGAGATGATGACCGAGTCTGCGCAAAAGGCTCGTTCGCGCGACGAAGTCAAGCGCCTCGTGGCGAGCGAGCGCGCCGAGTTGAGCGAGCAAGGAAAGGCGCTCTCGGCGAAGGATGCGCGGGCAGAGGCGACGGCGCGGCTGCGTTTTCGCGATGGAGAGGAGACGGCTCTGGAACTCAAAGACGGCAAATTCTGGATCACCAGCGCGGGCGCGGTGCCCGGTGGGGCGCGCACGCCGGAGGAAGCGCTCGACCAGCTACGGCGCGTCGTGGCCCGCCGGAGTTACGCGGGCTTGATGCGCGTTCTGACGCCCGCCACGCGCGCGGCCATCGAACAGGACTTGCGCTCGCTCGTCGGCGGCCTCGAGCACCCCGAAACGCTCCCCGTGCAGGTTTCGGGGGACTCGGCCAATGTCAACGTCGTCGGAGGTCATCACGTGCGACTTAAGCGCGAAGGCGGAGTTTGGCGCGTGGACGACTTCGATTGATTCCCGTCGCGCGCTCTGGAAAGAAGAGAGCAGTGAGCTCGCACCTTTTGGCCGCCATCTTCGCGCTGACCTTCGGAGGGCTCGCCTTGATCCTTCCGCAGCCGGCGCGCGCCTTCGGCGACGCGGGGGGCTTCGATCCGCGCATCCTCCTCACGGGAGCACAAACGGGCGCCGCAAGGCCCTCGGCGCCAGGGCGATGGTCGTGGGAGCTCGTGCAGCGAACGAGCGCGCCCGCACGCTTGCGGCCGAGCGTGGTGCACGCGGCCGATGCGGCGATCACCGACGGTCCGTTTCTCTATTGGAGCGGAGACGCGAGCGTGGCCGCGCTGACATCGGCCGAGATCGCGGGGCTGCTCTTGGCGGGGTCATGCTGGTGGACGACGCGGGCGTCTCGAACGAAGGGGCGCCCGGTGCCTTCGGCATTTCCGCGCGGCGCGAAATTGCGCGCATTCTGCCTGACTCAGCGCCCATCACGATCGGCGCCGACCACGTCCTGTTCCGCACGTTTTATCTCTTGCGCCGCGCGGAGGGGCGCATCGCCGGCGCAAAGACATTGGAAGCGATCGTGCGAGGCGGCTCGGCACAAGTGATCTTCTCGTCGCACGACCTCGGCGGTGCACTCGCGCGCGGCCCGACGGGAGTGTGGGAGCAGCCGGTGGTCCCTGGCGGCGACAGCCAGCGCGAACGCGCCATCCGCCTCGCGGTCAACGTCGCCATGTACGTCCTCTGCTCGAACTACAAAGACGACCAGGTGCACGCACCGTTCTTGATGCGCCGTAGGGCGCTTTCCACGCACGCCGAACCCTGATGCCCACGACACGCCTAGCTACGAGCAACGATTTGCCCGCGTGGGCCATCGTCGCCGCGTGCATCTTGGCGGCGGCGAGCCTCGTGCTTCTCTTCATCGAGATGCGCCGCCGCGAACGAGGTGGGATCGGCATCCTCGTGACGGGCGTGCTTGCGCTGTCGGCGCTGGCGCTCGCCGTGCTGCGACCGGTGCGCATCGCCGCGCGCGAGAGCGTCGTGGGCGCGCGCGTGGTCGTGCTGGCAGACACATCGCGCTCGATGGCGCTTCCGTCCGACGGCGGGGGCACGCGGCAAAAGACACGCGACGATGTCATCGCGGAGCTGACCAAGGCGGCCCCCGATGCGCGCGTGCTTCAGCTCGGGTTTGCCGACGGCGCACCGCGACCCTTTGCGGGCGGGGAGGGCTCGGCGCGCGGTCTTCGCAGCGATCTCGGTTCGGCCATCCGCGCCCTCGGCGTTACGCCGGACGAACGCCCCTCGGCGGTCGTCGTGGTCTCCGATGGCCGCCTCGACGATCCGCAAGAGGACGCCCCCCGCCCTCTCCTGGCCGAACTCGGCAGCGTGATCCATGCGCCCATCCACACCATCGCGACCACGCGCAATGCGCTGCCCGATGCGAGCATTCGGCGCGTCGCCAACGCCACCGCGGCGGTCGCACACGTGCCCCTTCCGCTGCGCGTCGATATCGGGTGCAGCGGCGGACTCTCGTGCGAAAGGCTGACGGTCACCGCGCGCGAACTTCGGGAAGATGGGCCGCCGGCTCTTCTCGCGTCGGGGCTCGCCGAGGTGAAAGACGGTAAGGCCAGCGTCGACCTAACGGTGACGCTCGATCGCGCCGGGGTGCGCATTTTGGAGGTCGGCATCGAGTCGCCAACGGGCGATGTCGTTCCCGAAAACGATCGCCGGCTGCTCACGCTCAACGTGGCGCGCGAGCGCGTGCGTGTGCTGCACGTCGCGGGGCAACCGACCAACGATGTGCGCGCGCTCCGTCAATGGCTCAAGAGCGATGCGTCGGTCGACGTGGTGGCGTTCTTCATCTTGCGCACACCGGCCGATACACCGATGGCATCGCAAGAGGATCTCGCGCTCATCCCCTTCCCCGTCGACGAACTTTTCAGCGTGCACTTGCCTTCTTTCGACGCCGTCGTGCTGCAGGATTTCGACGCGCAGCCCTACGGTCTCGAGCGGCATCTTCCGGCTCTTGCGCGCTATGTGCGCGCGGGCGGTGGCCTCATCATGGTCGGCGGCCCGAACTCGTTCGTCGCGGGGGGTTACGCAGGAACGCCGCTTGGCGAAGTGCTCCCCGTTTCCCTCGACGGCGCGCCCGGCGCAACGGCCGCCGACACCGCACCGTTCGTCCCGGCATGGACCGAACCGGGACGCTCCGCACCTGTGCTCGGCCCACTGCGCTCGGTGTCGGGCGACGAGCTACCGAGCATGCCCGGAGCCAATGTGCTCGGGGACGTGCGCCCCGGCGGCGTCGTCTTGTGGACCCATCCGACGCGCACGACCAAGTCGGGCGCGCCGATGCCCGTGCTGGCGATCGGCGATCAGGGCGATGGGCGCTCGATCGCGCTCGGCATCGACGGCGGGTGGCTGTTCGAGTTCTCCGAGCTCGGCGCACGCACGGCGGGGCGCGGACACGGTGCGCTCTGGGACGGGCTTCTCGGCTGGCTGATGCGCGACCCACGCTTCGAGCCCGCCCAAGTCGACTTGCCCGAGGGCTGCATTGCCGACGTGCCGCCCACGCTTCGCGTTCGCGCCGTGGGACGCGCGACCAAAGGCGAGACCGTGGCCCTCGATGTCACGCGACTCGATAAGCCGGGTACTCCGCCCGTCCACGTGGAAAAAGCGCTCGGCGAGGGCGATGCGCCGGTGGAGATCGTGCTCCCGAAGCTGCCCACGGGCGGCTATTCCGCGCGGCTCCGCCTCGGTTCGGGGCCGACCACACGGCGCGACTTTGCGTGCGAGGCCGGTGGAGACGAATGGGCGGACACCCGTCCGGATCCGGAGAGACTGCGCGCCATCGCGGACGCAACCGGGGGCACCTTCACGTTCGCCGACGACGTTCGCGCGATCCGTTTGCCGAAACCCACGGTCGTCAGCGCGGAGCGACACGTGGTGCCGCTCGCGCCGCCGTGGACATGGACCCTCCTTGCCGCCACACTTCTCGGAGCCCATTGGTACGGATCGCCGGCGTCGGCGGTGGTATGGCCCGACGTGCCCGAACGGCTTGCGCGGGCGCTTACGGCGCAAGACCCGACAACGCGACGGATGGCCGCACAAGAACTCTCGACGCTCGGCCGTTCCCGCGGCACACCCCTCGTCCTTTCGGCGCTCGGCGACGCGGACGTGGAGGTCAAGCTCGCGGCCGCGCAATCGGCCATCCGGCTCCGCGTCGCGGGCGCCACCTTGGCGGTCCTGCCGTGGCTCGGCGATCGCGAAGCGCGCCTGCGCATCGCGGCGTGCGAGGTGGCGCGCGCACTGCCGGATGCCCGGACCATCACACAGCTCGCGCGCGGCTTGGGGGATGCCGACGCCACCGTGCGTGCGGCCGCGGCCGATGCCCTCGGCGCGCAAGCGTCGCCCGATGCGGTTGCGCCGCTGCTCGGTCGCCTCGACGACTCGAGCCCTCAGGTGCGCGTTCAGATTGCGCGTGCGCTGGCACGACTCGGCGACAAGCGCGCTGTCGTTCCGCTGGTCGGCAAGGTGCAAGACTCGGTCGTCGAAGTGCGCCAAGCCGTCGTGCGCGCGCTCGGCGAGCTCGGTGATGCGCGGGCCTCGCAGGCCCTCGTCTTGACCCTGCGCGACAACGCGAACGAGGTGCGCAGCGAGGCGCTCCACGCGCTCGCCCGCCTGCGCACGCCGGAAGCGGTGGAAACGATCGCCCCCTTCGCCACGGATCGCAATCCCGCGCTCCGGGAAGGTGCCTTCGCTGCGCTCGGACGCATCGGAACGCGCGAAGCAATCCGGGCGCTCATCGGCACGCTCGGAGTCGGTGACGACGCCGGCGGGGGACTCGACCGCACGCCCGCGCGCCAGGCGCTGGTCTCCGCGGGGCAAACGGCGATACCGGAGCTCTCGGCGCTACTCAAAGGTGCACCGAGTCCCCAGGCTGCGACGAGCGCCGCATGGGTGCTCGGAGAGATGCGCGCGCAAAGTGAAGCGCCGACCCTCGTCTCCGCCATGCGGCGCGGGGTGTTGCCGAGCGCCGCCGCGCTTCATGCGCTCGCCGGCGCCGGAACGCGCGATTCCATTCCCGTGGTGCTCGAGTTCGTGGGCGCCGCGAGCCCCGCCGTTCGAAGCGAGGCCGCGAATGCGTCCAAGGCGCTGCTCGATCCAACGCGACCCGATGGTCGCGCCGTCGAACCGCTCGCCGCCGCACTTCGCAACCCGAACCTCTCCCCCGAAGAACGCGCCGCGCTCGCGGGCTTGCTCGGACGCACGGGCGCGCCACGCGCGGCCCCGATTCTCGTGAGCCTCAGCAACGCAAAATTTCCGGCGCTCCGTTTGGCGGCCGTCGACGCGCTTGGAACGCTCGGCCCGGCCGATGCCGACGATGCGCTCCTGGAAAAGCTCGCCGATTCCGACGCCGCCGTGAGACTGCACGCCGCGGTCGCACTCGGCGACGCCGGAAAGGAAAAGGCACGCGAAGCCTTGCTCGCCAAGATGGACGGCGGCGAAGAGCTCGACCGCGCCGCGGTCCTGACCGCACTCGGAGGTGTCTTGTCGCGCGCCCCCTCCGAAGGTGCGATCACACGCCTCTCGCATGCCTTGGAGCTCGCGGCGGGGCCCGAGCGCGACGCGCTGCTCTTGGCCATCGGTCGCTCGTCCCAGCCGCCTGCCGGAGCGGCCGCGATGCGCGCACTCGGTTCGCTGCTACGCTCCAACGACATCGACGACCGGCGCACGATCGCGACCGTCCTCTCGGCCCACCCACGAAGTGCCGCGGAGCCGCTCACGCGCGGGCTGCTGCGCGATCGGGACGCAAGCGTCCGGGCGCAGGCAGCGTGGTCGATGGGGGCGCTCGGCGATGCCTCGGATGCGTCCGGCATCGATGCACTCACCTCCGTCCTCAAGTCCGCCGATCTCGATGCCGCCATCAACGCCACCGCCGCCGTCGGGCGCATCGCGGCGCGCGCGCATGCCGCGCCGTTGGCCGTGCGCATCCTCTGCCCGCTCCTGCGCGATCCGCGAACCTATGTCCGCGTCAACGCGCTCGCCGGACTTGCCGGATCGAACGCACGATGCGGCGACGGTTCGCAAGAGCGAGCCCTCTTGGCCGAAGACGGCAACGATCTCGTGCGCGCATCGGCCGCGGCCGGCCTTCTACGGAAGCCGCTTCCCGCCGACGCGGCCGCACTGGACCGCTGCGCGCAGACAGATCGCTCGGGTATGGTGGCCGAGCAGTGTCGGAAACGCGCACTCGCGGCGTCTCCCGTCTCTCCCGCGGCCGAATCGAGCGGCAGCCCGCGCGCCGCTGCGGCAGGCACCCACGCGGTGGACGTCTACGTCGTCCCCGACACGAGCCCCACGCCGCGCCCGCGCGCCCCGTACGCGGTTCACCTCGAAAGCGGCTACCTCCGCGTGGGCATTGCCGATCGCCGCGGCGCCTTCTTCGAGCCACACGCGCCAGACGGCGACCTTTCGCTCGAGCGACCCAGCGCGCA
>Ga0193753_10003046_pt1 | contig 12689 bp, 11 predicted proteins | sample H1c2metaG_FD_144925 | JGI IMG/M metagenome (GOLD analysis project Ga0193753, IMG submission 144925) | Soil microbial communities from a riparian zone of the East river system, Colorado, United States - H1c2 | ecosystem: Environmental > Terrestrial > Soil > Riparian zone | place: USA: East... | reverse complement strand
GCTGCGGCCGCTCGCCGTGCCGCCGGACTGCCGCCCCAACGCGCACCTCTACGCGCTGCGCACGCGCGACGCGGAGGCCCAAGGCTCGCTGCGGGCGCACCTCGCGGCGCGCGGCATCGCGGCGCCCTTCCACTTCGTGCCCCTGCACACGACGGCCTTCGCGCGCGGCCTCCTCGGCCCGCCGCGGCACCTGCCCGTGACCGACGACGCCTGGGCCACCCTGCTGCGCCTGCCGCTCTACCCGCGCCTCACCGCCCCGCAGCAGGAGCGCATCATCGACGCCGTGCGCGACTGGGCCGCCCGCGCATGAGCTGCCACTGCATCGATCCGCCCGCCCGGCTGCGCTAGAGTCCGCCGCGGAGACCACGGATGTCCGCCCCGCTCACCACCGACCTGCGCTCGCCGGATGCCGTCCCGTACTTCACGTGGGACGACCCGATGACCGTGAGCCAGATCCGCGAGCGTTTGGCCACGGCATCGGAGTCCGAGCGCCTGAGGTTGCTGGCCAAGATCCTCCGAGAGGCCCGCGACACCGATGTCTGGCACTTCACGACGCTGAAAGAGGTGCGTGCTTCGTGGCCGGAAATCGAACCGATGCTCGGCCGGCGTCGTGGCTTCTGGGCCTTCCTGCTGGATCAATGCATCGGAGCCACCGTCGAGTCCGTGCTCGCATCGCCCCACCATCGGCGATTCCTCGCCCGGCGTGCAGGAGAAGGGTTGGTGGTCGATCTCGTGCACGATCCCAAGCTTCAGGGCGTCGCCGACAAACCTGTTCACGATGGCGTCCGGGTCGATCCCGCCGCCGAGATGCTGGCCAACAAGCTCTGCGCTCTGCTTTCACGGCTCGAGGTGCGGGACATCGTCGATGTCATGGCCCTCGAAAAGGCGGGCCTGTCGATCGAAGACGCCATTCTCCTCGCGCAGAAGAAGGATGCCGGGCTGACGCCGGCACAGCTCGCATGGGTCCTGTCGGGCATTCGATTGGGTCCGGACGTGCGGATTCCGGAAGGGATCTCCCTGCCGGACATCCAGCGTTACCTCGCCGATCTGGCGCGCCGGCTCGCGGCACTCGGCCGTCCGCACTGAAGCGCCTCTGAGCGCCTCGGCATGGCGTCGTGTGCGGCGCCCGGGAACGAGGGCGGGTGCCCGCGCGAGAGGGCCTGGGGCTGGCACCGGCCCCGCCGCGCCGCGATCATGGGGCGATGACGCTCGTCCTGCACAACACGCTCAGCCGCCGCAAGGAAGACTTCGTGCCGGTCTCGCCCGGGGCGGTGCGCATGTACAACTGCGGGCCGACGGTCTACAGCGCGGCGCACATCGGCAACTTCCGCGCCTTCCTCTTCGCGGACGTGCTGCGCCGCTGGCTGGAGGCGTCCGGCCTGGCGGTCACGCAGGTGATGAACATCACCGACGTCGGCCACGCGCGCGACGATGACCCGGACTTCGGCGAGGACAAGCTGGAGGCGGCCGCGCGCAAGGAGCGGCTGGACCCCATGGCCATCGCGGACAAGTACGCGGCGCTGTTCATGGCGGACCTCGACGCGCTGGGCATCGCGCGCGCGCAGCACTACCCGCGCGCCACGCAGTACATCCCGCAGATGATCGCGATCATCGAGCGGCTGGTCGCGGGCGGCCACGCCTACGTCGTCGGGCACGACGTGTACTACTCCGTGCCCAGCTTCCCGGCGTACGGCCGGCTCTCCGGCAACACCGGCGAGGACCTGCTGGCCGGCGCGCGCGTCGAGGCGCGCGAGGAGAAGCGCGACCCGCGCGACTTCGCGCTGTGGAAGTCCGACAGCCACCACCTCATGCAGTGGGACTCGCCGTGGGGCCGCGGCTTCCCGGGCTGGCACATCGAGTGCTCCGCGATGAGCCGCGCGCTGCTCGGCGAGGGCACGCTCGACATCCACACCGGCGGCGAGGACAACATCTTCCCGCACCACGAGTGCGAGATCGCGCAGAGCGAGGGCGCGTTCGGCGTGCCCTTCGTGAAGCACTGGCTGCACACGCGCTTCCTGCAGGTGGACGGCGGGAAGATGAGCAAGAGCCTCGGGAACCTCTACACCGTCGGGCAGCTCCGCGAGCTGGGCTTCCCGCCCGTCGCGGTGCGCCTGCTGCTCATCCGCGGCCACTACCGGCAGGTGCTGAACTTCACGCTGGACGGCCTGCGCCAGGCCGCGTCGGACGTGCGCCGCCTGCGCCTGTTCGCCGCGCAGATGCAGGAGGCCGCGGGCGATGCGGCGCCGCCCGCGGACGCGCCGCCCTTCGTGCGCGATGCGCTGGCAAAGTTCCGCGCCGGCATGGATGACGACCTCAACCTGTCCGCGGCTCTCGACGGCGTCTTCACGCTCATGAACGAGGCGCACCGCGCGGGCGTGCGCGGCGCGCAGGCGGCCGCGGCCCTGGACGCGCTGCGCTCCTTCGACCGCGTGCTCGGCGTGCTCGAGACGGCCGCGGACGGCGCGGCGCTGGACGCGGACATCGACGCGCTCATCGTGCGCCGCAACGCCGCGCGCGCGGCCAGGGACTGGAAGGCCGCGGACACGCTGCGCGACGAGCTGCTCGCGCGCGGCATCGAGCTGCTGGACGGCAAGGGCGGCGTGACCTGGCGCCGCACGGGCATGCCGGCGCCGTGAGCGGCGAGCCCGACGCGCCGCTCTCCGACACCAGCCCGGAGATCGAGGCGCTGCTGCTCGCCCGCTGGCGCGCGATGAGCCCGGCGGACAAGTGGCGCCGTATCAGCGACCAGATCTGCTCGGATGACGGGCACGCCACCGTCGGCATCCTGCGCGGGCACCCGCATGCCGACGAGCGCGAGCTCACTCTCCGGCTCGCGTCGCTGAAGTACGATCGCGAGCTGATGCTGGCGGCCTTCGGCTGGGATCCGCGCGTCGAGGGATATTGAGATGCTCCCGATCCCGGACCAGGTGCTGGTCGAAATCACGCAGGTCCTGGACGCGCAGGGCATCGACTACGCCATCGGCGGTTCGGTCGCGGCGGGCTTCCACGGGCAGCCGCGGTCCACGCTCGACATCGACCTCATCGCCTGGCTCACGATGGCGCAGGCCGAGGCGCTCGCCGCGGCAGTGCGCGGCCGCTTCTACGTGCCCGAGACCTCGATGCGTGCCGCGGTGGAGGCCCGCTCCTGCTTCAACCTGATCCACCTCGAGTACGCCTACAAGGTGGACATCTTCGTGGCGGGAGCCCGCATCCTCGATCGCGAGGAGCGGCAACGGCGGATCAGGCTCGCGCCTTTTCGAGGCTCGGAGCAGGAGATCTGGGTCGCCGCGCCGGAGATCGTGGTGCTGCGCAAGCTCGACTGGTTCCGCCGGAGCGAGGGCTCCCTGGCGCGCCAGTGGCCGGACGTGCTGGGCGTGCTGAAAGTGAAGTCCGGTCAGCTCGATGTCGCATGGATGCGCTCGGCTGCTGCCGAGCTGGGACTGTCGGACCTGCTGGAGCGCGCGCTCGCAAAGGCTGACGCGGCGCGCTGAGCGGCCCGCACCGGCGGCCCAAGGGCGCGAGGCGGACTGAGACGGACTGAGGCCGAGGCGGACTGAGGCCGCGGCGGGCTCAGGCCGCGCGCTGGACGGCGGGTTCGGTGGTCACGCGCGGGCGGCGGACGTTGCGGGCCAGGCCCGCGCGCTCCAGGCTCCAGATCACCCACCAGCCGAGATCGACCTGCTTCCAGGTCCAGCCGAGGCGCGCCGAGTTGGGCTGCATGTGGTGGTTCCTGTGCCAGTTCTCGCCCTGCAGCGTGTGCGGCAGCGCGAGCCACGCGATGTTGCGGCTGCTGTCCTCGTTGGCCACCGCGCCGCGGCGCATGTGCGCGAGCGAGTTCACGGTGCACTGCGCGTGCAGCGAGAAGACCAGCCGGATCGCGCCCATCCAGAAGAACGGGGCCCAGCCGAAGGGCAGGCCGATGCACAGCGAGAGCAGCAGGATGGCCGGCTGCCACTTGGTCCAGAAGGTGTAGCCGGGCTTGTTGAGGTCCGGCGCCCAGCGCGGGATGGAGCTCTCCTCCGCCTGCCAGAGCCAGCGCAGGTGCGACCACCAGAAGCCGCCGAGCTGCGGGCTGCTGATGTCGCCCGCGGTCTCGACCTTGGCGTGGTGCAGGCGGTGGTTGGCGGTCCAGCTCGCGGGCGCGCCCGAGCCGTTGAAGATGGCGCAGCCGACGAGCAGGCGCTCCACGGTCGGGTTCAGGCGCAGCGCGCCGTGCGCGAGCGAGCGGTGGTAGGCCACCGTCGTCCCCAGGCCGCCGAGCGCCTTGAGGCCCCACGCGCAGAAGAAGATCGGCCAGCCGGGCAGCGGGAACAGCACGAGGCCGACCACCGCGAGGGCATGGATCAGCACGATCCAGAAGAAGACGGAGCCGGAACCCTTGCGCCAGCGCAGCCAGCTCCAGGTCCAGGGAGGGGTCTCAGCGGTCTTGCTTGAAGTCATCAGGGCATTCTCCGGCGGGATTCACCGATCGTCGTCCCGCGAGTCGCCCTGCCCAGGCTTCCCGTGTTCGTCGTCGTCCGTCTCGTCCATTGGGGATTCATCGGCCTCGGGCTCGTCGTCGCTTGACGGCTCTTCGCCTCCGGCCTCACTTTCGTCCTCGTCCTCTCCACCCTCGTCTTTCCCCTCTTCGGCGGCTCGGGCCGCCGCATGCGCCTCGGCGTCGGCCAGGGTGGCGTCGCTGCCGGGGCCGACCGCGCGCCGCTGCGCGGCGATGTCCGAGAGCAGGTCGAGCATGCGGCTCTCCCTCTCGATGGACTCGTCGTAGGCAAAGCGCAGCTCGGGCATGAGGCGCAGGCGCAGCGTCGGCGCGAGCTGCTCCTGCACGTGGCGCGCTGCATCCTGCAGGGCGCGGTCCGTCGTGCGGCGCTGGTTGTCGGTGCCGAGCACCGTGTAGAGCACCTTGGCGTAGCGCTTGTCCTTCGAGAGCTGCACGCCGGTGATCGTGACAAATCCGAGCCGCGGATCATTCAGCCGTTCGAGAACGATGATCGCGACTTTTTCCTTGATGAGCGCCTCGAGGCGCTCCTTGCGGTCCCAGGCCACCAGCGGCTCCGATCAGGCCTTGGTGGTCGGCGAGGACAGCGTCCGGCGCACTTCCGTGACCTCGAAGGTCTCGAGCACGTCGCCCTGCCGGATATCGTCATAGCCGGCAAGGTGCAGGCCGCACTCATAGTTCTCACGCACTTCCTTCACGTCGTCCTTGAAGCGCTTGAGGCTGTCCAGCTTCCCTGTCCAGATGACCTTGCTGTCGCGCGTGAGGCGGATGCGCGAGTCGCGCGTGATGATGCCGTCCGTGACGTAGCAGCCGGCGATGCTGCCGTAGCGCGAGATCTTGAACACCTCGCGGATGGTGACGTGGCCCGTGATCTGCTCGCGGCGCTCGGGCGAGAGCTGGCCTTCCAGCGCCTTCTCGAGGTCGTCGACCATCTCGTAGATCACGTCGTAGTACTTCACCTCGACGCCGGTGCGCGCCAGTGCGGCGCGCGCATTGACGTCCGCCGTAACCGCGAAGCCGATGATGAGCGACTTGGAGGCGGAGGCGAGGAGCACGTCGTCCTCGGTGATGCCGCCCACCGCGCCGCGAATGACCTTGAAGCGCACCTCGGGGTGCTTGAGTTCCTCGATCGTGCGCTTGAGCACGTCCAGCGTGCCCTGCCCGTCGGCCTTGATCATCACGTTGAGCTCGGTGACCTTGCGGGCCTCGATCGTGGAGAACAGGTTCTCCAGCGTGACCGTGTCCACGGCCGCCGGCACCAGCGCCTCCTGGCGGGCATCCTGCTGGCGCATCTTCGCCACGCCGCGCGCGGCGTTGATGTCCTCGACCACGAGCAGGTCGCTGCCCGACTCGGGCACGTCAGGCTAGCCCAGGATCTGCACGGGGACCGAGGGGCCAGCCTCCTCGATGCGCGCGCCGCGGTCATCCAGCATGTAGCGCACGCGCCCCACCGCCGTGCCCGCGAGCACGGCGTCCTTGGCGCGCAGCGTGCCGTTCATGACCACGGCCGTGACCACGATGCCGAGCTTGTTGTCCTTGCGCGAGTCCACGATGACGCCGCGCGCCGGGATGCCCGGGTCCGCGCGGAGCTCCAGGATCTCGGTCTCGAGCGCGAGGCGCTCCACCAGCTCGTTCAGCCCCTTGCCCGTGACGGCCGAGACCTCGACCACGCCGATCTCGCCGCCCCAGTCCTCCACCATCACGCCCGCCGTCGCGAGCTGCTGGCGCACCATGCGCGGGTCCGCGCCGGGCTTGTCCATCTTGTTGATGGCCACGACCATCGGCGCGCTCGCCGCTTTGGCGTGGTCGATCGCCTCCTGCGTCTGCTCCATGACGCCGTCGTCCGCGGCGACGACGAGCACCGCCACGTCCGTGAGTTCCGCGCCGCGGGCGCGCATCTCGGTGAAGGCCTTGTGGCCCGGCGTGTCGAGGAAGGTGACCGCCGCGCCGGACGGCGTGCGCACCAGGTACGCCGAGCTGCGCTGCGTGATGCCGCCCGCCTCGCCCGCCGCGACCTGCGTCTTGCGCAGCGCGTCGAGCAGCGAGGTCTTGCCGTGGTCCACGTGGCCCATGACCGCGACGACGGGCGGACGCGGCCTGCTCTCCGTGGCCAGCTCGAGGGCGCGCGCGTCCTCGTAGGCGAGCAGGCGGTCCTCCTCCGTCTCCGGCGGGAGCACGGTGATCTCGCGGTTCATCTTGACGGCCAGCTCCAGGAGCTGCTCCTCGTTGATGATCGCGTTCTTGTCGCGCGGGTCGAAGGTCCCCGGGAAGTGCATGAGGATCTCGCGCGTCTTGACGCCGAGCTCCTCGGACAGCTCGCGCACGCCGATCGGCGGGCGGACCTCGATCCCGTGCGACGGGCGGTCCACCGGCCCGCGGCGCTTGCGCGAGCCGCCCATCGACGAGCGGCGCACCGGCGGGCGGCGCGTCGTCGGCCGGCGCTGGCCGGCGAAGTGGCCGATGCGGATGGCCGCGAGCGCGGAGTTGTCTTCCGGATCGAAGACCCACTCGAAGCCGCCCGGCTTGGTCTTGACGGCCTTTCCCGGCTTGGCCGTCTCGACCTCGGCCGCGGTCTTGCGCGGCGTCGGGCCCAGCGGGATGCCGCGGCGCGGGTTGGCCGGGCGCGTGGGATCCAGCGGATCGAACTCGGTCGGCTTGGCGCCGCCGGGCGTCGGCGGACGGTGGCGCGCCGGCAGATCCTTGGGCTTGAGCTCGATGCGGCCGAGGATGCGCGCGCCCCGGCGGCGCGTCGGGCCCGTGGTCTCGGTGCGGCCGGATTCCGGCTCCGCGCCGGTGGCGGGCGTCTGGCCGTCGGCACCGGGGGCCAGGGTGCCGTCGGCGGCGCGCTGCTCGTCGGCATTCGCCGGCAGCGCGACGTGGCCACCGATGGTGACCACGAGCTTCTTGTGCGCGTTGGGATCCTCCGCGACCGGGGCTGCGGACGCGGCCGGCGCCAGCGCGGGCGACTCCGACACCGTGGGCACGGAGGCCTGGGCGGTCGCGGGCAGCGGCTCGGCGTGCACCGTCTCGGGAGCCTGCGCGGCCGTGGCGTGTGCCGGTGCGGACGCGCTTGCGGCATGCGGCGCCAGCTCGGCAGCCTCGGCGGTGGCGGGCACGGCCTCGTGGACCGGCTCGGCGGGCGCGGGCTCCTCGACGGGCGGTGCGGCGGCGGCAGCCGCCGCGGCTTCCTCGGCCTCCAGGCGCTTGCGCTTGGCGACCTTCTTCGCTTCCTTTTCGGCGACCTCCGCGAGTTCCTCGGCCCAGGCGGCCCTCAGGATGCCCTCGGTGCCCCTCTCCATGTTGGAGGAGTGGCTCTTGACGCCGAGCCCGAGTTCTTTCGCGATCTCCAGGAGTCTCTTGCTGTCAGCGGAGAGCTCCTTCGCCAGTTCGTGCAGCCTCAAGCGACATCACTCCGCCTTGGACGACGTGACGTCGTCGGACACATTCTTGGCCTCCGCAGAACCGTTGCCGACACGTGCGGCAGGAGGAGGCGCGATCAGATTCCCATGCTCGTCCCGCGCGCTGTGCGGCATCTGGGTCACACCCTCGATGTGGATGTCCCAGCCCGTGAGGCGCGTGGCCAGACGCACGTTCTGACCCTTCTTTCCGATGGCGAGCGCGAGCTGGTCGTCCGGGACCACCACGCGCGCCACTTTCTTGACCGGATCCAGTGAGAGGGAGGCAAGCTGCGCCGGACGCAGCGCGTTGGCGATCAGGTCCTCGTCGGACTCGCTCCAGCGGATGATGTCGATCTTCTCGTTGTTGAGCTCATCCGTGATGGCCTTGATGCGCGTGCCCCGGATGCCGACGCAGGCGCCCACGCAATCCACGCGGCTGTCGCTGCTCTGCACGGCGATCTTGGTCCGATAGCCCGGCTCCCGGGCGATGCGGCGGATGACGATGACGCCCTCCGCGACCTCCGGCACTTCCAGCTCGAACAGCGAGCGCACGAGGTCCGGCGTCACGCGCGACAGCAGGATGCGCACGCGCGGCCCGACCTGCTTGACCTCGGTGATGATCCCGCGGATGCGGTCGCCCGGCGAGTACATCTCGCCCTTGACGCGCTCCGACTTGGGGATCACGGCCTCGGCCTTGCCCACGTTGACGATGAGCGCGCCGCCGTCGATGCGCTGGACGGTGCCCAGCACGAGCTGGCCCACGCGGCCCTCGAATTCGCTGTAGACGGCCGCGTTCTCGGCCTCGCGCAGGCTCTGGATGATGACCTGCTTGGCCGTCTGGGCCGCGATCCGCCCCAGGTCGATGGCGCCGGTGTCGACGTCGCTGGTCACGGACAGCTCGCCCGTCTGGCGGTCCAGGATGCACTTGATGGGGGCATCCTTGCCGAGCTTGGGCTCCACGGCCTTCTGGATCGCCGCCACCATCGCGCTCTCGATGGTGCGGAAGATCAGCTCGGTGTCGATGTCCTTCTCGAGGTGGATCGACTCGATGATCCGCAGCAGTTCGCTGTTCACGGTCGCACTCCTCTCGAGTTGTCGGGTTGTCGGGTTGTCCTGCGGCACGCTGCCGCGGCCCGCCGGGCGCCGGCCGGAAACGAAAGCAAGTGGGCCGAGACCCACTTGCATGCGATCCGTACGGGTACGCGGGAACGAGCCATTAACGCTCATCCGGGGGGGCAAAGTCAAGCGATGTCAAGCCCTGTCAAGCCTGTGGAGGTGCCGACGGAAGCCGCGGCGGGCACGCGGGCTGCGACGATCGCGAGCCGCGCGGACGCCGCGCGAATGCCCCCCTGCGCGCGCCCCCTGTGCGCGCTCTGGCCCGACGCGTCGGGAGGCGCGCTTGACCCTCCGCGCGCGGCGCACCTAGGATCGCGGCGGATCCGGCGGTCCGTGGCCCGCCGGATCGGGACCGCCCGCCAGGGGACCCCGCCTACCCAGCCCGCCCGCACCCCGCGCGCGTGCCCGCCCATCACGCCGCATCGCGCCCGCGTCGCGCGCTGCTCCCGCTCACCACTCCGAGGGCCCTGCCATGACCCGCTCCGATACTGGCACGCGCCCCGCGCCCCCGCCGCCGGACGCCCCGCGCGGCCGCCCGCGGCTGCAGGTGGCGCTGGATTTCCTGCAGTTCTCGCGGGCGCTCACCGCGGCGACGGAAGCCGTCGCAGGCGGCGCCGACATCCTGGAGGTGGGCACGCCGCTGCTGAAGAGCGAGGGCCTGGACGCGGTGCGCAAGCTGCGCGAGCGCTTCCCGGGCGTGCCCATCGTCGCCGACACGAAGACCATGGACGCGGGCCGCATGGAGATGGAGATGGCCGCCAAGGCCGGCGCGGCCTTCGCGACGGTGCTCGCGGTGGCGTCGCCCGGCACGATCCGCGAGTGCGTCGAGGTCGGCCGCAACTACGGCATCGCCGTGATCGTGGACCTCGTCGGCACGGACGACCCCGTGGAGGCGGCTCGCTCGGCCCAGGCGCTGGGCGCGAGCGCCGTCGGCGTGCACTGCGGCATCGACCAGCAGATGCTCGGCCAGGACCCCTTCGAGGTGCTGCGCGCCGTGCGCCGCGCCGTGACCATCCCGGTGCTCGTCGCGGGCGGCATCAACAGCGAGTCGGCGGCCACGGCCGCGGCGGCGGGCGCGGACACCGTGATCGTCGGCGGCGCCATCACCAAGAGCCCGGACGCGGCCGCCGCGACGCGCGCGCTGCTCGCCGCGCTGGCGGAGGGCGTGGGCCGCCCCACCACCGAGTTCCGGCGCTACGGCGCCGAGTCGCTGCGCGAGGCCTTCGCCAAGGTCTCCACGCCCAATGTCTCGGACGCGATGCACCGCGGCGGCGCGCTGGCGGACATCGTCTCCATCGTCCAGGGGCGGCACATGGTCGGCCGCGCGCTCACCGTGCGCACCTATCCCGGCGACTGGGCCAAGCCCGTGCAGGCCATTGACCTCGCGCAGCCCGGCGACGTGCTCGTCATCGATTCGGGCGGCCGCCCGCCCGCCGTGTGGGGCGAGCTGGCCACGGAGAGCTGCATCCAGCGCAAGCTCGCGGGCGTGGTCATCGACGGCGCGATCCGCGACGTGGACGCGATCCGGGCGCTCGGCTTTCCCGCCTTCGCGCGCTGCACCTCGCCCAATGCCTGGGAGCCCAAGGGCTTCGGCGAGATCGGCACGCCGATCCTGATCTCCGGCGTGCGCATCGCGCCGGGGGACTGGATCGTGGGCGACGACTCCGGCGTGGTGGCCGTGCCGGCGGACCGCGCGGTGGAGATCGCCAACCGCGCGCTCGACGTGCTGGAGGCCGAGAACCGGCTGCGCGGCGACATCCGCAACGGCAGCACCCTCAGCCAGGTCGCGGAACTCCACAAGTGGGAGAAGGGTTGAGCGGCGAGCCGCCCGGCGACCCGGAGAGCGCTGTCGGCGCGAGCGCGTCGGGGCCCGGCGCGCCCGGCCCTGCCGCGCTCGATGCGAAAGCGTCCGGGCCCGGCCCGACGGGCGCTGCCGCGGCGCCCGCCGAACTGCGCGTCACGGTGAACGGCGCGGCGAGCAACCTTGCTGCCGGCACGACGGTCTCCGAGCTGCTCGCCGCGCGCGGGGCCGCCGGCAAGCCCTGCGCCGTCGAGATCAATCGCGAGATCGTCCCGCGCAGCCAGCACGCGACGCACGCCCTGCGCGACGGCGACGCGGTGGAGATCGTGAGCTTCGTCGGCGGCGGCTGAGCGCCCGGACCCGCCCGCGCCGTTCGCGTCTAGACTGGCGCGGCGCCGTCGCAGGATCCGGCCGAGGAGTCTCCCAATGAGCATCAGGGCCCTTCCGTCGCTGGTCGGATCGCTGCTCGGGTGGAGCGCTCTGCTGGCGCACGACGCCGCGGCGCAGACGCTGGTCGCGCGCCTGAACTGCGGCGGGCCGGCGATCGCGCTCCCGAACGGCGAGGCGTGGGCCGCCGACACGGCCTACGGGTCGCCGCCGTCGGCAGGCTTCGTCGGCGGCGCGCCGGTGACGGTCGTGACGAGTCACCAGGGCCTGTACGTCGGCGGCTTCGCCGATCCCCACGCCAAGCTCCACGCCACCGGTCGGCAGGGCTGGCAGGCCTATCGCTTCGACGTGGCGCCGGGCGACTACATCGTGCGGCTGCACGTCGCGGAGCTCACGCTGCACGGCCCGACGCTGCGCCTCTTCGACGTCGCCGCCGAGGGCGTGCCGCTGCTCGCGGACCTGGATCTCGCGGCGCAGCTCGGCGTGCAGTATGCGGGCATCTTCGCGGCGCGCGTGAGCGTGAGCGACGGGCGCCTCGACGTGACGGCCGGCGGCGCGGATCCCGCGCTGCTCTCCGGCATCGAGGTCTTCACCGCGCCGGCCGGGCTGACGGCTCCGCCGCCCGTGACGGGGCTGACCGCGAGCGGCAGCTACGGCCGCAACATCGTGACGTGGACGCCGTCGGCCGACCCGGCGATCACCGGCTACCGCGTCTCTCGCGCCGCCGAGCCCCACGGGAGCTACGCGCTGCTCGGCGTCACGTGGGCCGCGCCGGCGCGCTGGCTCGACGACGACGTCGTCGCCGGAGAGTCGCGCAGCTACCGCGTGGCGGCCGTGAACGCGGCAGGGCTGGCCGGTCCCGTCAGCTCGATCGCGAGCGCCACGCCGCTCGCCGCCGCGGAGTCAGCGCTTCCGGTGTACACGCTGGAGCTGGCGCCGGCCGACCTCGCGCTCATCGACGCGGCGGTGCTCGTCGACGACGAGCTGACGGTGCCTGCGGTCTTCGGCTTCGACGGGCGGACCTGGAACGTGCAGGTGCGCTATCGCGGCGCCACCGCGCTCACCTTCAGCAAGAAGAGCTGGAAGGTGAAGTTCCCTTCGGACGACACCTTCCAGGGCCAGACCGCGCTCAACCTCAAGGCGCACTTCGCGGACGGCTCGCTGCTGCGCGAGCCGCTCGCGCTGGACCTCGCGCACGCCATCGGCCACCCGGCGGCCGATCACGCTCCCGTGCACCTGCAGGTGAACGGCGTCTACCGCGGCGTGTTCGACAGCATGGAGCAGATCGAAGTGGAGTATCTGAAGGCGCGGGACCGCGATCCGGGCGGCAGCATCTACCAGGTGGACAGCAACTTCGGCCTGCTCTCCGATCCGTCGCTGTACGCGGCGTTCTACGAGAAGAAGACCAACGAGAGCACCGGCAACGCGGATCTCGTCGCGCTCATCCAGCTCATCCACGACACGCCGGCGGCGGACATGGCGCGCGTGCTCG
>Ga0193753_10003045_pt1 | contig 12702 bp, 8 predicted proteins | sample H1c2metaG_FD_144925 | JGI IMG/M metagenome (GOLD analysis project Ga0193753, IMG submission 144925) | Soil microbial communities from a riparian zone of the East river system, Colorado, United States - H1c2 | ecosystem: Environmental > Terrestrial > Soil > Riparian zone | place: USA: East River... | reverse complement strand
CGCGCTCGAGTGTGATGAGGCCACCGCCGAGCATTTGGTCGAGCTCAGGCAAAATGGCATCGATCCGCGCTTCGGTCTCGATGCACTCGACGACAATCGGCAGATCGACAGAGAGCTCGACGAATCGATCGGTGTGCAACTTGGAATTCGCGCCGAATCCCGTGATGCCGCGGAACGCGGTGGCGCCGGAGTAATGTCTCGAGCGCAGCAGTTCCACAATCTGCTGATACAGCGGCTTCCCGTTGAACCGGTCGGACTCGCCAATGTGAATGCGCATGAGGACGCGCTCACCTTTCAAGCCGTGCATGGTTCCTCCATGGTTCGCTGGCGCCGGCTAGGCGTGCGGTCGAAAGTTGAGCAAGCGTTGCGCCGCCGCGAATCCCAGGAAGGTCGCGAACAGCGCGACCCCCACGCTGGCGCCGACGTAGAGTCCAGCGCGACCGTATTCGCCGTCTTCGAGGAGCTTGGCCGTCTCGTAGCTGAATGTAGAAAACGTCGTGTATCCGCCGCAGAAGCCCGTGGTGAGAAACGCGCGTGTCTCGGGAGTGATGACGTCCGTCTGCAGCGCGTAGCGCAGAATGAAGCCGAGGACGAAACTGCCCGTCACGTTGATGACCAACGTTCCGGTGGGAAAGTCCGCCGCTGCTCTTTGCTGAATGAACACACTGAGATAGTGGCGGGATATGCCGCCGAGAGCCGCGCCAAGAGCTATCGCCCAGAAAATTCTCATCTGCGTCTCCCCTCCTCCTGGCACAAAAAAACCTGCCTGACCCATGTGGGCCGTGCAGGAGTCATCAGCGCCCGTGTGACGGCGCAGTTTCGGCGAACTCCATCGCCATGCGTTGACGTCAACGCTATTGTGGCACGGCTACGCCGTCAAGCAGCTGTGTCCCGGCCCCTGATCTGAGGATTTCTGCATCCTCAGACCAGAGACCTGAGACCGCTCACTTGTCTTGCCCGCCCGCCACCGCCTCGTTCCACCACCAGAGGCGCGCGAGTTGCTTCTGCCGCGGCCAGACTTCGGCGAGCGTGTTGCCGTCGTACAGCCGCCCGTTCTTCATCACGTAGCGGATGGTGTTGGTGTTCTTGATGTCCTCGAGCGGATTCTTGTCCAGCACCTGAAGGTCGGCAAACTTGCCTGCCTCGAGCGAGCCGATGTCCTTCTCATGTCCAATCGCTTCGGCGCCAAAGATCGTCGCGACACGGAGCACGTCGTACCGTGGCATGCCGCCCATGGCGATGTTCCAGATCTCCCATTGTGCGCCGAGGCCTTGGAGCTGGCCGTGACTTCCCATGCCGACGCGTCCACCCGCGGCCACGACCTTCGCCGCCTGCTCGGCGAAGAGTTGGGTTGACCATTGTGATGGCGCCCACCAGCCGGGTCGGCGAAGTCCCTTGCGTTCCACGACATCGCGCGGCGTGAAACGATTGAGTTTAGGATCGTTCACGACGTCGCTGTTCTCGTACCAGTAGTTCTCTGCCCATGGACCGCCGTACTGCACGATGAGCGTCGGCGTCCACGTGGTGCCCGAGTTGGCGAACAGTTGCAGTACATCCTTATAGAGTGGAGCAATCGGCAGCGTGTGCTCGACGCCGGCGTACCCGTCCAACGCCTCGGTGAGATTCTTCTTGAAATCCAAGCCGCCTTCGAGCGTCGGCGTCAGGTGCTGTTCGCGCGCCGCCATGAGGATGAGCTGACGTGTGCGACGATCGCCCGCCATGTATTGCTTGATCGTCTCGGTGCCATAGAACTCCGAGTACTTCTTGAGCACTTCGCGCGCTTCGTCGATCGTCTTGATCTGTGTTTGCTGAAAAACGCCGGGGCCGGTGGACAGAATGCGCGGTCCGATGAAGTCGCCCGTCTCGACCATGTCCTGGTAGGAGAGGACGTCGGTGGTGGACGTCTGCGGATCGCGCGTCGTCGTCACTCCGTACGCGAGATTGACCAAATACTCAAAGGGCTGCGAGCGGTGCACGCCCCACGCCGGCCACATGTGCGCGTGAATGTCCACATAGCCCGGGAGGATCGTCTTGCCGGAGACGTCGATGATCTTCGCGCCGGACGGAATATTGACCTTGCCCTGCGCGCCAACCGCGACGATGCGATTGTCCTTGATAACGATGTCGCCCTTCTGAATGATCTCGGCGTCTTTCATCGTCAGAATGCGCGCGCCGCGGAGCGCCACTGTTCCCTGTGGCTTGTCTTTGGCAACGCTGATCGCGATGTCGTGCCGCGTCGCCTCGTAGATCGGTCGCGCGGGTGCGCCGCCCCGTCCACCACCACGCCCACCGGCCGCAACGCCAGCGGCGGCGGCACCAGGCGTCGTGTCGCGCGGAACCTCGGCGCGCGCGACAGAGTCACGCATCGCCGTTTCTGCCGCCGCGAGGTCGTAGGTGAACAGCGAATGGCCGAGCGCGTAGTAGACTTGGCCGCTGTTGCGAGACCAGCTCGAAAACTCTCCACCGACGCCGGTCAACTTGCGCACAGGCACTTCCGACTGCGCCGGGTTCGTGGCGTTGATCGTTGGCGCGCTGCCCGTCTTTTGCACTTCGTTGATGACGTACACGCGCGGGCCCGCCTGGTCGGTCACTTGAAGCAGCACCTTGCTGCCGTCGGGAGACATGATCATCTCACCGGCGCCGCCACCGCCACCGGCACGACCACCACCACCGCCGGTCCGAAGAATCGTTTTCTGATCGGTGCCGTCCCAGCGCATCGAGACGAGCGTGCTTCCTTCGGCGAAATAGATGTGGGACGTATCAGAGTTTACGAAATGCGGCCGGCCAAAATTCGCGGTGGGCGAAATGAGGGTTTCCGCACCGCCGGTTGCGGGAAGCCACACGAGCTCGACGCCGACGGCTTGCGTGGGCGGACGCTCGAGCTCCTCCAGATCCTTGCGCATGTTGCGCGGACCGCGACCCACCACGATGCGACGTCCGTCGAGCGAGTACGCCGGCTTCTCGTAGTACGCGGCCTTGTTGCTCAGCTTCTCCGGGCGACCGGAGCCGTCGCTCTTCACGCGTGACACTGTGCCGCCATCGAGGTCATTCCAGGTCACGTAGGCGAGATACTGCCCATCGGGAGACCACGTTGGCATGAACTCACCAACGGACTCCGAGGGTGCGACGCGTTTCGGCGTGCCGCTCGGTAAATCCATGGTCCAGACACGATCCAGCGCGACGAACGCCAGCCGCTTGTTGTCCGGAGACGGAACGACGTCGCGTATCTGATGGACGGTGAGCGAGGTGTCGTTCATCGCGTACGTCTCTTTCTGTGGACCAGCGATCATCATGTCCACGTCGGCGGTGAACGGAATCATCGTCTCTTTGCCGTCGGCGACGTTGGCGCGCCAGAAATGGCCGTGGTGAGCGATGATGATCGAGCGACTGTCGGGCGTGAACGCGTACGTCGGAACCACGTCGCGATTGGGACGCGACTCCTGATCGTCGCGCTGGATTTTCGGAAGTAAGAGACGATCGTCCCCGTTCGACAGGTCGCGCAGCATCAGCGACGTCTCGGCGTTGTTGCGCGTCGCGTACGCCATCCAGCGACCGTCGGGGCTCAGTTCGGGGCGCATACCGCTGCCGACAGCGTTCGTCTTGGTAAACGTGTGACCCGTCTCGCGGTCGAGCACACCGATTTGCCAGCCCAGTGCGGTCTGGTTGTATCCGCCGCCAGTGCTGTTGCGCATGGCAAAGTAGATGTAGCGGCCGTCCTTGCTCGTCGCGGGACCGAGGAAGACGTTCGGCGCAGCAGCACCGCGACCGCCGCCCGGGGCCGCTCCGCCGCGGCCCGTCGCCGTCGTGTCGCCGGTGAGACGCAAGCCGGCCGTCGTGCCGGCGCTCGCGTAATACATGAAGAGATCATTGCCCTTGGACGCGACGACGTATTTTCCGTCGGGCGTGTAGGTGGGCGATTGGAATTTCTGATCGTTCTCCCGTGTGAGCGCGCGAGGATTGCTCCCATCGGCGTTCATGATCCAGATGTTGTCCGACTGCGTTCGGTCGGTCACGAACGCGATGGACTTTCCGTCGGGCGAATAGTGCGGTTGCGCGTCGAACGGTTGTCCACTCGTGATGCGTGTCGCCTTGCCGCCGTCAACCGAAATGGTAAAGATGTCGCCGAGCAGCTCGAAGACGATCGTTCGACCGTCCGGCGAGAGGTCGAGGGACAGCCAGGTGCCTTCGTCGGTCGTGAATTTCAGCGCTTTCGTTGGAGTGAGCGGCAACCCGGCGCCGCGACCGCCCGTAGAGTCGTTTCCGCGACCGCCTCGTTGCGCATGAGCCGGCGATGAGACGACAAACAGCGCCGCGATGAGGGCGACGCGATGGATGAGTGGGCGCATACTTCGCCTCGGTCGGTGATTCGTTCGTAAAGGGAGGAACGTGCTGCCGGACAACGCGTAGAAGCTGGATGTCGGTGCCGCGGGGAGCAAGATGGGGCTGCCGGGCTCGCGCACATGAATTCGATCGAAACGACGCAACCTGATTCGGGAATCGCATGTACAGACTTGTCGGACTCACGCTCATTGCCTCGCTCTCCGTCTCAACGACGGCCGCGGCCCAGACCAAGCAGCGCTACTCCAACCTCGGCGAGGCGTTGCAGTCGAGCCAAGTGTTGGCCGGTCAAGGCGCACCGCCGGGCGTCGTCTGGATCGACGGAGGCGCCCGGTTTTCGTTCACCGCCGCCGACTCGGCAACCGGCAAGTCGGAGATCCGCGCGTACGATCCGGTCACGGGGCAGGATTCGCGGTTGTTTTCGGGCGACAGCCTGACCTTCCCCGGCACGACCAAGCCGTTCGAATACGAGTCATTCCAATGGACTCGCGATTTCAAGAACCTCGTCTTCCAGTCGAACTTTCAGCAGCTCTACCGGCGGTCGGGGATTTCGGATTTCTACCTGTACCATCTCGCCTCGCGCTCGTTGCAGCTCGCCGGCAAGGGAGTGCGTACGGCCGAACTGTCGCCCAACGGCACGCTGCTCGGTGCGGAACGAAACGGCGACATGTATGTCATCGACCTCGCCACGCACCAGGAAAAACGGCTGACGACCGATGCCACGGATCATGTGTTCAATGGACATCCTGACTGGGTATACGAGGAAGAGTTTGGCATCGCGCAGGCGTGGAATTGGTCGCCCGACAGTCGTCGCATTGCCTATTGGCAGATCGACGAGAGCAAAGAGCCGGAAATTCAGCTGACGGATTACAGCGGCGCCCATCCCGAGTGGGATCACATCCGCATTCCGCAGCCTGGCGACAACAATCCAACGGCGCGCGTCGCCGTCGTGGATGTTCGGAGCGGCAAGAATGTGTGGCTCGATCCGCACCAGTCCGAGGAGTTCTACATCCCGCGCATCTATTGGACGAGTCGCGCGGACACGCTGGCCATGATCGTTCTCAACAGAAAGCAGAACGACATGAAGCTCTTTTTCTTTGACGTGAACACCGGTGGCGCGCGCCTGGTGATGGAAGACAAGTCGGACACGTGGATCGACGTGTACGACTTCTACGCGGGCGTCCAGGACTTGATGACCTTCCCAGAGAACTCGCATGAGTTTTTCTGGGTCTCCGATCGCGACGGGTTTCAACACGTCTATCGCTACGACTATTCGGGCAAGCTCGTTCAGCAGGTGACGCGCGGACAGTGGAGCGTGACGCGCATCGAGGGGACAGACGCGGCCAAGCAGATCATTTATTTCACCGGCACGAATCCGTCGCCGCTCGAGCGTCAGTTGTGGCAAGTGAAGTTCGACGGCACAGGACTCAAGCGAATCACCGGCGCCCCGGGCCGACACAGCATCAACATGTCGCCCAATGCGCAGTACTTCATCGACACCTGGTCGTCGGTAAAGCAGCCGCGCCAGGTCGAGCTGTGGTCGGCGGCGAAGCGCAAGCTTCGAACGATGCAGGACAACGCGCGCACGAGTCAGTGGCTCGCGAGTCACGAATACTCACCGACGGAAACGTTCACCTTCACGACGAGCGACGCCGTGAAGATCGACGCGTCGATGGTGAAGCCGATTCCATTCGACCCAACGAAGAAGCATCCGGTTGTACTGGCGATCTACGGCGGGCCGGGATCGCAGGGCGTGTACAACCAGTTCAGCGCATCAGGCTGGAATCAATGGTTGGCGCAGAACGGCTACATCGTCGTCGACGTGAACAATCGCGGGACCAATAACTATGGCCGCGATTTCATGAAGATCGTCTACAAACAGCTCGGCAAGTACGAGGCAAACGATTTTGGCGAGGCCGCAACGTACATGCGGACCCTGCCCTACGTCGACGCTGCGCACATCGCGATCATGGGCACGAGCTACGGCGGGTACAGCACGATGTTCACCATGGAGATGAACCCTGACCTGTTCTCGGTTGGAATGGCCAACTCCGGCGTCGCCGATTGGCGTCTCTACGACACGATCTACACCGAGCGTTACATGTCGACTCTCGCCGACAACGCGGCCGGGTATGAGCGAAGCTCCGTAGTGGTGAACGCGCCAAAACTACAAGGGCACCTCTTGATGATTCACTCGATGATGGACGACAACGTCCATCCGCAAAACACCATGCAGTTGCTCACCGCGTTCACCGACGCGGGCAAGGACATCGAGACTCGCATCTATCCGCCGGGGCACCACGGCGCCGCGTACAACGCGCAGAGTGCGCGCCTCATCAGCCGGGCCGAGTTTGACTTTCTCACCCGCTGGACGGGCCGCATCGTCGGCGAGGATCCCGTAAAACCCTAGTGTTTTTGCAAGGAGACACCCAGCGCGGTGCGGCGAACATTGACAGACGAGGCCGCCCACACCAGGGTTCCTCGGCTGCCGGTTGGCGGAAACTGGGATGCATTCCATCACTCACGACGAGGGTCTCACGATGCAACGACCGTTACGATTGATCATGGCGGCCGCGGGAGTCGTCCTCTGCGGCTGTAGTCCGAAAGACGCCGGAAAACCTGACTCGACAAAGGTCACGCAGGCCGGAGGCGCCACGGGGTCGATGGCGAGCTTCGATCCCACGACGCATACGGCAGTTGTCCATGCGAAGGATTTCGCGTTTGATGCGCCCGATTCCGTCACGTCAGGATGGACCACATTCCATTTCGTGAACGACGGCCCGAACCTCCACCACGTTTCGATCGTGCGTCTGGATAGCGGTAAGACGTCGACCGATTTGGAGGCTGCGTTGAAGGTCCCAGGACCGCCGCCGAAGTGGATGGTCGAGGCTGGCGGGCCGAACGCACCGAATCCGGGAACCAGCACCGACGCCATGCTCAATTTGGCGCCAGGCAACTACGCGTTGATTTGCTTCGTCGACATTCCAAGTCACGTCCCGCACTTCGCCAAGGGAATGGTTCGCGCGCTCAAGGTGACAGCGGGTACGGGCGCCGAAGCCGCTGAGCCGGCGGCCGACGCCACGGTGACGCTCGCCGACTATTCGTTCACGGTCAAAGGCGAACTGAACGCCGGCAAGCACACCATCAAGGTGGTGAACAACGGTCCGCAGACGCACGAGCTCGAGCTATTCCGCCTGCTGCCAGGCAAGACGATGAAGGATGTCGGGGCGTACGCCACGACGTATGAAGGAGCGCCACCAGTCGACGCGCTGGCCGGAATTGCCGGTGAAGCAAAGGGCATGACGCAATACTTCACGGTCGATCTCACGCCCGGCAATTACGTGCTGGTTTGCTTCGTCACCGATAGCAAAGATGGAAAGGCGCATATCGCGCATGGAATGACCAAGGAATTCGCGGTCAAATAGTGGGGACTCGCGATTGGATCCGCGCTTAAAAAAGCCCTCGGTCGGTTGACCGGGGGCTTTTGTTCGCCGGCGTTCCGCTCGTTACCGAAACAGGTCGAGCGATTTCTTGAACACCTGCCACACCCCCCAGGCGAGCGGGATCCCCACGAGCGTCCAGGCGACGACGAGTCTCGCGACGATGGAACCCGACAGTGGAGATTCCGGCATTTCCATCGACTCGGGCTTGGCAAATGGATTGGTCATTGTTGACGCGCCCCTCAGGCGCTGGCACGCGCGGCGGGCGCGTCGTCTGATACGAATTTCCGGGTGTCGACGGGCGACATCCGCCAATTGCAGATGAATCCAACCACGAGCAGGCCCGCCATGATATGCATGGTCGTCGTGTAGGCGTCGGCCTTGGCCACGCCGTGTGCGATCTCATATTCGCGTATGTAGTTCACGAGCACCGGTCCCAACACGCCGGCGGTGGACCAGGCCGTGAGCAAACGACCGTGAATGGCGCCAACCTGAACAGTGCCGAACATGTCGCGGAGATAAGCCGGTATCGTCGCAAAGCCGCCGCCGTACATACTGATGATGATCACGTAGCCAAGCACGAACAGGGCAACCTTGCCGGCGTGACCCGTGGCGGGAACGGTCGCGTACAAGACGGCGCCGAGCAGAAAGAACGTCGCATACACCATCCGGCGCCCGAGATAGTCAGACAGGGACGACCAGAAGAACCGACCGATCATGTTGGCGAGACTGAGCAGGCCCACGAAACCCGCCGCGGCGCTCGGGGTGATCGCGCCTGGAAACATCTCTTGAATCATCGGCGACGCCTGACCGAGCACGCCGATGCCCGCCGTCACGTTGAGACAGAGCACCATCCATAAGAGCCAGAATTGCGGCGTGGTGATCGCGCGATCCGCGGTGAGTCCGCTCGTCGTCACCAGGCGGTGAGCGGCCGTTGGAATCCATCCCGCCGGCTTCCAACCGGGCCGCGGCACTCGCACGCTGAAGACGCCGAACATCATGAACGCGAAGTAGATCGCGCCCATCACAACGAACGTGCGTGCCACGCCCTGCGACGATGGTGTTCGAAAATGCGCCATGAGCATCGTCGAGAGCGGAGACGCGATCATTGCTCCGCCGCCGAAACCCATAATGGCCATCCCCGTCGCCATTCCCGGCCGGTCGGGAAACCATTTGATCAGCGTCGACACCGGCGAGATGTAGCCGAGGCCCAGTCCGATTCCCCCGAGCACACCGTAGCCGAGGAGGAGCAACCAGAATTGGTGCGTCGCGACGCCAAGGGCTGCGACCTGGAAGCCTCCGCCAAAGCACACCGCCGACGCGAACATCGCTTTACGTGGACCGACGCGCTCGAGCCACGCGCCGAACACTGCGGCCGAGAGGCCGAGGAAAACGATGGCGATGCTGAACACCCAGCCGATGGTGCTCAGCTTCCAATCGTCGGGAGCCGACGTCGTGATGCCGACTGCGCGCGACAAGGGAAGATTGAACACGCTGAACGCGTAGGCCTGGCCGATCGACAGGTGGATCGCGAGGGCGGCGGGCGGTACGAGCCAACGCGAAAAGTTGACGTCGGCGATGGAATGGTCGCGATCTAGAAACGACAACGGGGCCATCGGTTCAATCTCGGGAGGCGGGTCAGGGTCGCGGTCACTCATTTTGTTGCGCCGGGACCGCGGCGTCTAGCGGCACATAGAGCTGAGTCGAGGCACGTCCCATATGATCGCGGTTGCGACGATATCGACGACACCGCGCGACGCACCATGTCGATCAAAATGCCGGTGATACGAAAGAACGTCTTGTCGCACGGGACGGGCCGGTGGTATCGTCTTGCCTATTCCCCACCCTGAGTAATTCATGTCACGGATTTCCGTTCTCATCGGCCGCACGTCGGCGCTCTCCGCGTTGATGGCGTCAACGTTGCTCGCGCAGCAGACAGGCTCCTTCGTCGTTGGATCCGCGACCGCGGCGCCGGGGACAACCGCCTACGGCGCAATCGCCATCCCGGCCGGAAGCGACTCCGCGCTGCAGATCGCCGTCGCCGTCATTCGTGGCGTGAAGCCCGGACCGACCGTCGCCTTCGTCGCGGGAAGTCATGGCACCGAATACTCATCCATCATTGCCATGCAGCGGTTGGTCAGTCGAATAGACGCAAAGAAGCTGGGCGGAACCGTGATCATTGCACCGCTGCTCAACGTCGCGTCCTTCCAAGCGATGACGCCGCACATCAATCCGGTCGACCGGAAGGGCATGAACGGCTCATACCCGGGCGACCCGAACGGAACGCAAACCCAGCGCGCCCTCGCCGCGGTCGCGAAACAGATCGTCGACCCGGCCGATGTGATTGTAGACTTGCACGGCGGCGACCTCGATGAGGACCTCCGCCCATACAGCTATTGGTATCGCGGTGGAAACGCCGCGCAGGACTCGGCCGGACTCAAACTCGTCCTGGCGTTCGGCCTCGATCACGTGATCGTGACCAACGTCGACCCGAAAGCGGCGAACGCCGGACGATCGCTCTCCGGCTACGCGCTCGGCCACGGCAAAACGGTGCTCATCGCCGAGGCAGGTCGGAGCGGCATCGTCGCGCCGTCGGATCTGACGTCGCTCGTTGAGGGTTCTCTCAACGTACTCGGCGAGCTCGGAATGACGGCGCGCACAGTGGTGAAGCTGCAACACCCTGTTTGGCTCGACGGGGCCGGATCCCGTGTGGCGGCGGACAGCGCCGGCGTCTTTTTTCCGACGGTGGCGCGGGATACAAAAGTGAAGCAGGGCCAGATCGTTGGGCACACGACGGACTATCTCGGACGCCCCACGGGCGACGTCCGCGCCAAGATCGACGGTCTGGTGACGTTCATTCGCGGCGTGCCGTCGATGTGGCCGGGATCCACGCTGGTGAACGTCGCGCCGATTCTCACTGATCCAGGCAAATGGGGCGCGGCGCGGTAGGCGGGATCGCCTATGCACGCGTCTTAGATTAGCAGTAGAGCCAATACCAGATTTCTCGCGCGACCACATCAAACGACGCCGTTTATGTCCCCGATCTCTCGCCGGTCCTTTCTCGCGCAATCCGGATCTTGTGCGGCGCATCTCGCTCTCGCCGCCGCAGTGATGCCGCGATTCGCCCGCGACCTCTGGGCGCGTGAGCCGTTCGGTTCCGTCGTCGCTCGCGAGCCGTTCGGGAATTTGGAAAAGATCGCCGATGGCGTGTGGGCGCTCGTCTCCACTCCACTCGGCGGCGACAACACGACGGTTTCCAACGGCGGGATCATTCAGGGGCGCACCGCCGTTCTCGCCATCGAAGGCTTCAACCGGCCCGAGGGCGCGCAGTGGATGGCGGCCAAGGCAAAGGAGCTCACTGGAAAGTGGCCGACCCATGTTGCTCTGACCCACTATCACTCCGATCACGCGAACGGCATCGCCGGCTACGTGAACGACACCGAGCACCCCATCGTGCGGATGACCGACAAGACGCGCGAGCTCGTCGTGGAGCGAAACAAGCCGGCCGACCCGGCGCGTCTCGCCGCAGTCAGGGATGCAATCGTGCTCTCGGCCGCCGAACCAACCGTGCTCGACCTTGGCGGTAAGACGGTCCGAGTCATTCCTCGAAGCGGGCACACCGACAGCGACGTGTCTCTCGAGCTCGACGATCCCAGTCTGGTGTTCTGTGGCGACCTGTTCTGGAACGCGATGTTCCCCAACTTCGTCGACGCCGTTCCAACGAAATTGGCCGCGTCAGTGCAGGCTCTACGACGCTCGCGCGATACGATCTATGTGCCGGGACATGGCGCAGTCGGGCACGCCGCCGAGTTTGATCGCTACGTCAACATGCTGGACGAGGTCGAGCGCGGCGCGCGAAAGGCCTTCGCGTCAGAGGCGACGCCGACAGACGCCGGAGCGGCCTTCACCTTGCCGGCAGCTTTGGGAGAATGGGCGATGTTCAACAAAATTTTCTATCAGCGTGCATTCGAGGCGTGGTACAAGGAACTGAAGGCATAGCATCTGCTTGGAGTGGTACGATCATTTGGAAGTTGCCGAGCTGCACTGCGAACCGTCACAGCTATGTATTTCGGGGCAGCAGGCATGGCGCTCGGCCCGCCCGCGGCATATCGTCAGCCATGATCGCGTTCGCCCGCCGATCCAAGAGAATGTCATGAGCAAACTTGCGAAGCGGGAAGCCAGACCAGCAGCAGCGACCGTTTCGCTGACGACCACGCCGTCGGCGGAGCCAGTTGTCGAGCGTCCTGCGCCGATTGTGTCACCGCTTCGCACTGCCGACGGCAGCGCCGTCTCCGTTGTGCATGTCGTCGCCGAGCTCGCGCCATTCGCGCGGAGCGGTGGCTTGGGCGAGGCGGTCAACAGCTTGGCGCGGTTTCAATCAGCGTGCGGCATCGCGACGTCGATCATCATGCCGCTTTATGACGCCGTTCGCACGACGGCCCCCGATATCGAGCCCGTCGGCCCGGCATTCGAGGTTCGGGTCGGTCCGCGACTCGAGAAGGTTCGTCTGTGGAAACTTCGTCCGCAGCCAGGCGACCCGCTGGCCGAATCGAGCGTCTACTTCATCGAGAGTCAGGACTATTTCGCGCGGCCGTACATCTACGGACCGCCGGGCGCCGATTATATCGACAACGCGCGCCGGTACGCCTGCTTCTCCATGGCGGCGCTCGCGTCCATTCCAACGATCGCCGGCTCGAGCCCGGTGCTCCTGCACGCACACGATTGGCATACGGCACTCACACCTGTCTATCTGCGAACGACATTCGCCGCGGACGACCGCTATCGTCGCGTGAAGACGGTGCTGTCGGTGCACAACGCCGGTTTTCAGGGGCATTTTCCTCACGAAACGATGCTGGATTTGGGCCTGCCAGACGCGCTCTACAATTGGCGCCAGATGGAATGGTACGGCCGCGCCAACATGCTC
>Ga0193753_10003044_pt1 | contig 12727 bp, 16 predicted proteins | sample H1c2metaG_FD_144925 | JGI IMG/M metagenome (GOLD analysis project Ga0193753, IMG submission 144925) | Soil microbial communities from a riparian zone of the East river system, Colorado, United States - H1c2 | ecosystem: Environmental > Terrestrial > Soil > Riparian zone | place: USA: East... | reverse complement strand
GCTGTGAAATGCAGTCGTCGACGGCAAAGGCGATCCTTTCGTCGTCCATGATGTGCTGCGCCGTGAGGACGAGATCGTCCCCGAGCTTGACTCCATTTCCGAGCCTGTCCATGAGCCGGAACATGGAGACGGCTCCCGCTTCGTGGACGAGGCACTCGGCCTCCGGGCCAATCGTCACGCCTCCGCCCGTGACGGGTCTCACGAGCGGAGGCGCAACGCAGCCGACCAGCAACACGAAGCCAGCAACTCGTGCAAGCGTGGTCAGCATGGAGTTCACGAATTCAACGGCACGAAGTGAATCGAGCCGTCGATCGAGATCTGCGCAAAGCCCGCCCCTTCATGGATCTGGACGTTCACGTGATCGATGATGCCGTCCCCTGCCGGCGCACCGTCGAGCTCGATGTTGTAGAAGTCCATGTCCGTCACCCCGTGATGCGCGAGCCAGTTGAGCACCGCGCCGCTGTCCCCGACGACTCGCAGGACCACGTAGTGCGGCCACGTGTCCGGCACGTCGGCCAGTCCGTAGAACTCGTACTGCAGGCTCGGGAATGCGCCGATGTCCACCCAGCCCGCCTCGGTGTTCCAATGCAGCCTGACATCGAGGCTGATCCCGCTCGGAACGGTGGCGTCGGCGCTCGCCCCGAGCACGTCGATCAGGTTGATGGTCTCGTTGTCGCCTTCGCGCACATCGTCCAGCCCGTACTGGGCGAGATACGCCGACACCGATTTCTCGAACGCAACGGGCACCTTCACGGCCGGCGCCTTCTCGTAAACGACGAATCGCTCCTCCTGCTTGTGGACCTGCTGCCCACTCGCGTCGCTGAACGAGCCGCCTCCGGTGATCTGGTGCTTCGCCTGCGGAGCGGCCTCCATGTAGCCCTTCACGTACTTGCCGTCGGGCGGAACGGGTCCGGCCGTGTCTCCCGCGCCATCGCCATCCGTGTCGAAGACATTCACCTGGAACTCCCCCAGACCGGGAACGTTCACGGTGACGTTCGACTTCACGGGTGTCGCGCCCGGCGGCAGGACGCCCGCGTAGCCCTCGAAGTGAAAATGGAACACACCTTCGATGCCTGCATCGATGACGACGATGCACGCCGTCACGGCGAGCACCAGTCCGAGCGCCAGGCCCGCCTTCGCTCTCCCACACATGCTCGAGACGTTCATCTCGGCTCTCCCCGCAGAGGAACAGCGACGCGCGACGGTGCCCGGCGGGCACGTCCGCGTCCACGAAGCGCGGAGCCTCTGCACTCCCGTGCTTCGAGCGCGGCACACTGCCTCCGGTGAGGAAGCGGTGTCCAAAAGTTTCAATTAAAAATCACGGAGCGCCGCGCCGAGGTGTCGCGCCCGGCCTTCGCGGCCTTCGCATGCGCAGCATCATTCGCCGTGCGGACACGCCTGCGCACAGTCCCCACCCGCGGCGCCGGGGTACCAGCGTGCAGCCTTCGTGCGACCGTGCACGTGCACCTTGCCGTCACGCACGAGCTCGCGCAGCAGCACCTGGATGCGGCTCCGCGGCCAGCTCGGCAGCACGCACTGCAGCTCCGCCATGCGCGTGCCGGTGGTGCGCCGCGAGCGCACGTAGCGCATCAGCGCGGTCTTCCCGGCCTCGCGCTGCTGCGCGCGACGCCTCAATGCCTGCAGTGATTCCTCGTCCACGACGTCGGCTCCCTGTTGTCGCCGAGGATGTCGTGGCGCACTGCGCCGCGTTACACCACGTCATTCACGACGATTCGCGTGACACCGGATGTTTTACGCAGCCGCAGTCGCAGTCGCGGTCGCAACCGGAGTCACAGCGGCAACCGGAGTCGCAGGCGCAGCGGTCGTCGCGGAAGTCGTCGCAGCAGTGATCGCAGCCGCCGTCGCACTCCTGGTTGCGACCACGGCCGCAGTCGCAGCTGCGGTCGAGGCCGGCACCGAGGCTCGTCGCGACGATGCGCGGCGACGAGCGGGGGCTTCAGCGCATGCGTGCCGCGCGGATCGCCGGCACGTCCACGATGCGGAGCTGCCCGGCGGGAGGCGGGTCCTCCACGGCGGCCACCAACGCGGCGACCATCTGGCGCAGCGTCACGAGACCCAGCCGCTGGGCGGTGTCACGCGCGCCGGGCAGCAGCCTCGCGACCGCATACGCAGGCGCGAGCAGCAGCGGCCAGCGGTGCCCGGGCCCGAGCACGTACCACGGCCGCACGGCCGTCGCGGTGAGCCGCGCCTCGCGCAGCAGCCGCTCGCCCTCCGCGCGCACGGCCACGTACTCGGCCATCGCCGGCGCCGGCTGCGCGACGCTCACGTAGACGACCTGCGCGATCCCGGCGCGCGCCGCCGTCTGCACCGCCGCGCGCACTGAGACCAGGTCCACGCTGCGGAAGGCCTCGCCCTTGCCCGGCCCCGGGTGCGGAGTGCCCACGAGGTGCACGAGCGTATCGCCCGGCGCCAGCGCCGCGGCGAGGGACGCGGCCTGCAGCGCGTCGCCCGCGACGGCCGCCGCGCCCGCCGGCACGCGCGCGAGCGACGCGGGCCGCGCGAGCACGCGCACGCGGTGCCCGCGCGCGACCAGCGCCTCGACGAGCGGCCGCCCGATGTACCCCGTGCCGCCGGTGACCAGCACGTCGCGCCCGCGTCGCGACCCGCTCACTCCGCCGTGCCGGCGCGGGCCGTGCCGCCGTAGCGCGCGTCGAAGCGGTCCACGATGCCGCGCAGCTCGGGCGTGAGCAGCGCGCGCACGGGCGCCGCGATCGCGGCGGGCACGCCGCCGTAGAACGGCGCGGCGACGGAGCCCGCGATGGCCGCCATCGTGTCGGCATCGCCGCCCAGCGAGATCGCGAGACGCACCGCGCCCTCGTAGTCGCGCGCCTCCAGGAAGCAGCACAGCGCCTCGGGCACGGAGCCCTGGCAGCTCTCATCGAAGCGGTAGCTCGGGCGGATCTCCGCGACGCTGCGCCCGAGGTCGTAGCCGGAGTGGGCCTCGACGCGCGCGCGGATCGTGCGCTTGTCGGCGCCCTGCTTCGCGAGGAAGACGGCGAGCGCCACGGACTGCGCGCCGCGGATGCCCTCCGGGTGCGAGTGCGTCACCTCGGCGGAGCGGCGCGCCTCGCGCAGCACGGCCTCCGCGCTGTCGCCGGCCAGGCCGACGGGCCCCACCCGCATGGCCGACCCGTTGCCGTAGCTGTCGTACGGGCCCAGCGCGGGGTCCAGCAGCCAGGTCCGGAACAGGCCGCCGTAGCCGCGCTCCGGGTGCCGCCGGCCGAAATCGCGCAGCGCGACCGCGTAGTCGCCGCCGTCGAGGAGCACCACGGCGACCGCGGCGGTGAGCACGGTGTCGTCCGTGAACCGGCTGTGCTCCGAGAAGAGCGGGAAGGTCACGCTCTTCACGGGGTCGAACTCGTAGGCCGACCCGATCACGTCCCCGGCAATGGCTCCCAGCACGGCGCGCCCTCCAGCCCTGCGGCTCTTTCTAGCAGATCGAAATCCGCGACCCGCTGAAAACGGTCCCGGCGACACGACGCACGCGCGCCCGCCCGGATTCAGCGACGGAATCCCGGTCGACGCGCCGCGGCCTTGCTTCCTACCGTGCGCCGCATCATCAGACCGTCGTCCCACGCGGAGAGTCACGTCATGCTGCGCACCATGCCCGCCCGCCAGCCCGCTCCCACCACCCGCCGCTCGGAGCCTGCGGCCGCCGGTTCACGCACCGCCTCCGCGCCGCCCGCGCCTTCCCCGCTCCCGCCGCACGCGGAGATGCTCGCCGCCTTCCTCGCCGGCGACCGCGGTTACGACGGCGTGTTCCTCACCGGCGTGCGCACGACGGGCATCTTCTGCAGGCCGTCCTGCCCGGCGCGCAAGCCGCGGCCACGGAACGTCGAGTTCTTCCGCAGCAACCAGGAGGCGCTCGCCGCGGGCTACCGGGCCTGCCTGCGCTGCCGGCCGATGGACCTGCCCGGCGCGCCGGCTCCCGGTCCCGGCAGCGAGGCCATCGCGGCGCTCGTCGCCGAGGCCGAGCGCGAGCCGGACCGCCGCTGGCGCGAGCGCGATCTCCTCGCTCGCGGCCTCAACCCGGACCGCGTGCGGCGCTGGTTCCTCGCGCAGCACGGCATGAGCTTCCACGCCTGGCAGCGCGCGCGGCGCCTGGGGCGCGCCCTGCAGCAGCTCCGCGCGGGCAGCGGCGTGCTGCCCGCGGCGCTGGACGCCGGCTACGACTCGATGAGCGGCTTCACCGAGGCGGTGCGGCAGCTCGTCGGCAGCAGCCCGGCGCGGGCGCGCGACGCCACGGTCGTGCACCTGCTCCGCGTGCCCACGCCGCTCGGGCCGATGCTCGCCGGCGCCACGGAGCAGGGCCTGCTCCTGCTGGAGTTCACGGACCGGCGCATGCTCGAGCGCCAGCTCAAGACGCTGCACCGCCGGCTGAACTGCGCCTTCGTGCCGGGCAGCAATCCCGTCCTCGCGCAGCTCGGCGAGGAGCTGCGCGCCTACTTCGCGGGCGAGCCGGTCAGCTTCCGCACGCCGCTGCTGCTGCCCGGCAGCACCTTCCAGCGCGAGGTGTGGGAGCACCTGCGCGCGATCCCGCGCGGCGCGACCAGCAGCTACGCCGCGGTCGCCCGCGCGATCGGCCGCCCCGCCGCCGTGCGCGCCGTCGCGCGCGCCAACGGCGACAACCGCATCGCGATCCTGGTCCCTTGCCACCGCGTCATCGGCAGCGACGGCCAGCTCACCGGCTACGGCGGCGGCCTGTGGCGCAAGCGCTGGCTGCTGGACCTCGAGGTGCGCCCCCGGCGCGCCCCCTGATTCAGGCCTGCGGCGCGAGTCAGCGAGACGCCTCGTGCGCGTGGGCAGCGGGTCGCGGGAAGGGGTGCGCGGCGCCGAGCCTGCGCGTGCCGGTGCGCACGGCGTCGCGGTCGGCGACGAAGGCGTCGGCCGGCAGGCCGGGGAAGCGCGCGCGCAGGCCCTCGGCGACGAGGCGCGCGATGACGAGCAGGCCTTCCTCCGTGGGGTGCGTGCCGTCGGGTTGCACGAAGCGGAGCTGGTCGCCCGCGGGCCACGACCAGGGGCCGACCACGATCGCCCGGCCGTGGCGCATGTCGTCGAGGCGCTCGACCAGCGGCACGACGATCACGTTCGGGCGCCGCGCGGCCCACTCGACGATGCGCCGGTTGATCGTCGCCAGCATCTCGGGACCGGGCATGACGGCGTTCAGCACCTGGAAGCTCACCGCCGGAGCCATGTCCGGCACGAGGCTGATGACCACGGGGCACTGCAAGCGGTCCAGCAGCGCGAGCGCCGCCTCCACGCGCGCGAGGCGCTGCTCGGCGGGCGCGAAGCCGTGCGCGTACCAGAACAGGAAATCGACGGCGATGAGCGCCGACGGCTCGCGTTCCGCGGCCAGTTCCACGAGCTGCGCGCGCGTCTCCATGCTGGCCACCGAGAAGCTGCCCAGCGCCCCGTCCAGCGGCGGGTCGTGCGGCACCGCGACGAGCGCCCCGAGCGCATCCGCGAGGCTCGCCGGCAGATTGATGCCGTACGACGCGCTCGCCCCGATGACCACCATGTGCCGCAGCACCGAGGTGGCTGTGGCCTGCTCCGCCGCGACGGGCACCGCGGGTGGCGGCGCCGTGGGGCGGGCGATCGCCGGCATCGGCGCGGGTGCCGGCGCGGGGACGGGCTCCGTCGTGCGGTCGGACACGGGTGCGCACGCGCCCAGAGCGAGACAGGCCAGGAACGCCGCGTGCATGGTGCGACCTCGCTCAGCCGATGGATTCAGTGAAGCGCACGGCGGGGAGCGCGGCCTGCAGGGATGCCGTGCCGGCCTCGGTCACCTTCGACTTGCCGACCAGCAGCACCGAGAGTTCCTTCAGCTCCGCGAGGTGCACCAGGCCGGCGTCGCCGATGCCCGTGTCGAAGACGCTCAGCTTGCGCAGGTGCGGAAAGGCGGCGACGCGCGCGAGGCCGCCGTCCGTGACCGCCGTGCCGCCAAGCAGCAGTGTCTCCAGGTGCGCGTTGCCCGCGAGTGCGGTCAGGCTCGCGTCGGTGACGCGCGTGCGGAACAGGTTCAGCGTGCGCAGCTCGCGCAGGCCGCCCAGGCGCGCGACGCCGGCATCGCTGACCCGGGTCAGGCGCAGGTCCAGGGTGCGCAGCTCCGGCAGGGCCGCGAGCAGCGCGAGGTCCGCGTCCGCGACCTTGGTGGCGTGCAGGTCCACCTTCACGATGGGGCTGCCGGGGAGCGCGGCGTCCAGCTCGACCGTGCCGCCCAGCGCGGCCACCGCGGCGGCCACATCGGCCTGCGTCGGTGTGGGCGTCGACTTCGGCGGCACCGTCGGAGCCGGGGGCGAGCGGCCGTGCGCCGCCTCGACTGCCGTCACGGTCACGGGCGCGGGGTCCGTGCGCGGCGTCTGCGGCGCCGGAGCCGCGCAGGACGACAGTGCGCCGAGGAGCAGGAGTGCCAGGTTGCGAGGCTGCTTCATGCGGATCTCTCCGGAGGATGGCGCGTCGCGGCCCGGCCCCGGCCCCGGCCCCGGCCCGCGACGGCACGCGATGGTGCGGCACCGGCGAACGGAATGTTCGCCCGGTCCCTGCTGCGGCGGACGGCCCCCCGCTGGAGCGGACTGTATCCGCCCCGAGCGGAGCGGCGTTGCCCGCGTGCCTCACGCCGCATTCAGGCCACCGCCGCGCCGAACAGCGCGCCGATGCCCCAGGTCACGGCCATCGCGAGCGCGCCCCACGCGGTGACGCGCAGCGCCCCGGCGGCGACGCGCGCTCCGCCGGCGCGGGCCGCGAGCGCGCCCATCAGCGCGAGGCAGGCGATCGAGGCGGCGACGACGCACGTGGGAAGCGCGTCTGGCGGCGCGAGCGCCGCCGCGACCAGCGGCATCGCCGCGCCGAGCGAGAAGGTGCCCGCCGAAGCGAGCGCCGCCTGCACCGGCCGCGCGCGCTGCGCCTCGACGATGCCGAGCTCGTCGCGCGCGTGAGCCCCCAGCGCGTCGTGCGCCATGAGCTGGTCCGCGACCTGCTTCGCGAGCGCGGGCTGCAGGCCGCGCTTCACGTAGATGCCCGCGAGCTCCGCGTGCTCCGAGGCCGGCTCGCGCTCCAGCTCCCTGCGCTCGCGCTGCAGGTCCGCCGCCTCCGTGTCGGCCTGCGAGCTCACGGAGACGTACTCGCCCGCCGCCATCGACATCGCGCCCGCGACCAGGCCCGCGACCCCTGCGACGAGGGCCGCCCGGCGCCCGGGCTGCGCGGCCGCGACGCCGACGACGAGGCTCGCGGTGGACACGATGCCGTCGTTGGCGCCGAGCACGGCCGCGCGCAGCCAGCCGATGCGCCCCGAGCGATGGTGCTCGCCGCGCGGGTCAACCATGCGTGGACTGCCAGATGGAGAAGAGGTTGCCCAGCGCGTGCATCGCGATGGGCAGCGCCAGCGAGCCGGTCCGCACGCGGCACGCGCCGAGGAACAGGCCGTCGAGGAAGATCATGCCGATCAGCAGCGGCGCGTACTGCACGTGCAGCACCGCCCAGGCCGCCGCGGTCACCACCACGGCGCCGCGCGCGCCGAGCCGCGTGCGCCGCAGCAGCGCGATGCCCGCGCCGCGCATGACCAGCTCCTCCATCGCCGGCCCGAGCAGCCCGATGGCCAGCACGCGAAGGACGAACACGAGCGCCGAGTGCTCGCCCCAGCGCGCCGGCTGCTCCACGCCGAGCCATCCGCCGGCGAACTCGGTCAGCGCCATCCATGCGATCCACGCGGCCATCCAGCCCGCCGCCTGCGCGGCGCGCGGCCACTGCAGCCCGAGCCCGCGCTCGGCGTGCCACGACATCCCGCGCCGCCGCGTGCCGAAGAGCACCGCCGCGATGCCGGCCGCCGGCAGCAGCAGCTTGAGGAGCGTCGCCTGCAGGTCTCCGTCCACGGCCGCTCAGTACTGCCGGCTCAGGTCGCGCGAGCGGTGCGCGGCGCACGACAGACGCTGGGCGGCTGCAATGCCCGGCGCGTCCGCGACGCATCCGCTGCGCCCCGCACCCTGCGCGCGGAGCGTGCGCGGCGCGGTCACGCGGCCGCGGGCCACAGCCAGGCGAACACAGCGGCTGTGGCGAGCGCGTAGAGGAAGCCGTCGATCATGAACTTGAACGTGACGCCCCACGGCACGCCCTTCCAGATGGAGTCGGTCACGTTGCTGAGGGCGTACGCGAGGAAGGACACGAGCGCGACGAGGTGGAAGACGGCGTGCGAATCCGCGCCGTAGGGCTGTGTGGACCACGTGATCACGGCGACGACGGCGCTCACCACGACCGTGAACAGGAACCACTGCAGCAGCGCCTTGCCCATGCTCACGCCGTCCGGCCCGCGCACGATGAGCGAGCCGACCGGACCCTGCGCGAGCTTCGCCTTCATCTCCGGCGTGCCCATCGCCTTCATCGAGTCGCAGTGCGGGAACATGTACGCGCCGGGGCCCACGCCGTTGCTGCGCAGGCTCGCCAGCACCTTGTCCTCGTTCGGCAGCGCCGCGAAGTCGCCCTTGTGGATGGGCAGCAGCATGTGCACGAGCGAGCTCACGACGAAGACGGCGACCGCCGAGAGCAGGATCGGCAGCCAGAGCGCTTGCAGGAAGTCCACGGTCTCTCCTCCTTCGGGGTGCGGGATGCGCCAAGGTGTACGCGCGGCGCGCCGCGGAATCGAGTGCGCGACGGTGTCCCGTCGCGGTCCGCGCCACGCTGCGCCGGGCTGCTGATCCACGCGCGGCACGCGCCAACACGTGGCGGCCGTGCCCGGCGACGGCGCGCCCTTCAGGAGCCGGGCTGCGCGAAGATCCGGATCGTGGAGAGCTCCTCGCGCCGCGCGGGCAGAGTGTCCGGCGAGCGCAACTCGTCGAGACCGCGGAAGCCTTCCAGGTTGACGACGAAGGGCTCGGGCAGCGGGTTGTCGATCGTCGCGACGCGCTGCAGGTGCGCGAGCGCCGCGGCGAACTCCGGCGCGACGTCGCTGCGCAGGTCCGCGACGAGATAGCGGAAGCGGCCCGAGCGCAGCGCCGGCAGGCCCTCGGGCTCGTCGTAGGTGAGGAAGGGATTGCCCGTGCTGCGCACGTAGAACAGCAGGCTGTGCTGCGCGAGCAGCAGGTCCGGGCGCCCTTGCGGGTCGGGGCCCTGCGCCGCGAGCCATGCACCCGCCTCCGCGTAGCCGCGCGACGGCTGCGCGAAGCTGGCCCCCGACGCCACCGCGCCGCACGCCAGCAGCAGCCCCGCGAGCAGCGCCACGGTGCGCGTCCCGGTCTCGCGCCTCCGCATCAGGAGCGCCGCGACCGCCTGCAGGCCGACGCCCGCGGCGAGAACGAGCGGCACGAGCAGCGGGAGCAGCAGGCGCGGGTACAGCGCGTAGAGCGGCAAGGTCGAGAGGAACAGCGCGACCCACAGCAGCAGGAAGACGTCCCCGTCCGAGCGCCGCCGCAGCATCAGGCCGAAGCCGACGGCCGCGGCGAGCAGCACCGGCAGCGCCACCCACTCGTGCAGCGCCTGCCCGATGAACTGCAGCGTCTGCGGGATCAGGTAGAGCGCCGGCTCGCGGAGCCATTGGGCGCGGTTGGCGCGGAAGGCGTCGAGTCCCGTTTCCGCGCGGATGTGCAGCGCGAGCCACGCGGCGGCGAGCCCGGCGATCGCGGCGGCGAGCAGCAGCCCGCGCCACGCGCGCAGCGGCCGGCGTCGCAGCAGCAGGAAGCCGCCGGTGAGGACCAGCGGAAAGAAGCCGTGGTACTTGGTGAGCAGCGCCGCTCCGGTCGCCAGCCCGCCCGCGATGGCCGCACCCCACGCGACGCGGTCCGGCGACGTGTCGTCTCGCGCCGCGCCTCTCGCTGTGCCGCCCGCGGCATCCGCTGCGGGCACTTGCTCCGGACCGTGAGCCAGCGGCGCGAGGCCGCCGCGCGCTGCGCCGCGGTACAGCGCCCACGCCGCGAGGCAGAAGAGCAGCGTGAACAATCCGTCGGCCAGCGGCTGCCGGCTGAAGATGATGTGGTATTCCATGCCCGCCAGCGCGGCGGCGCCGATCAGCGCCGCGCCGTCGCCGACGAGGTCGCGCCCCAGGCGCCACACCGCGGCGACGCACAGCGCGCCGACGAGAGCGGAGAAGCCGATGACCAGCGTGTCGCTGATCCCGAACAGCGCGAAGAGGAGCCGGTGCAGTGCGGGCATCATCGGCGGCGCGTAGAAGAGCAGCAGCTTGGCCTTGGCGTACGGCCCGATGCCCAGGGCGCCCGCGGTGTACGTCCCCGCGTCCCAGTGACAGATGCCGACGCGCTGCAGGTCCCAGAGGCGCAGCGCCAGCGCGATGAGGACCACGGGCAGCGCGAGACGTTTCACGCGCGGGATGGTAACGCCTCGCTGCGCGGCGACGCGCAGTCTGCGACCTCAGCCCGGCTTGCGCAGCAGGTGCAGGTGCGCGACGTGCGCCGGGTCGGCGCGCCCCTTGTCCCAGCCCTGCCAGTCGGCGCGGATCTCGTCGGCCGACACGAGCTGCAGGCGCAGGCTGTGCATGTGCATGTCGCGCGACGGGTCCACGTTGGTGCCGCCGTCGAAGCCGAACTCCAGCGCGCCGGCGCCTGCACGCCGCGCGCGGAGCCGCGGCTGGTTGCCCGCGGAGCAGTCGTGCGTGAGCAGCAGATCCCCGCCGTCGCGGACGTACACGCTGACCATCTCCTCCTGCGCGCCGGGGAAGAGCGTCTCGATCACCGCGCTGCCCGCGCCGGTGACGCGATAGGTCGCGACGACCGGAGCCCCGGCGCCGGCGTCCGCCGCGACCCAGTCGCCCTGAAGGGCCGCCACGCGACCGAAGGCCTCTGTCGCCGTCGCGGAATCGGGCGGGCCGGGCGCGGCGCAGGCAGCCAAGGCCGCCAGCATTGCTGCGGTGATCCACAAGCACCGGGCAGGGACGTGTCGTCGCTGCATCCCGATCTCCGGAAAAACGCGGTGCCGGCGAGTGTCAGGGCCCCGGGGCGGCGTCGCACGCGCATCAGGCGGCAGCCATCTGCTCGTACGAGAACTGCGGAATGCCAGCTCGCGTCGAAGCGTGCTCGACCGTATCGAGGCCCAGCGACGGATTCTACCGTCCTCCTGCACTTGCTGGTGCACCGGCGACCCTGCTTGCACCCATGACGCCTCGCGTTATCATGCCCCGGTGATCCGCAGCTTCCGCGACAAGGACACCGAGCGGCTCTTCAACCGCCAGCCCCTCCGGAAGCTGGGGATCGACCTGCAGCGCGCGGCCCTCCGCAAGCTGCGCCAGATCGATGCGGCCATGAGTCTCGAAGACCTGCGAGTTCCGCCCGGCAACAGGCTGGAACGTCTCCATGCCGACAGGACGGGACAGCACAGCATCCGCATCAACGATCAGTGGCGCGTCTGCTTCCGCTGGGCCGCGGGCGATGCTCACGATGTCGAAATCGTGGATGACCACTAGGAGCCTGTCATGGTCAGGAAGCTCGCGCCCGTGCATCCCGGAGAGATCCTGCTCAAGGACTTCCTGCAGCCGCTCGGCCTCACCCAATACCGGCTGGCCAAGGGCCTCAGCGTTCCGCCGCGCCGCATCAACGAGATCGTGCTCCGCAAGCGCGCGATCACGGCGGACACCGCCCTGCGGCTGGCGCGCTTCTTCGGCATGTCGGACCGCTTCTGGCTCAATCTCCAGGCCAGCTACGACCTCGACATCGAGCGCGATCGGCTGGCCGGTCGCCTGGTGAAGGAAGTCGAGGTCCTTCGCAAGGCGTCGTGACCGCAGGCCGTGATGGCCACCTCACCAAAGGAAGCGACTGCTCCCCGCTCAACTCGCTGCGTGGCGCCAGCGGCGAATGTCGGCCTGCAGGCGCGCGAGCCTTCGCCGGGCGCGCGGATCGTCGCCGAAAAACGAGCACGTGCTCACCGCATCCGCGAAGCGGGGGTGCTCCCGCGCCGCGGCGCGAACGCGCGGGAAGAGCAGGTCGCCGTGCAGCTCCAGCAGGTGCTCGAGAATCACGAGTGCGACGGCCGTTCGCAGGTCGGCGCTCCGGTGGCGGCCCCATTTCAGGACGAACGGCCAGATCGCCTCGGGCTCCCGCTCCATGAACTCCTTGACCGCGAACATCGCCTTCCAGCGCGCATCGGGTTTGCCGTCCGGCGCCTTGCGCCCCGGGAGGATCGCTTCCGCCGCTGCGATCGCGGCGTGCACCGGGCGCGGCTTCGAAGGTCGGGCGGGCCGCGCACTGCGCACCCGCGGCTTCGACGGCCGGGTGCGCGTCGCCCGGCGCACCCGCGGCGTCACGCCGTGAGCGCGCCCTGCGAGGACAGCAGGGCCAGCGCCAGCGCCGTCGCGACGAGGGTGCAGACCACGCACAGGCTGAAGCGCGGCAGGACACGCGGCATGCGGAACATCACGCGACTCCTCAGATGTACTTGCTCACCGGGCCCATCGAGCGGCGCACCAGGTCGAAGGCCTGGAATTCCACGGGCGCCTTCCACAGGCGGTTGCGCAGGCGCACGCCGGCGGACTTGCGCAGCATGAGCGACACCGGGCCCTTGCCGCCCGCGATGCCGTCGAACCACGGCGCCATCTGCGTGAAGCGCGACCACACCTCGCGCACCTCGGGGGGAACGACGCCCCACCACGAGTTGAACTTGTAGTCGAAGAAGCGCCCCCACTCCTCGAAGCTCGTCGGCACCGGGTAGTGATTCTGCTCCACCGACGGTGCCCAGAACTCGCTGCCCGGGATCGGCCGGTACGGGAACACCT
>Ga0193753_10003043_pt1 | contig 12729 bp, 9 predicted proteins | sample H1c2metaG_FD_144925 | JGI IMG/M metagenome (GOLD analysis project Ga0193753, IMG submission 144925) | Soil microbial communities from a riparian zone of the East river system, Colorado, United States - H1c2 | ecosystem: Environmental > Terrestrial > Soil > Riparian zone | place: USA: East River... | reverse complement strand
ACGCCAATGCACCCAAAACGCGGCGGCGGCGTTCGGGTTTGCGCTCGCTGCGGTCGTCGCGTTTTGGGTGCATTGGCGTGCACGTGGACTCACGGGTGACGTGTACGGGGCTGCGATCGAGCTGTGCGAGGTCGGGGTGCTGATCGCGGCGCGTTTTTGCTGACGTCGTGACCCGGATGGGTGCCAGCGATGCACGGAACGGTATGGGTGAAGTTCAGTCGCACGCCTGGCTCAGATCGCGGCGCAGTCGGCTCGCGTGGAGTTGCTGGCTCGCGAGCGTGTTCGCGCCGTGCGTGGCTGCGGCGCAGGTGATCGAACCGAATGGCCTTCAGGTGCCGTTGCCGGGCTCGAACGGCAGTGAGCCGAGTCTGCAGAGCTACTTCGATGCGCGCATGCCCCCGGAAGTGATCGACGCCGTGCGCGATGCGAGCGCTGAGCCGTCGGTGTTTTCGCCGCTGTGTGGCTTTCAAGCCGAACTCGTCCTGAGCGCGTCGTCCGCGAGCGCAGGTCTCGCTTGGTACAACGTGCCGAGTGACCCGAAGGCCGCGCCGGCGACGCTGTACCAAGTCGTGGCCGAGACCACACAACCTGGTGCGGTCCTGTCGAGTGCAGCCATCCGCGACGATCCGAACTACGCCGGCGGGCTCGTCGGCTTCGCGCTGACGAAGTTTGGAGGGCGGCCGATCTACTTTTCGGAGCAAGCGCGCAACGCGAACTGCACCGCGTGCTCGATGCCGGGCCACTGGAAGATGATGCTCGCATATCCTTCCAGCACCGAAGCCGCGACGTATTACCTCGCGTGGGAAGACTGGGAAGGCGCCAACGAGAGCAATTGGCCGGACGACGGTGACTTCAACGACAAAGTGTTTCGATTGACCGGCGTGCGCTGCGCCGGCGGCGGTGAGCCGTGCGTGACCGGTCAACCGGGCGCGTGTGCAGCAGGCTTGACCGAGTGCCAGGTGAAAGGCGCGCCGGCGTGCCGGCAGCTGGTGGCGGCAGCGGCTGAGAGCTGCGACTCGGTCGACAACGATTGTGATGGCGTCGTCGACGACGACGCGCGCTGCGAGCCAGGTAAGATCTGCGTGCGTGGCGCATGTGTGTGGGCATGCGGCGGCGAGGAGTTTCCCTGCACCGGTGACACCGCGTGCGACGAAGGGTTGTGCGTCGAGCCGGCCTGCGTCGGCGTGCGCTGCGAAGTCGGTCAGACGTGCCGCGGAGGCCAGTGCGTCGCGCCGTGCGAAGGGATCGTGTGCCCGCTCGGTCAGGAGTGCCGCGGCTCGATTTGCGTCGAGCCGTGCGCGGGCGTGACCTGCAAAGACGGTGGCGTGTGCGAGCGCGGCGTCTGCGTCGGCGCCTGCACGTGTGCAGGTTGCCCGATGGGCAAGGCCTGCGACTCGAAGTCAGGCCGCTGTCTCGAACCCGGCTGCGAAGCGCGGACGTGTGGAGCCGGTGAAGTCTGTCGCGCCGGTACGTGTGTCGATGCGTGTCGCGACGCGAAGTGTCCGGGCGCGGCTAGGTGCGTGAGTGGCAAGTGCGAAGGCTCCGGCACGACGTCATCCGGGAGCACGACGATCGAGCAACCGGTCCAGGAAGCGCCGCCGACGTTGCCGCTTCCCGCTGCAGCTGGAAGCGGCGGGCCCAGCGGCGGCGCGGCAGCGTCAGGCAGAATGAGCAGCGCGGACGGCTGCGGCTGTCGGATGGTGGTCGGGACTCACGAGCCCGAGTCTGGCGATTGGGCGCTGCCGCTCATGGCTGCGCTGTATTCGCGGACGCGCGTGCGGAGGCGCCGGCGAATGCACTCGCCGGTTACAACTACGCCGGTCTGAGGTCACGTGCGCTGCGCTCGCAGATGCTGCGACGCAACTTCGCCACGGCTGCCGATTACACGCGGGAATCCACCCTCGGCGCAACGATCGCTTGCGATAGACTTGTCGTGCGCATGTTAGCCGACCAGTTGTTCAAGTTTCTCACGCGCGCCGACGTGAAAGAGATCGCGCTTCACACAGGGAGGCCTCCTTGTGCGCTGGTCGATGGTACGTATCGTCGCTTGAGCGCGCAGCTGCTCAAGGAGGACGACATCATTCAGGTCCTCTCCGCGACGCAAGGCCACGAACATCTTACGCATCTCGCGGAAGGCCGAACTTGGGAGTTCGAAGCTCCCGGCGTCGGCGAAGTCAGCGTGACCGCGGTCTACGACGCGCACGGTTTGAAAGTCGCGCTTCGCTTGCAAGACGCGAACGCGCCCGTCGCGAAACATCCGTCGCGCCCACCACGTGCGAAGCGTCCGTCGTCGCCACCGCGCCGCAGCGCGCGTCCGCCGCGGCCCGCTTCGCCGCAGCGCCAGCCCGCGATGGATCCCGTGGCAGCGCCGACTCAGCAGTTCGCCGGGAATCTGCCCAATCCCCGTCGCCAGGCTGCGCGTCCGCAGAGCGATGGCGTGAGTCTTCCTCCGCCTGCGCCGATTCCAGAGGAAGGACTGCTCTCCGGGTCAGCGTTCAGTTTGCCCGCGGCGCCTCAGCGGCCAGCGAGCCGGCCGATGATGCCTGCGGTCCCCGGTGCGCGCCCGCCGAGTCGACAAGATTTCGCAGCTTCCGGGCGGCCGGTGAGCACAGCCTCGTTCGAGCCGCCGCTGGCTGCGCGCGCCCACCCAGGTCGACCCGCGCTCGACGTGATCAGCTCGCCGCCGATAGCTGCTCCGGCTGCGCCAGGTGGACAAGCTGCGCGCCCCGCCGGCTTCGTCCTGCCGCCGTACAAGGGCGACCGCCTCGACGACCTGCTGCGCAGCGCCCTCGAGTGGCGCGCGAGCGACTTGCACGTGATCGCGGAGCGGCCGCCGCTGTTTCGTTTGGCTGGCGAGCTCGTGCCCGATGGCCTGCCGCTGTCCGCGGCAGAGGTCCAAGCGTTGCTGATGCCGCGCGTGCCGCAAGATCGCCGTGCCGAGCTTGAAACAAACGGTTCGTGCGACTTCGCGTTACAGCATCCCGTTTACGGCCGCTTTCGCGTCAACGTCAGCCAGCAGCGCACGGGCCTGAAGCTCACTGCGCGCTTGATCGGCGCCGATGTTCCGACGCTCGAAGACTTGGGCATGCCGCAAGGCATTCGCAAAGCGCTGCATCACCATCAGGGCTTGATCGTCGTCACCGGCCCGACCGGACACGGCAAGACCACGACGATGGCCGCGATCGTCGGCATCATCAATCGCGAGACGACGCACCACGTGATCACGGTCGAAGACCCGATCGAGTACACCCACGTCTCGACGAAGGCCGTCATCTCGCAGCGCGAAGTCGGTCGCCACACCAAGACGTTTGCGGCTGCGCTCAAAGCATCGCTGCGCGAGGATCCGGACGTGATCGTCGTCGGCGAGCTGCGCGACACCGAAACCGTGCGGATGGCGCTCTCCGCGAGTGAGACTGGTCACTTGGTGATCAGCACGATGAACACACCGAGCGCAGCAAAGGCGATCGAACGGTTGATCGACTTGTTTCCGCCGGGCGACCAGCCACAAGTTCGCATGACGCTCGCGGGCGGTCTGCGTTTGATCATCTCGCAACGCCTCCTTCCGACCGCCGATCGAAAGCAGCTCTGCGCGGCGGCCGAGCTCTTGCCGGGAAGCACGGCGCTCTGGAGCTTGATCCGCGACAACCGCACCTATCAGATCACGAGTCTGCAGCAGCGCGGCAAGAGCCTCGGCATCATTCGGCTCGACGACTCGCTCGCGGAGCTCGTTCGAAGCGGCCGCACGACGGTCGACATCGCGCGGGACTACGCCGAGGCACCACACCAGTTCGACGCGCTCGTCGCAGGCCGTCAGGTCGCGCCGCAAGCCGAGCCGCAAGCACCGAACCCCGCGGAGGAAGCGGCAGAGCGTGCCGGTGCTGCCGCGAAGCGTGGCCTCGAGATGGGGAAAAACGTGCTGTCGCGCGCGGGCAAGTTGTTCGGGAACGAAACCAAGTAGCGCGAGGCGGACGTGGCGCAGATCGATATGTTGTTCGACCAGTTGATTCAACGCAAGGGAAGCGACTTGCATCTCGGCGTGGGCATTCCGCCGATGGGTCGCATTCGCGGCGAGCTCGTGCCGTTGCTCGAAGAGCCGCTCACGAACGAAGGCATCGAGTCGCTGCTGTTCGAGATCATGACCGACACCCAGCGCGCGCACATCACGAACGAGTGGGATCTCGACTTCGCCTATCAGTTCGGTACGAAGGCGCGTTTTCGCGCGAACTACTTCTACAAGCAGACCGGTCTGGCTGCGGTCTTCCGAACGATCCCGAGCAAAGTTCTGACGCTCGCCGATCTCAAGACGCCGGAGATCGTCCGGAAGCTCGCGGAGAAACGCGCGGGGCTGATCTTGGTCACGGGCCCGACCGGTTCCGGCAAGAGCACGACGCTCGCGGCGATGCTCGATCACATCAACCGCACGCGCGCCTGTCACATCCTCACGATCGAAGATCCGGTGGAGTTCGTCCACGAGCCGAACAAAGCCCAGGTCACACACCGCGAAGTCGGCGCACACGCCTCGAGCTTTGCGGTCGCGATTCGCTCGGCTGGCCGGGAAAACCCCGACGTGATCTTGATCGGTGAGTTGCGCACGAACGAGACGATGAAGATGGCGCTGCAGCTCGCGAGCTACGGCGTGCTCGTGTTCGGAACGGTCCACACGAACAGCGCGCCGGCCACGATCGAGCGCATCGTGAATGCTTTTCCATCGGACGAACAGCCGCAAGTCCGCGGGATGATGGCGGAGTCGCTCCTGGGTATCGTCGCCCAGCAACTCCTGAAGACGGCGGACGGCAAAGGCCGAGTCGCGGCGCTCGAGATCCTGATCGGCTCGCACGCCGTGGCGTCGATCATTCGCGAGGCGAAGACGTTCCAGCTGACGAGCCTCATGCAGGGCGGTCGCGCCCAGGGCATGCAGACCATGGACATGGCTCTGGAAAAGCACGTGCGTGAAGGCACGGTCGAGGCCGCGACCGCGATCGAAAAAGCCGAGGACAAAGAGGGGTTTCGAAAGTTGTTCGGCGCGGACGTGCCGCCTGCGGATCACTGAACAGCACCGGGGTTTAGTTTTCGTTTAGCTCCGTACGCCGAAGCCTCATCCAGGCATGCGCAGGGCGTGACCTGGCGGTCATTCCCGATTTGGCGGCGTTTCTTGCGCACACAGTGAAGCGTACAGTGTGGTTTGCCGCTGACTGTCGGCACCCCGGTGGTCCGCGCGCACCCCGAAGGAGTTGCGCCATGCTGTACCGCTCGGTCGTCTCGGTCGTCTCGTTGAGCGGCCTTCTGCTGAGCTCGATGGCGAGCGCGCAAACGTTCGCAGGCACACGGCCGAACCCGTGGGCCGCGCCGGCTCAGCCGATGGCTCCGGTTCGAAAAGAAGCGCCGCCAATCGATCAGCAGAGCGCGGACACCATCGCGACTGAGCTGAGGACGCGCAAAAACTCTGCCACGAAGGTTGCAGCAGACCTCAAACAAGAAGATGCGCAAGCAAAGCTGGTCGCGCATGCGTTGCGCGTCGCGGGCTACGCGAACAAAGAGATCGGCGACGCGCTCCACGAGACCTACGACTTGAGCAAGCCCGCCGAGCTCGCCGCCACGTTGCGCGACTCCGGTTACGACGCCGTGCGCGTGATCGGCGTGCTGCAAGACACCCAGCAGCCGTCCGCGGCAGAGCTCGTCGACGGGTTGATCAAGGCAGGTTTCAAACCGGTCGAAGTCGCGCGCGGGTTATCCGCGAGCAAGCTCGACCTGGGTGAAGTCGCGGGTGCGTTTCTGAAGCAAGGTCAGGACGCCGAGGCTGTCGCAAAGGCGTTCAAAGGCGCGGGCTACTCCGCGAGCCAGACCGTGTCGTCGCTGAAGGCAGCGCGTATTTCGTCGAGCGAGGTCGCAGCAGCGCTCAAGGCGGCTGGTCTCGAGCCCGTCGCAGTCGTGAGCGCATTGAAAGATGCGAAAGTGTTCCCCGGCGACGTCGCCAACGAGCTCAAGAGCAAAGACAAGAGCTATGAGCAGATCGCGATCGCGCTCAAAGACATCGGCTACGATGTCGGCTCGATCTTGAAGGGTTTGAAGGTCGCGGGTGCGGATGCGGGCGCGCGCGCGTCGGCGCTGAAGGGGCTCGGGCTGAAGCCGGCCGACATCGTGCAGCAGCTGCAGGAGCAGAAGGCGACGAACGCGGAAATCGCGGGGGCGTTACTCGCGAGCAAGCAGTCGGAGCAGGCGTCGATCGACGCGATGCGTTCGGTAGGGTTGAGCTGGAAGACGGTCGCGATCGCCATGCACGATGCAGGTGCGCCGGTGAAGTTCGTCGCGACGGCGGCGCAATCGAAGGGTGTCGCGCCGGTCGAGATCTCACAGGGGTTGTTCGAGTCCGGCGTGACTTCGAAAGAAGTGACCGAGGGGTTGCTCGCAGCGAAGTACAAGCCGAGTGACGTCACGTCTGCGTTGATCTCGTCCGGTCAAAAGCCGCCCGAGGTCACGAACGCGTTGAAGAACGCGGGTGTGAAGCGTCCGGAGATCGTCGAGGCGCTCCGTAAGATGCGCATGTCCGACGAGACCGTGATCAGTGTGCTCAAGCAGGCCGGCTACACCGCGCAGATGATCGTGGACGACCTGAAGTCGGACAAGCTGCCGCTGCCGAAGCTAGTCTTCGCGTTGAAGAAGGCGGGCTTCGAGTGCAACGAGATCGCGAAGCCGCTCAAGGCCGATCGCGCGGAGCTCGCGAGTGCGTTGAAACAAGCGAAGTGTGAGCCGGTGGATCTCGCCGTGGCGATGGTTTCGGCCGGGACGAAGCGCAAGGAGATGGCGCCTTTGCTGAAAGATCTCGGCTACGACCGAGCGTTCGTCGTGAAGGCGCTGAAGAAGCTCGGCGCGCCGCCCTCGGAGATCGCGGGCAGCATGAAGAAGTCGAACTACACGAGTCAGGACGTGGCGGTCGCGATGCGGCTGAACGAGTTGCCGGCGACCGAGGTCAGCAAGGCGATGACCTCGGCGAAGTATCCGAAGAACGAGATCCCGGCTGCGCTCGCGTACGCGGGTTACAAGTGACCGAAGCTGCCTTCTTGCTTCGCGCGGTGTAACGTCACCGTTCGAGGGAGAAGGAACAGCATGCTGAGTGGGTTCGATCACGTCACGGTCGTCGTTCACGATGTCGAAGCTGCCGTCTCGCGCTACACGGCACTCCTCGGACGCGGGCCGACTTGGCGCGGTGAACACGATGAGCTCGGCACTCGCGCCGCGTTGTTTGGGCTCTCGAACTCGCTGATCGAGCTGGTTGGGCCGATCCCGGATGCACCCGAAGCAGAAGGCATGCGCGCGATGCTGGCGAGTCGCGGCGAAGGACTTCACGCGATCGCGTTTGCAACCGAGGACGCTGGAATGTGCAGCAAGGCGCTTCGGGAGCGCGGCGTTCGCGCAGCGCCTCCGGAATCGGGCGAAGCGCGCGCTCTCGACGGCTCGGTCCGAAGTTATCGTACCGTGGAACTGTCTGCTCGTGCGACGCGCGGCATCAACGTGCTCGCTGTCGAACGCTCGGACTCGAGCGTGTTGCGGGGTGGCGTTCCGGAGTCGAACGGCGCCCCGCACGCGCTCGATCACGTCGTGGTTCGTACCGCTCAGCCGGATGCCGCAATCGCGCTTTATGGCGAAAGCCTCGGCATTCGGCTCGCGCTCGACCGCGAGGTCAAAGGAACGCGGATGGTGTTCTTTCGGATCGGGCACCTGTCGCTCGAAATCGTGCAGGACCCGACGTGTGCGGATGCCGATACGCTTTGGGGGCTCGCCTATCGCGTGCGCGACATCGAGCTGGCGCACCTGCAGCTGACGGCTGCGGGATTTGAGCCGAGCCCCGTGCGCGAGGGCAACAAACCCGGCACGCGTGTGTGCTCGCTGCGCCAAGGTACATGTGGTGTGCCGACGCTGATTCTCCGCGATCCAGCGCGCGAGTAAGCCGGCTGCGCTGGGGGATGCGGGCGGATCGACTGCGCGCGTTCGCCGACAGACCCACGCACTCGCACGGTTCCTCACGGGCTGACCGAGGCCGCATGCCTGCCTTAGCATGCTGTTTGGTCATCTCGGAGGTGCTATGCGAGCTAAGCCGTGGAGTGTCCCACCTGTATTGCTAGCCACTATGATTCTGTCAGTTGTTGGGCACTCGCGAGCGTTGGACAACGCAACCTCGCCGGCAGTCTCGGGCAAAGTTCGTGAAGAGCAGCTGCGTACGGCGACCGCGAAGCTGCAGGGCGATGAAGCCTCGATTCGCCAGGGCTTCTCGACCCTGACCGAACTCGGGGGGGATGCTGCCGCGGAAGCCGTAGTCGCGCGCCTGCGCCGCGGGTTGCCCCCGCAGCTGATCGAAGCGGCGATCGATGACCTCGTTCTTCTGAACCGACCTGCGGTCGGTGCGGCGCTGCTCGAGCTCACCCAACACCGGCGCATTCAGATTCGGATCAAGGCGATGCAAGCGCTCGGTGCGCTGCGGCAGCGGAGCGCTCAAGCCGCGCTGCTCTACGCGCTCGACGACCCGAGCTCGGAGGTGCGAAGCGCGGCTGTCGACGCGCTCGCAGCCGTCGGCAACGCACGAGCCTTGCCAGCGCTGCTGACGGCGGCGGAGCGCGACGTGCCCGGGGCCTGGCAAGCGATCGGGAGCCTCGCGAGCGCCAACGACGTGAAGACGGTGCTCCAGCACGCACCCGCGGGTGAGGTGATGCCGATTCGGCCCGCGCTCGACGCGATGCTGGGCCGCAAAGATCTGCCGCTCGAAGCGCGCGTCCGGGTAGTTCAGCAGGTCGCGGCGCTCGGTTCGGCGAGCGCGCGCGCATGGATCTCCGATCGGATGGCGAACGGCGGCAGCGACGAGCCTGCTCGACTCAAACAAGCGCTGACGGACGGCTTGATGCGGATCGATCGCGAGAACCCGATGGAAAAGATCATCGCGACCAACATCAGCATTGCGCCTGCCAAGTCGGATCCGAAAGCGGCGAAGGGTGCTGCGGGACTTCCGGCGACGCGCCCGAACGCCGAGTCGCGCGCCGCTTCGCTCACGACGCCGGCGCCGGCCGTGTCGACCGCACCCCAGGGGAACAAGTGATGGCGCTCTGCAATCGGTTGCTCGCAGCTATTAGCTGCATTGCGCTCGCGGCTTGCGCGAGCACATCGTTTCAACCGCGGTTCAAGGCGCCGGAGACACCACAGCCTTCGGTCGTGGCGAGCGAGCTCGCAAAACCGACTGCTCGCACGGAGCGGCCGGTCGCGGTGGGGCTGACAACCGATCCGATGCGCATGTTCGCGTGGGATCTGCAGCAACAAAAGCTGCTCTGGGAGCAGCCGGTCGACGCGAAGAGTGCGCCGCTCGTAGCTGCCGATGCGATCATCACGCGCGAAGCCAACGGCGTCGTCGTGCGCGATCTCGCGACGGGCCAAGTGCGCGTCGTGGTCGACGAAAAGGGCGCTTTGGTCGGTGCGGACGGGCAGGGCGGCCAGCTGGTCGTCTCGGTCGCGTACGACAACAAAGCGGCGCCCGGTGCGGTCGCGCTCGTCGAGGGCGACCGCGTGCGCTGGAAGCAGACCCTGAACCTTCCGGTCGGCGTCCCAGCGATCTCGGGGCCCTACGTCCTCGTGCCGTGGGCGACGCAGCGGTTGTCCGTGCTCGCGGCGAGCGGCGGGGGAGAACTCGCTCGCGCCCACTACAAGAGTAGCGTGATGGGGCAAGCGGTCGTCGACCGCGGACAGCTCTACGTCGGCCAGCTCGGTTTGTTGCCGGTCACACCGCAGTTGATCGAACAGCCGAACGGCGCGAAGCACATTCCGTACACGCCGCTCAAGCGATCGCTGCCGGGGCAGCCGCCGCTCTTGCGCGACGGTTACGCACCGGTGCCCGAACCCGACAGCGCGTATCACCGGCTCCAGATGAGCTGGCGCGTGCACCGCGAGGGAGAGGCGCTCAGCACGGAGAACGACACGTTCCTCTTGCGCTTCTATCGGTTGCTTTTCGCGCTGAACGCGAGCGCCGACGAGATTCGCTGGGTACGGACCTTCGATCACGATCTCGTCGCGGTTGCGACGCAACCCGGCGGCACTTGGATCGCGGACACGTCGGGTACGCTGCGGTTTCTAGATCCGAGCGGAGTCACGCAGGCGCAGCGCACGTTCGGTCGCGAGGTTCGCGTCGTGACGTTGCGTTCGGGTGACTTCACACCTCCGCCAGAGCCAGCGCCTGCGATTCAGGCTGACCCCGCTGCACTCGCGGAACGGCCGCAAGGCACGCTGCGTGAGCAGCTGGTGGCTGCGGCCGCGCTCGAGGACGATCGACTCGGGCAAGGGCGCGCGTACGCGGCCTCGAACCTCAGCCATTTCACGGATGCGGAGACGACGGCGCAGTTGATCGCGCTGTGCTCGGCTCGCAAGAGTCCGGAACCGGTGCGCACGGCCGCGTGCATTCAGCTGCGCGATCGCACGAGCGGGCAAGACGCGGTGCTCGCCGCACTGCGCGTGCGCGCCTCGTTTCTAGAAGGCACGGACGTGCCGCCGGTCGGTCCGCTCGCTCAGGCTGCGGCAAAGCTGCAGCTGAAGGCGGCAGGTCCACTTCTGGTGTCGCACGTCGAGGACCCGAACACGCCGGCGCGCGATCTCGTCGCGGTCTTCGAGTCGCTCGAGTCGCTCAACGAGCGCTCGGCAGCTGCGAGCGTCGAACGGTTCGTGCGGCTGCATCACGCCGAACCCGAAGGTTCCGAGCTCTTGCCGGCGCTTGCGTCTGCGTTGCGTACGCTTGCGGCGCTGCGGGCGAAAGCGCAACGCGCGACGCTGGCGGACATTGCGGCCGACGCGCTCACGCCGAAGCCGACGCGAGACGAGGCCCAAGCCGCGCTCGCCCAGCTCGATGCGCCGCCGAAGCCAGCAGCTGCACCCGAGCCGCCGGCGAATGTGCCGAGCGTACAAGAAGAGGTGCAGACCGACCCGCGACCGTATGCGCTCACGGCGCAGGTCGTTCAAAAGACACTCGCTCCGGTGCGCGATCGCTTGAGGAAGTGTCTGGGCGCGGATGCAACGAGGCCCCATGCAGGTCGCACGTCGATGGTGATCGACGCGAGCGGCCGCGTGGAAGGCGTCTTCGTGATGCCGGCGACGCTACAAGCGTGCGTCGAACCGCTCCTGCGCGGCACACAGTTTCCAAGCACGCGGCTCGGGCGCCAGCGCATCACACACGTGTTCACCGACTCGAAGAAGTGAACTGACGCGGAGCCGGCCGGGGGTGGGGAACGGCGACGTTCCCCCCGGTAGCCAACAATTAACCCTCGCTCGAGTCGCTCGACGCGCCCTCGGCTTCAGTTTCCGTCCGCTCCGACTGCTCCGCCAGCTGCTTTCGGACGTCGTCCATGTCGAGTGCGCGGACCTGCGAGACGAGGTCGTCGAGCGCTGCTGCGGGCAGCATGCCGGCTTGCGAGAACAGCCGAATGCCGTCGCGGAAGACCATCAAGGTCGGAATCGAGCGCACCTGAAAAGCGCTCGCGAGCTCGGTCTGGGCCTCCGTGTCCACTTTGCCCCATGTCACGTCGGCGTGACGGCCCGCGGCGGCCTCGAAGATTGGACCAAACGCGCGGCAGGGGCCGCACCAGGCTGCCCAAAAATCGAGGAGCACGATGCCTTCTTTGGCGACCTCGCTCTCGAAGTTTTCCGCGGTGATTTCTCGGGTGTTCACGTCTGTTTCTCCCGGTTGTCAGAGGATCCTAATCACTAGGAGCCAGTTTGCTAGTACGGCTTTACCGGCGCCGGCCCCGGCGCCAGGGCATCCGACGGTCGCTCCGTTCGGCAGTTCTCGTTGCACTGCGGTTATCTGCGGTGGAGACTCGCTTCGCGCCGGTCGGTCGGCGCAGTCGGTGCTGCACCGAACTGCGTCCGTGCGACCTCGCTCAACTGCGAAGCCAGAGGAGGCATCCGTGACGATTCGACTTGGTGACATCGCTCCCAACTTCAATGCGCCGACGACCGAAGGCCCGATCGATTTCCACGAGTGGAAGAAGGGCAAATGGGCGGTGTTGTTTTCGCACCCCAAAGACTTCACGCCTGTATGCACGACCGAGCTCGGCTACACCGCGAAGCTGAAGAGCGAGTTCGAGAAGCGCAACGTCAAGGTCGTCGCCTTGAGCGTCGACTCGGTCGAAGATCACAAGCGCTGGGGCAAAGACATCGAGGAGACCCAGGGCACTGCGGTCAACTTCCCGATGATCGGGGATTCGGACAAGAAGGTCGCGAACCTGTTCGACATGATCCACCCGAACGCGAACGACACGCTGACGGTTCGGTCGTTGTTCGTGATCGATCCGAACAACAAGGTGCGTTTGATGATCACGTACCCGGCGAGCACCGGCCGCAACTTCGACGAGATCTTGCGCGTGATCGATTCGCTTCAGCTGACGGATTCGAACAAGGTCGCGACGCCGGTGAACTGGAAACAGGGCGACGACGTGATCATCGTTCCATCGCTGTCGAACGACGACGCGAAGAAGCTGTTCCCGAACGGCTGGGACGAAAAGAAGCCGTATCTGCGCGTGGTCAAGCAGCCAGGTCGCTGACTTGCAGCTGGGAGCGGCGTGGGAGCTTGGCTCTCACGTCGCGCTCGGCAATCGCCCGAGCAGGCTCTTGAACTCGAGCTCCACGAACAGCTCGCGTACGCGTTCGATTGCAGCTGCGGACGGCAGCCCAACGCGTGGTCCGAGCGGCAGCGGGACTGCCGAC
>Ga0193753_10003042_pt1 | contig 12730 bp, 13 predicted proteins | sample H1c2metaG_FD_144925 | JGI IMG/M metagenome (GOLD analysis project Ga0193753, IMG submission 144925) | Soil microbial communities from a riparian zone of the East river system, Colorado, United States - H1c2 | ecosystem: Environmental > Terrestrial > Soil > Riparian zone | place: USA: East... | reverse complement strand
AGTCAATTTGTTTCGCAAGCAAACCAGACCCCTCCGGGGGATGACAGTCAGGAGACAAGCCATGGCATGGGGCGACAGAAAGCCCAAGCAAGACAACCCATGTGTCAGTGCGCACGACTTCGTCGAGTACGGCGAGTTCCAACGACGCGGTGAAGGCTGGGCTCAGCTCCGTCGCTGCAAGCGCAGGGGCTGCGGTGCCGAAATGGAGCGTACATCGCCCTTCGGGGTGAGGCGCAGTTGGAGCGCGTGGCGTCGGGTGTAGCCCACACTTCGTGAGGCAACGGGGGAACGACGAGCAGATCGAAGATGATTTGGGGCAAACCAAACAAACGACTGCCGGTTACCCCGTGCATCCTTGTTTCCCTCCTATCTTCTGTCTGCTCGTCGTTCCTCTTCCATAATATATTTTTTAGTTTATAATTAGCCAGTTCCTGTCGAGCCCTTGGTTCCAGGAAAGTTATTTCGACAAGCAGACAGACGCCACGAAGTGAAGTAAGAAGTCTTTTGAGATCTAAGGCTTGCTACTTCGCTTCGTTGCAAGCAAATCCCAAGACACAGGAGAGATTCATGCCAGCATGGCTCAATGCAGATGACTGCGACCACAAGCAGAAGACCGCCCACTTCCCCAAGCAGGTCCGCGGCACCTGGCACTGGATGCAGCTCTGCAAGTCCTGCGGGACGGAGTTCGACAAAGGCGCGATGTCCCAGCAGGAGATCGAGAATCACACCTAGCGCCCAAGCATTCGAAGCAACCAGATCCCTACGAGGAATGACCACCAGGAGAACCAGCGTGGCTAGCAGTTCACAAAAGGACCCTCGATGCGAAAAGGGTCATCACGACTTCCGGCCGATCGGAAATGAGATTCCGATCGGCAGAGGGTCCGACGGCAGCAAAGAAGTCACTGGCTACCAGCAGCTCGGCGTGTGCGGTCGGGTCAACTGCACCAAGGGCGCGAAGCGCAACAGGACCCTGAGCGGTCAGTACAGAAGCTGGTACTAGGCAACCCCGTCAAGTTGGCACACCTACAGAGGAGAGCGATTAGATGCCAGAAGACAGTGTGCACGTGCACAACTTCCAGGTCAGGGCCGAAAAACCGATCCCCAACAAGGATAAATCCAAAGGACCCGTCGGCAAGATCCAGCAGGGAAGGTGCTCGTGCGGTGCCAAAGCCCGCCGCTACTGGTGGAGCGACAAGTCGCAGCCGAGTTCCTGGACGATCCAGTAACCATGTAGGCGTTCGCTAACGCCCTCGGCTTTTTGGGGAATGACAGCAGCTAGAATCTGCCAAGATGCTGCTTCGGTCCTCGAAGTGTCCCCTTGTGCCTATTCTGTCTGCTGTCGTTTCTCTTTATTAGCCATAAGCCCTGACAAAGGCAGCCACAGCCAGGGCTGAACCGATAGCAATTATTACTACTCGCAGCCAATGCTGCCGCAGCTTGAGCGACCAATGAGCACCAGCAATGCCGCCAAAGAAACAGCCCACCATGGCAATCAACCCGGTGCGCCAGTCAATCCCGCCTGCCACAGAAAAATACACCACGCCCAGCAGCTCCATACCAGCCGCCGCCATGTTTTTGAGCCCAGCCAGCTGATAGACATTTTTCAGATGCGTAAAGCCCAGCAGCGCCATAAACACCAAGCCAAAGCCGCCACCAAAATAGCCGCCGTACACCGCTAGCAGTAACAGTAGCAGCGCAATCACGGGCAGCGATTTGCGCGGGTATTTTTGGAGCGGGTGGTTTAGTTGTTTGTGCAGCAGCGGTTGCAGAGCAAATAGCACTACGGCAACCAGGATCAGCCAGGGCGCCAGCTTATCAAACGTGTCACTGCCGGTGTGTTGCAGCGCCACCATGCCGCCCACGGCACCGGTATAGCAAGGCACCAGTATCCAAAAGTATTTGCGGGGCATCTGTGCCAGCTTGTGGCGATATTGCCAGACGGATGCGGTGGCACCCGGCAGTAAGACCACACTGGCCGTAATATTTGCCCCTAGTGGTGAAAGGCCGGCTGCCACCAGCGCCGGCAGCACCAACAGCTTGCCGCCGCCAGCCACGGCATTGACAACACCGCCAGCAAACCCCGCAATCAGAAGTAACATAATCTCAAACATGCTAATACCCTTAACGCGCAGTATACGGAATTTGCTACAATACGGCCATGCATAAGCGGTTTATCGTTATTAGCTATCGCCTGGCGTTTGGCTTGTTGGCGTTGGTTGCGGTGACTGTGCAGTTTGTGCAGGGTTTTGACCGGCAGGGCTATAATCCGGTTAATTTTTTTCATTTTTTTACCATAGAATCCAATATCTTTGCGGCAGGTATATTGCTGCTGGCCGGCTTTGCGGCTTTAAAGAGTAAGCCCCATTCCGATCGCTTTGCAAGGCTGCGCGGTGCGGCCACGGTGTATATGACGGTGACGGGTATTGTGTATGTATCGTTGCTGTCTGGCCTGGAAGCTTCGCTGCAGACGCCAACTCCCTGGATCAATACAGTGCTGCATTATGTCATGCCGATTGTAGTGCTGGGCGACTGGCTGCTGATGCCGCCCCGGCGGCGTATAGCGTTTGGCAGAGCTGCGGCCTGGCTGGTGTTTCCGGCCGCGTACGGAGTCTACAGTCTGATACGAGGGCACTTCGTTGACTGGTATCCCTATCCGTTTTTGAATCCAACAGAACAAGGTTATGCGGGCGTAGCCATGACGGGTATGGTCATAGCCATGGCTATAGTGGCAATTGTCTGGGCAGTGTCACAGATCCCGGGTTGGCGAAGCACACGCCGCCGGTGAACTAACTTCTCTTAGGGGAAACACTGAGGTTTTTGCCAGGCATTTGCTATGCTACACGTATGAAGCTCTTAAACGGCGCAGATCTCTCTAGCTACATCAAGGAGCGCCAAGGCAAGGCAGCTCGCAGACTCACCAGCGCATATGGCATTACGCCCAAGCTGGCTATAGTGCTGACCGTGGACAATCCGGTGATAAATGTGTACATGCATCTCAAGCAAAAGTATGGCAGCGATATCGGTGCCGAGGTGGACATTCATCGCATCAAGCAAGCCGAGTGCGAAAAAGTCATAGCAAGGCTAAACAAAGACGACTCCGTACATGGCGTCATCGTGCAGCTACCGCTAGAGAATCCCGATGAAACCGACGACATTGTCAACTTGGTGGCGCCAGAAAAGGATGTGGACGGCCTGGGTGAACATCCGGCGTTTGACCCCGCTACGCCCCTGGCAATTTTGTGGTTGCTGAGCGGCTACAACGTAGATCTGCGCGGCAAGCACGTGCTGCTGATTGGTCGAGGCAAACTGGTGGGGGCGCCGCTCGCGCGGATGCTCGAGGCTTCGGGCGTGGATGTAGAGGTGGGACACCGGGAGACTCCGGATTTGAAAGCTACGGCTCTGGCCTCGGATGTAATCATCAGCGCCACCGGCAAGCCAGGTATTTTGAAAGCCGATATGGTAAAGCAAGGGGCGGTGGTGGTAGACGCCGGCACTGCCAGCGAAGGCGGCAAAACAGTGGGCGACCTTGACCCTGGCTTGTACGAACGCGACGACCTCACCATCACTCCGCAAAAAGGGGGCGTTGGCCCGCTGACGGTCTGCGCGCTGTTTGAAAACGTAGTCCGCGCCGCCCGCCGCAGCGCCGAAGCTACAACTGCGAAATAAGTAACCGAAGACGGTCTTCCGGCATGCTGCTGGGGCCGAGCGTGTTGTAATCGTAATTGATCGGCAGATCAAAGTGGTATTTGAGCAAATTCAGATATTGTTGCTGAGCCAGCTGCATGGCCGCTCGGCTTTCTTTAATCTCGCCAATGCAGTCCAGCGGCTTGTCGCCTTCTATGCCGAGCAGCTGGCGGTAGGTTTTTTCCAGTGCGTCGTCCTTCAGCAAGTTTTTGCCGCCAAACAGCGCTTCCAGCTTTTTGCCTTCCACAAACGGTGCCAACGCCAAAAAGGTAAATGCGCATTTGGGACACCTGCCGCACCACACAATGTGATCGCTGCCGTGCACAAACCCACGGTTGCAAGAACTAAACACGTCTTTGTATTTTTCAAAGCCCAGGCGCGCAAACAGCCGGGCGATGTGCAGGTCGGTAAACGGCCGGACAAACGAATAGTAACGCACGCTGTCGCCCAGCGTGTGATCCAAAACAGCCTGAAAGTCTTTTTCAAACTCCAGCGATTTGGAATACTGGTGGTTTATGGGCACGCCCTGGTAGGTGAGGGTAGGCTCGCTGGCCGAACTTTCGTTGGACACCACCACGTCGCGTCGTCCGGTCAGGATGGCCACAATGGTGCCCACGCATGCAAACAGCGCCGAAATGGGGATGTGCCCGTTCAGTCCGCCCTTGGCTTTGTGCTCAAACAGGTACGGATCCCACTCGCGCTCCACCCAATAGTGGGGCAGGCCAATGGCTTTGACTAGCGGCGTCAGCTGCGGCCGGTGGTTGACGCTCCAGGTGGCGAGGTCGTCCACCTTGCCGCGCAGCAGTTCTACGCTGACCAACGAATCTTTGCCACCACCAATAGCCACCAGTGGGCCCTTGGATGGTTTTTGTGCCACGGTAGGGGGGTGTACGGCCTGGGTGTTCTGGGGGAATATCACCTGGGTGTGCGGATCCAGTTTGTTCACGTACCAGAATTCGCCCAAGCCCAGTTGGTATGTTTTGCCAAAGAACGCGGCCATGGGCTGATCCAGTTTGCCTTTTTTGACCACCAGCTCCGGCGGGATGAATGTTTTGTAGTACGAGACACCGGCCATAAAAAACAGCAGCTCAAACGCGCGATCCAGCTGAGCTAGGTCGTAGGCGGCAAAGTCAAAGTCAAACTTGTATGTTTCCTTCAGCTTGAGTTTGCCGTCCATGCTGTAGTGCAGCGTGAGGGTTTTGTCCTGAAATTCGTAATTCTCAAATATGAATTGTTTGTATTCGTTCATAAGGCGTTGACGGCATCCTTGTACTTAAGCCCGCGGTCTTCAAAATCTTTGAACATGTCAAAGCTGGACGTGCCCGGGGAAAAGACCACCTTGTCGCCGGATTGAGCTGTCTCGCGGGCGTGCTTGACGATGTCTGTGATGGCAACGTGTTTTAGGATGTCAAAGTTGGTGAAGGCATGGGCCTGGAGCGTTGTGACCAGGCGCGGGCCTATCTCGCCGATGATAATGACTCTGCGGATTTCCTTTTGGTGCATCAGCACGCTGCGGGCCAGTTCGTTCAGGTCCAGGCCTTTGTCCAGGCCGCCGATGATCATGACCTTGTGGCCGGGGATGGCTTCTAGCGCGGCAACAGTAGCGCCAGGCGCGGACGAAAACGAGTCATTGTAATAGTGCACGCCGTCTACCTCGCGTACCATTTCCAGCCGGTGTGGCAGACCCATAAAGTCGGTGATGGCGCGATGCAGCGCCGCGACGTCCTGGGTGATGTTCCACACCATGGTCAGCGCCGCACAGACATTTTGCCAGTTATGTTTGCCCAGCAGGCGAATTTCGGACACGTCGCAGATGGCCTGGCCGTCTATGACTATTTTCTTCTCCTCAATGACTTCCGCGCCGGGACTGCTCATGTAGGGAATGACTAGGCCGGGGCTGGCCTGAGCAATGGCTGCGGAATAGCGGTTGGTGGCGCAAAAGACGGCGACATTGTCCTCGGCCTGGTGGGCAAACAGCTGCTTTTTGGCGTTCAGGTAGTCGTCCATGTCGTCGTGCCAGTTCAGGTGTTCTTCCTCTACCATCAGGCAAATGGCGTATGGAGGTGAGTGTTTGAGATCGGTCAGTTGAAAGCTGGAGAGCTCCAGTACCACCCAGTCGTCCGGGCGAATGCCGCCCTGCAGCATGTCCAGCGGCGCTATGCCGATGTTGCCGCCCAGGTGTACCGTGTGGCCTGCGGCTTCCAGCATTTTCATGATGAGCGTGCTGGTGGTGCCTTTGCCCTTGGTGCCGGTGATGCCGATGATGTTACGGCTGGGGCTGACTTGCATAAATTCGTTGACGCTGGTGGTGACCTTGTCCAGGATGTTTGGTGCGTCCGGGTTGGCCGCGGTGATGAGCCGGGGGTTCAGCCCGGCGCTGCGGACAATCAGATCAAAGTGATCCAGGCCTTCGAGGTAGTCTTTGCCCAGTTGGGCACTGACGCCATCCGGGAGTTGTTTGTCAGGGTCTTGATCGCAGATGGTCAGCTGGTTGCCACTCTGGTTCCAATGCTGGCAGGCCGACCGGCCCTCGCGGGCGTATCCTAAAATTGCAACTTTCATAAGTTGTATTGTATCAGTTCTATTTTTTGCCGAGCTTGCTCTTGACCAATTCGGCCACCTGGCGCGGTGTCATGTTGGCTTTGACGATAAAGGCGGTGACGTCCAGAGTTTTGACCACTTCCGGCACTTCTTGTTCGCCCATGTTGGTCAGGATGATCACCTTGATGTGTTTGCCCCAGTCGGTATCGCGCAGTTTTTGGAGCATTTCGTCGCCGTTCATCTCTGGCATCATCAGATCCAACAGGATGACATCCGGCTTCATATCCTGTGCCAGCGCCAATCCCAGCCGACCGTTCTCGGCTGTCTCTACCTGATACCCCTCTGCCTCGAACTTGAAGCGATACATCTGGGCGATGGCTTGGTCATCTTCGACGATTGCTATTTTTATGGAATTTTTCATACTTCTTTGTTTAATTATGCAAGATTATTGACCAATTTTTCAAGTGCCTCTATGCCGCGTTTGAGGGTAGGCATGTCAGCGCCGTAGGACAGCCGGATAAAGCCATGCATCTGTGAAAACGCTCTGCCAGGTACCAAAATGAGCCCAAAATCTGTTGCTTTATCTACAAACTCCAAATCTGTCATATCATTCGGTGCTTTCACGAAATCAAAAAACGCACCCTCGGCACCCTGCACGGCAAACCCTAGTCGCTGCAGGCTCTCGCGCATAAACTTACTCTTTTCTTTGTACTTTTGGGTAATGTGAGGCCGATGGGCCAGCGCCGCCAGCGCGGCATGTTGCGCAATAGACGAGCTGGACATAATGACGTACTGCTGGAGCTCGTTGATGGCGTTGATGATGTCGGCTGGGCCACTGATGTAGCCAACACGCCAGCCGGTCATGGCAAACTCCTTTGAGAAACCGTTCATAGTAACAGTGTTTGGATACACACTGCCAATGCTAAAATGCTCTCCTTCGTACACAAAGTGTTCATAGATCTCGTCCGACACCAGGATCAGATTGTGCCGCTCCGCCATTTTGGCGATTTCGCGCAGAGTCTTTTCGGGATACACGGCGCCGGTAGGGTTGTTTGGCGAATTTATAATAATCAGCTTGGTCTTGTGTGTGATGGCCGCTTCCAGCATGTTCAGGTCGGGCTGAAAAGTGGGCAGGGTGGAAACATATACCACATTTGCGCCTACCATGCTGGCCAAATGGGGATATGGTGGATAATACGGATCAAAGACTATTACTTCATCGCCAGGATTAATTGTCGCCAGGTAAAGTAATAATTGCCCGGTCGTAAGACCGGGCACTATCGTTACTGTTTCTGGTGAGCACACAACTCCGTTGTGCTCCAGTAGTTTTTTGGCTACCGCCTCTCTCAGCTCCGGAATTCCATTGGCCGGCGTATAGGTTGTTTTATTTTCGTTGATGGCGCGGATACCAGCGGCTTTGATGTGCTCGGGAGTTAATTCTTCTGGTACGCCGATGCTGAGGTCGATTGGATCACTTAGAAGCTGTTGCTTCCGGATCGCGTCACGGAAGTCACTGCTGTCAAAGTAATTCAATCGCTCTGCTATAAAGGACACATACATTCTAACTATTAGATTTCTAATAGAAACTCTACAGCAAATTTAGTGTTGTTGACAACTGAATTTTTGACATCAGATGATGTAATAGCTTCTAACAGTATTGAATTTATAAATATCAAATATGATTTAGGTAGATCAAAACTCCGCACCAACAAGTTATCGCTTGCTCCTGCTAACTTTCTGAGGAAATACACAATAGTACCAGCAAGCTAACTAGCCTCATTGTGAAGCAACTAAAAGCGAATTCATGCACCATCTGATATAATTTTACTAGCCTAGGCTAATAAAATATGACACGTTTGCTTTTGCCAAGAGGCTACAAAAATGCTGAAACTTTACACAAACGCTTGCATGTAGAGCCAGAAGAGCACTGGATCCACAGGGGCGAGCAGCGTGCATTGCATCTTTTTCGATTGATGGCCGGACGAGTCCCGGCGTATAAAGATTTTCTTAAGGCTCATCGTTTTTCGCCGTATAGCGTTCATGGTTATGAGGACTTTCATAAAATTCCCGCCATAGACAAAGACAATTATCTTCGCAAATACCCCAAGGAAATGATGTGTTGGGATGGCGAGTTTTCCGGAAAGCAGTGGGTGATATCAACTACTTCTGGCTCCACGGGAGAGCCTTATTATTTTCCACGGGAATCGTCACAAGACTGGCAGTACGCTATTACTGCCGAGCTGTACCTCCGGAGTAACTTTCACATTCATGAGCGCAGCACGTTGTATATCGTGGCGTTTCCTATGGGCGCCTGGATTGGCGGACTGTTCACCTATGAAGCATTGAAAATTATAGCCGACAACGGCGACTACAAACTCAGTATCATTACGCCCGGTATTCACAAAAAGGAAGTCATTAGTGCGGTCAAGCAGCTAGGCTCTTCTTTTGATCAGGTTATTATTGGCGCCTATGCACCTTTCCTGAAAGACATACTGGACGACGGGGTTCGGGCAGGCATCAAATGGTCGGATTACAACCTGGGATTTGTATTTTCGGCCGAGGGCTTTACGGAAAAATTCCGCGACTATGTTTTTCGCGAAACCGGTATCACCGATAAGCTGCGTGGCACGCTCAATCACTACGGCACGGTTGACCTTGGCACTATGGCTCACGAAACGCCGGAAGCCATCCTCATTCGCCGTGAGCTGGTGAGCGCCAGGCGGCTCTCGGTCCTTTTCCCTGAAATCAAGCGCCAGCCTACCTTCGGCCAATACAATCCAGAGCTGTTTCATTTTGAAGACGTCGATCACGATTTATTCTGTACAGCTTATAGCGGCCTGCCTTTGGTGCGCTACGACCTAAAGGACTATGGTGGCGTGATGACACGGCAAGAAGTGCACCGTCGCATGAAAGAGGCCGACATGTCCGTGAATTCCTCGCTGGGACAGCATCGCATAAAAAGCCTTACCTGGAACCTACCGTTTGTATACGTCTATGAGCGCAATGACTTTAGCGTCAGTTATTACGCCTTTCTCATTTATCCTGACATGGTTCGGCGGGCGCTGCAGGTGGATAAAGTCTCAAAGAAGATTACTGGCAAATTCACCATGATTGTAAACTATGACGAGGACGGACGTCAGCGCCTGAACATACACATCGAAACCAAACCCGAGGCTGGTGACAAAGAAGCTCTGAAATCAGAACTCCAAGACATGGCCCATGCTGCCTTGCTGCGGGAAAGCTCGGAATACCAGGAAGTAGAGCGAATGATCGGCGATGACATAAAACCAATAATTCACCTGTGGGACTACGAAGATCCGACGTTTTTCCGAACAGGTGTTAAGCAGAAATGGGTAATCAAATAGTGAAAAAACCAGTCATTTTGAAAGGTGTCTTTTCAGAAAGTGATGTAGCCGCTCTGCGGCAAAAGCACAAAATATTTGAAGAAATAGATATCTACGATCGTCAATTGGCCGAGCTGTTCCATGTGCTACATCCGGCCGAGCCGGAGAGGGGCGAAGCACTTGAGCGCTTCAAAAAAGAACGGCCTGCCGGTGTCACGGCCGGAACGTGGGTGTATTATCCATGGTCTGGTACGCTGCTCCACACGGTGGGGGCGGATGATCTATTCAGGCTGCGCACAAACAGAAACCAGTTGCTAATTACGCATCAAGAGCAGCAGAAACTGCATCAGACTACCGTGGGCATAGCGGGTATGTCTGTAGGAGCAGGGATAGCCCTTGCCTTAGCCTATTCTGGCATTTCCAAGTCCATAAAAATTGCTGACTTTGATGAGCTGGACACCAGCAATTTAAACAGACTGCGCGAATCGCTGGCCGCAGTGGGCAAGCCCAAAGTCGCATTGGCAGCCCAGCATTTGTACGAGCTTGATCCGTTTGCCGATGTTCAAGCTTTTGAGGAGGGTATAGACGAGGCAAACATTGATAGCTTTTTCTCTGATCCCAAACTTACAGTGGTCATCGACGAAATCGACGACTTCAAAATGAAGGTGCAACTGCGCCTGCATGCCAAAAAGCATGGCACTCCTTTACTCATGTTTACCAGTCTTGGCGATAACATTCTGATTGATGTTGAGAGATACGACAGTGAGCCGGAACTACAAATATTCCACGGTCTGCTGGGAGATCTGACAGATGAAATTATCAAAAAGTCCGAGATAACAAAAGACGACGAAAGGCGCTACGCCGTGCTCTTGGTCGGCCAAAAATACATACCCACGCAGGCGCTGGCGTCTCTGCCCGAAATGGGCCGGTCACTCGTGGGCAGACCCCAGCTCTACAGCACCATTGCGGTTGATGGCGGTTTGGCGGCGTACATAGTCCGGCAGATTGTGCTCAACAATAAGCCGACATCCGGACGTTATTTTGTAAAGTTTTCCGACCTGATTGGTGTTGCTGACACCGACCTTACGGAATCCGGCCAAAGACAGGATATACTCAAGAAGCTGCGCGGCTGAGGACTTTTTCCAGCGGCCAGCGCGGTGAATGCCGGGCGGCGGTTGTGGCCTGGCCCAGCCGGAGGATATAGATTGGTCTGACTTTAATCTTGAAGTATTGTTTTACTTCTTCCCTTGTATCGGCATGTATAACTGATGCGCCCAGCGCACTTGTTGCCAGCCCGGAATCCTGTGCCAGCACACATATTTGAGAGTAGAGTCGCCCGGCGTTAACAAACGACTCTTTTTTATTGTCTGTGCAACAAACAATAACGAGTGCGCCGGATTTCCTGATGAGTGCGCCGGATTTTTTGGCTTGCGGCCCATGTTTGGGCAAATGGCGCACGGCCGCCCTGGAAACCAGTGACTGAAGGTGCCCAAAGCCGTGGGTAAAACCGGGCATGCCATCGTGCTTACGGGTGGGGTTGATTCTGACCCACTTGCTGAGTTCTTTCCTGTAGTGCGGGTTTCCCATAATTGCTTCAACGGCATTTTCGGTTTGTTCTGCTATAAAATCCATATCATGCTTGCCGGTCACCAAGGTTGTGGCCACGCCGGAAAGGTTGTTGGCCGTTATCGCTCCGAGGGACTTTTGGCTGATGGGTGTTTCCTGAAAAGGATTTCTGTTTGAGACTCTGGCCGTAATTGCGTCCAATAGATGCGGCTCGGGTGCGGACTTTGACTTGATGCTAATCTCGGCTATTTGGTCTTCTTTGGAAAAGAGGCGCACAGTAATGGCGTATCCAAAGCCGCGCGCAGCCAGGCTGAAGACTTCCAGGAAAGTTCCGATGCTTATGTATGGCTCTACGCTCAGAAGTCCTGATCCGTCCGCGGACAAAAAGTGCGACTTATTGATTGACACCGTCAGGGAATTCTTGTGAGTCGTCAGTTTCCAAGGTTGGGTGTTGTGGCCTGAGGGCGCGAGAATGGCGTATCTGGCAAAGAAACGAAGCTTGTCGGCTTCTGACCAGGAATCCGAGAAATCATCCCGCCGTATATGCCATGCTTTGTAGTTTGATTTAACCATAAGAGTTACTTTATTTCCTCTGATATATTACCATTAAGTAGAATCACCATGCTGACCACTATAGTTATTATTGCAGGTCTTACCCAGCTTCTGGTATCTCTGATAGTATTTTCCAGAGGTCGCAAGAATCTTTCGTATTTCTTTTTCTTCCTTGTGGGCATCACCTCGCTCTCTTGGGCGCTGACCAATTACTTGTCCGTGGCCCTGCTGGAATCATCCAATCTGCAGTATATTGTTCGGTTTGTTCTCTTTTTCGTAGTATTGCAAAACGCAGCGTTCTATCTGTTTGCTCGGACTTTCCCGTTGCCGAATTGGCGGCACTCCAGAAAGGGCTTGGCTGCTTATGGCGTGCTTACGCTGATTGCTGCCGCGGCAACCCTTTCGCCTTTTGTGTTTACCTCTGTAAGTATTGACCACGGGCTGCCTGTTACAAAGACAGGACCGGCCATATTGATTTTTGTGGTTCACGCGGTCGTTTCGATTGTGGTGGGCCTCAGAGCGTTGATCAAAAAAATGCACCGGGCGGTTGGCGTGCAGAAAAACCAGTTGCAGATTTTGCTGATGGCTTCACTGCTCAACTGGGTAGCAGTTCCGTTTACGAACTTTGTGTTGACGCTTGCCGTCAAGACGACTGTCTTTACCACTCTGAGTCCGATCTATACGCTCTTGTTCGCTGGTATCATTGCATATGCCATCGTGGCCCAAAAACTATTTGACATCAAACTCATCGTGGCGCGGTCTGTGGCTTACCTGCTAGCCCTGGGATTCCTGATAACGGGCTACGCAACTTTCTCAAACCTGATTGTTAATGGTTTGCTGGCGGATTCGAGCACTTCAATTTCGCTGATTGTAAATTCGGTGATCTTCTTGATTGCAGTCTTGCTCTATCCGAGTTTCAAAAGTTTCTTTGACCACGCTACCAAAAAACTGTTTTATCGGGACGCTTATGACACCCAGGCTTTCCTGGATCAGCTCAACAGAATCCTGGTGGTTAACGTTGAGCTGGAAAACCTGCTCCGACA
>Ga0193753_10003041_pt1 | contig 12739 bp, 11 predicted proteins | sample H1c2metaG_FD_144925 | JGI IMG/M metagenome (GOLD analysis project Ga0193753, IMG submission 144925) | Soil microbial communities from a riparian zone of the East river system, Colorado, United States - H1c2 | ecosystem: Environmental > Terrestrial > Soil > Riparian zone | place: USA: East... | reverse complement strand
CGAATTCAACGAAGCCTTCGCCACCATCGTCGAGGAAGCCGGCCTGCAGCGCTGGCTGGACACGCAGCACCGTGCCTCGGACATCAGCTCATGGTCGCTGCAACGCAAGCGCAGCGAGCAGTTCGTAGAATTGTTGCTCGCGACGCGCGAACGGCTGCGGCAGCTGTACGCCACGGGCTTGCCCGCTGCGCAGATGCGCGTACGCAAGTCTCAGGAGTTCGGCCGTCTGAAGTTCGAATACCAGCAGCTGAGGGCGAGCTGGCAAGGCTATTCAGGCTATGACCGTTGGTTCGATCGGGCCTTGAACAATGCCCATCTGATTTCGGCCGCGACCTATCACGGTTGCATTCCCGGCTTCCAACAATTGCTCGACTCGGTTGGCGGTGAACTGCCGCGCTTTTACCAGGAGGTTCGCAAGCTGTCGGGGTCGAAAACAGCGCGCCTCGAGCTGTGCTCCAAGGTCAGTCTCTCGCAACAGCCAGCCAGGCAGCCGCTGCTCTTCTCCGCACATTCGCCTTGGAAGTGATCCCCGCGCGCTGCCGGAGGCAGGCGCGGGGACGGGTGATTCGCGGCGTCAGCCGTCGATCGGCAGCACTTCGGTGCGATTGCCGCGCCGAATGGTGATCAGGAATGTTTTCGCATTCTTCACCGCCGTGCGCAGCCCATCCAAGTTCGCGATACGGCTGCGGCCGATTTGCAGAATGACGTCATTGGCGCGCAGGCCGCTCTGCGCGGCGGGGCTGTTGTCCATCACGGCTTGCACCACGACGCCGCCATTGGCCGGCGCGTTGGCGAGCGAAGCGCCTTGGAATGCCGGATGAATCTGCGCCGCTGCTTCTGGAGGTGATTCGGCTCGCTCACCGATCATGGCGGTTACGCGGCGCGGCTTGCCATCGCGCATCAGGCCGATTTCCACCTTCTCACCGATGGTCAGCAGCCCGATGGTATTGCGCAACTCAGCCGTGTTGGAGACCGCGCGGCCGTTGAGAGTAGTGATCACGTCACCGGCCTGGATCCCGGCCTTTTCAGCAGCCGAGCCTTCCACCACTTGGCGCACCAGCGCGCCCTTGGCGTTTTCCAATCCCAGGCTTTCGGCCATTTCCGCGGTGAACTGCGGTGACAGCTGCACCCCGAGCACGCCGCGCTTGACCTCGCCGAACTGGATCAGCTGGTTCATCACCGCCTTCACCATGTTGGAAGGGATGGCGAAGCCGATGCCGATGTTGCCGCCGCTGCGCGAGAAGATCGCGGTGTTGATGCCGACCAGCTGGCCGTCGAGATTGACCAGCGCGCCACCGGAGTTGCCGGGGTTGATGGACGCGTCGGTCTGAATGAAGTCTTCGAAGCCGTCGGTGATGCCTGAGCGGCCCAAGGCACTGATGATTCCCGAGGTCACCGTGTGCTGCAGCCCGAACGGATTGCCGATGGCAATCACGAAGTCGCCGACTTCCGCCTTGCTGGAGTCGGCGAGCGGCATCGATGACAGGTTCTTCGCCGCCACCTTGAGCACAGCCACATCGGAGTCCACGTCCTTGCCGACCACTTCCGCCTTGATCTGCCGGTCGTCCTGCAGCATCACGACGATGTCATCGGCGCGCTCGAGCACGTGCGCATTGGTGATGATGTAGCCGTTCTTGGCATCGACGATCACGCCCGAGCCGGCGTTTTGAAACTGCTGCTCCGTCTGCCGTTGTGGGATGTCGCCGAAGAAACGCCGCATGAACGGGTCCTCGAGCTGCAGCGGGTTGCGATTCTGCCGAATCGTGCCCTTGACCGAGATGTTCACTACGGCTGGCGAGGTGCGCTTGATGATGGGTGCAAGTGATGGCACCGGTGTATCGCCCACCTTCTCTGGAAGCTGGGCACCGGCGGTGATGCTGACGGTCACTGCGGCAGTGGCAATGACGCGGAGGATCTGCTGTCTCATGAAAATCCTTATGACTTGCAACCCAGGCTTGCTATCGAACGCGCCAGCTGCACGAGCAGCAGCATGCCGCAACCAAATATTCGTCGACTGACCAAGACTTACATGCACCGGAGCATGCAGGGAGGCGATTCTAGCTGCGATGTGCTGGTCTTCAAACTGAAGCGTTCGTGTGCAGCGAGGACCCAAAGGCCAAGATCGGTTGATCACGCAGCCTGCCACACTGGCTGGTCGTTCAAGCCGCTATCGCCAGCATCGTGCCATGAAGTACGCGCCGCAGCTGGGATGCAGGTCGTTGATTCGGATGGTTTCCCGCCCAAGCGCTGTAGTCCCCCGCGCCACGTTCACCCGCTCAACGGCGTTGGTCCATGCATAACCATGTGGATAACCGGTGACTTTCGAGTGCACTAGCTGTTGATTTCCGGTGAACACAAGATGTTGTGCTCGCCGCTAAATGGCGCGATGCCTCTAGCGATAAATCCCGAGGCCGACAATATCGCCTGACATTGTTATAAGTACAAGATAGTTAAAGGATTTTTTGGCTTATCAGAAATTTGCCATATCCTTGACGGCCACCTGTCACAGCGACTAGATTCGCGCCCCAGACACAAGATGTTGTGTTTCGCGATCACAAGAACAACGGGCACTCTCGGGTCACCGGGAGGCCGCATAACACTCCCGGGATCGCGGACACACATGCGTCGGGGCGCGCTGCTCCCGTCCGATCGGGTAGATCGGAGCTGTGGTGGGGCAGGGTTGATTCAGAGGTCGTTGCTCATGCGGCCGGTATCGGTTCATCCGGGGACGGGGCGTATTAATGAACAGTGCAGTCAAATTTGAGCCCATGGACGTCAGCAGCATTCCATTTCAGGAGGCGTCGCTCGACATCTGGGATAAGAAGTACCGGCTGTGCGCCAAGGACGGCACACCCGTGGACCACTCCATGGACGATACCTACAGCCGGGTGGCGCGCGCGCTGGCAGACGTGGAGCCGGCAGAGCAGCGCGAGCAGTGGTACGAAAAATTTCTGTGGGCGCTGCGCAAGGGCGCGATTCCGGCCGGCCGCATCACCTCCAACGCTGGTGCACACGAGCACAAGCCCGCGACTTCGACAATCAACTGCACGGTGTCCGGCACCATTCTCGATTCGATGGATGACATCCTCGGCAAGGTGCACGAGGCGGGCCTGACGCTGAAGGCGGGTTGCGGCATCGGCTACGAGTTCTCGACCTTGCGCCCCAAAGGCGCCTACGTCTCGGGCGCGGGTGCGTACACCTCCGGGCCGCTGTCGTTCATGGATATCTACGACAAGATGTGTTTCACCGTGTCCTCCGCCGGTGGACGTCGCGGTGCGTAGATGGGCACCTTCGACGTCGGCCATCCCGATGTGCTCGATTTCATCCGCGCCAAGCGCGAGGCCGGCCGCCTGCGCCAATTCAACTTGTCGCTGCTGATCACCGACGAGTTCATGCGCGCCGTGCGCCACAACCAGGATTGGCAACTCGCCTTCCCGGTGACAAGCGAAGAAGCGCAGACCGACAAGCCGAACACTGCAGATACCAGCAAGTACCTGTGGCGCGAATGGCCGATCACTGAAGGCTATGTGAGCAATGCGGCGGGGCTGGTGTGTTGCCGCATCTACAAGACCTTGCCGGCGCGGCGCGTGTGGGACGTGATCATGTCCTCTACCTATGATTTCGCCGAGCCTGGGTTCGTGCTCATCGACCGCGTGAACGAGATGAACAACAACTGGTGGTGCGAGAATATTCGCGCTACTAACCCGTGCGTGACCGCCGATACGCGGCTCGCGACTCAGCATGGGCAAGTGCGCATCGGTGACTTGTACGCGGCGCAGGCACCGCTCGAAGTCACTGTAGATACGCGGGCGCTGGACGAGGCAGCGCGCGGCACGGCCACACGGTCTGCAGTGCCGGCCTTCATGACGGCGCAGCGCGCCAAGGTTTATAGAGTCACCAGCGAAGACGGCTATCAGATCAAGGCCACCGCTTGGCACGACTTCTACACCGAGCGCGGCAAACTGCCGCTCACGGAGCTGCAGGTGGGCGATCGCGTCCTGGTGCAGTCCGGCAAGGGCCAGTTCGGCCACGAAGGCAGCGCCGATCTGGGCGAATTGCTCGGGCTGGTGACCGGTGATGGCCACTTCACCAATCGCGGCAAAGGCAAACAAGCCGTGGTGGTGAACCTGTGGGGCGATGATCGCGCGCTCGCGGATCGTGTGGCTGCCTATATGAATGTGTTGCTAGCGCAGGCCAGTCTCAACACTGCGCGCTCCTGCAGCGTGCGTCCCGTCGCAGTGCCCGAGCGCAACATGGTGTTCCTGCGCTCCGTGGCCGTGGTGCGGGCACTGGCTCACTTTGGATTTACTGCTGCCACCAAGTATCAGGTGCCCGAAGTGGTGTGGCGCGGCTCGGAAGACTGCGTGCGCGGTTATCTGCGTGCACTGTTCCAATGCGATGGCACGGTGAATGTGTCGACGCGCAGCCAGAGCTGCTCGATTCGCCTCGCGTCCAGTCATCGCAGCCTGTTGCAGGACGTGCAGCAACTGTTGGTGAATCTTGGAGTGTTCTGCTCGGTCCGCGCTCGGCGCGCTGCAGGCGAGCGCATGCTGCCGGATGGTCGGGACGGTAAGCGCGCCTACGCTTGCCAAGCTGATTTCGAGCTCATCATCGACGGCGAGTCGCGCGATGCCTTCATGCGTGAAGTCGGCTTCCTGCTGCCGCGCAAGAACGAGCGCTACGCGCAGTGGCTCGAAGGCAAAGCGCTGCTCAAGACACAGCGCTTCTCCACCCGCATCGCCGCGATCGACTACGTGGGCGAGGAGGCCGTGTACGACACCACGCAGGCTGATCACAACACCGTGATCTTCAACGGCTTGGTCACCGGACAATGCGGCGAACAACCTTTGCCGCCGTACGGCTCGTGCCTGCTGGGCTCGATCAACCTCACGCGCTTCGTGCTCGATCCCTTCACCGATCGCGCCGCCTTCGACTGGGAAGAGTTCCGCACGACCGTCAAGGTCTTCACCCGCATGCTCGATAACGTAGTAGAGATCAACGGCCTGCCGCTCGGGCAACAGCGCGATGAAATCCTGACCAAGCGCCGCCACGGCATGGGCTTTCTGGGCCTGGGCTCGACCATCACCATGCTGTGCATGAAGTACGGCTCCAAGCAGTCGGTGGCCTTCACACAGGAAGTGTCACGCGAGATGGCACTGGCCGGCTGGGAAGCCGGGTTGGAGCTGGCCCGTGAAAAGGGACCGGCACCCATCATGTCGCAGGAGTTCGAAGTGACCGCCGAGATGCTGCGCAAGCGTCCCGAGATGGCCCGCGACGGCTGGCGTGTCGGGCAGAAGCTGCCTGGCCGCATTCTGCACGCTCGCTACAGCCGCTATATGCAACGCGTCGCCGAGGCCAATCCCGACCTGGTCGACGAGCTCGCCGAGATCGGCGCGCGCTTCACGCATCACAGCTCGATCGCGCCCACCGGCACCATCTCGCTCTCGTTGGCCAACAACGCCTCCAACGGTATCGAGCCCTCGTTCGCGCACCACTATTTCCGCAATGTGATCCGCGCCGGCAAGAAGTCCAAGGAGCGCATCGACGTGTTCTCCTTCGAGATGCTGGCCTATCGCGAGCTCATCAACCCGCGTGCCATGCCCAGTTCCAACAATCCGGCCGAGAAGCTGCCGGACTACTTCATCACTGCGGATGACATCACTCCCAAGGAGCACGTCGACATCCAGGCCGCCTCGCAGCTGTGGATCGACTCCTCCATCTCCAAGACCGCCAACGTGCCGACGACTTATCCGTACGAGGACTTCAAGGACATCTACTTGTACGCGCACGAGCAGGGCCTGAAGGGCTGTACCACCTTTCGCTTCAACCCCGAAGCCTTCCAAGGCGTACTGGTCAAGGAGCAGGACCTCAAGAACACCACGTACGTGTTCACGCTCGAGGACGGCACCGAGATCAAGGTGAAGGGTGATGAAGACATCGAGTACGACGGTGAAATGCACAGCGCAGCCAACCTGTTCGATGCCTTGAAGGAAGGTTACTACGGCAAGTTCTGAAGTAGCGCCGCAGACGCTGCGTTACTTGGGTCGGCCCTGAGAAGGGCCGACAGGGGAAGTATCGAGGTGAAAGAGTGACTGTTCCTGAGAAACGACCGATGTACCTCGAAGGCCAAAGTAGTCACGCGCGATCACCTGCTCAATATCGAATATCTGAGAAGCACACATGAGCCCGACCAAGATCGACAAGCGCATCACCAAGTACCGCGTCGAGAAACCCGAAGACGCCGCGCTTGCCGCCAAGCCCGAAGCGAAGCCCGAGCCCAACGTCGTCTGGATGCACGAGAAGCTCGAGCGCCCGGAAATGCTGGTGGGCTCCACCTACAAGATCAAGACCCCGGTCTCGGATCACGCCATGTACGTGACCATCAACGACATCCTCTTGAACGAAGGCACCCCGCACGAAGCGCGCCGCCCATTCGAGATCTTCATCAACTCCAAGAACCTGGACCACTTCCAGTGGATCGTCGCGCTCACGCGAATTATTTCGGCCGTGTTCCGCAAGGGCGGCGACGTCACGTTCCTGGTGGAGGAATTGAAAGCCGTGTTCGACCCGCGCGGCGGCTACTGGCAGCCCGGCGGCAAGTTCATGCCCTCCATCATCGCCGAGCTCGGCTACGTCATCGAACGGCACTTGCAGACCATCGGCCTGCTCAAGAAGCCGGAGATGGACCAGCACCGCAAGGCGCTGATCGAGGAGAAGAAGCAGGAGTACCAGGCGCGAGGCCAGCAGCAGGACGCGTTCGCGAAGAGTCATTTTCCCGAAGGCGCGCAGCTGTGCGCGAAGTGCAGCACCGCCGCGGTGGTGCTGATGGATGGGTGCATGACTTGTTTGAATTGTGGGGACTCCAAATGCCAATAGAATTCCTTGGAGGACCAAGGAATTCTATCAGTGACGGCGGAGCCGTCATGGGGGAGAGGGGCGGTGGGGACGGAGGGACAGGAAGGACAGGGCGGCAGGACGGACGGGAAGGATGGGACGGACGGAGGGACGGGCAAAGCCCATCCGTCACCCCGTGCCTGACACGGGGTCCAGTTCCGACTACTTCCTTCCTTATTTGAACAGCTGAAGCGCGTGTGATAGTCGTCGTAATGGTTGAAGCCTCGAATCCATATCTGTCCGGTAAGCCAACATGATCACTGACCTTGAAGTCCTGGAAGCGGAAATACTGAAGCTCCCGGCTGCCGATCGCGCACACCTGCTGGAGCTCCTTATCGAGAGCCTCGATGCCGATCCTGAAGTGGAAAGCGCATGGGAACGGGAAGCTGATCGCAGAGAAGCAGAGCTGGAGTCCGGCGGGAAGACCTCGGTATCAGCCAACGAGGCGATGGCGCGCCTCAGGGCACGAGTGTGAAGTGTTTGAACTGTGAGGATTCGAAAGGCTAAGGATTACTTGGTACGCCAAGGAATCCTCGGGAGGTGCGAGATGTCAGTGACCAGTGCACGTCGGCGAGTTCACATGTTGTTGCGCAATGCGCGCCGGCGGCCGAGCAATTTGAGGTCGCTGCGGCGTATGCCGGGTCCGGATACGCACTCGGGCGAGCCGTGGAAGTATTCGTCGTATCGGAGTGTGCCGGTCTCCGGTCCGCTCTTTGATAGCAGTAGCGAAATGCCTTGGTCTGAAGTGAAAGGTTCTTTGAATCGACGCGATGGGGACTAACCCGGTCGGTATGCCCCGCGGGATACGCGGGGCTTTTTTATTCGAGTGACGCGAAGAGACGGGAGTGCATGTGGCTTCCGTGCCGTAGTGCTAGAGTCGATCGCGATCCCCTTCAGCTGTGCACTGTGCGTGGCTATCAGATAAAACATTCTGGAATGGTTCAACTGCCATTTGTGGCTTCTACTAATAAATCGCGTGGTCGCTTGCTCCTGGCGTTCCTGTCATGCTGAAGATTCCTAAGTTCGCTCTATACGGTCACGATGACCCCCGCGTCGAGGAGGGTATTCAGCCAAGGCTGGCGCTTCGGTCATGGATCGATCTTTCGGATCAAGACCGAAAGATCGCGTATCAGCAGCTTGAAAACAGCGGGTGGGTTGACGAGTACTCTTCAAAGATCTTGTCCACAATGGAGTATCTGAATCACGCGTTTCTGCGTCAGTGCCCCGGGAGAAATCTTCACCTCATCAAGCCGGATCGTGGTTATCAGGCGGAGAGCCATGACTTCAAGCGCAAAGAAGCCGCGTTCAAGGATTTTCAGCGCATCCTTACGAGTACGCAACCTGACGAACTGGTCCTTCGTATGTTGAGCAAGTTTGCCAGTTGTCACATCGACAGTTACGAGTATAAAAGGGCATCGGAAGTGGTCGAGCATACCGAGCGTAGCAAATTGATCGAATCCGCCTTTGAGAAATTTGATCGCCTGGCGAATTGCCTGAATCACATATTCGAACAGTTTTCCATTAACCAAGTAGTCACGAGGAATGGATTCGTTCCCAGACAAGATGACAAGATAGTCAACGACGTGTACGAGCCGACGCTTCGCGCTCTTTCGGATCCGAAGTGGAGGCCGGTAAGTAGAGACCTGGCACGAATGTTCAATGATTACCGAGACGAAAGTTACGCTGAAGCAATCACGAAGGCCCACTCTGCAGTGCAAAGATTTCTACAGATTCTTGCTGGTGAAGAGGGGAGAAGTGGAAGAGGTGAGGTCGGTAAGCTGTTTCAGGAGGCGAAGAGCGCGAAGTTGATTCCGGTCAATCGTTTCACTGAGCAAGTCGTTACGCTCATACAGGGATTCATCGTGTCAGAACGAGCGACAAATAGCACATCGAAGCCGGCGTTGAGGGAGGCCACGGCCTCCGATGCTCTCCTGATGATGAATGTTGTCATAGTGTTTTTGCAGTTTTGTCTCCAGGGTACCAAGTAGAGGAATCATGCCGAAGCGTTCGAATGACTTCCAGCGCCTGGTTTACTTGGTGCGTCTAAATCTCGCCGAGGGAGCCGAAGTTGCTGAGTCGACGATGATGCGGGATCGACTTACGAAGCGCTTTCGCGAGGTAGATGTTGTCATCAAGGGGAGAGTAGGTTCGCAGCCGGTTGTCGTGTGCATCGAGTGCCGTGATCAAAAGCGGGTCGCGGATGTTGGTTGGGTAGATGCAATGAAGGCGAAGCATGAGCGCCTTAACACACACGCGTTGCTTCTTGCCTCATCGAAGGGTTTTACCAAAGAGGCGGAAGATGTCGCACGAAAATATGGAATCGAGTTGTTCACTCTTGAGAAGCAGGAAGGCGCGGATCTAGCCCAGCTGATTGGACCGACCGGCTCGCTCTGGCACAAGACCTCTTCTCTCTCAGTCGATAAAGTCAGAATTAGAGTGGCAATTGCCGAAGATCTGCCAGTGGAGACGGTGGTGACAAGTCCAGACAACTTGCTCTATCTGGAGGGTGGGGTTGAGTTTTGCCAAGTAAAGGAGCTTGTCGAGTTGCTGCTCAAAACAGAGCACATGCGTCAGTATTTCGTGCGTGAGGGAAAGGAGGAGCATGTTCGCTTCGAGCTGATTTGGGAGCCGCCAGTTGACCTGACAGGGCGACCGTTTTACATGCAAAAGCTTGAGCCAAAGGCGTTTCGCGCTGTGGAGTCGATTCGAATAACTGGGCCCTGTACTTTCCAGATCGGACGTTTCGATTTTCAGCAGGGTCACCTTGGGTCCGTCCAAGTTGCCTGGGGTAAGGCAAGCATCGCTGGGCGAGACGCAATGGCAGTCGCAACGAGGGATGAATCTGGTAAGACGAAATTCAGTGTTAGTTTGAAGGGTTCTGTACGCAGTACGGAGGTTCGACCGGCATCACCAGAGGACGCCGCGTCCGTGCCGAAAATGGGGACATTCACCATTTCGGCGACTTGAGTGCAGCTTGTTAGCGGATGCAGCGCGCAGGGGTAGCTATCGATGAGCCGACGGCGCGAATTGGGGACATTCACTATTTACCGACTCAGGAAGCATATTCGAAAGGCATGGGGTAGTTCTGGTCACAGCTGTTAAGACGCGGCCAAGGACGCGAGCCGAGAACACTGTGGTCTGGTGTAACGCATTTGACCACTGTGGTTGCCGGCGCATGCTGGATTGCCGGATTGCAAGACCTGACGCAGAGTGCTCCACCGCCATGCACGCAGACTGGACGAAGATTGCGCCGCAGGACGTCGGCAGCGTGATTGGTTTCGTCGAGCAGTTCTTGTTGACAAAATTTGCGTGATGTCCGGGTACCACTCCGGTACTTGGCCGAAACACCAGGGAGATCGGACCGTGCTTACATGGGATAAATTACTGAATCAAACGCGGCGCAAGGAACTACACGGGTCTGGTGAGTCGATGGGTACAGGTGCGGGGAGGACGGAATTCGAGCGCGATTACGATCGTATCTTGTTTGCGACACCAACCAGACGACTCGCGGACAAAACCCAAGTCTTCCCAATGGAGGAGAATGATTCAGTTAGAACAAGGCTCACCCACTCGTATGAGGTCAGTAATCTGGCGAGAAGCATTGGTGTGCGCTTGGCCTTCGAGCATGCGGAGGCAGTCTTCGGTCCGGACCATGAGGCGCTGCAGGTAAAGAGAAATGTGCCCTCCATGCTTGCAGCCGTTGGCTTGGCGCATGACCTCGGTAACTCGCCGTTTGGTCATCAAGGGGAGCTCGCGATTCAGCAGTGGTTTCACGACGGCAATGCCGGCAAGGAAATCGCAACTGACTTCTCGGAATTTGACGGCAATGCCCAAACATTTCGACTGCTCACGCGTTTACAGGTCTTGAATGATCAGTTCGGGCTGAATCTCACTCTGGGCACGCTGGCCGCTCTCATCAAGTATCCCAGCGTGTATGGCGCCGCAGATAAAGGAGGATTTAAGAAATTCGGTATCTTTCGAAGCGAGGAGACAATTGTTGGCGAGGTTTGGGAGCATACCGGGCTAGCGCCGGGCCTGCGACATCCGTTGGCATATGTTATGGAGGCGTGTGACGACATTGCATACTCTATCATTGACGCCGAAGACACTGTGAAAAAGGGCTATGCCTCTTTCTATGATCTGATGGATTTCTTGGAGTCATTTGATGGTAGCGACGCAGTGATCTCGCGGGTAGCCAATGCCTCACGGGAAAAGAACGCGGAGTTCAAGAGCGCAAATCTTAGTTCTAGGGTAACTGCTCACCCCTTTTGTGCGTATAGCTCACCGGAGAGAGCCATTTGGATAGCAACCAGTGGGTTATAGCCGCGGTTGGCCATGGTCTGCAGGTAGCTGGAGATGCGGCAATAGGCTTGGGCGTACTGGACTTTTCGGAAGCAGCCGGAGACTTTCTGTTTGACTTTGCTCATTCGCAGGTCACGTTCGGCGCGATTGTTGGTGAAGGCCACGTGCGGGTCCTTGGCGAACAGCAGCACGGCGCGCTCGTGTTCTTTGAGACGCTCCCAGAGGTTATGGGCATCGGACTTGGCGATTCTGCCGCGCTTGCCGTTTTGCCGGGCAGGGATCGGCGGGAGTTCTTCTCCCCCGCGAGTGATGATGTTGCGGTAATGTTTCTGCAGTTGGACGTATTCGCGTGGACTGAGCCGCTTTATTTTGCGCTTGGCGACGCGCGCGCAGGTGTGCTTCAGCAGGCGCTTCATGTTCTTGGCCCAGGCATAACCGTCTGCCTCCACGATGAAGGTCAACTCACGCAGCAGATGCGCGCCACACAGACCATGGCCACAGTGTTCATAGGCGAGATAGGAGGCCCAGCAGTCGTGGATGATGACGCCTCCATAGCGAGGGATTACCCCGATGGCCTGCATCGCTTCTTGTCCGCGCTTCTGGTGCACGAACTTCAAGGTGATTTCCCCTCCCGAACAGACATGGATCCAATGGTTTTTCTTGTCGACCCGCAAGGAGGTCTCATCGAGGTGTATTGCCGGCTGGATCAAGAGCTGTTCGATCGCTGTTTTTTCCCACTGCTGCAGCGCCTGATGCAACACCAGCACGTACTTCAGAATCGAGGCTTCGGAGATCACCTGGCCGATGAGAGTCTGGATCGAGTGCTGTACGCGCTTGAGCGCGACCATCTGGGCGAGAAGCAAGTTCAACACATACGCCTTGATGCCCGCCCCGTACTGCAGGGGGCCACAGAAGCCTTGCGGGAACGGCCCGCGGGCCTGCGCTTCGCAATTCGGACACACCTTGATTTCGGCGTCCACGTGAGTGACGACCTTCTCGAAGACGATGTCGATCTGTGTGCGTCGTTCATGTCCCTGACAGGGCAGCCCGCGCAGATCTTCCCCGCACTGCTCACAGAGGCTGACCTTGGAGAGGTGCACGCTCTCTACGGTACGGGTGTTGGCCGAGCGGGTCTGCTGGTACGCGTTGCCCTTGCTGTGGGTACCCGCATGAGCGAGCGTGGTCTCGTCCTTCGGGGTTTGCGAAGAAGGCTTGCTGGAGTTGGCGCTATTTTTGGGCGTGTTCTTCTCCATGAAGACCGCCATCAGCACCCGCAGCAGCATCAGCAGCGCCTCGAAGAGGGCGCGGCTTTCCGCTGTGATCTTCCCGTCGGTACACAGCTGGGGGAAGCGGCCTGTGAGCGTCTCGAACTCCTCGCGCAGGGACTGCTTGTTGACGCTCGCCACGGCAGGACTCTTAAGCGATTACTCGCCGGCCTCAACCGCCATCAGCGCTGCCAGCACCGCTTGGCGCTCGCCCGGTGGCAATTCTCGATAACGCCGTCCCCAGCTTTGCGCCTTGCGCTTGATGCGTTGCCGGTCAG
>Ga0193753_10003040_pt1 | contig 12741 bp, 9 predicted proteins | sample H1c2metaG_FD_144925 | JGI IMG/M metagenome (GOLD analysis project Ga0193753, IMG submission 144925) | Soil microbial communities from a riparian zone of the East river system, Colorado, United States - H1c2 | ecosystem: Environmental > Terrestrial > Soil > Riparian zone | place: USA: East River... | reverse complement strand
GCCCCAGCGCTTTTTGTTCTTGATGAAGTCCAGTTTATCCAGCAGCGGTTTGATAGGCGCATTCCTGGTTTTCAGGAAACGTACCTTTCTCCTGTATGGCTTGAAATCTGACTTTGTATCGGGCTGGAAGGGTTCCTCATCCATCACCCTGCCAAGGGCCGTAAATTCCTGGAGAGGCTCTCCTCCCTCCATTTTGTCTTTTGAAGAATAGAACAGCAGCCAGTCTCCTTTCGCCGGCCTGCTCATCGGGTCTCTTCGGCCATGGCCGGCCTGGGCAAAGCCTTTTGCAACGCCTTTGCGCACGTGGTCTTCGGAAGCGCAGATAAGAAAGTATGTAACCAAGATGAGTGTTTAGACAAATTTGAGAAAATTTTTGAAGTCTCCTCTGTAATTTCATCCCGCGCCCTGATTCTCCTTTCCTTAAATTTAATGGGTATCAATTGATGAATGAATGACAGGATCGAATCGGCCTTCACCTCCGCAGCTTCGCACATTTTCACTTACCATGATCGTAATCGGGCTGGTGATCGGGTTGGGCATATTCAGGACGGCCAAGGATGTGGCCGGTGCCGCCCTCACTCCGGGGATCTATTTCACGGCCTGGATCGCCGGAGGCATCATCGCGATTTGCGGCGGATTGGTGTTTGCCGAGATCGGGAGCCGATATCCGGTGACTGGTGGTTATTATGCGATCTTTTCATATGCCTATCATCCTTCCGTTGCTTTTGCTATCAACTGTGTAATACTCGTCAGTAATGCGGCTTCCTTAAGTGGAGTGGCACTCATTGGGAGTGAATACCTTCTGGAACTGTTCCGGCCTGGATATGGGTCCTCCCCGTTGCTTGCTTCCCTGGCGATACTGATTTTTTATCTCGTGAATTTCGCGGGCTTGAATTTTAGCTCGAAGACTCAGAATTTCCTGATGATCATCAAGATCATGGTACTGGTGCTGATCATTGGCGCCATTTTTTTTATACCCGGCAATCCAAATGCAAAAGCGACCGAAGCGATACCCGGCGTTGGCTGGGTGGCCATGCTTATCTCCTTTGGTGCAGCCCTGAAAGCCGTTTCCTTTTCTTATGGCGGATACCAACAGACCATCAATTTTGGTGGCGAAGTACACGACGCGAAACGCACAGTACCCCGTTCGATTATAGCCGGAATGATAGGTGTGATCATTCTCTACCTGCTCGTGAACCTCGCCTATTACCGAATCATCGGCTTTGAAGAATTGAAACAGACCAATGCGATTGCTTCAACGGTAGCCGGCAGATTGTTCGGAAAGGGAGGTGCCTGGACTTCGGGCATCATCATGTTCATTGCAGTACTGGCATATGTAAACGTAAGCCTCCTGAGTAATCCGAGGGTGATGGTGGCCATGAGCCGCGATGGCATACTTCCTTCCGCCTTTCAGCGTCGGCATGAACCCACCGGTGTTTTCCGTGTGTCCCTTACCGTATTTGCCGGCATCTGTGTATTCGTATTATTTTTTACCGACACCTTCAACGAAATACTCAGTTTCGTGATCTTTCTGGATTCAATAGGCATGGTAACTGCCGGGATCGCGTTGTTTGTGTTCCGGAAAAGGCAGGCTGGCGATGCTTCAACTGCGTACAAGATCGGTCTGTACCCACTGGTTCCATTGATCTTTATTTTTGGTTATTTTTTTGTGGCTGCGGTAATTACCCTTCAGTTCCCGCTCTACGCCCTGAGCGGAACCGCGGCCCTCGCCTTTTTCTTTATCTTATATTTTTTGATGTATGGAAAATTATTCCGGAAATAATCTGTCTGAGATCATTTACAGTCTCGGTGAAGACCGAAACCTGTATTTCAATTCTATTGCTCCACCGATCATGCAGACCAGCAATTTCAAATTCAACAAGGTGGCTGACTTCACCGGCGCGATCGAGGATGAATACAGCACCTATATTTATAGCCGCGGCAGGAACCCAACAGTAGACATACTGAAAGAAAAACTCGCCGCCATGGACGGAGCAGAAGACTGCCTGGTTGTCAACAGCGGATCTACGGCCATCTTTGCCTCGGTGTTGTCGCAGGTGCAGTCAGGCGATCACATCATCAGCGTGCGCGGTGTGTATTCCTGGGCACAGAAAATGTTCGACAAGGTGCTTCCGAGATTTGGTGTAAACACCACCTACATCGATGGCAGGGACATAAAGAATTTTGAAACCGCCATTCGCCCCGAAACCAGGCTGATCTACCTGGAATCCCCAACCAGCTGGGTTTTTGAAGAACAGGATCTTCCCGCGGTGGCCAGCCTGGCAAGGGCCAGGAATATAGTTACTGTCATAGACAACACCTATTTTACTCCGCTCTATCAGCGACCTCTGGGGATGGGGATCGACATCGCGATACAATCAGCGAGCAAGTATATCAACGGACACAGTGACGCGATTGCAGGAGTAATCTGCGCTTCTCACAGCATCATCCAGAAAATTTTTCACAGTGAATTCCTGAACATCGGTGCAGGCATTCAACCCTTCAACGCCTGGCTGTTACTGAGAGGACTGAGGACCCTGCCCATCCGGCTGGAAAAGATCAGGCAAACTACGGCCAGGCTGAAGCCCTTTTTCGAAACCCATTCAGCAGTGGACCACCTGCTTGCGCCAAAAAATGGTTTCGGATTGCTGACCATCGTACTAAAAACTCCTTCCCGCGATGCGATCATCAGATTTTGTGAATCGGTTGACATACCCATGGCCGTAAGCTGGGGAGGACACGAAAGCCTGGTGCTGCCCCGATGTGCGGGCATACCCGATGGAGTGTTTGATGCCGGCGACAGCTTCCACAAGTCTGTCCGAATCTACCTGGGCCTGGAAGAACCGGAATATTTGATGGAGAAATTTGAAAAGGGCTTCGCGTTGATCTAAATTTTTCTTTCATTCATATCATTGGTGTCCGGTTAAACTTTCTATTCCACAGGTAAGCCCCGGTTTTAGCTAAGATTAAAAACGGTAACCAACGAATAGCTGAACCACATTATTTTTAAAATTAACGCTGCCCATAGTGGAAGAACCATCGACCGGCTGTTTATACAAATCATTCAGACTTAGATTATAGCGTGCCCCAATCAATAATCCTGCTATTGGATGAATTTCCAGACCGCCCGCAAAACCATAATCGAACCGACTATATAAACTGAGTATTTTATCGGCGCTTGAATTGCCGGTTGAGGGCTGCATACTGTCTGATTTTACATTCAACAGGTAACCTATCTGTCCTCCAAGCTGTATTTGAACGAACTTCGTAATATTAATAGCCATAAGCTGCGCCAGTACGATATAATTCATCTTATTCGATCCAGATGTTGAATCCGATGAAAAACTATATCCCTGCTGTGAAAATAAAAGTTCGGTACGTGATGTTAGTATTTTTTTGGAAGACCCTCCCAAAAACAGGCCCGCATGAAATCCGGTCTGGCTATGACCATTAATAGACGAGGCGTTGGTTATATTGGCAAAGTTCAGTCCTCCTTTGATACCGATACCCAATCCAGAACTTTTACTTCCTTTATTTTTTTTACTGCTGTCAGCTCCGGACGATTGCGCCTGTGTAGTCACAAAGGAGAGACTTATAAGTGATACTATTAATAATATTTTTTTCATTGTAGTAAGATTTAGTATGGTGTAATTATTTTTTGTGCGGAAGATCTTATTGCTATTCTTGCAAGGTCAGCCTGGCAAATTCCTGGCCGTCGTCCAGAAAATAAATTCCTGCGTCGGGTTTTAAAGAAAAGGAAAGTAAAGTGGGAAAGCCAACCATGGCAAAGCCGCCATCTGTTGCCTCATCACCGATACATACCCTGTGGAATTTCGGGGTGATAGTTCCGCTATGCTGGAATTGTAAAATTAAACTTCGGTTGGGATCTCCGGACGAGCCGCTTATAGTTCCGGTAACACCGGTAATATTTATTTCGCCAATGCCATCCGGCACCCAGGTTGCCGTACAATCACCTACTGTAGCAGTTTCGGGAGTTATTTCGGGAGGAAAGTTGCTGATATCCGAAACAGTAACTTTTCCATCGGCACTCACCAATACCATCAAGCTTGCTGTATCTCCGTATGCAAACGGATCTGCTGTTTCGGTTTCTCTTATTTCCAATAAATAATTTTCCCCATCAATAATTTTAATAGTGGAAGCCAGTAATGTTTTATCAAATATTTTACCATGATATTTGAATTTGGTCTGGACCTGCGCGGAAACGAGTACGGGGTTTTGTGCCGGAACTTTTGCAGGGGCTTTGTATGTAGCAGCGAGTGAAACTGCCGTTAATGTCCCGAAAGATGAATTACCATTCGCGACGCCGTTCGCCGACCAGACAATTTTTTTCCCCACTTTAATCAATGGGACTAACTCCTCTTCGTTTGCGCCCAGTTTCGTCAAATCATCATCATCGGAGGCTATAATATCTACTTTCAAATCCAGGCTCTTATTAATTCTCAAGACTTCACCAGGCGGGTTGATAAATAAGATATCAAATGCTGTATAAGCAGTGAAATGTTTAATGGGAGCAGAAATTATTTTGCTAACTGTATCATTGGTAAAATTGTTTACCCGCCACCAGCCACCAATGGTGTCCTGGAATGCGATGCCCATTAAGTCGCCCAGGGTAGCGGCGAGATCATCGGCAGTATAATGAAATTTTAAGGTAACCGGTTTCTTGAATTGTATTCCGTCCGGTAAAAATTTGTATGCATGGCCTACCCCATTCGGCGCAGTTTGGGTAACGGCCTGGACGCTGATGCTTGTATTGTCTTCTAAGGCACCCTCCGGAAAAATTAATTCAGCATTGCCATCCGCGGATGCAATAGATCCGCCGGTTTTCCCGATTGTTTTAGTGAACGGATCACCAAGTAGTGTGCCGACTTCTGTTGGGGTGGGTACTGTTGTGGTAGAGTCATCAGGGATGACTGGAGTTAGACTTTCAATGAGTTTTTTGCAGCCTGGCAAAATCAGTATAAGGGTAGCTGTTAGTAACAGCAGGGCTATTTTTTTCATAACTGTCTTTTTTTTGGAAAAAATTAATAAGAGTGAAAGTATATGAAGCCTGCTCGATGCGGGTCACCCGAAACAGTGATTCGTACTGGAGGCCGTCAGAATCACCTGAAACTGGTATTTTGAAGGGATTACTTGATTTTGTGGGCGAGAATGTGAACCTTTAGAAAGATTATCGTACTTAATATAACTCATGACATTTTTAAGGTCATATTTTTCCCTTATGCTGATTACAATACTTGTATGTAATTATTCCCGTGCACAAGGCATACCCGATAGTTTGTTGCAGAAGTTAAATAATACCGACAATGATTCGGTGAAAGTCAGAACCTTGTTGGATATAGGTGAAACGATAGAAGCTATATCCACCGAAAAAAGTTTCGGCTATTACCAACAGGCATTAGCCTTAAGCATAAAAATTAAAAATAACCGTCTCTTGTTGTCATCATTGAATGATTTAGGGATATGTTATATAGAGCTAAATAAAATGGATAGTGCCATTATTAGTTTTGAACAAGCCATTCCGGTTGCCAGGCTGTTGAAGGATACACTAAGAGTAGCGAGGGTGTTGTCGAATATTGGAAATGTATACCTGCATAAGAAGGACCGTGTTAAAGCAATTGAATACTATTTGCAATCTGCCCGTCTTTGGGAAACCTGTGCGGATCAAAACTGGTTGCCGGCATTGTATTCAAATATTTGTTCCTTATTAACCGATCAAAAAGAATATGATAAGGCCGTTGAATTTGGTAATAAAGCCTATTCACTGGCATTGAAAGTTGGCGATGATTATTCTGCTGTAAACGCTTTGCTGAATCTGTCCGGAACTTACCGCGATCTTCAGCAAATTGATAAAGAGTATGAGTCATTGCAAAAAGCATTGCCATTAGCTAAAAAAGGAAAAGATATAGTGCAGATGGCTACTTATTATGATAATATGGGTAATTATTATTACCAGAGAAAACAGTATCAGTCATCCTTAACCAATTATCTTGAATCTTATAAATATGATCAGCAATTGGCAAATCCATTTCACCTTTGCGAGATCTGTTACAGGCTATCTGTAACCTATCGTCAATTAGGCGAACCGGGCAAAGCATTGCAATATATTATAAAGGCAGAAAAGCTGGGTAACGAAGTGGGTGCCAGGGCAGACCTCGGAGAAATATACCAGGCAAGAGCTGAGATGGAACAACAGTCGGGTAATTATAAGCTGGCCAGCGAATATTTTTCGAAAACGCTGATTCTCAGTGATTCTCTATTCAAATCTTCCACCAGTCAAAAAGTGGCTGAAGTAGAAGCCCAATATCAAACCGAGAAAAAGCAGAGGGAAATTGTACAATTGGAAAAAGACAAACTGATACAATCTCTTTCTTTGAAACAGAAATCGACTCTTAATTATTTTTTGATCGGATCTCTGGCCGCTTTATTGGTAATCGGGCTTTTGGGGTACCGGAATTTTAGTAACCGTCATTTGCTTGCGAAGAAGGAAGCTGAATTGCAGCAAAAACAAATCAGCGAATTAGAAAAAGATCGTCAGCTCATAGCGGTTGATTCCATGTTAAAGGGTCAGGAAGAAGAGCGCAGCCGCTTGGCTAAAGACTTACACGATGGTCTGGGTGGTTTGCTGTCAGGAGTAAAATTTTCACTAAGCAATATGAAAGACAATTTAATTGTAACACCAGACAATATGGCCGTATTTGAACGGTCCTTAGACATGATTGACACGTCTATTAAAGAACTGCGCCGGGTAGCACATAATATGATGCCGGAATTATTGACAAAGTTTGGTTTGGATGAAGCATTAAAAGAGTATTGTAGTACTATTAATACAACCGGATTACTTGCGGTTAAGTACCAGTCACTGGGAATGGGTGCCAGGTTAGATAATTCCGTAGAAATAATTATTTACCGGATCATACAGGAATTGCTGAATAATACAATGAAACATGCTGCAGCAACGGAGGTTTTTATACAACTGATTAGAGAGAACAACCGCTTAAGTATCATTGCAGAAGACAATGGTAAAGGATTTGATGCTTCATTGCCTGAAAATAATAATGGAGCGGGTTTGACTAATATACGTTCCCGGATAGATTATTTAAAAGGGCAGCTGGATATTCATTCTGGACCGGGGAAGGGAACTTTGGTGAATATAGAATTCAACATATAATTATGATTCATGTATTTATTGTAGATGACCACCCCGTCGTTATTGAAGGTATCCATTCATTACTTCAAAATGAAAAGGATATTGAATGGGTTGGACACGCTACGAACGCGCAATCCTGCCTTGGTTTTTTTGTAAACAATACCGCTGATATTGTATTGATGGATATCAGCATGCCGGATATGAGCGGCATTGAATTGTGTGCTCTCATGAAAGAAAAGTATCCAGGAATTTTTATTCTTGGCTTAAGCACATTCAACCAGGGTTTGTATATTAAGAAGATGATGGAGAGCGGAGCCTCCGGGTATATATTAAAAAATTCATCGAAAGAAGAATTAATTAGCGCGATACATTCAATACACGAGGGAAACATCTTTTTTAACGGAGAAGTAGGGCAGGCATTAACGGCATATCAAAGATCTTCAATAACAGAATTACCCATATTAACCCGCCGGGAAAAAGAAATCCTGGAACTGATAGCGGAAGGATATACCAATCCTCAGATTGCCGAAAAAATATTCCTTAGTCAGTTCACAGTGGACACTCACCGGAAAAACCTGCTCGCCAAGCTGAATGTAAAGAATACAGCGAGCCTTATCAGGTTGGCTGTGGAACAAAAACTCATTTGAAATTACATCCTCAGGAAGACCATTTAGCGATTTTTTTTTAGGCCTGAAAGCTTTTGTATCGGCCTCCAGGTTGTGTCGTAACTTAAGAGTAGCAAAAAGGGAAACTGGAAAGTCTCTTTTTATTTATTTATCTAAACGGTTTTACCGGACACCAATGATTCAATATCATTACATTTAACTCAAACATCTGCGCATGAACAGAAGGCGGTTTTTGCAGTCCGGCTCAATCTCCGGACTGGGTATGGTGTTACTCCCGGGCCAGGCCTGGGTTGAACCCGGAAAGGTTCCTGACCTGGTTGAAGCAACGATACAGCAATTACAGGAGCAGATGAAAAATGGACTGACCACTTCCGTCCAGATAACCCAGGAATACCTCAAAAGGATCAAGGCAATCGACCGCCAGGGTCCAACGATCAACTCCGTTATAGAGGTCAACCCCGATGCCGTGGAGATTGCGGAATCGCTGGATAAGGAAAGAAAGAACGGCAAGGTTCGTGGACCGATGCACGGCATCCCGGTGCTGGTGAAAGACAACCTGAATACAGCAGACAGGATGATGACGACAGCGGGTTCGCTGGCCCTGGAGGGAAATTTTGCAAAAACAGATTCCTTCGTAGTTCGCCAGCTTCGGCTGGCCGGAGCTGTTATACTTGGTAAAACAAATTTAAGTGAGTGGGCCAACTTCAGATCAAACAGGTCCACCAGCGGCTGGAGCAGCCGGGGAGGACAAACCAAATGCCCCTACATGCTCGACCACAATCCTTCTGGTTCCAGCGCGGGATCGGGTGCTGCTACTGCGGCCAGTCTCTGCACAGTTAGCATTGGAACCGAGACCGATGGCTCCATTGTTTCACCGGCTTCGGTAAACGGACTGGTTGGCATCAAACCCACCGTGGGCCTGGTTAGTCGTTCGGGCATCATCCCGATCTCTGCCACCCAGGATACAGCAGGACCCATCGCCAGGACGGTGAGAGATGCTGTGATATTATTAGGTGCAATCACTGGCATCGATCAGGATGACAAGGCCACCCTCGAAAGCAAGGGCAGGTCGCATACCGACTACACCGAATATCTTGACAATAATGGACTCCGGGGAAAGAGGATCGGCATTGAAAAGAGACATCTGACCACCCATCCTCCATGTGTAAAATTATTCCGCGAGGCGATCAGCGTGCTTAAGGCGCAGGGGGCCACGATTGTGGAGGTGGAATTATTAAAAGCATTGGATCAGGTTGGTGACCATTCAGAGTTCACCGTTCTGCTCTATGAGTTCAAGGACGGAGTGAATAAATACCTCGCCGATAATAATACCAGGATGAAGTCACTGGCAGAAGTGATCGCCTTCGACTCCGCAAATGCCTCGAGGGTCATGCCCTGGTTCGAGCAGGAAGATCTTATCGAAAGCAATCTGAAAGGAGATTTGAATGACCAGCTTTATAAAGAGGCCTTGTCAAAGACCCTGAACTCAAGGAAGATCATCACTGAATTAATGAAAGCGCAAAACCTGGATGCAGTTTGTGGTATTACTGCAGGCCTTTCTTTTCCAATTGATCTTGTCAACGGCGACAATGGCTCGGGCCCCTCTATGTCAACTCCCGCCGCCATTTCGGGCTTTCCACATATTACAGTTCCGATGGGTCAGGTTCATGATTTGCCCGTGGGCATTTCTTTTTTTGCATCCGCCTATCAGGAGCCCAAATTAATTTCTATCGCTTATGCCTATGAGCAGGCGTCGAAATTAAGACAGGCTCCCCGTTATCTTCCGTCTTTACCTGTACAAGGTTAATTGACATCCTGGGGGACGACGGTTTTCCATCCGCCACTTTTCACATACCTCGTCCTGGTTCCCAGGATCGGGCCATTGTTTGTTTCCAGAAATACCGGTTCGCTGACAAAGCTGCTACTTTGATTTTCCATTTTCCTGATACCGGGATTGGTGACAGCCAGTTTTAACATGACCGATTGAGTCATTTTGTGCTGCATCCCGTGTCTTTTTCTGTGTTCCATTTTATTACTTTTTTATTGTTTCTAGTATGACGACGATTGTTTTTTAAAGGTTACACCCGCTTCTGCTGTTTTCAATTGTTTTGCAAAATTCTGATCTTTTGAAAGGCTAATCAATCACCGAAAATTGTCCGCCCGATCACTGAATCCGGTGATTGGATGCGATCAGGTTCGATTTTCCTGATATCGTAACGCCTATTCCGCTTCCCGTAACCCAATGTTCTTACCGCTGAATATTTTTGCGCCGAGACTACAGATTATGAAAAAATATATTTTCCTTTTTGTCTGCTTTGTGTTCAACGTCAGCATATTATCCGCAAATGACATAGAGGGTAGGGGCCAGATTTCCGGTCGGGTTACCACCTCCGATGGCCAACCTGCCGCTTTTGTAACCGTTTCTCTTGAAGGAACCAAATTCAGCACCCTCACAGGTGAGAATGGCCGCTTCGTCCTCCGAAGCATCCCTGAAGGAAATTATCAGCTGGAAGTCACACTGATCAGCCATGGAAGAATCGCTCGGCCTATAACAGTTGACAACAAAAAAACTACCTCGATTGCGCTGGAACTTTCCATAACCGACAAGGAACTACAAGAAGTGGTGATCACAGCGGTAAAGAATAACTATTCCATTCGTAATCCGTCATCCTCCCTCAAACTTGCTCAGCCGCTGCTGGAGATCCCTCAGAATATACAGGTGGTTACGTCAACGGCGCTCACCGAACAACAGGTGATCAGTATGAGCGACAACCTCATCCGCAATGTGAGTGGGGCCACTCGTCTCGAACACTGGGGCGATCTCTACACCAATATCACCATGCGCGGTTCACAAATCCAGGCTTTCAGGAATGGATTCAATGTCGTTAGTTCTTACTGGGGACCACTGACAGAAGACATGAGCTTTGTTGACCACATAGAATTTGTAAAAGGCCCCGCTGGATTCATGCTGGCCAATGGCGATCCCAGCGGGTTGTACAATGTGGTAACAAAGAAACCCACGGGTAAAACAAAAGGAGAGATCTCCCTGACGACAGGAAGTTTCAACCTGTACAGGGGTTCATTGGATCTCGACGGCAAACTCAGCAAAGACGGCAAGTTGCTTTACCGCCTTAATCTGGCCGGACAGAATAAAGGTTCACATCGTCCCTATGAATTTAACAACCGCTATAGTTTTGCGCCGGTAATTTCTTATCAGCTTGACGATCAGACCAAGATCACCGCTGAATACACCTGGCAGCGCGCCGAAATGTCTGACGTTGGCTCTTATTATGTTTTCTCGCCGACAGGCTACGCCACGCTTCCTCGCGACTTCACTACCATGCCTCCCGGCTTGCCCACAACAAAAATCAACGACCAGAGCATATCGGTGAATCTGCAGCACGACCTCAGCCCCAACTGGAAATTAACCGCCCAGACAGCATACTATGATTATCAGCAGCATGGCACCAGCATGTGGCCGTCTTCGGTAAATCCGGATGGCACTATGATCAGGGCTGTGGGCATCTGGGATGCGAAAAGCAAGATGACACTCGCACAGGCATTCCTCAATGGTGAGGTGACTACAGGTGAAGTGTCGCATCGCATACTCACGGGTATCGACGTGGGAACCAAGGATTACTGGGCCGACTGGGCACAGAATCATCCCCTGGATTCGACAGGGGCGGCCTTCGACCCCAAAGCTCCATTTTACGGCACACCCGTTAACGGCTTTCCGGTGTATGACCGCAGCCTCAACCTCGAAGCACGCGCAGTCAATGGCGGTGGAACCATCGATCAGCGTTACTCGGGCGTATATGTTCAGGATGAACTCGGATTCCTGAACAACACGATCAGGCTTACTCTTGCAGGCAGGTATACTACTGTTACCCAGTCTGCATGGGGCGAGGACGTCCAATCGGCAAACCGATTCACACCAAGGCTCGGCCTGAGTGTGTCGGTGGACCCACAGACCTCATTTTATGCTCTTTATGATCAGGCCTTTGTCCCTCAATCCGGACGATTGGCGGATGGCGGACATGTACACCCTGTGACGGGAAACAATATGGAACTGGGTATCAAGAAAGACTGGGCAAATGGAAGATGGAATACCTCTCTTTCTATTTACCGGATCCTGAAAAATAATGAGCTGACTGCCGATCCGAACAGTCCGCCAAATTCGGGCCTCAGTGTGGAGCTGGGTCAGAAAAGAGCACAGGGGGTTGAGTTTGACATTAAGGGAACGCTTGCAAAGGGATTAAATCTCACTGCAAACTACGCCTACACAAATGCCGAGGTAACCAAGGTTACCAATGGCGTTACCGATTATAAAGTGGGAGATGTAATCCCTGGTTACGCGAAAAACACCATGAACGCCTGGCTCAGTTACAAGGTACAGGACGGAGCACTGAAAGGCACAGGTATCTCAGGAGGCTTCACCTGGCTTACCGATCGGGCCACATCAAACTGGAGCAAAACCAACGCAGAGCTGAACCTTCCGGATTACTTCAAACTGGATGGCGGACTGTTCTGGGAAAAAGAAAAAATAAGACTGACGCTGAATGTATTCAATGTCCTCAATGAATACCTGTACATAGGCGGATATTATGATTATCTCAGTGCCTACTACTGGCAGAGTGAACCACCAAGATCTTTAAGATTAAGCATCAATTACAAGTTTTAAACTACGCCGGACAGTTATAACTTTAGTGCAAAATGGCTAAAGCAAAAAAAGCTGCTCCGGCAAAATACACGGATAAGTCAGCAGGCCAGCCTTTGCTCGTTCCGGTTTTCGATAAAATCAGGAAACTGCTAAAGAAATATGCCAAAGGCAATTTCAGACCAAAGTCCGACAGGTCCGGGATCTATGAATTGTATTACGATGCTCCCGTCGAGATCGCAGGCGTGTCAAAGCCCGAACTGCCTTTTGCCGGGGTCATCATTCAAAAA
>Ga0193753_10003039_pt1 | contig 12745 bp, 6 predicted proteins | sample H1c2metaG_FD_144925 | JGI IMG/M metagenome (GOLD analysis project Ga0193753, IMG submission 144925) | Soil microbial communities from a riparian zone of the East river system, Colorado, United States - H1c2 | ecosystem: Environmental > Terrestrial > Soil > Riparian zone | place: USA: East River... | reverse complement strand
CGCGCCGACCTCCCGGCCATCGCCGGCGCCGTGTGGCGAGGGCCGAGCCTGGTGGCGATCGGCGCGTCCGGCGTGCGCCGGCTCGGCGATTCGACCCGCGTCACCACCGACGACAGGTGGCACCTGGGCTCCGACACCAAGGCCATGACGGCCACGCTCATCGGCATCCACGTCGACCGCGGCCGGATTCACTTCGAGGACACGATCGGCGCGCTGTTCGCCGGCGAGACCATCGATCCGGGCTACGCCGACGTGACGCTCGATGAGCTCCTCCACCACCGGGGAGGCGTGCCCGCCGACATCCCGGCCGACGTCTGGTCGAAGATGTGGTCGGACGGCGACGCGCCCGGGGCGCGCCTCGACGCGGTCCGCGCGATCCTCTCGCGCCCCCCGGCCCGGCCGCCGGGGACGTTCGAGTACTCCAACGCCGGCTACATGATCGCCGGCACGGCGCTCGAGCGCGCCACCGGGGCCTCCTGGGAGCAGCTGCTCCAGAAGGAGCTGTTCGCGCCGCTCCACATGTCCTCGTGCGGCTTCGGTCCGCCCGGCGCGCCCGGCCGGGTCGACCAGCCCCGCGGCCACACGATCGGCGCGGGAGGCGTCGCGACGCCGGTGGAGCCGGGCCCCCAGGCTGACAATCCGCCGGCGCTCGGCCCGGCCGGGACCGTCCATTGCTCGCTGGCCGACTGGGGCAAGTTCCTGGCCGTCCACCTGGCCGGAGCCCGCCACGAAGCCACGGGCCTCATCGCCCAGGCCACGCTGACGCGGTTGCAGACCCCGGCACCGGGCGGCGACTACGCCTGCGGCTGGATCGTCACCGAGCGGCCATGGGCCGGCGGGACCGCCCTCACCCACAGCGGTAGCAACACGCTGTGGTTTGCCACCGTGTGGCTAGCTCCAGCCCGCAATCTCGCCTTCGCCGTCGTGACCAACCGCGGCGATCAGGTGGCGACAGCGGCCGTCGACAGCGCGTTTCTCCCGCTACTCGACTCGTTCGCGAGGTAGTTCTCGCTCTGCATTGCCTTGATGCAGTTCGTCGCGAAACGGTACGCACCCTGGGTCCACCGTGACCACGATGCGCCCACCCCTGGGAAACACGCGCGGCGAGCCTCCCGTCTGCCCCCTGCACGCGAGGATGGCGGCGAGAGAAGACGCGGTCATCGCGCGCACGAGCGCGGACCGACGCTGCGATCGGACGACCAGAAAGAGCACCGCCGCCTTTGGGGCAGCGGGCCACCTCGGTCGACCAGAGCGCGCCGCACAGCGAGCCGGCCAGCTCGCTTCAGGCGGATACGCTCATGCAAATCCCGTCCGCCCTCGCTCACAGGATGGTTTCGACCGCCACGCCGACCTCCTGCGCCACTGGCGTCCAGATGTCGGTGTCGACGCCCGGCGTCTCGATGGAAACCACCAGCGCGTACCGGGCGCCCTTCTCACTCCGGTCTCGCTTCGGCTGATCCTTCCACCAGCCACTCACAGGATAGATGCCGACCACTCCGCGCTCGGCAACGTCGGCGGCGAAGCCCTGCAATATGTCCGAGTGAATCGATCCGTGGCTGCGAGCCTGCTCTCCGAGGTACCACTCCGAAGAGCTCCCACCGGACGAGGGTCGCGCCTCGTCCTCGTCGAGCGCGCGCTGGTTGAGCCGCTTGCGAAACTCCTCGATTGATTCGGTCGGCCCCTTCACCTCGAAACGGAGGCCGTGCGACGCGTAGCGGTGCCGACTCTTCCAGCCCCGACGGCCAGGGTTGGGCTCCACGAAGTACGAGAGCGTCACTCTGAGCCGCGCAGGGGTTGCTCCGAGGCCTTGCAGCACGTCACGGGGCCAGGGGAGCTCGAGGACATGCATCTCACGCATCTTTCCGTCGACGAAGGGGCGGATCGTGCCCTGGGCGATCAGGGTCAGCGAGTCATTCGCGCTGCGCAGCGCCCGCTCCATGCGCGGAGCACCGAACCCGTAGCGCCGCACGAGTCGAGCGCGCGCCCGCTTGGCGCCTGCACCGCCGAGGTGCGCCTGCATCGCTGGAGTCCACTCGGCCGAGTGGACGATGAGCGCCCGGACGGACTCTGGCCACAGACCAGGGTAGCCGGCCGAGATCACCGCAGCCATGCGGGCTGCCTGGGCCGCCGCTGCGCTCGTCGCCCAGCTGAGCACGAAGGACTTCTGCGCCGGTCGGTAGTGCGTCGAGAGGAGGCAGAGATCAGGGCATGGGAAGTCGATCTGCCCCTTCGCGTTGCGCACGATGTTGCCGCCTTCGAAGACCACATCCGGCTTGATCGGCCAGGGCTCGGCGAACACAACGCCGGTGGTGCTCCACGGCGACAGGTCACCCGACGCAGCCAGGGCCTGCCATCCGTGCCACGCTGGATCCTGGACCAGCGCCTTCTCGGTGTAGGCACCCACCGTCAGGGCATTCCACGCCTGAGCCGGATCGTGCACTGCTTCTGTGTCGCTTCGATCGAGGTGGGCGGCCTCGAGTCTGCCCTCATCCACGTTGCCCGCGCTCACCAGGAACAGCCTGCGCGGTGGTTCACGGCCATCATCGAGGTACACGAGGCCCTGGCTCGACGGGTCGTGGCGTTGACGTAGTCTCGTCGGACGGCCCGGAGCGATCGGCGGGATGCTTGGTCGTCCACCCGGCCACGGCAAGCAACGTGACGACTCGATCGCCCAACTTCTTGCGCCGTGGGAAGAGCGTCATCCCGGGCTGGAGTGCCTCGCCGATGATGAGGTCGGCGAGATGGACTTTCATCCCAGCCACTGTCGCGCGAGGTGGTGCGCGACGTTCGGGCCCTCGAGGCGCCCCTCGAGCTGCGCGCCCGGCGACTGTGCGAGCTGCTCTTCGTGGCGGATGAGGTCTGCAGCCGGACGCCAAAGACGCGCACGCGCGCTCGAGGATCCGGCGCTGGGTGAGCGCGCCGAGCGCCGACGCTGGTGTGGGGATCGTTGCCGTCATCCTGCGGTCGCTCGTGGAAGCTCGTGAGACCCGATCATCGATCGGTCAGCCACCGCAGCGGAGCTGCGCCCCCTGGAGAGGTTCCTGCGACCCGTGCTTGAACCTCTGGATCCTGCGCGTGGGCTCGGCTCTTCGCCCCCGGAATGCCTGCTCACTTCGGCCGAACATCCAGTCTCGGTGGAGGGGCGGATCCAAGCAACTGCCTGATGGCCCGTGGGTAGCGCCCGCCGGCGCCGCGTGCTGGATCGGGGCTCGCTTCACCCCTCGGGAATCACGGGCTCGACGCAGACCGAAATCGTGCGTCTCGGTCGGGTCGGGCCACGGTCGAACAGATCATGGGGGCCGCATCCACTCGGTTCGTGTTTGCCGTGGCGATCAGGTCCTTCCCCTTCCGTCCCTGGTGGCCACCTTCCACCGGTCGAAGAATCCCCGCCGCCGCGCCTGCCGCTTGCGCATCGTCTCGAAGCGCGCCGCGAAGCCGGATGCCTTTCCGTCGCGCGCGGCGAGATCGCGAAGGTCGACCGCCAGCTCGACGGCATCGTCGTAGGCGCTCGACTCGACGAGCTTCTCGAGCTTGGCCCAGGCTGCGTCGATGCCGCGGCCGAGGGTGACGAGGCGGCGCTCGCGCTTGGCGTGGGCGGCCGCCCTGGCTCGTTCCATGTTCTCGAGCTCGGCTTGCTCGCGCGCGTCGCGCTGGGTGTCGGCGGCGGTTCGAAGGTCGGCCACGCGACGGCGCGCACCGGCCGGCGGTTCATGGGTCTTCGCCCCGCGAAAGGTGCGCAACATTTCACTGCCGAGGGCGAGATCTGGATCGTGCGCGGCTCGCTTCAGCCAGGCATCCTTCTCGTTCGGCGTCAGGCGGGCAACCCATCGACGGAAGGCGTCGTCATCGGCCGCGGACGCTTTGCTGCCCGATGCGGCCGCTGCGACGAGGTCGATGTCGATGCGGAAGAAGTCGACCATCGCCTGTTGTGCCGCGGTCAGGTGCTCGAGGCCGGCGGGCACGGGAGGCTCGGTGGCTTCGTCGTCCAGGTCGTCCTGCTGCACGGCGAGTAGCCAGGCGAGGTAGGCGGGGCGGAGATCTCCTCGGAGTAGCTCCGCGCGCAGGGGAGATAGCGCGGCGAGAGATGCCGAGCCGTTCGTCATCTCGTCGTCGTCGGGCTCCTCGATGTCACTCGTGAGGTCGAGGGTCACGTGGTCGCCGGTCCTCCTGAAGCGCGCCGCATGGCCATGGCCGAAGTACTGCTTCAGGGCCTTCACGTCCAGGCGCGCGGTCGGCATCTTCAGGATGAGCCGGTGCGCCCCCCAGTTCGCGACGTAGAGATGGGCGTCGAAGTAACGCTCGACCAGCGTCGCGGGGTCGGCCTTGAGGTCGCCCCAGTGGTACTCGTTCCAGAAGCGGGTCGGCGAGATCTCGGTCCGGGTCGAGACTCTGCGCAGCTGCTCCATCTGCTTCGGGGAGAGCGGCCGGTCGAGGGCGACGAACTCGTAGGACTGGTACTCGCTCATCCTTCGCCGATACCACGGCGGGCTGATCTGGCCCGCTCACCGACGAACGCCGCGAGATCGCGGCGGGAGTGGCGCGCCGCTTTTTCGTCGTCGGCGGGGCGTCAGGGCCTCGATCTACGTTTCCGCCCAGCGTGTCCGGACCCGAGCAGGATAGCTGGCAGGAGGCGCTCACTCGCCGGCTGAGGACTCTCATCCGCACGGCGCCGCTGCACCGGGTCGAGGCGTCCAAGGGGATGCGCGATGTCGATCTGTCGGAGCAGGATCTGCGCGCGCTGGCGCTCCGCGCGCTCGATCTGACGATCGAGCAGATGGGGCTGGGGAGCGGGGCTGCGGTCGCCGAGCTGTGCGAGGGGCTCCGGCCTCTGGTGCTGCAGTGTCAGCCGTCGCTGACGGCGGCAGAGGCGGACGAGATCGCGCTGGTTGTGGTCGAGGCGCTGCTGAACGAGCGCGAGCGGCGGCAGGCGTTCCGCGAGCCTTATCTGGCAGTCGACGCAGAGGGGGCGACGCGGCGGCACATTCCGTTTCATCTGCTGCGCGAGCACTCGCTGGCGGATGGCACCATCGTTCTCAAGGCGACGACCGAGGCGATCAATCTCTATGCCGGGATGCTGGAGTATCCGGTCGAGGATGCTCAGATCGCCGACGAGGCGGTGCTGCGGGCCCAGGTGGCTCGCGGGCGGATCGCGGACGCGGTGCGGACGGCGCAGCGGGCTCGGCTTCGCAGCATCGAGTACGAGCAGAAGCTGGTCGGGATCCTGGAGACCACCCGGCGCGACGTGCAGCAGATCGACTGGGTTCGCGAGGTGCTCGGGCTGCTCGATCAGGCTCGCGATCACCTCGAGGACCGGCTGAACGGGGAGCGTGAGCTCATCGGCGCGGTCGAGCGGCGGCTGGAGGCGGCGACCGGCGGGGCGGCCGAGCTGGTGTCGCTCAAGGACACTCTCGACGAGTGCTATCAGCGGCACCTTCGGCTGCACCGGCGGATCATCCCGGCCAACCAGCAGTACCTCGACGAGCAGGACCGGCAGGCGTTCCGGCCCCGCGCACTGGCGCCGCTGCCGGATCTCGAGGCGGATGTGCTGCGGCCCGCGCTCGTCGCGCCCGCGGGCGCGCTGGCCGGGGTGGCCGAGCGGCTGTTCGGCCGGCTGGTGCCGCCCCGGCCCCCGGCGGTGGTGCACCTCCCCGCGCTCATTGCCCGGCTACTGGCTCGCCGCCGCGACGAGGAGCCGGAGGAGATCGAGCCAGTCTCGATCGAGCTCGAGGAGCTGCCGGTGCCGGCGTCTCGCTTCTCGCCGGCGGACCAGGCCGCGGCGCAGGCGATCCTCGGCCGGCTCGGCGGCCAGTCGATCGCGCTCGGTCAGCTGCTGGCGCGAGCCCGGGGCGACGGCGCGGCTCCGTCGACGCTGGCGCTGGTGGTGCTGGAGGTGCTGCTGGCGTTCGATGGTCGGGCGCGCACGGGGCGGGCGTCGCTGGCGGTCGAGCGCGGGGACCTACCGCTCGACGATCCTGGATTTGGCGGCGACGAGCTGGTCGTGGCGAGGGCGGGATGAGCGAGCTGGAGCGAGCCGAGGATGCCGGTCGCCTGATCGCGCGCGGGCTCGACGGCAAGCGGCGCCCGGCGGCGGATCCGACCTATCGCGAGCTGCTCCAGCGCTTCCGGGCCGACAGCTCGTTCCGGGTGGTGGTCGAAGCCACGGCACGAGGGCTCGGCCTCCTGGTGCTGGGCGCGACCGACCACGGTCTCTCGCTAGGCGCCGAGGACGACGGGGTGTTCGCCGAGCGGCTCACCGACTATCGGCGGCAGATGACCGTCGACGAGCGGATGGCGCACGGGCTCATCCACCTGGCGATCGCGGCCTGGTGCTTCCCCACCTCGCAGCACCTGGAGGACGTCGAGTCGGTGGTCGGCGCGCGACTGGGGGTCGGCCGCCTGGTCCGCTACCTGGTCGACCTGTGCGAGGAGCTGAAGGCGCACGGGGGCGACGATCCGGTCGACGGCGAGCCGGCACTCGCGCCGGCCTGGGTCGCGATCCTCGCGCGGGCCGAGACTCGCACCACCCGCGACGGGCGCCGGTCGCCCGGGACGCTGGCCGGCATGGTGGCGCATGCGCTCGAGCACCTGGAGCAGGGTGGCCTCGTGCGGCGGGTCGGCGACGAGGACGGCGGCACGTTCCAGGCGCTCGGCGCCTACCGGCTACAAGTCCGCGAGCTGGCCGCGGTCGAGGCGTTCGGGCTCATCCGCCGGCTGGGCGAGCGAGGCTGACGTGGCCCGGCTGCTCCGGCTCGCGTTCTCGTCGATCGGTCACCGCGACGCCCGGCTCGATCCGGTGGTGCTGGATCTGCGCGGCGCGGGCGGCGGCGGGGTCGACAGCGTGCTGTGGCTGCGCAACGGCGGCGGCAAGACGTCCATCATCAATCTCTTCTTCTCGCTGTTTCGCCCGAGCCGCGCGGAGTTCCTGGGCAGCACCGCCGAGGGCAAGGCGCGGCGGATCGGCGACTACGTGAAGAGCGGCGACCTCTCCTTCGTGGTCAGCGAGTGGGACGTCGCGCCCGAAGGAGAGCGCGCTCCTCGCGAGGTGCGGCTGGTCGGGCAGGTCCTGGCCTGGAAGGGCGGACAGGCGTCGGCCGACCAGAGCAAGCTGCAGCGGCTGTGGTTCTCGCTTCGCGCCGGGGACTGGATCGCCTTCGAGGCGCTGCCGATCCGAGGGCTGGGCGCCGGGCTCGGCTCGTTCGAGGGCTTCCGCGACTGGCTGCGGGCCGAGGCGCACGCCCGCCCCGGCGCCGAGGTGGTGGTGACCGAGCAGCAGCGGGTGTGGCTCGATCACCTCGACAAGCTCGGCCTCGACCCGGAGCTGTTCCGCTACCAGCTGGAGATGAACAAGCGCGAGGGCGCGGCCGACGAGGTGTTCCGCTTCGCATCGGCCGCCGACTTCATCCGCTTCCTCCTGGCGCTGGCATTCGAGTCGGGCCGAGCGGACCAGGTGGTCGGCAACCTCGGCGAGCTGCGCGAGCAGCTCATCCGCCGGCCGATCCTCCAGCGCGAGCTCGGGTTCCTCGGGCAGGCGCTGGCCGCGCTCGAGCCGCTCGCTGCGGCGGCGCGCGAGCGCGCGGCGGCGCGCGCCGAGCGAGCCGCCGTGCTGGACCGGATCGCCGCCCTGTGCGCCGCGGCCGACGAGAGGCGCGCGCAGCTCGGCGGCGAGCGCGACGCGATGCTCGTCCGGGCCGGCGCGGCCGACGAGCGCGCCCGGCAGGCCGGCAACGAGCGCGACAAGCTCCAGCGGTGGGCCCGGGGCCTCGAGCTTCGCGGGCTCGAGCTCGAGGTCGACGAGGCAGAGGCGGCGAGGGCCGAGGCCAGCGATCGCGCGCGCGCGGCGACCGAGGCGCTCGCCGCCGCCCGGGCCGGGGAGAAGCTGGCCGAGCTCAGGCGCGCCCACGCGGACGCGGACGCGCTGCGCGAGGCGCTGGCGCGCAGCGCGCTCGAGCTCGCTCCCCTGCTCCGCGCGCTCGGCCGGACCGGCGCGGCGCTGCTGGCCGCGCTCGGCGTGGAGCGGCAGCGGCTCGGCTCCGAGCTGGCCGACGTCGAGGCGCGGGTCTCGCTGGCCGACGCGACCCTCCGCCGCCAGCGCGCCGAGGTGGGCGAGCTGAGCGTGGCGTCGGGGCTCCTGGCCGGGCGCAGGAAGGCGCTCGAGGATCGGCTGGCCCGGCGCGACCGCGAGCGCGATCGCCTGATCCGGGAGGGCTGGCTCGAGCGGCGCGAGACCGCGGACGAGGGCATGGCCCGCTGGGCGGCGGCTGGCGACGGCGGCCGCCAGCGCGCAGACGACGCCGAGGAGAAGGCCACCGAAGCCCGCCAGCGGCTCGACCAGATCGCCGCGCGGACCGCCCAGGTCGCCGGCGATCTGGCGGAGCAGCGCGCCGCGGCCGCGCGCCTGTGGGCCGACCACGAGGCGGCGATCGCCTGGCGCGACCGGCTGGCCGCAGCGCCCCTCCTGACCGTGATCGAGGGGACCGAGGCGGTCGACCTCGGCGCGGCCGGGCTCGAGGCGCGCGTGCGCCGCCGGGCCGAGGGCCTCGACCGCGAGCTCCTGGCCCGCGCGGTCGACGGCGCCGAGGATCGCCAGGCGCTGCGCGTCCTGGAAGAGACCGGCCTCCTGCCCCCGGCCCGCGAGGTCGATCGAGTCTGTCAGGCGCTCCGCGAACGCGGCGAGGTCGCCCACGCCGGGGTGAGCTACCTGGCCGAGAACCTCGCCCCCGATCGAGTCGCCGCCCTCCTGGTCTGCGATCCGGCCCGCTTCGGCGGGGTCGTCGTGCTGCGCGACAGCGGCCTCGACGCGGCGCGCGCGATCGGCGCCGACGCCGGGCTGCGGGCGCCGGTCCAGGTGTCCCGGATCGAGCCGGAGGATCTCGTGCCCGGGGCGAGGCCGGACCGGGCGGCCGTGGTCGCGCCGTCGCCGGCGCTCTACGATCGACGGGCCGCCGAGGCCCGGCGCGCGGAGCTGGAGGGCCTGGGCAGCGAGCGAGCGCGGATCGAGCGCGGGCTCGCCGAGGAGCGCCGGGTCGCCGAGGCGCTGGCCGAGGACCTCCACCGCTACGTCGACGCCCACGGAGGAGGAAAGCTCGAGGCGCTCGAGCGCGCCGCCCAACTGGCGGACGAGCGCCGCGATCTGGCCGCGCGCGAGCTCGCCGAGCTGTCCGCCGAGCAGAACACCGTCGGCGCCAGGCTGGCCGAGCTGGAGCGACTGGTCGCGGTCGAGCGCAAGGCAGCCGTCCGCGCCGACGCCGCGCACCGCGCCCTGAATCACTTCCTCGACGAGCACGACGCCGCGGCGCCCGCGGCCCGCGACGAGCTCGAGGAGGTCGGCCGCTCGATCCGCGACACGGATCGGCGGCTGGGCGAGCTGGCCGACCTCATCGAGCGCAGCGAGCGGGGCCTCGAGGGACTGCGCGAGGACCGGCGGGACAGCCGGCGCCGCTGCGACGAGTGCGAGGCCGAGGAGCGATCGGTCTCGCATCACGCGGGCGCGGACGAGGACGACGAGGGAACGGACCAGAGCGAGAGCGAAGGTGCGTGCGAGCCAGGCCCGCCGCCCACCCTCGAGCCCACGCTCGACCAGGCCCGCGCTCGCCACCGGATCCTGCTCGAGGAGCACGATCGACGGGTCAGCCAGGACAAGCGGCGGTGGCAGCTCGAGCAGATCGAGGCCGCCCTCCTCCAGCTCGGTCGCCAGCTGTCCACGCTCTCTGCCGGTCTCCCCGCCGGCGCCATCGCGGAGGTCGCCGCCCTGTCCGATCCGGCCGGCGAGGTCGCGGCCCGCCAGGCCGGCCAGCGCTCCGCCGATCAGAAGGTCGCCGAGCACAAGGCGTCGGTGCGCGAGGCCACCCGGCGCCTCGACGAGGCCCGCCGACGCCGCGACGCCGCCGACCTGCCGGCCGATCGACCAGCGCCGCTGACCTCGGCCGCGGCGCGCGAGGCGGCCGAGGAGACCCGGATCGCCGCCCAGGCAGCCGCGGAGGAGACCCAGCGCCACGCCCAGGAGGCGGCCGGGGCGCGCGCTCGCGCGGTCGAGCTCGAGCGATCGGCCGCCGAGCTGGAGCGCGTGCCGGCCGGGCTGCGCGCGGTGGTCGAGGGCGCGGCGCTCGAGCTCCCGCCGGCGACGCCGGCCGCGCTCCCCGAAGAGCTCGAGGTGGTGACCGAGCGGGCCGCCGACCTCCGGCGCGCCTTCACCGCGGTGCGCGACGCCGCGATCGCCGCCGAGGCGCGCGTGCGCGACCTGGCCGAGCGCGTGCGCCGCCTGGCCGGGGCGGCCGAGCACGCCGAGCTGCGCGCCCAGTACCGCGAGCGCATGAAGGACGAGACCGAGGAGCTCGCCGCCGGCGCGGCCCGCCTGGCCGCCGGGCTCGACGAGCGCCGCGCCGTCATCGAGGGTCAGCTCGCCGCCATCGAGCGCGACCGCGCGATCCTGCTCGACTCGCTGGCGGCCCTGGGCGACGACGCCGAGCGCTTCCTGCAGCGGACCACGCGCGCGAGCGTGATGCCGGCCGGCCTGGGCGCCTGGGCCGACCGACCCTATCTCCGGATCGACTTCCAGTTCCCGGCCGCCGCCGACGAGCGCCGGGCCCGGATCGAGCCGCTGGTCGACCGACTGATCGATCGGGCCAGGCTCGACGGCAACGACCTGGTCCGCGAGGTGGTGACCGAGCTGGCCGGCACGCGCGGCTTCGAGGTCAGGATCCTGAAGCCCGACGCGGTCCTTCGCCCCGAGCCGGTCCCGATCGCCGCGATCACCACCTTCAGCCGCGGCCAGCAGCTGACCGCGGCGATCCTGCTCTACTGCACCCTCGTGCAGATGCGCGCCCGCACCCGCGGCCGGTCGACCGGCGCCACCGACGCTGGGATGCTCCTCCTCGACAACCCGATCGGCACCTGCTCGAGCGTCCCGCTGCTCCAGCTCCAGCGCCGCATCGCCAGCCAGATGCGCGTCCAGCTGGTCTACGCCACCGGGGTCGACGATCTCGAGGCGCTCGACACCCTGCCCAACAAGATCCGGCTCCGCAACGCCCATCGGGATCGGGCGACCGGCGACCAGCACGTGACGCTCGAGGGTCAGCTCGAGGCGGTGCGGGTGGTCGAGCGGGCCGCGCCGTGACCGCCGCGCGACTCGCGGACGCCCTCCGCCGGCGCGCGGCCGGCCGCGCCCGCGTCGATCTCGCCACCGTGTGGGCCGCCTTCGGAGAGGTCGCGCCCGCTTACCTCGGCGCGGCCGAGGCACGCCCCCACCTCGGCGAGCTTCTCGCGCTCCTCGAAGAGGAAGCAGTCCTCCGCCTCCCCCGCGGCAAGCGCCACTACGACGGGTCGGCCGCGCCTCGTCTGCCGCTGTGGGTGCGCCTTCCGCCGCCGGGCGCGGCATCGGTCACGCGCCTCGACCATCGCACGGTGGCGTGGCCGCCCGAGCTCGCCTTTCTGGTCGCGCTGCCACAGCTGGTGAACCTCGACGCCGCGCTCGCCATCAAGGCGTTCCTGGCCGCCGGTGGTCGCGAGCGCACGATGGTCCCTGCCCGCGAGCGCTCGGTCGAGCTGTTCGGCGACGAGAAGCGCCTCGACCGGCTCCGCTCGTCCCAGCTCTTCGCCGCCGGCCGGCTCACCCTCGCGACCCTGCGCTGCTTCGACGTCGTCCCGCCGCTCACCTGGGAGCCCGGCCCGCCGGGCTCCCCGCGCCGCTTCCTCGTCATCGAGAACCTCCACACCTATGACAGCTTTCGCCGCTGGAACGCCGAGCGGGCCGCCTACGCCGCCATCGCCTACGGCCAGGGCAACCAGCTCCTCCGCACCGCCGGCGACCTGCCCCGCCTGATCGCCGAGCTCCGCATCGATCGCGTCGAGTACTTCGGCGATCTCGACCGTCGAGGCCTGGCCATCGCCGCCCACACCGCCGCCCTCCTTCGACCAGCGATCGACCTCGTCCCGGCGGTCCGCTGGTACGAGCACCTCCTCGCGTGCGCCGATCGACACCTCGCGCGCCAATCGCCGCGCTCCATGCCGGTCGCCCTCGGCGACGAGATCGACTGGCTGCCCGCCGACCTCCGCGCCCGGGTGATCGCCATCCTTGCCGACGGCCTTCGCCTGCCCCAGGAGCTGGTCGGCTGGGAGACGCTCGCCGGCGAGGCGCCGTTCCCTCTTCGGGATTGAGCACGAGCGCGGCATCGTCACGCCGCACCTCACCGCGCCCTACGGGACCGAGGACACGATTGGTGACGACGTATTTGACATTCTTCGGACGGCTGCAAAGGAGGTTGCGAGGCTGTACGGTCGTGAGCTTGGGCGGCCGCCGAGCCGTTCTGAATGGCAGAGACTCATTCAGGACGCATTGGAGCCCGTCGAGGAGCTCGACTCTTCCGACGTTCGATCTCTCTTTGTCGAAAACGCGAGGCCGCGCTCGATTGAAATAGTGCTGGTCGAATCGGTTGGTCGCGCCAGGTGAGCTGGGTGCGGCTCCATCACGACGGTGCTCGACGGCAGCAGCGCCGCGGTTGCGTTTGACGAAATCCGACGGCACGCCGGGCCGTCAGGTCAGACGTCGTCGCAGGGGGCCGGCTGCGCTGCTCAGCGGATGTGGCGCGCCCACACCGGCGCGAGCTTCGGGCGCGCGCGGACGGCCTCGGTGAGGGCGTGCACTCTCGGGAGCTCGGCCTTGCGGAAGGCTTCGTTCTGCCAGACCCCCAGCTTGGTGATGTAGAGGTCGGTCGCCGAGAAGCCGCTGGCGAGGAGGTAGGGGCCGGCG